>Ga0302325_10000046_pt1 | contig 334668 bp, 269 predicted proteins | sample Palsa_T0_2_FD_201948 | JGI IMG/M metagenome (GOLD analysis project Ga0302325, IMG submission 201948) | Peat permafrost microbial communities from Stordalen Mire near Abisko, Sweden - Palsa_T0_2 | ecosystem: Environmental > Terrestrial > Soil > Palsa > Peat permafrost | place: Sweden: Abisko... | reverse complement strand
GGCAGCCTGATCAGTCTCTACCAAGCCCAGCGCGACCTCCAAACCGCGCTGGCCTGCTGGCACGGGCACTGCCCCACCTGCCAGCGCAGGCTGCCGCCCTAAACCCAACCTAACGAAGTCCTACTAGCCGGCAAGCCGAAGAGGGAGAGAGAGAGATGCGACAGCGCCATGCTGGCGCATCTAGCATCAGTTTCTTCAGGGCGTGCAGCGACGCCTGGCACGAATGTCCCTCTCGAACTCACGCAGAACCACTCCCTCATCGATCCGACCCGGTCCCTCTCCCAAGACAAGAACCCTGCCAATGCTGTGTGAAGGTCGACCGCAGGCGGCTCGACCCCAAACCAGACCCTATGTTGGTAGTACACCCAGCGATCTCATATCGACCACCGTGGTGAGACTACTATAAGCATGTTGCGCGGGACTTGTCAAGTCCCTCTCGGGAGACCGCGGCGCGTGACACCACCCGCCGGCGGGCCCACCCCAGGCCCATCCCCACGAAATGCGCCTCAGACAGGCACGACGCCGTGGCGCTTCCACGGCCGCTCGACCCGCTTGTTCTGTGCCATCTCCAAAGCCCTGCAGATCACAGCGCGCGTCTCCCGCGGGTCGATCACATCGTCGACAAGGTCGTTGCCGGCGGCGATGTACACGTCGAACTGCTCGCGGAAGCCGGCGATCAGCTCGGCGCGCTTGGCGGCAGGGTCCTCGGCTTCCTCGACGACTTTGCGGAAGGCGATCTCGACGACGCCCTCGGCGCCCATCACGGAGATCTCCGCGGACGGCCACGCGACGATCAGGTCGGGTTCGTAGGCGCGGCCGTTCATCACGTAGTAGCCGGCGCCGTACGCCTTGCGGGTGATGACCGTGATCTTCGGCACCGTCGCGTTGGCGACGGCGTACAGCATCTTCGCGCCGTGGCGGATGATCCCTTCGGCCTCGACTTTGGTGCCGACCATGAAGCCGGGGACGTCCTGGATGAACAGGAGCGGGACGCCGAACGCGTTGCAGAGGTTGACGAAGCGCGCGGCCTTGTCGGCGGAGTCGTTGTCGAGGATCCCCCCGAGCTGGCGCGGCTGGTTGGCGACGATCCCGGCGGGCCGCCCGCCGAAGCGCGCGAAGCAGGTGATGATCGTCCGCGCCCACTGGCGCTTGATGTCGAGGTAGTCGCCGTCGTCGACGATCGGCCGGATCACGTCGTACATGTCGTAGGGCTTGCGGTTGGACTCCGGCAGCACGTCCAGCAGCGCCTCCTCGGCGCGCTCGATCGGGTCGGACACCGGCCGCAGCGGCGGGGCCTCTTCGCAGTGCGAGGGGAAGTAGGAGAGGTACTCCTTGATCCGCGCGATGCACTCGTCGTCGTCGGCCACTTCCATGTCGCCCACGCCCGACTTGCGGCAGTGCACGCGCGAGCCGCCCAGTTCCTCCTGGGTGACGTCCTCCCCCACCGCGGCGCGCACCAAGTGGGGACCGGCCAGCGCCATCGAGCCGCGGCCCCGCACCATCGGGACGAAGTCGGCGAGCCCGGGGATGTAGGCGGTGCCGGCGGCGCACGGTCCCATCAGGGCGGCGACCTGCGGGATCACGCCACTCGCCACGACCTCCTCGCGGAAGAGGTGCCCGGAGCCGGCGAACATCGCGCCGGCGGCCTCCTGCACGCGCGCGCCGGCGGAGTCCAGCAGCCACACGAACGGGATCCGCTTCGTCAGCGCCAGCTCGCGCAGACGGGTGACCTTGATCTCACCCGTCATCCCCATCGAGCCGGCCATCACCGTGAAGTCGTACGCGCACACCGCTGCGAGGCGGCCGTCGATCTTGCCGTAGCCGGTGATCACGCCGTCGGCGGGGGCATCGACGCCGTCCATCGCGCGCTGCGCGGAGTGCGGGCGGCCGTGGATGCCGAGCTCGACGAACGTGCCCGCGTCGATCAGCAGCGCGATCCGCTCGCGCGCGGTGAGCTTTTCGCGCTCGTGCTGCTTGGCGATCTTCTCCTCGCCGCCGCCCAGCATCGCCTGCGCGCGGCGCGCCTCGAGGTCCTCGACCAGCGGGCGCAGCAGGGAGGTGGGCGTCTCGATAGACGAGGGAGAGGATGGGGATGAGGCTCGCACATCGTGGGAGGACGCATCCGAGCCGGCGGCGGTCGGTGGGAGGTCCTCGGTGGGGGTTGATGTCGCGTGGTCGTCCATCCGGCTCACCTACCTTTCCACACGGGGTCGCGCTTCTCGAAGAACGCGGTGACGCCCTCGACGATGTCCTCGGTCGAGAGCGCCAGGGTCAGCTGCGCGCGCAGGTAGTCGAGGGCATCCTCCAAAGGCATGTCGAGCTGGCGACGCATCGCCTCCTTGCCGAGGCGCATGATCAAAGGCGACTTGGCGGCCAGCTTCCCCGCCCACTCGGCGACGGCGGCGTCGAACTCCTCGGCGGGCACCACCTTGTTGACGATCCCCGCCGTAAGCGCCTCCTGCGCCGACCAGCGCTCGCCGAGCAGCAGCAGCTCGTTGGCGCGCTTGCGCGGCACGTTGCGGTAGATCAAAGCCATGATCATGAACGGGAACGCCCCCACGTTGATCTCCGGCGTGCCGAACGTGGCGACCTCGGAGGCGACGATCAGATCGCACACCAGCGCGATCCCGAGCGCCCCGGCGAGCACGTGCCCCCGCGCCGCGCAGATCACGGGCTTGGGGAACGAGCAGATCAGCTTGAACAGCCGGACAAACTGCTCGCTGCCGAAGTGCTTGTACACCAGCGGCACATCCCCTGCGAACCCGCCGAGGTTGGCGCCGGAGGAGAACACCTTCTCGTGCGAGGAGGCCAGCACCACGCACCGCACCTCCTGCTCATCGCGCGCCCGCTCGAAAGCGGCGATCAGCCCACCCAGCAACTCGGCCGAGAGCGCATTGCGGGTGTTGGGCTCGTTCAGCGTGATCGTGGCGACCCCGTCGGCCACCCCGTAGAGCACGGGTCCCGATTGGGTATCGGGCGCGGGCGGGGAGTGCGGGGCGGCAGTATCGGACGCGGGCGTTGACTCCGCGGCGGCGGGGAGCTCGGACACGCTGGGCATCGTACCCGGCCGGCGCGGCACCCGCGCCCTGGCTGGCTGGTTGGCCAGGACGCCCGCGCCACCCATCCAACGCCCGCACCGTCTTCACCAAGGTCTAGAGTTCGTCAAGGACCATGCACCTGATCGAACCCACCCGACGGACACTGCTCTCTTGCCGAGCGTCCGTAGCGCGGAGCCCTCGATGACCACCCTGGCAACGACCGATCTCCGCTCTCCCGCAGGCTTTCTGGCACTGCAGTCGCTCCCCCGGGTGGGTCCAGCGACCGCTCTGCGTGCGACGCTTCATGCCACGGACATGGAGCGGCTGCTCGAACGTCATGGCGCCCAGCTCGACGAGGCGTTGGCGCAGTCACGCGCCAGCTTGGGGGACTACGCGAACGCGGGTGTGGAGCTAGTGAGCTTCTTCGATGAGCGCTATCCAGAGCGCCTGCGCGAGCTGTCGGATCCCCCCCCGCTGCTCTACGTGCGCGGCGATGTGGGCCTGCTCGCTCGCGAGAAGCTGGTGGCTGTGGTCGGCACACGCAAGCCCACCGTCTTCGGCGTCTCAGCCGCGGAGAGCCTGACGAGCGTCCTCACGGACAGCGGGTGGGGAATCGTCAGCGGCCTTGCCAAGGGCATCGACACGATCGCCCATCGAACCGCGATCGAGCGGGGAGCACCAACAATCGCGGTGTTGGGCGGTGGGCTGGATCGCGTCTATCCGGCAGAGAACAAGGGCTTGGCCGCTCAGATCGTGAGTTCTGGCGGTGCGTTGATCTCCGAGCAGCCTCTCGCTGAGCAGTCTCGACCGCATCACCTGATCGCGCGAGACCGCTTGCAGAGCGGGCTGTCCGTCGCCGTGGTTGTCGCCCAGAGCGGGGCGCAGAGTGGCACCATGCATACGGCCCGCTTTGCTGCCGCACAGGGAAGACCGCTCTTCTGTCCGGTACCCCATAACGAGAACGGCGCGAGTGAGGGCCTGCGGGCATTGCTGGAACGTCCCGCGCGGGAGCTGTGCTCGATCTTGCCGGCGTGGCGTGACGCGCGTACGTTGTGCGCCCGCCTGGGCGACCGTCCACTCGGCCATCCCGTCAATCGCGATGATCTCGGGGGGTTCGTCGACGCCGTCGAGCTCGCCCGTCAGTGGCCGGAGCTTAGACGCAACCAGCAGACGCAAATCGTGCCCTTCGGCGTGGAGTGACGGTCATGCCGGCGGCGCCTGCTCGGTGTAGCGGCAGCCACGTCGAAAGTTCGAACAGCCGATGAAGGCGCCGTGACGTCCGGTCACGAGGCGCAGGATGCCATCACACGCTGGGCAGGAGCGTGGTAGCGCGTCTTGCGTGACGCCGAGCACGAGGATGGTCACGCTGCCCGCGCCCTGATCGAGCATCTGACGACGGCACTCCTCCACCTGTCCACCGCTTGTGATCACATCATCGATCAGCAGCACACGCTCGCCGTTCAGAGGCACCGAGACGAAGCGTTCAGCCACGCGTCCAGGACGGTCCTCTGCGCGCTGATGCCTGTATTCGGGATCGTCAAAGCGCTGTCGCAACACTTCGCTGCGGTCGACGGCGTCCGTCGCTGCAGCGACGGCGGCTCTCACGAGAGCAAAGCGATCGTAGGTCTGGTCGGGTTTGGGCGGTACGGACGTGACGAGATCGACCGCCGCGCCCCGCCACGGCGTGGCAGCCAGGCCCGCGAGCAGCCCACCGACCCGGCCAGCGGCACGCCGATCGTCCTTAGCCCGGATGATGAGTCGCGAGAGCTTGTCGCCGGGGTGACGGCTGTCGGACACCTTGTAATAGTGCCCTGCGCCAAAGACCCCATCGCCGAGCCTCAGCAACGAACCCCAGTGCCAGAGAGGTTTGGCCCCCGCAAGCGTCGCTTCGGCGAAGGGCAACCGAGAATCCGGGTTTTCCAGTACATCGATAACCAGGTCGGGGCGAGCAACCGCCACATCCGGCCAGTGTCGGCGCCATGGCTTCGGTGCGTGTCGTGACCATGCAACACCAATGCAGAGCGCACCGATGTTCTGCGCCGCTCCGATATCGGCGACATCGTCGCCAACCATGACGCACTCCTGGATCGGTATGCCGAACTCCTCCGCGATCGCTCGTAATGAGCTTGGATCGGGCTTGGGCGCGTAACCATCAGAGCCGGTGACCAAAGCGTCGTAGGGGATGCCAAATGCGTCGAGCGGGCGCTCGGCGTACCACCGCGGGCTATGGGTGAGGATCCCGATCCGAAACCCCATCGCCCGCGCTCGGGCAGGCAGATTCGCCGCCTGCAAACTCGATTCCATATGCGCGTATGGCCTGACCTCATCAAGACGCGTCGCAAGCCGCCGCCAACGTCCGTGCTCGCGATCGGCGCGCAGCATGGTGGTGTCGAGCAGTGTCTCGTCGAGGTCGAAGATGACAGCACGCATCACGCCTGGCAGATTCCCATATGGGGAGGGATCCGTGTAATCGAGGCGCATGGGCACTCGCACACACTTCGTCCGGTCGTGCTCGCGTGGTGAGACGTCGCCTGCTCCTACCGCTTGCGTTTGGAGTGCCGGCACCGAGCGTCGCGTTCTATCTTCCGCAGCCGCGCAACGGTGATCGTCTGCGACCCTGCAGCTTCGATCACGAGCGGGAAGTTGATCGCGGGGTTCGAAGACGGCCCAAACGCTGAACTACGACCAAGCGATCCGCTCGGCCAGCTCCGCCCGCCCAAGCTCAATCAGGCCGCTGCGCTCGATCGGCTCGTAGTGATCGCCGCGCAGCGCGAGCCACTGCACCTCGTGCTTCTTGGGATCGACGATCAGGATCTCCTCGACGTCGTGGGCGGCGTAGAAGGGGAGCTTGGCGAATGTCTCGTCGTAGGGAGAGATGATCTCCACGACGAGCGCCGCGGTGGGGTAGTACAGCTGATCGGGTCCAAGGTGAAGGATGCCGCCGTCGGGCACGCGGTAGTTGCCCTCGGTCCCGAGATTGAAGTCCGCGATCGGGATGAAACCTGCGGCGTGCGCCAGCGGTCCGACGATCTCAGCGAGCTGCTGCAGCACGCGACCGTGGCGACCGTGCGGGGAGGGATTCACGTGCAGCACCCCATCCCACATCTCGTCGGCGTGATCGAGGCCGAGCTGTTTGCGGCGATACAGCAGCTCATCGATCTCCACCGGGAGCGGATCGAGAATCACCGTCGGCATGGGGCGATTTTAGCGCCAGAGGGCACGTCCTCGCACCTACCACGCGATCACAAGTGCAGCTCATTGTCTTCAGGCTACGCGCGCCTTGGGACGGAACGCTCGCGACCCTCGCCGCCCGCTTTCCTTTTCCTGGCTGAAGCGCTAGTTTCTGGGAGCACAAGCGCAGAACCGGGCCCGCGCGCGTGACGCGGCCGGCGGCGCCGGCAACCGACCCCGACGACCCCGCAAGACGACAAGGAGCCACCAATGGCCGCCACCGCCGAGCCAGTATTGAAGCCGGACTTCGCAGCCAAGCGCAAGCATTTTTTGTTCACCGACGAGCACGAACAACTGCGCGAGTCGATCAGGAACTTCGCGATCAAAGAGCTGGCGCCGCACGCGGAGGAATGGGAGGAGACGACGTTCCCCGACTCGGTGATGGCGCGCATGGGCGAGCTGGGCTTTCTCGGCCTCGACAAGCCCGAGGAGTGGGGTGGGCAGGGCGGGGACTACTACAGCGCGCTGGTGCTGGCGGAGGAGATCGGGCACGCCAACAGCGGCGGCCTGGCGATGGGGGTGGCGGTGCAGACCGACATGGCGATGCCCCCGATCCTCGCGTTCGGCACCGACGAGCAGAAGCGCACGTGGGCCGAACCGGCAATCAAGGGGCAGAAGATCCTCTGCCTGGGGATCACCGAGCCGGACGCCGGCAGCGACGTGAAAGGGATCAAGACGCGCGCCGTCAAAGACGGCGATGAATACGTGATCAACGGGTCGAAGACCTACATCACCAACGGCCACCGCGCGCACGTCATCGTGTTGGTGACGAAGACCGACGCCGACGCCGGGTATGACGGCTTCACGCTGTTCCTCGTGCCGATGGACTCCCCCGGGGTGATCCGCGAGAAGAAGCTGGAGAAGATGGGGATGCACGCCTCCGACACGGCGCTACTGGCCTTCCAGGACGTGCGCGTGCCCGAGTCGGCCGTGCTCGGCCAGGTGGGCAGGGGCTTCTACCACATCATGTGGGAGCTCCAGGGCGAGCGCCTGATCGGCGCCGCGGGCAGCGTGGCGGGCGCGCAGCGCTGCTTCGAGCGCACGCTGGAGTACGCCAAAGAGCGCACCGCGTTCGGCCGGGCGATCGGCAACTTCCAGGTGATCCGCCACAAGTTCGCGGAGATGGCGACGAAGATCGAGACGGCCCGCCAGATGGTGTACATGACCGCGTGGCGCCAGCAGAACGGCGACTACCCGGTGCGCGAGATCTCGATGGCGAAGCTGTACGCCTCGCGGATCGCCTGCGAGGTCGCCGACGAGTGCCTGCAGATCCACGGCGGCGCCGGCTACATGCGCGAGTACGGGATCGAGCGGGCGTGGCGCGACCTGCGCCTCAACCGCATCGGCGCGGGCACCGACGAGATCATGCTCGAGGTGATCGGCCGGTCTTACGGACTGTGATCGGACACGCGACGCCGCATGCTTGATCTAAAGCGGATGAGCGGACCCGCGCCGCAAGCGGCGCGGGTAACAAGGCCGCATGCGGCCTTGCTCGGGTCGCGCATGCGCGACCCGCTCGCAGCCGCACATGTGCGGCTGCGCCACTCGGCGCATGCGCCGAGTGGAACTGCAAAATGACCCGCATATGACCCCACCCAACCCCCCCTTCACGGACGAGCACGAGGAGCTGCGCGAGTCGATCCGGCGCTTCGTCGAGCGCGAGCTGGCGCCTCACGCGCAGGAGTGGGAGCGCGATGAATGGTTTCCCGACGAGGTCTTCGGAAAGCTCGCCTCGCACGGCTTCCTCGGCCTCAAGTACCCGGAGGCGTACGGCGGGCAGGGTGGCGACTACCTGCACGACGCGATCCTGATCGAGGAGCTCACGCGCACGGGCTCCGGCGGGACGGCGGCGGGGATCGGGGCGCACGTCAACATCGCCACGCCCCCCATCTGGAAGTTTGGCACCGAGGAGCAGAAGCGCCACTACCTGGAGCCAGCGATCCGTGGGGAGAAGATCGGGGCGCTCGCGATCACCGAGCCCGGCGCCGGGTCGGACGTCGCCGCGCTGCGCACACTCGCCACGCCGGTGGACGGCGGGTGGTTGGTCAACGGCGAGAAGACCTACATCACCAACGGCGTGCGCGCCCACTTCATCGTGACGGCCGTGAAGACCACCGCGGAGGGCGGCCACCACGGGATCTCGTTCCTGATCGTCGAGCGCGGCGAGGGTGTCGGTGCGTCCAAGCTGAAGAAGCTCGGCTGGGCCGCCTCCGACACGGCGACGATCGCCTTCGAGGACGTGTTCGTGCCGACGGACAACCTGCTGGGCCCCGAGCACGAGGGCTTCAAGCTGATCATGGCTAACTTCCAGTGGGAGCGCCTGGCGATGGCGCTCGGCGCCAGCGCGGCGATGGGCCTCGCGTGGGAGCGCACCGCGCAGTTCGCGCGCGAGCGCACCGCCTTCGGGCGGCCGCTGTCAGGGCACCAGGTGACCCGCCACAAGCTCGCCGATCTGGCCACCTCGGTGTACACCTGCCGCTGCGTCACCTACGACGCGCTGCGCCGCTTCATGGCCGGCGAGGAACCGCTGAAGGAGGTATCGATGGCGAAGCTGCTCACCCAGCGCGCCTCCTACGAGCTGATGGACGCCTGCCTGCAGATCCACGGCGGCGCCGGCTACATGCGCGAGCAGTGGGTCGAGCGCGCCGCCCGCGACGCCCGCCTCGGGCCGATCGGCGGCGGCAGCGACGAGATCTTGCGCGAGATCCTCGGGCGCGTGCTGGCTCTCTGACTCGCGGCGGAACCCCTCCGGGGGGAGGTCGGGAGGGGGGCCCGCCCCCCTCCCGCTCAGACTTGCGTGAGATCCTCGGGCGCGTGCTGGCGCTGTAGCCCTGCGCCTGCACCACCACTTGCAGGCCGATCCCGCCAGCGGGGGCCTGCCGATAGGTGGTTTGCCGCGGGCCGCCTGAGCAGTACCCCACGGGCCGGCGCGTGGCGCCCACAAAGGTGTCCAAACCTGCCCGCCCCGGCTCACGTCCGCGCGCGCGGGCGTCGATGCAATCGCCGTGGCCCACGCTCGACTCACATCGCTGCTCGCACTCACAGCCTGTCTGTGTGCGATCGCCGCGGGCGCGCTCGGCGGGGCAAGCCCGGCATTCGCCGACGGCTCCTGCGCCAACGCCAACCTGACACCCACCTCCAGCAACGTCGAACAGGTGCGCACCGCGGTGCTGTGCCTGATCAATCAGGAACGCGAACGCCACGACGAGGGCGCGCTCACGGTCAACGCGAAGCTCGCGCGCACCGCGCAGGCACACAGCCGCGACATGGCCGAACAGGACTACTTCTCCCACATCGCCCCCGACGGCTCCACGCCGCTCGACCGGATGCGCGCCAGCGGCTACCTCCCCAACTCGCAGGACGGGTATGTGGTTGGCGAGAACATCGCCTGGGGCACGATGTGGCTGGCCACGCCGCAGTCGATCGTGGGTGCCTGGATGGCCTCCCCCGGGCACCGCGCCAACATCCTCGACGGCGCCTACCGCGAAACGGGGGTCGGGGTCGAGCCGCGGCCGCCCGCCTCGCTCGCCGAAGGGCAGCCCGGGGCGCTCTACACCCAGGACTTCGGCGTGGTCATTCCCGCCGGGCACTCCTCGCGCCACATCGCCGGCGAGTCCACCGGGAGCGGCTCGGGGTCCATCGGGAGCGACGCGGCCAGCGGCGGTGGGCACGGACATCGCGCCCACCATCGGCGCAAGCATCGCCACCACCGTCGGCGCCACCACCACCGGCGCAGACACCACGCGCACCGCCGGCACAGGCGCTCCAGACACCGGTCCTAGCCGCGCCGCTCCCCGAAGGACTCGGGACGGATAACCTCCGGCACCCGAACCACCGAAAGGAGCAACACACACCATGGGAGTTCTCGACGGCAAAGCCGCCATCGTCACAGGGTCCGCGCGCGGCATCGGGCGCGCCACCGCAGAGCTGCTCGCCGCAAACGGCGCGCAGGTGCTCATCAACGATCTCGACGGCGACGTCGCAAAGCAGGCCGCCGAGGAGATCGCGGGCGAGACGGCGGTGTTCGCCGGCGACCTCACCAAGCCCGGCGTGCCCGACCAGCTCGTGCAGAGCGCCGTCGACGCGTTCGGCAGGATCGACATCGTCGTCAACAACGCCGGCTACACGATCGACGCGCCGATCCACAAGATGTCCGACGAGCAGTACCAGGCGATGCTCGACATCCACCTCGTCGCCCCCTTCCGCATCATCCGCGCCGCCGCGCCGCACCTGCGCGAGCCCGCCAAGAAGGAGCGCGAGGAAGGCAAGGAGGTGTTCCGCAAGATCGTCAACATCTCCTCGATCTCCGGCACGATGGGCAACGCCGGGCAGGCCAACTACTCCTCCGCGAAGGCCGGCATCACCGGTCTCACCAAGACGCTTGCCAAGGAGTGGGGCCAGTTCAAGGTCAACGTCAACGCCGTCGCGTTCGGCTTCATCGACACGCGCCTGACGGCCGCCAAGGTCGAGGACAACACGATGGAGATCGGCGGCGAGAAAGTGCAGCTCGGGATCCCTGAGCAGATGCGCCAGATGGCCTCGATGCTGATCCCGCTCGGGCGCCCCGGCACCCCGGAGGAGGCGGCGGGAGGCATCTTCTTCCTCTGCTCCCCGTGGTCCAACTACGTGCACGGCCAGGTGCTCAACGTCACCGGTGGGCAGTTCGTGGGGATGACCAGTTAGAGCCGCGCCAGTCAGCGAGAGCAGTGCGGAGGGGCCCGGGCGACCGGGCCTCTTCCCGTTAAGGAGCCGCCAGGACCGGCTGCCCAAGGGACTACTCGGCCGCGGGCGGGAACCCACCCGTCTGGAACCCGGGGAGCTGCGGCTCCTCGGGCGGCGTCGCACCGGCGTGCGCTTTGCGCAGGTCGAAATACAGCACCGCGGCGGCAAGCGCCGAGATCGGGGCGGTGAGTATGCCGACGATCACGCGCACCACGAGGCCAACGGCGGTGCCGGCGGCGTCGGCCGCGAGCTCGATCCCCGAGCCGAGGAGGCCGACAAAGATCACCAGCAGCAGGATCACCGCGAACGCGTTCCACCCGTTGCCGCGCACCAGCTCGCGGCTGCGTCCCAGCGCGCGCAGGCCGTTGGGCCGCTCGAGCACCACCACGGGCGCCGCCACCGACCACAGGGTGGCGAGGATCAGGCCGGGGATCACGATCAGGATGAAGCCGATCAGGATGCCGATGCCGGCGACGATCCCGACAAGGATCAGTTTGCCGAGCACCGGCGTCACCGCGCGCAGCAGCTGGCCGGCGCTGGCGTCGCGCTTGCCGTCCTGCACGTCCGACACCAGCTCGACAACCATCCCGGTGAACAGCGTGGTCGCCACGAGGCTGACGATCAGCGCGATGAACGCCAGCCCCGTCGAGGCCGCGATCAAGAGCACGCCGAACACGGAGCTGATCACGAACACCACGGCGGCCGCCGGCATCAGCACGGGCGCCTGGTCGACGTAGATCTGGAACGTGCGGCGGATGATCTCGCCTACATCGATCGAGCTGTTCATGCAGCGCCAACAGTACGCGACGCGCCAGACGCCTTGGCGGCCCGGCGCTGCTCGCGCACCCGCTGGAGGGCGCCGCGGCGCCCGTGCTGCTCGAGGCCGGCGTACAGCCGCTTGATCTCCGCGAGCACCTCGTCGGCGACGGCCTGCTGCTGCGCGGCGGTGGGGTCGGCCACCTGCTCCCAGCGCAGCGCCTGCCCGTACTGCACGGTGATCGAGGGCAACCGCAGGCGCTTCCAGTTGCGGATCTTCGAGGAGCCGTGGATCGCGATCGGCACGATCGGCGCGCCGCTCTCCAGGGCCAGGCGCCCGATCCCGCGCTTGGCCTGCTCGGCCAATTTGCCGTCGCGCGAGCGTCCCCCCTCGCAGTACATCGTGATCGCCCCCCCGCGCGCGAGGATCGCCTTGGCGGTGACGAACACCTCTTCGTCGCGCGCCCCCCGGCGCACCGGGAAGACGCCGCCGTGGGTGTAGATGAACTGCATCGGCCCTTTGAAGAGCTGCGACTTGGCCATGAAGCGAACCTTGCGGCGGATGTAGCAGCCCATCAGGAAGTGGTCCATGAACGAGAAGTGGTTGGGTGCGAGGATCACGGCGCCGCTGCCGGGCACGTTGTCGGTGGCGATCGCGCGCGTGCGCAGCCCGGCGTACGCATAGAGCGACGTGAGGAAGCGCGTCAGCTCGTAGCACCAGTCCGGTTCGCGCGTGCGCGCGCGCTCGTGAAAGCGGTCGAAGTGCTCCTTCGGCCGCGGGTCGCTATACACCTGCTCGCGCATTGGCGCCAGCTCGCTCATCTCTCTTCTGCTCCCCCACCGGATTTTTCGGGTTCGTGGCTGCTCACAGCACCAGTCTGACTGCTCTACGTCGAAGAGCCGGCAAGGTTACGCGCCGGCTCGCCGCGGCCGCTGGGGCCGCCGGGCCCGTCACGGTCCCGGAGCGTCGCGTCGACCCTCACCTCCGCTGCGCGCCCGCCCCAGCGCACCGTGCCACCCCGCGAGCAGACACGCCCGCTCGTCCTTCGACATGCAAGGCTCGTACCGAGCGCGGACGCGCCAGCCGTCGCGCACGTCGCTGAACGTCCACAGCCCGGCGCCGACTCCGGCGAGCAGCGCGGCGCCGAGCGCCGTGGTCTCGGGGACCTCGGGCACGAGCACCGGCACGCCGAGGATGTCGGCCTGGAACTGCATCAGCCAGCGGTTGGCGGTCGCGCCGCCGTCGGCGCGCAGCTCGCGCAGCGGCTCGATGCCCGTGCCGGCCTCCATCGCGCGCACGGCGTCCACCGTCTGGTAGGCGATCGCCTCGAGCGCCGCGCGCGCGAGGTGGGCCCGCGTGGAACCCCGCGTGAGGCCGACGATCGTTCCCCGCGCGTGCGGGTCCCAGTGGGGTGAGCCGAGCCCGGTGAGCGCGGGCACGAAGTAGACCTGCTCGTTGGAGGGAAGCGAGGCCGCGAGCGCCTCCGACTCGGAGGCGTGGGCGATGATCCCGAGACCGTCGCGCAGCCACTGCACGGCGGCGCCGGTGACGAAGATCGAGGCCTCCAGGGCGTAGGTGAGCGAGTGGGCGGGCGGCGTTCCGAGCGGGGGGTCCCCTGAGAGGGCGGGCGGCGGTCCGGGCGACGCGCCCCCAGCTGAAGCGCCTCGGGATCCGGGCGGGCTGTCCCCACGCGCGTCGCCGACCCCCCACGCGACCGTGCTCAAAAGCCCCGGCGCCGGCGGGGGCGCGCGAAAGCCGGCGTTGAGCAGCACGAACGAGCCGGTGCCGTAGGTGTTCTTGCCCATCCCGGGATCGACGCAGGCCTGCCCGAAGAGCGCGGCCTGCTGGTCGCCGGCGACGCCCGACACCGGCGCCGCGTGCCCGTGAAGCGCATCGGGCAGCGTGACGCCGAACGGCCCGGCGCTCGGGCGCACCTCGGGCAGCGAGCGCTCCGGCACCCCGAACAGCTCCAGCAGCTCCGGATCCCAGCGCCCGGAGGCGATGTCGTAGAGCATCGTGCGCGAGGCGTTGGAGGCATCGGCGAGATGCAGCCCGGTGAGCTTGAACAGCAGCCACGAATCGACCGTTCCAAACACCGCCCGGCCGGCGAGCGCGCGCTCGCGCAGCCCCTCCACGTGCTCGAGCAGCCACTCGATCTTGGTGGCCGAGAAGTAGGGGTCGAGCACCAAGCCGGTGCGGGCCCTGACCAACTCCTCGAGCCCCGCCTCGCGCAGCTGCGCGCAACGCTCTGTCGTGCGCCGGTCCTGCCACACGATCGCCCGGTGCAGCGGCAGCCCCGTGGAGGGATCCCACACGCACACGGTCTCGCGCTGGTTGGTGATCCCCACGCCAGCGAGCTCCCCGGGCCGCACGCCCGCGTCCGTCAGCGCCTGGCCCGCGACCGCCTGAGCCAGCTCCCAGATCTCCCCCGCGTCGTGCTCGACCAGGCCCGGCTGGGGGAAGTGCTGCCCCAGCTCGCCGTAGGCGCGCCCGACCGGCTCGGCGCGCTCGTCGAAGACGATGCACGTGCAGCCGGTCGTGCCGGAGTCGATCGCGAGGATCATCCCCCGCGGAGGGTACCGGCAGTCATTGGGGGCGCGTCCGCGCGCGCGACCGCGGGTCCCGTCCACCCGGGCGCGGGGGGGCATCCATGCCCCGCGACCAAGGTCTCCTACTACCACTCCCCCACGACCGAGCACTCGACGCCAGGGCCTCCACACGCCGCATCCGAGCGAGCACTTACCGCGTCCCCACCACCACGCGCTCGATCCCCGCAAGGTCGCGCTCGGCGCGCACGAACGGGAAGCCGGCCGCGCGCATCAGCTCGCCCACCGCGTGCGCCTGCCCGGCGCCGACCTCCAGCGCCGCCATCCGCACGCGCTCGCGCGGGGCCAGCTGGGCGAGCAGCGCGCGGATCGTGTCGAGACCGTCGGCCCCCGCGAACAGCGCATCGGGGGGCTCGTGGCGGAGGATCTCCGGGGCGAGCATGGCCCGCTCGGACTCCGCTACATAGGGGGGGTTGCAGAGCAGGGCGTCGAACTCTTCGGGCATCCCCTCCAGCAGGTCGACGTGCATCCACGTGACCTTCAGCCGCAGCTTGGCGGCGTTGGCGCGGGCCAGCTCCAGCGCCCGCTCGCTCACGTCGGAGCCGGTGATGCGCAGGTCGGGGCGCTCGTCCTTGAGGGCCAGCGCCACCGCGCCAGAGCCGGTGCCGACATCGAGCACGCTCGAGCCTCGCGGCAACCTCAGGCCGACTTCGACCAGCAGCTCAGTCTCCGGGCGGGGGATCAACGCGCGGGGGTCGACGCCCAGCTCGAGGTGGCGGAAGCCGCGCACACCGGTGATGTAGGCGACCGGCTCGCGCTGCACGACGCGGCGGCGCACCGCCTCCTGGTAGGGCCGCACGTGGGGGCCGCCCACGGTCAGCTCCTCGTCGGCGGCGCCGCCGCCGGAGGCGATGGTGAGTCGGGCACGATCCACGCCGAGGATGTGCGCGAGCAACACTTCGGCGTCGAGGCGTGGGGTTTCCACGCCGGCCGCGCCGAAAGCCGTGATCGCCCCATCCAGCGCATCCTTCGCGGTGACGGCACGCCGCGGGGGTGCGCGCCGGAAGTGGGCAGCGCCGTCGGATTGGGTGCCGCCCTCGGAATGAGGTGCGAGCACCGCCCCCCGGCCCCCTGGGGGGGCCGCCCATCCCCACCCCCGTTGCTGCGCGGAGATCATTGCGGCGCCGCGGTCTGCGCCTCCAGCCGGCGGCGCTTCTCGTCGGACTGCAGCGCTTGGGTGAACTCGTCGAGCTCGCCTTCCAGCACCGCGTCGAGGTTGTGCGTGGTGAGCTTGATGCGGTGGTCGGTGACGCGCCGCTCGCCGTAGTTGTACGTGCGGATCTTCTCCGCGCGGTCGCCCGTGCCGACCTGCGCGCGGCGGTCGGCCGCCAGCTCCGCCTGCTGCTCGGCCAGCGCCCGCTCGTACAGGCGCGCGCGCAGCACCCGCAGCGCCTTCTCGCGGTTTTGCAGCTGCGACTTCTCGTCCTGCATCGCCACCACGATGCCCGAGGGCTTGTGCGTGATGCGCACCGCGCTGTCGGTCGTGTTGACCGACTGGCCGCCTGGGCCGGTGGAGCGGTAGACGTCGATCTGCAGGTCGTTGTGGTCGATCGCCACCTCCACCTCCTCCACCTCGGGCAGCACAGCCACCGTGGCCGTCGAGGTGTGGATGCGGCCCTGGGACTCGGTGGCGGGCACGCGCTGCACGCGGTGGGTGCCGCCCTCGAACTTGAACACCGAGTAGGCGCCCGCGCCGGGGGTGCCCGACCCCGCGTGGGCCAGCCCGGACCCGGCGCGGCCGGATCCCGTGCCTTTGATCGCGAAGGTGTACTTGCCCTCCCCCACCTCCAGCGGTTCCACCTGAAGGCCCCGCCGCTCGGCGTAGCGCGTGAGCATCCGGTAGAGGTCGCCCGCCCACAGCCCCGCCTCATCGCCGCCGGCGCCGCCCTGGATTTCGACGATCACGTTCTTCTCGTCGTTGGGGTTCTCTTCGACCATCGCGAGGCGGATCTCCTCTTCCAGGCCCTCGCTGCGCGCGCGGGCGCCGGTGAGCAGCTCGCGCACCTCCGCCTCCTCGCCGTCCTCGCTGAGCAGCTCCTCCGCGCCCGCCGCGTCGTCCTGTGCGCGGCGCCACTCGGCGGCCAGCTTCGCCGCGGGCTCCAGCTGGCTGTAGGCGCGCCCGGCCTCCGCGTAGCGCGCGCGGTCGCCTATCACCGCGGGGTCGGTCAGCTGCGCGCCCAGCTCGGCGAAGCGCGTCTCGATCTGCTCGACTAGGTCTTCGATCATCGAGACCAGTCTATGGGGAGCGACCGGTCCGGTGGAGGAGCGTCAGCCCTCCGATTCTTCGACCAGTTCTGAGTTGGCTATCTCTATTTTCGAGTCGAACACAATCTTGTTGTTGCTCGAGGGGAGACCGAGTTTTGCGTCGAGCACTTCGTCGACCAGGGCCGATCCGCAGCCGCCGGCCTTCGGGACCGCGAACCCGCTGCTGACCATCGCGACGCCGCTCTTGATCACGATCCCGCCTTCTTCAATGACCGTTTCCGTGCCGGGGTTGCCGGCAAGGCCCCCGCTCGCGGTACCGGTCGTCAGATTCAGCTCGATCGGGTGCGCGTTCGACCCGACCGAGCATTCGGCTCCCAGCAGGGGGTTCACCAGCCGCACCTTGATCGGCAACGCAAGGCGCAGGCCCGACACTCCGGAGCTCAACGAGATCGAGCTCGCCGGCGCGGCCAGTTCGGTCACCGCGCCGAGCGACGAGCCGAACAGGCCGCCGGGGATCGTCTGCGCCACCTCCCCCAGCGTTTCGCCATCGACGGCAGCCGCGAGCCGTTTCACGCCCGATACTTCTTCTCGCAGCAGCCCACCCTGCAGAACCACGGTCCTGGCGATCGGGACCACCGTCCTACCAAGCGTGATGTAGCCGCCTTCAACCGGCGCGTAGAGACACCCGTTCACATGCTCGACATGCGTCGGGCACTGCGCGAACACGGCATACCCGCCTTGGGGCGCGGCGATCGCCGCAGGGGCACCCGCGCATGCCAGGGAGATCGCGACGGTCGCCCCGATGACGATCCGTCTCGTCATCGGGACTTCGCTTTCTGTCGTTTGGTTTTACCCTGCTTCTCGTCCTTCTTCTTGTTCTTTTTCTTGGTGTGCTTCTTCTTCTCGCTGTGCGGTTGTGTTTTCCCGGTGTTGCCTGCTTCGGTGCCTGTCGGGAACGTGAAGCTGGGGAGCGCGAGCAGCGTTGGGGGTGGCGGTGCGATCACGGGGAACGCGATCGGCAGGGTCGTGAATGTCATGTCTTCGCTGTAGGCGGTGCCGCCCGCGTTGCTGACTTTGAGGCGGTAGTGGTAAGTGGTGTCTGCGTGGATGCCACTCAGGTTGAACGTGACTGACTGCACGCCCTGGCCGGCGAGGATGGTCCCGAACGTCTGTGTGCCGTATTCGGTGCCTTCCCCGTATTCGAAGCTGTAGCTGGTTTCTTTGCCCTGCGGGTTGACGGTGCCCGAGAGCGTCGCTTCGTCGACCGTGATCCCGCTCGCGGGGTCGATGGTGACCAGTGGCGAGAGACCGGCTTCGGTCGTGAACGTTTTGTCCTGGCCGTAGCTGGTGCCGTCGATGTTCCACGCGACGAGCCTGTAGTGGTAGGTCACGCCGGGTACGAGGGGGAATAGCGAGGCGGGTGCCTGCACGGGGCTGGCGCCCGCGCCGATGTCGATGCCTGGTTCCGAGGGCGAGGTGCTCTGCCCGTATTCGGTGCTCGTCCCGTACTGGTAGTAGTAGTAGGTTTCCACGCCCTCGGAGTTGACCGTACCCGCCACATTCGCGCTCGAGAGCTCGACCGCGGACGCCGCGCCCGTGGTCGCGACCGGGCCGGGGGTCGTGAAGGACACAACCTTGCCCTTGGTCGTCCCGGTCGTGTTCGTAGCAACGATGCGGAAGTAGTAGGTGGTGCCGGCCGCCAGGACGTGACCGGTGGGAACGAAGACTTCGGAGTTGCCGTACTGCCCGGCAGGGATGGTTTTGCCGTCGATCTTCGTGATCGGTTCTTCGAGTGTTTCCCCGGCCGCTTGCGTGGAGTATTCGAAGGAGTACGTTGTTTCCTGGTTGTTCGGGTTCAGCTGCGAGAAGAGCCCCGCTTCGAAGGACGTCACGTTCTCCGCGCTCTCGGTGCCGGCGGGGACCGTCGGCGGCGCGGGGGGCGTCGTGAAGTGCACAGGCGGTGTGGCCGGGTCGACTTCCGAGCCGAACGCGTTCGCGGACACCAGGCACACCGAGTAGGACTCGCTCGGCTGCAGTTCGCTCACCGCCGTGGAGACGGCCTTGCTGCCCGATCCTTTGCCCGCGGAGACGCGAGGGGTGCTGTTTTCGCCGGCGCATTCGCTGCCGATGCGGTAGTCGAAGAAGTATTCCGCTTCCACCGAGCTGAGCGGAGTGAGGGCCCCGTTGAACGTTGCGGTAGTCGCGGTCACGGATTTTGCTTCTTCGGTGTGCGGCGTGGGGACCGTCGTGAATTCCTCCACCGGGCCACTGGTCGGCATGCCTTCTTTTTCGCTCTGCTCGTTTTCGGCGACCACACGGTAATAGTAGGTCTCCGAAGGCAGCAGGACAGCGCCGGTGGAGACGCTGGCCGTCTGGTTGCCGTAGCCTTCCAGCGCAGCGGCGCCTTTGATCGTTTTCGCGCCCGTCAGCGCTTTGTCGGTCGCGTACTCGAACGAGTAGGTCGTCGCCTCGTTGTTCGCGTTGACCTGCGCCTGCAACGTGGCGCTGGTCGACGTCGCTGACGCGCTCTCGCTACCCGCGACGAGAGTCGGGGGCGCAGAAGGCGTCGTGAATGGCACTTCGTTGCCCTGGGTGCTGGCCGCGCCTCCTTCATCGGTCGCTACCAGGCAGGACACGTATTTCGAGTTCGGCTGGAGTTCGCTGGCTTCCTTTTCCTGCGCCTTCGCCTGGGCCGCCACTTCCGGTTCCAGCGGCGTCGTGGGGCCTCCGGTGCACGTCGAGCCGATGTTGTACGCGAAGTACCAGCCTGTCAGCACCGGCGTGAGCGCCTTTGGGTTCAGCACACCGTGAAGGGTCGCCTTCGTCGCGGTGACCCCCGTCGGACTGGTCGTTTCCGGGGCTTCCGGTGCCGCCGCAAACGCTGGTGCACCCGTGAAGGCGAGTCCCGCGGCGAGCACGCCAAGTGTCGCCAGAGCCGCAGCGAGCAACCTGCGAGTGTGAGCGCGCATCATCCGTTCCTCCCGCCGCCGTTACTTGACTTTCGAGCCCTACTCGACCCGGCGAGCTTTCGGGCTCTACTCGACCTGGCTTTCCGGCTGCTCGCGCTCGCCTTCCTGGCTTTTGGGCAGCCTGTGACGGCGATCTTGGTGTTCTGCTTGAGTTGTGCGCCGTCTTGGGCGGTGAACTGCGTCGGCATCGCGAGAGTCCCTCCTGTGCAGAGGTTCCCGAGCGCCGTCAGCGCAGAGTACGGGCCGGCCGGCAGATACAGTTCGAAGGTGTTCACGGGAACGTCGGGGATGTGTTCGAACGTGCTGCTCGTGACACCCGCTTTGGAGATGTACGTCGTCGCGGTCAGATCGACCCTGACACCGTAGCCCTGCAGCACGGCGACGAGGTTGGGGAACGCGGCGCCACCACGGGAGACGAAGTAAACAGGGCCCTCGAGCGGTTCGGGCAGCACCGGCGTCGTCGTTTTCGCGATCCCGATCGCCGACGCCGACGGGCAACTCGCGGGATCCGCATTGAACGTCGCTTCAGGACACGCCTTCTGCAACGTCGTCAGCCGCGACGGCAAACGTTTGGGGAGTTCCACCTTGACATAGGAGATATTCGACTGCGCACCATCCGCGGTCGGGAACACCACTTTCGCGTCCAGGCTCGCACCCTTCGTCCTGGACGTTTTACCCGACGTCGAGACAGTGAACGCCGGTCCGAAATGAAGACCCGCGCAACCCGAGACCGCGAACGGCGCCGACACCTTCGCCGAGGCCCCCTGCACACCGACGATCGTCGCGTCGATATGCAGCGGAGCGCAACTCGTCGGATTGAAGATGAACCCCGGCCGGTCGATCGTCACGTTCGCCGTACGCAGTCGCAACGGGATCCCATCCAGGATCGTCGGCAGCGGTTCGCTCGTAACCGACAAAGCAGTCGTTTCCGGGTTGACCGTGATCTGCGCACGAACGACCACAGTCCCCAGGTTGAACGGGCCGGCCTGCGTCGGCACGGCGATGCTCAACCCGAACGGAGAGCCCTTATATGGGCCGGTCAGGTAGATTTTGCCCTGCTCGTAGAAGGGGTGCCCGCCGGGGCCGGCGGCGACCGTCATTTTCCCGATCTGCGACGCTTCCGAGCACGTCCCCTGCGCCGCCTGCGGTTCCCCGCACAATGGCACGCCTTTCAACGTCCCCAACAACCCCGGAGGTGTCGTGACACTGACCTGCGAGAGGTCCTGCTGGCGGTCTTCCCTGGCGAACGTCAACGTCAGCGGGCTGAACTGCCCCGCGTTCGGGTTCGATGTCCCCGCATCGAACGACGGTTCAAGCGGCGGCGTCGCCGGACACGCTTCGCCCTTCCCATTCCAGCTGATGTCGAACGCTGTCGACGGTGTCGCATCAGACGTATACGGGGTACTCCACGGCACCATATCCGACGTCGCGCTGAAGTTCCCACAACTCTGCGGCGTTGCCAACCCCGCACGTAGCCCACCTTTGAACTGCAGCTGCAGATCGCTGATCGGGAACTGCGGGTTTTCCGGGAAATGCGCGGTCAACTGGCCCGTCGTCGTATTCGCCGTGACGGTGCCCTGCACCTTCTGCACGACCCCAGACCCCTCCACCTGGATCCACAGCTTGAACATCTTGCCATCCGCCGCATCTTCGTTGGTACACGGGTCACATTCCGGCTGCCCCAAGAATACATACCCCGTCAGCGGCGTCGCCAGCAGCGGCGTCGTCGCTGTCAGCGTCCCCAACACCGAGGCATCCGGGCACGAGCTTTCACTGTTCGATTGCGCTTCGAACTGCGCTTCGGAGCACGCTTGCAACCCATCCCCAGCACCAGGCGACAGCGACACACCCGAAGGCAATGCAACCGTCACCGACTTGAACGGCGGTGTGGCCAACCCATGCGGATCCGGGTTCTGCGGAACTTTGATATCGACCGCCATACCCGACGGCTCATCCGCCTCCGTCGTTTCCGGCTCCACAGCCAACGACGGATCGAAGTGCAACTTTTCGCAACCCGTCACCGCCGGCGTGGTGATCTTCTCCCCCTTCCACGCCGGATCACTGAAATCAGGGTTCCCGTCCGTAAAGTTCGGAGTGCCCTTGACGTTCGGGGAATCCGCCGTCCAGCTCCCAGGGTCCTGATAGGAGTCTACGTACAGTTCTGACACCATCGGGCCGACCGCACAATCGCTCGAGTTCGTGAAGAACGCGTTCGGAGCACCCGACTCCCCCCCGACCTGTTCATTGGGATCTCCGAAGAATTTGAGATATATATTGCTGAAGTTGGTGAAATTACTCACGGGTATGCCCGGAGTCGTGACCTGGATGTGCGCCTTGGCGCCCTCACCAACCACCGTCGGGTAGATGCCAAGCGGGATTCCCGCGAAGTTGAACGCGAACTCCGCCGGCTCGTTGCGCTCGGGAACCATATTGAAGACTTTGATGCCATCGAGAATCCCACCAGACTTGGCATAGCGCATGATCCCCATCGTCGCCACCTGAGACGACGGCGGACAATCAGAGCCTTCTGCCGCGCCGAACTCTCCTCCTTCCCCGCCGCCGGGCCCGCCAAGCTCATACGCTGGGCACTGCGGGGTCACATTCGGGTTGCCGACGACCCCTGGCGGGAGCTCCGCCACTATATCCTTCCAAGCCTGCGAATCCGTAATGTGATTTTCGGTCGATTCATCGTAAATGTTGGTCACGCCGAAGCTGGTCGTGAGACCATTGGGGTGGTCCGCGGCCTGGGTGTCCGGTTCCCCATTGAGATTGGAGAGTAGAACGTTCAACTCCGTCGCCTCGAAGGGAAGAGGAGACGGGGGGTCGGCCGTCGCTTCGACTTCCGTCGTCTGGGTAGACGACGTGACAGGAGCCCCCCCACCCGACATGGTCACAGTGTTGGTGACCTCACTGTGCGCAGGGATGCTCGAGCTGACGTTCACCCTCACCGGGAGCGGTGGCATCTGCCCAATCGGGGGAGTCCGGAGCGTTTCCAATACATTCTTGATCGGATTGTACTGTTCCGTGATCGTACACGTGAGAACCGACCCGCCTTCGCTTGCGCCACATCCCCATCCGAGGAAGCCGCTGGTATATTCTGGAATGGAGTGAAATGTGATCCCCGGAGAAAACCTGTCGACGAGCGTGACAGGAGTGCCGTTCGAAGTTGCTCCACCAGCGTTGGTGACGATTAGTGTGTACTGGTTTTTTGCGGCGGCCGAGGAGAAAGTCGTGGGACTCGTCAGCATTTCGACGTGCCACCTCGGGGTGCCTTCGGCGCTCGCTGACGGGGAGCCGAACACGAGGACGGCCAGAGCTATGACAGGCAGAGACAGTATGCTCGCCGACTTCAAACGAGTGGGGATCCTCATCACTTTGTCCTCCGGTCGTCGCGGACTTTTCTGGCCTTCTTGGCGCTCTCGGTCTTGACGCACTTGCCGTTCTTCTTCACGGAGCCCTTCTTGCACTTCACCCGCTTGGCCTTTGGTTTCGTTTTCGCCGCGGGCGCCTGTTCGGAGGCCGTCAACGGGGGATTGCCGCCCGCCTGGAATTCGCTGCCGGGAGACAGCAGAGTCGGCGCAGGGCTCAGCGGCCCTTGGCAGGCGTCGCCTTGGCAGGTGGGCAGCAGCGACACCGAGGCGGGGAATCCGCCATCGACCCGTGCATCGTACACATCTACCTGGGTATCCATGTCCTGAGCTACCAGCTGATCGATCGTTTCGAAGAAGATGTCATCGCCCGAGGCCGACATACCCCTGAGCTTCGCTGCGGCCTGCCCGTCGGAGATCAGATACACGTTGCCGTCGTGGTACTCATAGACGTTGGTGGACCCGGCAAGAGCCTGAGGCGTCAGGGCGTCCGCGCTCTGAAACGCAACATATTCACCGTTGTCGGACACCACGGGGAATTCGGCCGTTTCGGCAGGGAAGACATCGCTGTTGCCGTTGTCGTTGAACCCGTTCTGGCCGATCGAGACCCGCACCAGGGATCCTGTCTGCGCGTCATACTCGAAGAGCTGCCGCGCGGTACTCGTATCGCCCGGCGTGAGATCCGCGGTGCTAGTAAAGACGAGGAACTGGCCGCTGGGCGTCAGATCCGTATTCCCAGGCGACACGGTGGCGATGAACCCAAGCTCTCCGTCGGGAAACTGCGCGTCGCGCTCCAGCACGTAGAGATTCTGTTCCCCGACCGTCGGAGACCTGCCTTCCGCATTCGGGCCCGTCAGGGCGCCCTTGGCGTCGAAGTAGAGGTACTCACCATCTTCATCCGTTTCGTTGATGCCGACCACGTCCGACACGCCGGCGGCAGCAGGCAGGACCTCTTCCCGCGTCCCACTGGATATTTCGAAGCGGTAGAACGCCCCGGATTCGAAATAGAACACGTCGTTCCCGTTCGGCGGGCTGGCCACCGCAAAGGTCGCGGGCCCGGTCGAGATCGCGACCGTATACGCACCCGCTTCACCGTTGTCGATCCGCGCGAAGAGCTTTTCCGAGCAGTTGAAGAACACCGTAGAGCCATCCGCCGAGATGGGGCCAAAGCCATGTTCGCCGAAGCGACTGCCTGCAAAGCTGGCCGCACACAGACTGCCGTCGGGTTCCACACCAACGGGGAACTGGACGCTGGGATGCCCGGCGATGTACTCAAAGTTTCCTTCATTAATCAGTACATGCGAGAGATCCGCCGACACACCCTGAAGTCCGTAGGCCCCACCGGTCCCGAGTTCGACGAGAGTGCCGCCAGCTTCGCGGAGCATGTATTTTATGCCACTGAAGTAGTCGTCTTCGCCCGCGTACACGAAGTAGAGGACCGGCCCCAGTTCCGGCGATGTGAGCAGAGGTCGACTCTCGGGAAAGTCGGAGACCGGGAGATCGAGATTTTCCTCGGTCCAGCCGGATTCCGTCCGCGTCAGCTTGTAGCTGTTGGCAAAATAGCCGTTCTTCGCATCGCCAAAGTCACCGGTCGAGTTCACGTCCACGCTCTGGCCACTCGGTGCGATCCCGTAGATGCCGTTGTTGTCACCAATTGGAAAGGTGCCGATCCTCGCTTCGGCGGCCTCCTTGAACGGCGGCGTGACGAGCTCGTAGGAGCGGCAGTCGGGAAGCGTCGTGGAGTGGTCTTCCGCGCGGAGCTGTTCGTTGGGGCAGGCTGCGGCCATGGCCGGGGCGGCCGGCACGAGCAGTGCCGTGGCGGCGATTGAGCACAGCGCCAGCACGAGCCCAGCCGCGCGGCGGGACGGCGACTTGTTCATCCTGGCGCTGGTGCCCGGAGGTAGAGCTACGCCGGGTGTGCCGATGGCCCCAGCGAAGCGGAGTGCCGTGAGCGGTGCGCGAACGGCGAACCAAGCCTGTGTCCCAATCATGACAACGATGCCTCCCTGAACGAGCCCCAACCGGGACGTGTATGTGATTGACCCCCCGCCGAAGCGGCTCTCGATTTCCCTGCTACCGCTGTACGACCACACATCACGCCGCCTCCCGCGCGTGGGTGGTATGGGAGCGGATGCTCCGTGTGACCTGCTCGCCCCGCGAGGTGAGGCGCCAGGCGTTCGGCTCGCCCTTGGCGTGCCCGCCGCTCGTGTTGAGGAGCAGCCCGACGCGCTGAAGCCGTGAGAGCAGCCGTGAGATCTGCGCCGGGTCGAGGACACCCGCGTGCTCAGCGACCAGGCGGTTGCTCGCGCCCGGGTGCTGCCGCACGCCCTCGAGCACCAGCGCGGTGCGATACGTGAAGCGCATGCCCAGACCGCTCAGCGGGTTCGCGACGTCAGCGAGTGTGCTGCTCGGCTTGCCGCTCACCGCGGGCGGCGCCGGGCGCGCGAGCTCCCGGCGCGCGGCGGCGGGGCCAAGATAGGGGAGCACGATCATCCCCATCAGCTCGCTCAGCAGGCTGGTGAGCGACTGCTGCTCTTCGCGCTGCAGTCGCGCGTAGAGGATCCCGAACGCCGCGCCGACCAGGCCCTCGGCGGTCAGCGGGGTGCAGCTCGCCCCACGCGTGCCCTCGAACCTGCCCTCGTCGACCGCGGCCGTGAGGCGTGCGAGGACCTCCTCGCGGCGGCGCAGCACTTGCGGGCCGGCCTGCAGCGACTGCACCACACACACCCGCGCGAGCGCCGGCTCACGATCCAAGAACACAAGGATGCCCGCCAAACCAACACGGATCCGCTCACGCCACACCCCGCCGATGAAACTCTGATCGGCGAGCTCCGCCGTGATCGCGCTCACCATGTTCTCGATCACAGCGGTGAGGCACTCTTCGCGGTCGGTGAAGATCTCGTAGAAGGTGCGCCGCGAGACACCCGCGCGCTCTGCTATCCGACCGACAGTCGCCTGCGTGTAGCCGAGCTCGTCGATCGCGCGTACTGCGCCCGCGATCAACCGCGCCCGCTGCATCTGCTCGACCTGCACACCCCCCGAGCGCGAGACCCCCACGCCACCCCGCACCCGGACACGCGAGGCCATCACGCTGTCCTCCCCGCACAAGGGGGCTGATAAGCCGAACGATCGAGACGGCTTGAGGCTAGACCGCTAGCCGAAGAGAGAGAGAGAGAGAGAGAGATGCGACAGCGCCATGCTGGCGCATCTAGCATCACCTTTGCGCATCGCGACAGGCGCTCCCCTCACATTGATCTCCCTCGAAACCACGCTAATACCCACCCCTCATCGTTCGGAGACGATGGTCCCTCTCCCGAACCTCAATGACCCTTGCCAGCGCTTTTGTGTCAACAGCAAGGCGGCGACCCAAACCCGACCCTTATGTCATCACGGCACCCCAGTGGGATGACCTTGACTATGGCAACCGTACACGAGACGCTTACGCTTGTCAATACCCAAACAGCGTCTCCACAGATCACCTCCCCTCGGAGAACATTCTCGAGCGCCCCCGAGGCCGGCAGTGGGGCTTCCGGGGGACAGCGACATGAACCTATGAGTTAGGAGGTGGGAGTGGACCCGGTGCTGTTCGTGGTGCTACACTTGGCCGATGCCGACCCGTCATGCTCGCCACTCCGTCACCGAGACGCCACCCGTACGCGAGGCGCTCGACGCGCTGCGCCTGCGCGGCGAGCGCGTGCGAATGGGCGAGCTGGTGATCCGCGGCGCGCGCGAGCGGCTGCGCGAGCTGGAAGCCGAACGCGAGGACGAGGCCCACAAAGCGAAGCTTCGCCGCCAGCTGGTCGAGCGGCTGCACACGGGAGAGGGGATCGACGTGGACGCGGCGTATGAGGTCCGTGAGCACGGCTGGATCCACCGTTGAGCGGCTACGGTCAGACGCTGCTGATAGACCACTCGGTGTGGGCCCGCGCGACCGACGGGCGCCTGACCGGTGCTCCACGCGAGCGATTCGACACGGCGCTCGCCGCCGGTGAACTGTGGACATGCCCTCCCGCCCTCCTGGAGATGCGCTACAGCGCCCAAGACAGCGGTCAGTTCGCCGCTATCGCTGACGAACTCAACGCGCTTGAGCACGCCCCGCTCACCACCGAAGCCGCGGCGTTCGCCCTCACCGCACAAGCAGCGCTCGCCGCGGCGCCCGGCATTTCGCACCGAGTCAAGCCGGTGGACCTGCTGATCGCCGCAATCGCCGCGGCCACGGAGATCGGGGTACTCCACTACGACCACGACTACGACACGATCGCCGGACACACCGCACTGGCCTTCCCCAGCGTGTGGGTCGCGCCGCGCGGCAGCATGGACTGACAGGTGTGGAGCGAGGTGGTGAGCATCGCGGACGCCGCTGGCACGACCCCTAACGACGTTCTCGTCCGCCTGGCGGCGGAACGCCTCGAGGAGCGTCGCCGCTCGATCGAGCTGAGCAGATGCGCGGAGGAGCGCTGGCAGGGCTTCCTCGACGCCGCCCCGGCCCCCGGCGCGGCGGCCGCCCCCCTGGGCGAGCAGGAGCTGATCGAGCTCGGCGCGACGCTCCGCGCGGAAGCCTGAGCGCCGATGCCCGCGGCGTGGGACACCACCACCGCCGCGCGCCTGCGGCCGGACAGCCCCGTTCTCGACCACGCCCGGGAGCACCGACGAGCGGGCGATCCGATCGCGTTCACCGCCACCACCCTCAAAGAGATCTCCCACGGCCTGCACAAAGCCGCCGCATCCGGCAGGCAGGCCGCGGGGGCGCAGCTGCGGTGGCTGCGCGACCAGATCGACGCGGGCCTCGTCGAGGTGCTCGCCTTCGACGACCGCGCAGCCGACGTCGCGGGCGCGCTGCGCGCCGCTCTCCCAACGCCCCCCTCGACCCTCCGGCGGCCGCGAGCACGCTCGAAGCCGGACAACGGGGTTGCGTGGATTCTCGACATCCAGATCGCCGCGACCGTCTTCGCCCACGGCTACGACCTCCTCACCGCCGACGCCCACCACCCGATCATCGCGACGCAGCTCGCCGCGCTCGCACCCACGGCTCCCCCGCTGCGCATTCACCCACCACCGCGGCTCTGAGACGTCAATCAACGGCCTCGACCTTTTCAATAAATGCAGCTTCTTTTGGCAGAAAGTGTTCAAAATTGGCGGCCGAACGGGATCACGGCGGGGGGCGGGGTGTGAGCGTCAGGCCGCGTTGGGCGACCAAGCCCTCTCTTCAAGCGGCTCGTGATCCGCACCAGCTCGATCGCCGTGCCGCCCGAGGGTGGCGGCGTGCCTGCGGGATTCATGACATCATTTATGATGTCATGAATCCCGCCCAGCTGGTTCGCTCAACGCGCGAGCGCCTCGGCCTGAGCCAGCGCCGGCTGGCTCTGCGCGCAGGCACCACCCAGGCCGCGGTCAGCCGCATCGAGCGCGGCCTGGTCTCACCGACGTTCGAGACACTGCGCGAACTGATGATCGCGATGGGAGAGGAGCTGGTTCTAAGCACCCGGCGACTGCCCACCGACTGGGACCCGGCCCACATGGCGAGCACGCTCGCGCGCACACCCGAGGAGCGATTCGCGCTGGCGCTCTCATGGAACAGGATTGCCGCAGACCTCGCCGCCGCCGGACGGGCAGCACGAGAACATGACTGACGCGGTGCCGCCCGACGTCGGGCACATCTTCGCCACACTCGACGCACACGGGGTCGAGTACGTGGTGGTCGGCGGCATCGCCGTGCAGGTGCACGGCCACGTGCGCATGACCAACGACCTCGATCTGATCCCCACCCCAACCCCGCGGAACCTCGAGCGCCTCGCGACGGCGCTCACAGAGCTCCACGCGCGCGTGCTGAACCCCGGCAGCGCGCACCTGCGGATCGACGCCCAGATGCTGCTCCGGGCAACGCTGTGGCAGTTCTCCACACAACACGGCGACATCGACGTGCTGCACGACGCCCCGGCGCCGCGCCGTTCCCCCAGCTGCGCGAACGCGCGCTCGTGATCGCACCCGGCAACCACCAAATCCCAATCGCCGGGCGCGACGACCTCATCAGGATGAAGCGCGCCGCCGGACGACCCACGGATCTGGCCGACATCGCCGCGCTCACCGAGCCCGAACACGGGGCCGCAGGCTGAAGGCAACCTGCTGCTTTTGCGCGACCTTGTACAACCTATGAGTTATAATTCGATGCATGTACGCTGCCGCTACGCTGCTCAAAGACTCGCGCCGCCGCGCCGGTCTTACGCAGCGGCAGCTTGCACTGCGCCTGGGGGTCAGCCAGGCGGCGATCGCCAAGCTCGAGCGGCCCGGAGCCAACCCGACCGTCGAGACCCTCGCCGGCGCAGTGCGCGCCACCGGGCATCGGCTCGAACTTGCAGCGCCGACGCATCACGGCGGTGTTGACGAGAGTCTCATCCGCCGTCAGCTCGAGCTCTCCCCCGGCGAGCGGCTGCGTGGCCTGGAAGCGATGTACGCCCAGGCACACCGGCTCGCCCTGGCAGGCGCACGGAGCCGCGGTGAGCACTCCTGAGTCCTGGCTCGACCAGCCGACCTTCAAGGTGGGTAGCCTGCTGCGCCGCTTGACGGAGGCGGGCGTCGACTACGTGATCGTGGGTGGTGTTGCGGTTGTCCTCCAGGCCAGCCCCCGCTTCACCAGAGACCTCGACATCTGCTATGCCACGGCGCAGGAGAACCTCGAGCGACTCGCCGGAGTGCTGATCGACCTCGGCGCGATACTGCGCGGCGTCGATGAGGATCTGCCGTTCGTGCCCGATACAACCACGCTGAAACGGACACAGATCCTGACGCTGAGCACTGGCGAGGGCAATATCGACCTGCTCGTCAACCCCGACGGATCGCCCGACTACACGACGCTGCGACGCAGGGCAGACCGCATGGACCTCGACGGCTTCATCGTGGCGGTCGCCTCCGTCGAGGACCTGATCGCAATGAAGCGCGCCGCCGGACGACCGCAGGATCTCGTCGACCTCGAATCGCTGGAGCTCGCGCGGCGCCGTCGCCGGTGAGTGGAGCGCCCGTCTGGAGCAGACGATCTCCGGCGACGTGGCCCGCAGTCAAGCCCCCCGCGGAGGGCCGGGTGTAAGCGTCAGGCCGCGTTGGGTGACGCACCGGTGTCGAGGAACACGCTCCTCAAGCGAATCAGCGGCCGGAGGCCAGCAAAACGGAGGACGGCAAAAGTGTTGCTGGGGAGTGTTTACTCAGCTACACTTCACATATGCGCACAAGACACTTCGTCGGACGGGAGACAGAGCTCGCCGTCCTGCAGACGCATCTCGATCACGTGCGCAAGCGGGGAGCTGGGCGGATGCTCGCCTTGCGGGGACGGCGGCAGATCGGCAAGTCGCGCCTGGTGGAGGAGTTCATCCACCGCAGTGGAGCTTGCGCGATCTTCTACACAGCCTCACGCCAGAGCGCCACCGAGGAGCTGCGCAACTTCACCGAGCAGCTCGCGGAGTCCGCGACCGACGCCGCGAGCGTCGCCGCCGCGGGACCGCTCGGCTCGTGGGAGGCCGCGTTGACGATCGCGGCCGGCGGCGCCTCCCCGGCGCAGCCGCTGGTGCTCGTGATCGACGAGCTGCCGTCCCTGATCGAAAGCGAGCCCGCGATCGAGGCGATCCTCCAGAAGCAGTGGGATCGCAGCTTGGAGGCCCGCCCGATCCTGCTGCTGCTGATCGGCTCCGATGTGTCGATGATGAGCGCCCTCGGCGAGTACGGCCGGCCGCTGTACGGGCGCCTCACCGAGATGACGATCGGACCGCTCTCCCCGGCGGCGATCGGCGAGATGCTGGAGCTGTCCGCCACCGCCGCCCTCGACGCATACCTGGCGATTGGGGGCTTCCCGCGGCTCGCGGAGATCTGGCAACGGGGCGAGGATCTCTGGAAGTTCCTGCGCCGCGAGCTGCAGAACCCCGAGTCGCCGCTGATCGTGCTCGGCGAGCGCTCGCTGGCGGCCGAGTTCCCGGCAGAGCTGAGAGCACGTGACGCGCTCGAAGCGATCGGCACCGGCGAGCGGACGTTCACGGCGATCATGCAGCGGGCGCAGATGTCCAACAAGACGCTCGAGACGGCGCTCGCGACGCTGATCGCCAAGCGCGTGATCGGCAAGACGCTGCCCTACTCCGCACAGCCTCGCCCCAAGCTCTCGCGCTACCACGTCTCCGATCCTTACCTGCGCTTCTGGTTGCGCTTCATCCGCGCGAGCATCCCCGCGATCGAGCGCGGCCGCGGCGACCTCGTCCACCGGCAGATCCGCGAGTCCTGGCCCTCCTTTGCGGGCCACGCGATCGAGCCGCTGATCCGCGACGCGATCCAGAGGCTGCTTCCCGACCCGCGCTTCGGCGAGGCAGAGTTCGTCGGCTCCTTCTGGAATCGCGAGAACAGCGTCGAGGTCGATCTCGTCGGCGGTCGCGGACAGACCGGCAGCGAGCAGATCGACTTCGTCGGCTCGATCAAGTGGCGCGAGCGCCACAAGCTCGATCGCCACGATCTGAGCCAGCTGATCCGGCACCGCGCGCTGATCCCCGGCGCGAGCGACGACACGCTCCTGGTGGGCGTCTCCCGCAGCGGCTTCGCCGTCGACGGGCTCGATCTTTGCCTCACACCGGAGGACATCCTCGCCGCATAATCTCTCAAGGCGCTCGTCGAAGAACTCGCCGTCCTCCCAGCCGCGCCGCTGACGCGCTCGGTGCTCAGCGCCGCCGGGGTCGATCCCCTAACGCGAGCACCGCCGATCGTGAGTGGGAGCACACTTTAGCCTTCTGCTTCTTCGATGGCGTTGTGGCCGGCCGTCTCGACCTTCATGTCGAACGCCGCGGTCGTGTTCTTACTCAATGGGAGACCGAGCTTTGCGTCGACGGCTTCCTCCACCAAAGCCGACCCGCAGCCGACCACCTTCGGGACCGCGAACCCGCTGCTGACCAGCGAGACACCGGTCTTCACCAGAATTTCGCCTCCTTCGATGGATGTTGTCTGGCCGGGGTTGCCGGTGAGACCCCCGCTCGTTTCGCTAGTCAGACTCAGCTCGATCGGACGCGAACTGGAGCCAATCGAGCATCCGGCCCCCAACAGCGGGTTCACCAAGCGCACCTTGATCGGCAATACAAGGCCCAAGCCCGCTCCATTGGACCCGGTGCCCACCAGGATCGAGCCCGCCGGCGCCGCCAGTTCGGTCACAGCGTCGAGCGACCTTCCGAACAGGCCACCGGGGAGCGCCTGCCCCACCCTCTCCAGCGTTTCGCCATCAAGAGCAGCCACAAGCGGTTTTACACCTTCCGATTCTTCCAGAAACCCGCCTTGCAGAACCATAGCCTTGGCGATCGGGACCACCGTCTTGCCAAACACGAGATAGCCCCCTTCGACCCGCGCGTAAAGACACCCTTTCACTCCGCTGGCGTGCACCGGGCACTGAGCGAACACAGCAAACCCACCTCCCGGCGCCGCAGCCGCCGTAGAAGCCCCCACACAAGCCACAGCGACCGCCACCATCGCCCCTACGATAACCCGCTTGCTCACCCGAACCTCACTTTCCCGCCGATTATCTTGATCCTGCTTCTGCCAAGAAGCTCCTCCGTAGCCTAGCGAGGCCACTTCCCCTTGCTCACCCCTACCGCCGCCTGCGCTTGTGCTTGGCCTTGCGATGCGTCCTCTTCTTCGGATGCGCCCTCTTCTTCGCCGGCTTCTTCACCTTCGGACAGCCCGCGACGCCAATCGGAGTGGTCTCTTTGAGGAGCGCGCCGTTCTGCGCAACGAATTCGGTCGGCATCTTCAGCTTCGCGGCCTCCTTGCAGAGGTCTCCGATCGCCGTCAGCGCAGAGAACTTACCCTCCGGAAGCGTCAGTTCGAACGTGCTGAAGGGAACATCCGGGACCGTCTTGAACGTCGTCGACGTGACACCCGCTTTACTGATGAACGTCGTCCCGACCAGATCGACCGTCACGCCATAGCCCTGCAGCACCATCGTCAACGACGGGAACGCTTCCCCACCGTGAGAGACGAAGATCGCCGGGCCCGTCAACGGGACCGGCAACAACGGGGTGTGCACCGTGGCGTAACCGATCTTCGATTCCGACGGGCACCCCGCGGGGTCGGCTACGAACTGCGCGTTCGTGCATGCCTTCTGCAGCGTCGTCAACCTGGACGGCAGCTGTTTGGGGAGTTCGACTTTGACCTTCGCGATGTTCGCCTGACTGCCCTGGCCTTCGCTCGGCTCGCTCACGCTCGCCGTCAGGCTCGCACCATCGGCTTTGCTCGTTTTCCCACTCGTGGAGACCGCGAATTTCGGCGTGAACTTCAACGCCTGACAATTCGTCACCTGGAACGGGACACCGATACTATCCGTGCCGCCTTCGCTGGAATGGATCGTCCCCGTGACTTCCATCTTGTTGCAGTTCGTGGGGTTGAACTGGAAGTTGCCCCGGGTCGTCGTCGCGTTGATGTGCTGGATCTCCAGCGGGATCCCTTCGATGCTCGTCGGAATCGAACCCGGTGTACCCGGCGGGTTCGAAGTGACCGTCAGCGCCGTCGTAACCGGGTCGACTTCGATCTTCCCCCGCACGAGAATGCAATCGCACGCCGGGCTGAAGCTCTTCGTATGCGCCAAGTCGAACGGACCCGCCTTCGCCGGCACCGTGAACGTGATCCCAAACGGCGCACAACCCGCTTGGCCCACGGTACAGCCGCTCGTACCGTTGTAGGGGCCCGTCAGGTAGAACTTGCCACCCGTGACCGTATACGGGTCACCACCAACACCCACCGACACCGTGGTTTCCCCGATCAGACTGTTCGGACCACACTCCCCGAGGTTCGCCTGCGGTTCCTGGCACAGTTCGATGTTCGACAGGATCCCCGACAACCCCGGAGGTAGGTGCGCTTCGACGGACTGCAGGTTCTGTTCGCCGTCGGAGCGGTTCATCGTCAGCGTGAACGGGCTGAACGCGCCCGCGTTGAGATTCAACGCACCACCCGTCAACGACGGGCTGAACGGCAACGAAGAACCGGGACACGCGCCACCGTTCGGGCCGCTGGTGATTTCCATCGGCGCGGTGACGTTCTTTGTTTCCCCGGCCCAGGACACAAACGATGTGTTGGTCGTGTACGTCCCGCAGCGCGCGGGTGTCGTCAGCGGCGCTTTTTCGCCGCCGTAGAAGTGCGCTTCGAATTCTTCAAACGGAAGCTGCGGCGTATTCAGTAGCGTCGTGAAGACCTGCCCAACCGTCTGGCAGCTCTGCCCCGCGATCACTTCGCCGGCACCCTTGCAGAGCGAGACTTCGCCGGGGAGCTTGACGAGCACGCCGCGTTCCCGTTCTTCGGCGACGAAATAGATCGCCATCAGCGACCCGAACGGGTTCGCTTCCTGCGCGGCGAGATAGATAGAGCCCGTCAGTTCGCCTTCCAGCAGCGGCGTCTTGATCCGCACCGTACCGATCTTCGCCGCGTCCGCACAGAAGTTCAGACCGGGCTCAATCGCGTCTTCTTCGGAGACGAGCCCGCCAGTGGAGGCGCCGTCGATCGCGGCGATACTGCCCGGTTTCGACGAGCTGAAGATCGGCAGGCTCACACCCGGCTCAAACTTGGTTTCTTCAAAGCCTTTGAAGCCGATCCCATTGCCCGAGCTGCCCAACTGATTGCCGGCCAAGGCACCGGGATTCGACGAGCATGCTTCCAGCCCGTTCGCGCCCGCGGGGTTGAGCGCGACACCGGGCGGCAACGCCACGGTCGTGTCCCGCACATCGGCCTCGGCCAACCCGGCCGGGTTCGCCGTCGCTTCCTGGGGGACCTTGACGTTGACCGTTAACCCCGAGGAGGTACTCGCGTCGGGCTTATCCGGCGTAACCGTCTCCGTCGGGCTGAAAGCGAGTTTTCCACAACCGCTCAGAGCAGGCAGCGATGCGGGCAGCGTCTTGAAAGCACCCTGTCCCTGCCACGAATCCACGCCCAACGTCGCGGTACGCGGCGTTCCGCACGAGGTGGGGTTCGTCAACAGGGGCGCTTCCGGCACCGACGTCGGACAATTCCCTGTAGATATCGGCAGTCCCGCGTATTGAATCTGCATCAATGCACGCTGCCCGTAAAGCGGGCCTTCCAGTTCGTCTTCACTTTCACGCAAGCCATAACCAGGTTCTTCAGACCCAGCAGATTCAGCGTTCCCGGCCTGCATGTTCTCGCATATGCCCCGCCACGGGTTGTGCGCCGGGTTCGCAGGCACACCCCAGATCGTGACCTTGCTCGCCCCCACTATCACTGCCTGGTTGAGGTCGGATACGGTCGTCGTCAAACCATAATCACCGCCCGTCCGTACGGACGTCTCGAGTAGCACGGGCGTGACGCGCGCGACGATGTAGCCGAACTCCGCCGCGACACCCGGCGGCGGCACGATGTTGTAAATAGGAACGGTATATGGATCGAGTACACCTTCAGAGTGTACGGTGGTCAGGTATGTCGTCGCCAGCCCGACCGCCGTTTCATTCGAGCAGCTTTCCTTGATGAATTCCTGGTAGGTACAGCGCGGCGTGGCGGTCGGGTCGCCGACAAACCCCGGCGGCAGTTCGACGTGCACGTCCTTCAGATCGCCCTGACCCGCGGAGGGGCCCGGTTCGTGCAGTACGAAGGTCGTGTTCAGCGCGTACGGGTGCGAGCCGGCCTGCACGTCAGGCGTGCCGTTCTGGTTGCGGGCCGAGATCGCGAGGCGTTCGAGGCCGAATTCGGCCATTGCGGGGGCGGCGGTGAACGAAAGCCCCGAGAGGACGATTAGGGCCAGGAGCGGAGCTAAGGTCAAGCTACGCAACTTGGCTGGGTGGTTACCCTCGCGTGCTTGCTTGCCTGCCGTTGCGTGATTCGACCCACGGTTGTTAATCCGCGTAAACGTTTTGACCGCTGTTGAGCGTCCGAGACCGATTAGTTTTGTGGTCTTAGTGGTCATCGTGGCGCCCTCCGGTCGTTGGTGGCTCTCTTAGCCGACTTTTTCGCGACTTTGTATTTTTTCTTTGCCTGCTTTTCGCACGCAACGCGTTTGGCCTTCTTCTTGTCTCGCTCGCACACCTTCAGTGCGGCGGCGAGCTTTTGGGCGCGGGTCAGTGACTTCGGTTTCGGTTTGACGACCGCTGGTGGCGGAGTGGCGACGTTTCCTGGGCCGGCGAAGGTTGCGCTTGGGGGGGTGCCGAAGACGGACGGCGTCGGCGGCGAGGCGGCGCGGCAGGCTTCGGCGGTCGTGCAGGGGGGCGCGGCGGTCGGGAACGGGAAGCCGCCGTCCTGGCGGGCGTCCCAGACGACTGCGTTGTCGCCCGTGTCCTGCGGCAACAATTTGTTTGAGGAGCCGAAGAACACGTCTTCGCCGCTCGGGCTCGCGTCGAGGAAGAACGATTCATCGCCACCCGCCACGTTGGAAATGGCATGAATGGACCCGTGCTCGTACTCGTACACGTTTAGGCGACCGTCGCTCGCGTGCGGCACGAGCGCATCGGCGCTGTCAAAGAACAGCGTCCCGTCTTCGAGCAGGTTACGCGGACGATACTGAGCAAAACTTTCCGCTGTGCGAGCAACAAAGCTCGACGGTCCGGGCGGGCGCGCACCCGTCGGATCACACGACGCGCACACCAGGCCACCAGGTCCCGCTTCGTAGAGGAAGATCTCAGCGTCGGGGTTGCCCGTATTCGCATCGTGGTTGTCATAGCCCGTCAGTTTCTTGGTGGACAGAAACGCCAGGCGCGTACCACCCGGATTCACGACCGCCGTGTTGACCTCCGGGCCACCTTGGGCATAATCGGCGGCGGAGTCTCCCTTATTCCAGTCCGATTCATCGGCCGTTTCAAGCGTCGCGATGAACGTCGGCGCGCCGCCTTCATGGGAGACGTACAGGTTGTCTGCTTCGCTTTTTGCCTTTTCGTGATGCTGGTTTTCTTCTTCGCCCGTGAGCACGCCCTTGGCGACGAAGTACACATACGAGCCGTCTTCGGAGATCTGCACGACGCCCCGCACACCGGCGTGTTCTCCGGCTTTGGCGACAATCGATTCCGAGGTCAGATCGACGAGATGACCGTACAGGTGACCAGGTTCGATTTGATACTCGTACAAATCCGGATCGCCCGCTACGGCGGTCGAATCCTTTGTCAGCTTGTTTTCATCGGTGAAGAACACCCGTTCCCCTTCCGCGCTCGCACCCCAGTAGCGCCCACCACCACTGGGACCGGGCGCTCCTTCTTCGGCAGCGTCCACCTCGACTGTGCACGCCTTCGCCGATTCCGTACATTCCTTTTTGGCGTTTAGCTTGCTCTGTTCCTGTTCGATGCTCAGTCCCTGTTCGGCACCCACACCGGCGTTCTCACGCAGATACAGCACAGGAGCACCTTCGTATCTTCCCGGCGGGCTCGAAAAATACACACGCGAACCGCTGGAAGACACCGCATGCCACACGTCATTATCGAGACTTGTCCCAGAGGAGTTCTGCGATCCGACAGTGACCTGGATCGCCGCACCTTCGTTGGTGACGCTGACAGGCACGACCTGACCATCAACCCACTCAGACACTGCCCCTCCACCAAAGACCACGTGGCTGAGATCGGTCGAAGCCCCATCCGGTACCCCCTCGGCCACTCCCACGTACTGATATGAGCCTGTCGCGAAATCAGACACATACAGTCCGAATCCTCCACCTAAGCTCGTGGGTGCTCCGCTGCTCGGCAGCGCCGCGTCGGTGAGTGCGATCCCCGCTTCGAGTTCAGGCGTAAACGCCGTCGCGTCGAAAGACGAATAAGTAATGGTGCTGTCGGGATTCCACAATGGGGTGACCGCCTGGGTTTCCCAACGGTCGTTGGCGGCGTTGCGACGCGAGACGAACTGATCTGTTCCGGCCGCCCCGGTCGGGCTGCCGAAGGAGCCCTTCGAGGCGTACGTGATCGCGGGGTTGGCGCTTGATTCCGCGGCACGCGCATTCGTAGTTTCAAACGAGTCAACGGCGTCCTGACCACCCGTTTCCTCAGGGGAGACCATCTCATACGCCCGGCAGTCCGGGAGCGCCAGGCCGAACGGCTGTTCAGCGCGGAGCTGTTCGTTGGGGCAGCTCTGCGGCGGTTCGGAACCGGAGGGCGTGGTAAACGTGTTGTTGGGACCGTAGAACGCTTGCGGCGCGCCGAGCGGCGCGCTTTCCGCGACGACACGGTAGTAGTAGACGGTGCCCGGGTGCAGGCCCGCGACGCTCACACTGACGCGTACCGGGCTCTCGCCCGAGCCGATCGCGACGTTGGGGACGGGCAGGCTGGCGCCGTGCGCGACGCCGGAGATATAGGGGCTCGTGTCGTATTCGAAGTGGTAGGTCGTGGCAAATCCGTCCGGGTTAATCCTCGCATCGAGGGTCGCTTCGGTCGCTCCGACCTGCGTGACCTGCTGTTCCTTGATCTCGGGCCCTCTGGCCGGAGGGAAGACGTCAATCACGTCAGCCGCCGCGTCGGCGACGTACACGTCGCCGCTCACAGAGCTCACACCAACCCCGCTGCCCTGTTTCAGCGTTTCCGAGCCGAGGCTCTCAATTTCTTCACCCGATGGGCTGTACCTGCCGACGGTGGTCCCATTGTCGATGTAGACATCGTTGCTGGACACTTCGACGGCGAGCCCGGTAATGGCGTCCTCCCCACCGCCAATTGCTTCCCCGGGCGGAGTGAGCACTTCACCCTTGCTGTTGAGCTTCGCAACTTGATTTGCGCCTTTTTCGTCCCCCACGCTGTGCGCAACATAGAGATTGTCTTCGGAATCAACAGCCAAGCCGGGTATCCCGAAAGCGTATCCATTTTGAGACACGGCCTGCACGATTCGGCTTTCCTTGAATTCGTTAATCAGCCCGTTGCTGTAATCGTCAATCGGCCCGCGCACGTCACCCCTGTCAGTACCGACGGCCTGGAAAACCCAGACCGTGCCGTTGCTATCGACCGCGACACCATTCAGTCCAGCGAACGAGGCACCGCCTGCTCCCGTGGTGATCTGACCAACATATTCTCCGGTCGATGTGAACTTATCCACCACGGCATGGCCTGCGTCGACCACATACACGTCCCCATAGGATGGGCTGACCGGATCGTTGTCCACCGCAATGCCCTCGGGAGACGAGAGCGGCGACGGAGGCGTGAGAAGGTCAGTTTCCACTTTAGAAATGCCTTTTTCTACGACTTCGTAACTGCCACTGCCATTGAACTGCCCGAGATATTCGCCGTTCGAGCCGAACCGCTCGACACGGTTGTTTCCCTTGTCGGCGACGTACATGTCGCCGAATTGTTCCTCGACCGCCACACCGGACGGTTCGGAGAGCTCGCCGGGGCCGGAGCCCGGGCCGCCAAAGGAGGCGCCGAAGGTATGTTCGCCGGTTACCACCAGCGGCTTGGGAGGAGAGAAGATGTCAACTTCGCCGGTCGCAGAGTCAACGACATAGACATCGCCCCTGGAGACGTTCGCATAGCTCACCGCCAGCGCCGTACCGCCGCGGTCCGCCAGCTGCGTTGCGCCGAAGGTTTCGGCCGGGGCACCGCCCGCTTTGAACCCCCCTGGCGCTGTTTCGCTTGGCGTGTACACCTGAATCTCGGGCGGCACGCCTGGTTCTTCGGGATTCCCGCTGTCGACGTAGACGTCGTTGCTCGACGCTTCGACGGCTACCCCGGTACTACCTTCGTCCTCAGGGGTTTGGAGGGCCTTACCCAGGCTGTTGAGCTTCGCGATGTAGTGTTCTCCGTGGGCCACGTAAAGGTTGTCTTCGGAGTCGACAGCCAAACCTGGTTTTGGTTTCCCAACTTCCGATTCGCGACTGGAAAGGAACGCGTTCGACGCCGCATCGCTGAAAGCATCGATCTGCCCACCATCCTGGTAGATCCAGACCTGGCCCTTTGGGTCCACGGCGATGCCCTCGAATGATTCAAATTCGGCAAAGGCTTTACATGATGGCGATGGTACTTCCCCCACCTTTTCGCACGTCCCTGTGATCTGGCCCTTGTATTCGCCTTCCGCGGTGAACTTGTCGACCACGTTGTGGTCGGTCACGTACACATCGCCGGCCGACGGGTCCCTGGAGGCTTCCTCGCCGGAGTTGTCGATCGCGATCGCTTCGGGTTCGGTTAGTTCGCCCGAGGTGCCGAATTCGGCGATGACTTTCGTGCCTTCGGGGTTGAACTCCTCGACGCGGCTACTGCCCTTGTCGACGACGTAGACGTTGCCGGTCGCGTTGTTCACTGCGACCCCGGTGGGGTCGGAGAGTTCATGCCCGGGGGTGCCTTTGAAGGATTCCTTGAAGACGTGACCACCGGCGGCTTGGGCGGGGGCGCTCGCAAAGGCGAGGGCGCCGAGGCTCGTGGCAAAGACTGAGAGGATCAGCCGAAGGCTGGTTTTGGGCGCATCAATCCGTCGGCCGGTTTTGGGCGTAGCACTCCGTCTGTCGGTTTTGGGCGCACCACTCCCTTTGACGCGGAGCAGGGCACAGAGCAGAGCGAGGAGACCGATCGCGGTGGACGGTGTCTTCGTGTTGTGCTCTGTGGGTTTCAATTGCTTGCCTTTCTCGTTGATGTGGTGTACGCGCGGACACTCCGCGCAAGCTGCTCGCCCCGAGGGGTGAGCAGCCAAGCGTTCGGCTCGCCCTTCGCGTGCCCCCCGCCCGTGTTCAAGAGCAACCCGACGCGCTCCAACCGCGCCAAAAGCTTCGAGATCTGCCCCGGATCCGAGACCCCCGCGTACTCGGCGACCATGCGGTTGCTCGCCCCGGGATACGCGGCGATCCCCTCGATCACCCGCGCAGTGCGATACGTAAGACGCATCCGCACACCCTCCAGCGGGTCACCATCAGACCACGCGGCATCACCGGACCCACGCACAGCTTCCTTTTCTACGGGGCTCGCCGCGCGCGCCAGTTCACGCCGCGCAGCCGCCGGGCCGAGATAGGGCAGCACGATCATTGCCATCAACTCGCCCAACAAACCCGAGAGGGGCGCATGCTCGCCTTTGAGCAGCCGCGCGTAGACGATCGCGAATGCCGCACCGACCAAACCCTCTGCAGTCAGCCGCGTGCACTCCTCCCCACGCGGGCCCTCCGAGCGGCCCTCGTCGACCACCGCGGCGAGGCCCGCGAGGATCTCCTCGCGCCATTCCAACACCTCCGGGCCGGCGCGCAACGCCTGCATCACGCAGACCCGCGCCAGCGCCGGTTCACGATCGAAGAACCCCAGGATCGCCGCCAGTCCACCACGAATCCGCTCGCTCCACGGCAGGCCATCCAGGCCAGCCGCTGCGAGCTCCGCGGCGACCATCCCGACGACCTCCTCGAGCACCGCTGTCAGGCACTCCTCGCGGTCGCCGAACAGCTCATAGAACGTGCGCCGCGAGACGCTCGCATGACGGGTGATCTGCCCGACCGTCGTCTGCGCGTAACCGAGCTCGTCGATCGCGCAGACCGCGCCCGCGATCAGCCGCGCCCGCTGGATCTCGATCAGGTGCGTGCCCTGCAGGTCTCGCTCGACCCGCAATCCGCGCCCGGCCACCGACCCACGCGGACGCTCCCGACCCGCGACGCCGCCACCCCGAGCGACACTCGCACCCGTCGCAACACGCGCGCGCGAGGGCATCACGCCGCCCTCCCCGCGAGAGGGGGTTGACAGGCCAGCGGATGAGGGCTACTAGCGGCTAGTGCACAAGCCGAAGAGAGAGAGAGAGAGAGAGAGATGCGACAGCGCCATGCTGGCGCATCTAGCATCACCCTCGCGCATTGCGACAGGCGCTCCCCTCACATTGATCTCCCTCGAAACCACGCTAATACCACCCCTCATCGTTCGGAGACGATGGTCCCTCTCCCGAACCTCAATGACCCTTGCCAGCGCTCTTCTGTCAACAGCAAGGCGCGTCGACCCAAACCCGACCCTTATGTCATCACGGCACCCCAATGGGATGACCTTGACTATGGCAACCGTACACTGATCGCGTACGCTTGTCAATACCCCAACCGGGTGGTGCTCTACGCACCTGCGCCGTTGGGCGGCCGCGCGGGTCTACAACTGGGCCAGCTGGGCTACGCCACGACCTCGACGCCCACGAGATCGGCAGCGCTGAGCTCGCCGGGGGTCTCATGCGCAAGCACAGCATTCAGGGCGGCGATCGCGACCGCGAGCTGGTGCAGATCGGGCTCGCGAGTGGTGAGCAGCTGCAGCTTCAGACCGGGCCACATCAAAGCTTGCACCCAGCGACGGGAGCGGTTGCGCCCGGCGAACTTGATGATCTCGAAGGAGATGCCGGCGATGATCGGCACGCCGAGGATGCGCGTGAGCACCAGCCAGTACCAGGCGGGCAGGCCGATCGGAGCGAACACGAAGATCGCCACGATCATCACCACCAGCAGGAAGCTCGTGCCGCAGCGGGGGTGCAGGCGCGAGAAGCGCTGCGCGTTGAGGGGCGTCAGCTCCAGCTGGGCCTCGTAGCAGGAGATCGTCTTGTGCTCGGCGCCGTGGTACTCGAATACGCGGCGCAGATCTTTCAGGCGCGAGAGCAGCAGCATGTAGCCGAGGAAGATCGCCGTGCGCACCAGCCCCTCGATCAACCAGAAGAGCACCGAGGAGTCGCCGAGCTGACCCTTGATCAGGCTGGTGATCCCGACCGGCACGAGGAAGAAGAGGCCGATCGCGAACACCACGGCGATGACGATGGTGCCGGCCCACACCGCGCCGGGGATCTCTTGGGACTCCGCCTCCGCGCCATCCTCCCCATCGCCGTCGCCCTCACCCGTGCTCTCGGCCGGGGGCAGCTGCGCGTTGGCGGAGACGCTCAGCGCGCGGAAGCCGATCGCCATCGACTCGCCCAGAGCTACCACGCCGCGCACAATCGGCAGGCGCAGGATGCGGTGGCGGCGCATGGGGGAGCTCAGCTTGAAGCTTGAGACCTCGATCTCACCGAGGGGCTCGCCGGCCTCCACGGGGCCATGACCGTTTTCACCGGCCGTCGGCGCCTGCGCGTTCGCTACGACCTGACCGTTTCCATTGGGCGACGCCGAGGGGGCGGCCGATCCGTCGAGGACCGGCTTACGCACGGCCACAGCCCAGTTGGAGACCCCGCGCATCATCACGCCCTCGAGCACCGCCTGCCCGCCGAGCGGGGCGTCGCGCTGGGCGACCAGCTGACCGTCGTTCTCGTTACCGGCCGCCGCCTGCGGTGGAGCAACGGCGGTGGCCATCGGCTACTCGGGCTGTTTCTGACCCGCCGCGGCGGCGCTCTGCGCCTGGCGCACGCGGGCCTTGGCCACGCGGCGCTGGAAGCGCTCGACGCGGCCTCCGGTGTCCACCAGCTTCTGGCGGCCGGTGTAGAACGGATGGCAGTTGGAGCACACCTCGACGTGGATCTCATCGCGCGTGGCGCGCGTCGTGAACTCGTTGCCACAGGTGCAGCGCACATGGGCCTGCACGTAGGTGGGGTGGATCGCGGTCTTCATGCTCACTGCATTGTAGCGAGGGTGGCGCCTCGGGTTTGGCGAGACAGTCCAGGGCGGGAGGCTTAGGCTTTGGCGGGGCCAGCCGTTTCGGTTTTCGCCGGAGTCGTTGCGGTGGCCTTGGCACGTTCCTCGGGCTGCTTGCAGAGTGGGGTGCGGCGCTCGTCGTGGCGGATGACATCGCCCTTTTCGTTCATCCAGCGGTAGCGCACGATCGCGCGGAAGACGGCTGGCGCGGGGAGGTCGGTGACCGCCTGGCGCACCTTGTAGATCTTGACCCCCGCTTCCGAGCGCTGCCAGGAGCCGAGGCCCGCGGTGGTGAGCGTGTGGAAGCCTTCTTCTTCGATCGTGTGCTCCTGCACCACGATCTCGATCGCCATCCTGCGTGCACCCGCGACTGTTTCCATCTGCCCCGTGAACGTCACCGAGCGGTCCGTTTGGGAGGGGGCCGTCACGCACTGTTCGACGCCCGCGCTCAGGGTCGGGGCAGGACTTGTATCCGTCCCGGTCGTGCCCGTGCCCGCACCGTCACCCGACGCTGGGAGCGCAAAGGCGAGCGCCAGCACCGGAACCGTGCTCAGGGACGTGAAAAGCCTCGATCTCGACATCGCTCCCCCCTAACACTCCGAGGGGCCTCTTGGTTGCGCAGACGCATGCATCGCATTGACTTTTCCAGACGAACTGGTACAGACCACAACACCTCTGAGTGTCATCGACCAAGCAGAGCAAGAACGCAAGGAGCGAAGTGTGCTCTGCACACGAGCGACTGAGGACGCAGCTATGCGCCGTGTCGATGGCGCTCAGAGGATCTGGTACAGGGGCCCGTCGCCTCCCTCGGGGGTCGTGAGGCGCCCGCCCTTGGCGGTGATCGCGCCACACTGCACGCAGTTGGTGTAGTTGACGGTCACATCGACCATGCCATGCTCGGGGGCATCCTCGGGGATCTCGTAGACCCCGGCCGGGCACATCCAGCGCCACGTCTCGGCGATCTCTCTGGGCACGCGTTTCTGCACGCGGATGTGGTTGGGGGCATCGTCGCGCGTTGCGTTGCCGGTGATGAACACCGAGGAGAGCTTGTCGAAGGTGTATTTGCCGTCGGGCTTGGGGTAGGCGTCCTTGGTGTTGCCGACGAACATCGGCTCGGCGTCGTCGGGGTGCCACGCCTGGCGGCCCGGGGGAACCTTGCCTTTCGACATGATCGACGGGCCCGCCAGCAGGCTGCCGAGGAGAAAGCCCTTCTGGAATGCCTGCCGTGTGTTGCGCACCTGGTAGAGCTCGGTGCCGATCGTGGATTTCTCGACCATCTCCTCGTAATCGGAGAGGTCGCTGCTGCCGCGCTTGAGCGCCGCGTAGATCGACTCGGCCGCCAGCATCCCCGACTTGATGCAGTGGTGGACGCCCTTCAGCGCCGCCGTGTCCACCATCCCGCCGGCGTCGCCGACGAGCAGCGCGCCGGGCATCGACAGCTTCGGCATCGACCAATAACCGCCGCCCGGAAGCGCCTTCGCGCCCCAGGCGACGCGCTCGCCGCCCTCGAGGATGCCCCTGACGAGCGGATGCGTCTTGAAGGTCTGCAGCAGGTCGTGCGCCGAGGTGGTGGCGTCGCGGTAGTTGAGGTCGACTACGAACCCGATCGAGACGAGGTCCTCGCCGGTCTTCTCGTCCTTCATGGGGTACAGCCAGGTGCCGCCGAGCTGGCCGTACTTGGCGGCGACCTTCAGCGGCCACGGCTGCACGAACGTGTGGATCACCCGGTCCAGCGGCTGCTTGACCTTCCACACCTCCTTCACGCCGAGCTCCCACACCTGCGGCTCGCGGCCTTTGCCGAGGTCGAACTCTTTGATCGCTGCGCCGGTGAGGTGGCCCCAGCAGCCCTCCGCGAGCACGGTCGCCTGCGCCTTGATGTCGGTGCCGGGCTCGAAGTTGCCGAGCGGCTCGCCGTCCTTGCCGCGGCCCTTGTCGCCCGAGCGCACGCCGACGACGCGGCCGTCCTCGACGATCAGCTGCGTCGCCGCCGTCTCGGTGAGGATGTACGCGCCGGCCTCCTCCGCCAGGCGCTGTTGGTAGCGCGCCAGCGCGGAGACCGACACCACCTCGTTGCCGTGGTTCTTGAAGTTCGGCACCGCCGGGATCGGGACCGGGAGCTTGGACTTCGGGCCGGTGAGCATGTACACCGACTCCTTCTTGACCTCGCCGAAGGCAAAGCCCTCCTGGCGCCACTGCTCGCGCGTCAGCTCGGGGAAGAGCTCCTGCAGCGGGCCGGGGCGCATCACCGCGCCTGACAAATTGTGGCCACCGCAGGTCTTTGCCTTCTCGACCACCGCGACGGGCACTTCGCCGAGGCGCTCCATCGTCTCGGGATCGTCGCCCAGCAGCTGCAGCAGGCGGTTGGCGCAGGCGAGGCCGGCGGTGCCGCCGCCGACGATCGCCACGCCCACCTCGATCAGCTCGTCCTCGGGATCGAGGCCGCGCTTGACGAATTCCTTGCGGGAGTCGACCGGCGGCGGGTAGGCCGCGGGGACGACCCTGCCGTTGCTGGAACCGTTATGGCCGGACATAGCTCTCAGATGCTCCCTTCGGGGTCGGCGTGACTCATCGCCTCAAGCTCCCTCGATCTTCCGTCCTAGCTCGCCTTCTTCGCCTTCACGGCCTCGGTCAGCTTCGGCAGGATCTTGTTGAGGTCGCCGACGATGCCCAGATCGGAGAACTCGAAAATCGGCGCGTTGGAGTCCTTGTTGATCGCGACGATGTTCTCCGAGGACTGCATCCCGACCTTGTGCTGGATCGCCCCGGAGATGCCGGCGGCGAGGTAGAGTTTCGGCGCGACCGTCTTGCCGGTTTGGCCGATCTGCGCCGCGTAGGGATACCAGCCGGCGTCGACCACCGCGCGCGTGGCGGCGACGGCGGTGTTGCCGCCGAACGCCGCGGCGAGGTCTTCGCAGAGCTGGAAGCCCTCGGCCTTGCCGAGGCCGCGCCCGCCGGCGACGAGGATCGAAGCGCCCTCGATATCGACGTCCGCGCCGCGCTGTTCGCCGCGGGTTAGCATTTTTGCCTGGCCAGCGTGGGCAGACAGCTCGAAGGAGAGTTGCTCCACCGGCGCGTCGGCGCCGGAGGCGTCGTTGAGCTCGAACGCGTTGAGCCGGCCGATGATGATCCCGACGGGCGAGCGGTATTTGATCTCGGAGATCGCCGAGTCGCCGAGGATCGGACGCTCGGCGATCAGCTCGCCGCCCTCGGCGCGCACGCCGGTGACCTCCATCGCCACACCCGCGCCTAGGCGCGCGGCGAGGCCGGCGCCGATCTCGAAGCCGAGCAGGCCGCCGCCGAACAGCGCGTACTTGTAGTCGCCACCGGAGATCGCCGCGGCCATCGCGTCGACCAGCGGCTGCGCCAGCCCCTCGGGGCCCTCGGCGACGAGCACCTTGGCGGCGCCGTACTTGCCGAGCGTGGCTGCCAGCTCATGCGGAACTCCTTCGCCGAGCAGGATCGCGTGCGCCTCGCCGCCCAGCTCCGCGGCGAGCTTCGCGCCCTCGGAGACGGCGCCGAGCGAGTTCTTGTTGATCGCGCCTTCGTAGTGCAGCGCGTATACCAGGATGTTCGGCATCAGATCAGCTTCCTCTCGTCGAGCCAGGCGATGATCTTTTCGACCGTCTCGCCGGTGTCTTCGTCCTCGATGATCTCCCCTGCCGCCTTCGCCGGCGGCGCCTTGGCGGCGACCCACTGCGCGGCCGAATTGTCACCGCCGACCTTCGAGGCGTCGATCCCGACGTCGCCGACGCCGACGGTGTCCAGCGGCTTCTTCTTGGCGCCCATGATCGCCTTCAGCGACGGGTAGCGGGGCTCGTTGATCGCATCGCCCACGGAGATCACCGCGGGCAGGCCGACCTGCACGGTGTCGTAGCCGTACTCCGCCTGTCGCTCGCAGCGCAGGGCGCCATCGGCGACGTCCATCTTGATCACCTGCGTGAGCGAGGGCATGCCGAGGTGCTCGGCGACGACGGCGCCGATCGTGTAGCACTCGCCGTCGTCGGACTGCTGGCCGAGCAGCACCAGGTCGGGGCTCTCGCGCTGCAGCGTCTTGGCGAGCGCGTAGCCGGTGGCGGCCACGTCGGAGCCGGCGACCGCGGGGTCGGAGAGGTGCACGGAGCGGTCGGCGCCAAGCGAGACGGCCTTGTGTAGCGCGCGAACGGCACTCTCCGGCCCCATCGTGACGGCGACGATCTCCTCCACCGGTGCCACGCCGCCCTCGCGAATCTGCATGGCGGCCTCGATGGCGTGGGTGTCGTAGGGGTTGAGGTTCTTCTCCCCGCTGCGGTCCATGCGCCCCGTCGAGGGGTCGATGCGCTTCTCGACGGCGGCGTCCGGAACCTCCTTAACCAGGACGCAAATCTTCATTCTCTGCCTATCTCCTTGGGTGTCGGGACGTGATAATGCTACCGCTTTACGCGGTTGACTGACGAGTCAATCAATCTTTGGGGCCGCGCTTGCTCGGCGGCCGTCCTCCCTGCGCCTGTGCCGCCGCGCCTCCCCTGCATTTGCCAAGACCGCCCCGGCATGTCAATCATCGGTGACGCCGGCACGGATGAAGTCGACGATCGCTTGCGTGGGCGCTCCGGGTGTGAAGACCTCGGCCACGCCCAAACGCTTGAGCTCGGGAATGTCTTCCGCGGGGATTGTGCCGCCAACGGTGACCAGCACATCGTCGACGCCCTGCTCGCGCAGCAGCGCAACAACGCGCGGCACGAGCGTCATGTGGGCGCCGGAGAGGATCGAGAGCCCCACGGCATCGGCGTCCTCCTGAATGACGGTCTCGACGATCTGCTCGGGCGTTTGGTGGAGGCCGGTGTAGATCACCTCCATACCCGCATCGCGCAGCGCCCGGGCGATGATCTTGGCGCCGCGGTCGTGCCCGTCGAGCCCGGGCTTTGCGACGACGACGCGAATCTTGCCGTGGGTGGGGGTGGAGGAGGACATGGGTGGCAGTTGTGGGGACGAGAGACGACGCGGCGTCGGCCGGACACGGCACCTGCTGCTGCGGATTATGCCCGCGCGGCGTCGCGGCTGACGGCACGCCCCCGCACGACCCCGCCGAGGCCGGCGAGCGTGGCACCGGCGGAGAGCGCGACGGCGATCTTCAAACGCCGCCCGAGGCGGTCGAGGCGCAGAACCTCCCAGCCCTCCTCCGCGGCGATGCGAGAGAGGTCGGGATCGGGGTTGACCACCACCGGATGCCCGACGGCACGTAGCATCGGCAGATCGGACTCGGAGTCGGAGTAGGCGAAGGAGGCGGCGAGGTCGATGCCGTCCCGCGAAGCGAGCTCGCGCAGCGAGTGCACCTTGCCCTCGCGGTAGTTGAAGGGTCCGTCGGCGCGGCCGGTGTAGCGGCCATCGCGCACCTCCAGGCGCGAGCCGACACCGCCGTCGAAGACGAGCACATGGGCGAGCAGGTCGGCCATCTCCTGGGAGGCGGCGGTGACGATGTAAACGGGGCGCCCCGCGTCCTGGTGGGCGTAGGCGCGCTCGAGCATCTGCGGGTACAGCCGCGGCAGCACCCCGGCGAGCACGCGCGGGGACATGCGCTGCAGATCGCGCACGGCAACCCCGGCGAGCATCTCCCCAACCCGCCGGCGCACCTCGTCGGCCCAGTCGTCGGTCGAGCCGCGCAGGCGAAAGCGGAGGTTCTGGTAGAGGTCGCCGAGCAGCCGTCCGCGCGTGATCATCCCCGCCTCGTAGGCCGCGCGCGCGAAGAAGATGCCGGAGGAGCCGGCCATCAACGTCCTGTCGAGGTCGAAGAACGCCGCGGCGCGCTCGGACATCTAGACCTTGATGATCACCGCGTCGCCCTGCCCGCCCCCGGAGCAGATCGCCGCGCAGCCGAGCCCGCCGCCGCGGCGGCGCAGCTCCAGCACGAGCGAACCGAGGATGCGCGCGCCGGAGGCGCCGATCGGGTGGCCGAGCGCGACGGCGCCGCCGTTGACGTTGACGCGCTCCTCCTCGATGCCGAGCATCCGGATCGAGTTGAGCGTGACCGAGGCGAAAGCCTCGTTGATCTCCCACACGTCGATGTCCTTCGCGCTCAAACCGGCTTTTTGCAGCGCCTTGGTGGCCGCCGAGGCGGGCGTGCGGGCGAGGTAGGCGAAGTCGTCGCCGCTCTGCGCGTGGGTGATGATCTCGCCGAGCACCTCCCTGCCGTTGGCGGAGGCCCACTCCTCGGAGGAGACCACCAGCGCGCCGGCGGCGTCGTTGACGCCGGGAGAGTTACCGGCGGTGTGCGAGCCCTCCTTGCCGACCAGGCCCGGCAGCGCCGCAAGCTTCTCGAGTGAGGTGTCGCGGCGGGGGCCCTCGTCGATCTCGACAACGGTGTCGCCCTTCCTGCCCTTCACGGTGACCGGCACGATCTCCTCGGAGAGGCGCCCCTCGTCGGTTGCCTTCAATGCCAGCTCGTGCGAGCGCAGCGCCCAACGATCGAGGTCGGCGCGCGTGATCTCCAGCTCATCGGCGACGGCGGTCGCCTCGACGAACATCTGCTTGCCGGAGAAAGGATTGGTGAGACCGTCGTGCACCATCGCGTCGAGCGCCTTCACGTCGCCCATGCGAAAGCCGAAGCGCGCGCCGGGCAGCAGGTAGGGAGCGCGGGACATCGACTCCATCCCGCCGCCCACGCCCACCTGCACGTCGCCGGCGCGGATCGCCTGGTCGAGTATCACGGTTGCGCGCAGCCCGGAGGCGCACACCTTGTTGATCGTCTCCGAGGAGACCTCCTTGGGGATCCCGGCCTTGATCTGCGCCTGACGCGAGGGTATCTGCCCCTGGCCGGCCTGCAGCACCTGGCCCATCACGACGTGGTCGACCTGCTCGGGCTCGACCCCGGCCCGCTCGAGCGCGGCCTCGATCGCAATCCCCCCCAGCTCGGTGGCGTCGAGTGTCGACAGCCCGCCTCCCATCTTGCCGATCGGCGTGCGCGCGGCGCCGAGGATCACGGTCTTGGTCATTGGATCGAGCTCTCCTAGGGTCGATGACGAACGGTGGTGCCGGCACCACATGCTAGTGGAGGGCCGACACAACCCTCCGGCAGCGCAACAGATATCGTGCCGGGGCGTGAACATCTCGGCGACCACTCAACCAGGCGCGAGCACCGACGCAGACACCATCGCGGTGGGGATCTTCGAGGGCGAGGATGCCCCGCGCGGACTGCCCGACGCGGCGACCCAGCTGATCGCCGCCGGCGAGGCACGCGCCACCCCGAAGGCGCTCGCGCTCGCCCACGCCGACGGTAAGCGGTGGCTGCTGGTGGGCCTCGGCAAGCGCAAGGACTTCACCCCCGAGCGCGCTCGCGCGGCGGCAGCCGGCGCGCAGGCGCGGGCGCTGGAGCTCTCGACCCGCACGCTCTGCTGGCAGGCGCCCGGCGACGACCTCGCGGTGTGCGCGGCGCTGGTGGAGGGCACCGCGCTGGCCGACTACCGCTTCGACAGCCACCGCTCCGCCCCGCCCGATGGCCAGGAGGACACCCCCCCCAAGCACTTGCAGGCCCTGATCGTCTCTCACGCCGCGGGGCACGGCTCCCAGCAGGACGCGCAAGGGAGCGGAACCGGCGGATCGTCTGCGCAGGAGCTGGAGCGCGCGGTCGCCGAGGCGGCGACCGTGGCGGCGGCGGTCAACGCCGCGCGGGATTTGCAGAACCGGCCTGCCAACGACCTCACCCCGACGGCGCTGGCCGAGCACGCACTCGCACTGGCACAGGAGATCGAGGGTCTCACGGTCGAAGTGGAGGGCCGTGCGGAGATCATCGCGCGCGGCATGGGGGCGTTCGCGGCGGTGGCGCAGGGCTCGGCGCAAGAGCCGGCGCTGATCGTGCTGCGGTATGAAGGCCCGCCCGGGTTGGGCGGGCCATCCAATCCGCCATCCGACCCAAGCGGCCCGCTGCTGGGAATGGTGGGCAAGGCGGTGACGTTCGACAGCGGCGGCATCTCGCTGAAGCCGGGGGCGAAAATGGCGGAGATGAAGTTCGACATGTCCGGCGGCGCCGCCGTGGTCGAGGCGGTGGCGGCGATCGCGCGGCTGAAGCTGCCGGTGAAGCTCCTCGGCGTGGTGGGCGCCACCGAGAATCTTCCCAGCGACCGCTCGGTGAAGCCCGGGGACATCGTGACGGCGGCGAACGGGAAAACGATCGAGGTCAACAACACCGATGCCGAGGGCCGCCTCGTACTGGCCGACTGCCTACACCACGCGGTGGAGCTGGGGGCCGAACGGGTGGTCGACCTGGCGACGCTCACCGGCGCGGTGATCATCGCGCTCGGCTCCACGCACGCGGGGCTGATCGGCAACGACGACGAGCTCGCCGAGCGGATCGCGACGGCCGGTAGGCAGACCGGCGAGATCGTGTGGCGGCTGCCGCTGCACGAGGAGTACGACGAGCTGATCAAAGGCACCTACGGCGACCTCGACAACGCCCCGGAAGGGCGCAAGGCCGGCACGATCGTCGGCGCGGCGTTCCTCTCCAACTTCGTCGGGGAGACCCCCTGGGCGCACCTCGACATCGCCGGCTCCGCCTGGGATCTCGGCCGCGCCTATGCCCCCAAAGGCGCTTCGGGCTATGGCGTGCGGCTGCTGGTCGAGCTGGCGAAGTCCTACTGCGCGTAAGCCTCATCCGCGCGCCGCACCGAGAGCCCGCCCGTTGGCAGGCAGGCAGACGAGCCCGCCCCCTTCCGGTCCGCGCTCTGTGAGAATGCCGCCATGGACTTCGACCTCTCCCCCGACCACGAGCTGATCCGCCGCACCGTGCGGGAATTCGCCGAGGGCGAGGTGGCGCCCGTGGCGGAGGAGCTCGACCGCTGCAAGGCGTTTCCCTACGAGATCGTCGCCCAGCTGGGGAAGCTCAACCTGATGGGTATTCCCTTCCCCGAGGAGTACGGCGGTGGCGGCGGCGACTCGCTGGCGTACGCGCTGGCGGTGGAGGAGCTCGCCCGCGTGGACTCCTCGGTGGCGATCACGCTCTGCGCACACACCTCGCTGGGCACTCAACCGATCTACCTGTTCGGCAGTGAGGAGCAGAAGCGCGAGTGGCTGCCGCGGTTGTGCTCGGGCGAGCAGCTCGGCGCGTTTGGCCTGACCGAGCCCGAGGCAGGTTCGGATGCAGGCAACACCCGCACCCGTGCTCGCCCGCTCGACGGCGAGTGGGTGATCGACGGCGCCAAGCAGTTCATCACCAACGCCGGCACGGAGATTTCGGGCGTGGTGTGCATCACCGCAGTCACGAGCGACAGCGATGAGGCAGGCGGCGAAAGCGGTGAGGGCGGCGCAGGCGGAAGGAAAGCGGGAGAGGCAACCGCTCGCGCCCACCCGGGAGCCGGTAACGCAGGCGCGGGCAAGGAGATCTCCAACATCCTGGTCCCCAACGGCACCCCCGGCTACGAGCAGGGCGAGCCCTACCGCAAGATGGGCTGGAACGCCTCCGACACCCGCCCGCTGAGCTTCACCGACTGCCACGTCCCGGAAGAGAACCTGCTTGGTCCCCGCGGGCAGGGCTTCAAGCAGTTCCTGCACATCCTCGACATCGGGCGCATCGGCGTGGCGGCAATGGGCGTGGGCCTCGCCCAGGGAGCGCTCGACGAGGCGCTCAAGTATGCCAAGGAGCGCCGCGCGTTCGGCAAGCCGATCTCGAAGTTCCAGGCGATTCAGGGCAAGCTGGCGGACATGTCAACCGAGATCGCCGCCGCCCGCCTGCTGGTGCACAAGGCAGCACTCGAGAAGGATGCTGGTCGCAACTTCACGCTCACCGCCGCTCAGGCCAAGCTCAAGACGGGCCGTCTGGCGGTGCGATGCGCCGAGGAGGCGGTGCAGATCCACGGCGGGTATGGCTTCATCGAGGAGTACCCCGTGTGCCGCTTCTACCGCGACGCGAAGATCCTCACGATTGGGGAGGGCACCGACGAGGTGCAGCAGATGGTGATCGCGCGAGCCCTCGGCGCTTAGGCCCCACTCTTCGAGAGCCTACCAGCGGGTTTTTGGATGGCCTCCCGGGCCCCACGCCACGAGAGCTCTTGATCACAAGCCTGGTGGGTCGCGGTCGCATGCCAAGGAACGGACAGGCCGGCAGCACACCTGCGCGGCAGACGATTGTGCGCCGCGACAGCTCGTCGTCCACGCGGTGCCAGCGCGCTTGACGCAGGCGCCGGGCGAGATAGTTGGGGGCGCTCATGTCAACGCCGCCGCGATCCGCCGAGCGTATCCGGGATGTTCACGCCAACAACGCGCCCACGGCCCGCCGAGCCGAAGGCCCTCATGTCAACGCCGCCGCGATCCGCTGAGCGGTGGCCGTTACTTTGGGTCCGAGCTGGGCGAGCAGCTCCTCGCTGCTGTATGCCTGAGCCGGCACCGCCAGCTCCACAGCGGCGACCGCTTGGCCCTCCTTGTCGAGCACCGCGGCCGCAATCGCGCGCCTGCCCGCCAGGAACTCCTCGTCCTCGATCGCCACGCCATCGGCGAGGGTCCGCTCGAGCTCGGCACGCAGCGCCGTCTTGGTGGTGATCGTCTTGGGTGTGCGCCGCCCCGGGCGCAGTCCGGAGATCAGGCTCCGCTGCTCCGCCTCGGGCAGAAGCGCCAGGAGCGCCTTGCCCGCGGCGGTGCAGTGGACAGGCAACCGCGTGCCCAGCCCAATGCCCTCATCGACCGCGTACTGCCCTTGACGAGACCCCTGCCAGCGATCGATGTAGGCAACCTCGGTGCCCCCCAGGACCCCCAGACTTGCGGTGCGGCCGGTCCGCGCGCGCAACTCCCGCAGGTGCTCGCGCGCAACCCGGCGAACCACCATCGAGTCGAGCAGCGACAGCCCGAAATCCGATACGCGCGAGGAGAGCCGGTACTTACGCGAGGGCCCCTGCTCGAGATACCCGAGCGTCACCAGCGTGGTCGCGTAGCGGTGGGTGGTGGAGCGGCCCAGATCGAGTTCCTCAGCCATGTCGGCAATCCCCCTCACCGGGTGCTCGGCGGTGAAGCAGGTGAGCATCGCCAAGCCCGCCACCAGCGAGGAGGAGAACCTGCCGGGGTGCTCGGGATCCAATGGCTTTGACATAGCTGAAGGTTTGGAAATGGCCGATGTATGCTGGTTTGGTTGGCGGGTGGTGCTGGTAACAGTTGGGCGGTGCAGTATGGGCTTGCGTTGCTGTCAGGACCTGGATCAGGGGATGTGGCGCAGGGATGTGGCGATACGGTCTTGTACGAGAGATGTGGCGATACGGATCAATCTGCTACGTGGAACCTCCGGCGAATCCCGGAGACGCGCCAACCGCACGGCCATCACATCATGACTAACATCTCGGCGGACGAAAAGTCGCAACAAGAATGGTCGCGTTGCGAGTAATTAATGCCCATCGCGACGATCCGCCTCCCAACTATACAAAGTCATTTTTATTGTTTCTGATTCGCGGTCCCCGGGCACCTGCGAATCCGGCGCGTTTATCCGCGTCCCAGCGCTTGACGGGCGCCCATCACGAGCATCGTGGGAGCCGCCAGCCCACCGATGGCCGCCAGCACCGAACGGGTCGCCAGCCGGGCCTCCGCCCGAACGGCAACGGGCATCGACAGATAGTGCCCTGCCATGCCAGCCAGCAATAGCGCGTGCTGGCGTCCGCAGGGAAGCGCCCGAATCCTGTGCATCGACTCGGCCGCGATCAGACCCAAGCGCGCGGCAGCCTCCTCTGGCGAGGAGTAATAGGCGAGCAGGCTGGGTTGACCGGCCACCCGATCCTCCTGTTGATCGACCAGGCTGTCGAGCAGCAGATGCAGAGAGCCGATCCAGGGGAAGTAGGCCTCCTCGATCGCGGTCGCCTCCTCTGCCGGGACCGCATGTCTGGCTGCCATCGCGATCATCATGTAGACACCGAGGGACGAGCCTGCAGAGGCCGCCGTCTCCCACCATCTCAGCTCGGTGCTTGCCGGCGTCTGGGCACATGCCCAACTTGCCAGCTCGGCGTGATCGCCCTGTGCTTCGTTGAGATTCAGGCTCTGATAGGACACCATTCTCCTGGCGGCTCTGCGCATCGGCTCCGCCACAGAGGCGTAGGAGGGAAGCTCGCGTAGCGCGGTGCGGCAGGTCTCGACGATGCACTGGAGGTAGCCGGCGTCGTCCTTTTGCGGATGGTGCGCGTAGTAGTCGATCCGCGGACCGGCTGGATCGACTGCCGCGCCAAGCACTTCGTGCAGTTGCTCACCGTTACGAACCGGGTCCCGGCACGGTTGCTCGGCAAGCGTGTCGACATAGTCGTAGGCAGCTTGGAGGGCCACCTGAGCCCGCACCACCGCGGAGCGATGGGCATCTGGGACGAACGCGGCGAAAGCGGCAGCGCCATCGAGGTTCAGGCGCTCCGTTCGCAGATTGACCAAGGCCGCTCGGCGCAGCACCGGGTCGGGGATCTCCTCCGCCCGTCTGCGCCAGCGAGTCGCCTCACGCCGAACGGTGGGAAAGATCCCCAGCCAATACCGTTTTGCGGCACTCGCGAACTCGGTGGGGAGCCACCCAGCCAGCGATCCACCCTCCTCGATGAACGCACCCATACGGACAGCTTTACGCGTCGAGGGGACATCACGCGAAACATTTGTCCAAACCGCGTGAGCTTTCGCCAATCCGAGGCGCAACCAAATCTTTGGGGCGAGTCGATCGGCTTGAGAGTTTCCTACTCCTGCAGGCCCATGTTGGCCGGCACCTTTGCCGCCTTCAGCCCGGGCACGGCGATCACCACAATCGCCATTCCTGCCACCAGCAGGAAGGTCTCCAGAATTTGCACGCCAGCGAGTGAAAACGGTGCGGAGAAGCCCGTTGTGAGCTCCAGCCAGCGGCTTGCCAGCGCGTGACCGTAGATGCCCAGCAGAACGCCATCGAGGCTGCCGATGCTCAGCAGGATCAGGCTCTCGAGCAGCAGCGCCCGCCACAGTTGGCGATAGTCGAAACCCTGGATGCGCAACGACGCCAGCTTGGCGCGCCGCTGCCAGATGACCGCACCGAGCGCCGACGCAACCGACAGGGCCGCCGCGATCAGCAGCAGCGTCGCTATCTCCCCGAGCGTTCGCAGCCCCTGACGGGCGCTGGCCTCGCTTTCGGCGGTACGTTCGCCGCTCGTGCGCACAAGCAGGCCCGGCCGATCGCCAAGCGCACCTTCGATCGCGTGCTTGACCGCCGCAACAGCAACACCCCCCCTGATATCAACCTCCAGTGCCGACGGGTCCGTCGTGTGCCAGTAGCGACTGTAATCGTTGGTGTTGATGGTGATCGCACCCGGAGGCCAGCCCGAGTTGGTCATGATCGCCGCGACGCCGAAGCGCTCCGAGCCAGACGGCGTGGGCAGCGCTATGGAGCCCCCGACCCGCATGTGACGTTCGGAGGCAAGCTCGCTGGAGATCGCCGCCCAGCCCCCGCGACGAAGCAGTTCGGTGGCCCGTGCGAGGTTGCCGCTCACGAGCTGGCCGGCTTCGAGCATCGCCGGGTCGTTCGGGGCTCTGGCGCGCACCCACAGCCTGCGCACGCCGACGTTGAGCAGTCCCCCCTGGTAGGTTCGCACCGCCGTGACATCCGGTATGCGTGCGATCTTCGCCGCAGTGCCGTCGGCGGCGAAGCTGTTGGTGTTGAAGATGTCATCGCCGTTGACCACCCAGATGTCGGCGGTGCTGAAGTAGTGGGAGATCGCTCCGTCGATGCCGTGCAGGAGGTCCGCGCGGGCTCCTCCGATCGCCACGCTGCCGTAGACGGCCAGCGCCGCCACGCCGGCCAGGGCGATCGAGCGCGTGGCGGTCGAGCGCAACTCGGTCACGGCAATCACCAGCATGCTGCCGGGTATACGCTCGCCGACCCGCGCGAGCACGCTCACCACGGTCACGAACACCGCCGGGATCAGGCAGATGGCCACCAGCGCCAGCGCCACGCCGCCCAGCACCGTCAGCCGCGGGATGCTCAGCACGAGCACGGTCACCGCCAGGAGGACGATCAGCCCGACTGCCGCCAGCCACAGTACGACGGCCCTGGAGACGCCGCCCTCATCGCGGATTTCACGAAACACCGCATCGGCCGGCCGGCCCGGGCGTAAATCGATCAGCGGCGGCAGGGAGGCGATCAGCGTGGCGAGCACTCCGGCGCCGATCGCCGACAGCACCGTGCTCAGGTGGATCAGCTGCGCGGAGCTGAGCGGGAAGGCGACCGCCAGGTAGAGGGGAACGCGGTGGAAGAGCGTGTGCGAGAGCACGTCGCCGAGCGCCACCCCCACGATCGAGGCGCCGATCCCGAGCAGCAATGCCTGAAAACCCAGAATCAACAGCACCTGGTGGGAGTCGAAGCCCTGCATCCGCAGATCGGCGATGAAGCGCCGGCGCTCGGGCACCGTGAGCAGCATCGCGTTGAGCGCCAGCAGGAAGCCCACCATCCCGCCGATCGCGGCAAACAACGAGGTCGACTGGTTGGTCGGCTTCTCCGCGCTGCCCAGCTGGCGCAGTTCCTCCTGCACCGGCTCCACGTCCAGGCGTCCCGCGGCCAGTCGCCGGAGCTCGCCGGCGACGAGTGCTTCGGCACCGGGTGCCGGCTTGACGAGCACCTGCGTGACACGTTCGAGCTTGCCCGTGAGCGTCTGCGCGAGTGGCAGCAGCGCGATCGCCACCGTCCCATCCCTGGTCGCGTTGGCGAGCGCGCCGCTGAGCACGAGACGAACGGAGACCGGGTGCGCTTCGCCGTTGGCGTAGAGCGTCACCCGATTCCCCTGGCCGGCGCCGATCGTGCGCGCCACTTCGGCCGGCAGACCCAGCCCTCCGGCGAGCAGCAGCTCTGAGGAGACCGGTTCCCGCTGTGTCAGAACCCCGAGCTGGATGATGTTGGGGTCGATGCCGATCAGCTGTACCGACTCGCGACCCCGGGGCCCGAGCACCGTGACCTCCTCACGCAACAGCCCAGCCGCCGCCTGCACTCCCGGCAGCTGGCGGATCTTGGTCGCCAGCCCTTCGTCGAAGCCGGAGCTGGAGCGCGCCACCACCTCCAGGCGCACGGAGCCGACCAGCCCGTGCAGCAGATTGCCCGCGGAGCTCATCAGGCTGCTGTTGGCCACCAGCACCCCGAACACCAGCGCCACCCCCACGGCGATCCCGCCGCCGGCCAGCAGCTCCTGCACGGTGTGGCGGCGCAGGCGCCAACCGTAGAAGCGAAACAACATGCTGGAGCGCACGCCGAGAATCGTCGGATTCAGCGAGGGCCGGCTCATCGTCAGCCAATTAGGCGAGGCTCATCGCCAGCTCTGCGTCGAGGCCCTCGTGGAGGTGCCCATCGCGCAGCGTGTGCACCCGATCCACGAACGCACGCGCCTGCGGGTCGTGGGTGACGAGCAGGCCGGGGATACCACGCTCGCGGCAGAGTTCGCGCAGCAGCGCCAACACCTCCCGGCTGCGCTTGGAATCGAGGTTGCCGGTGGGCTCGTCGGTGAGCAGCAGGCGCGGCTCGCCGGCGAGCGCCCGCGCGATCGCCACCCGCTGGCGCTCGCCCATCGAGAGCTTGTCGGGCGTGTGCTCGACGCGCTCGCCCAGCCCCACGCGTTCCAGCCACGGACGTGCAACCTTGCGCGCGTCGCGCAGCGTCCATCCATCCCCGAGCAGCTTCAGCGCAGCGTTGTCGAGCGCCGTGGCGCCAGCCATCAGGTGGAAGGATTGAAACACGAAGCCCACCTCGCGGCGGCGGAAGCGGGCTGCCTCGGCGGCGGGCAAACCGCTCACCTCGCGCTGATCGAACCACACGCTGCCCCGATCGGGCGTGAGCAGGCCGGCGGTCAGCAGCAGCAGCGTGGTCTTGCCCGAGCCGCTGGGCCCATACAGCGCCACCAACTCCCCCGGCGCGACCGTCAACGAGACTCCATCCACCGCCCGCACGACCTCGGCGTCGCTGGTGTAGTGCTTGACGAGCTCGCGCAGCTCCAGCCCTGCGCTCGGATTCACGAGCCCGCGCGCTCCATCCCGCCCGGCTGTCGGGGCGCGTGCCGTGGCACGAGCGGCACGACCACCCCCGATTCGCCGCCGGCTTGCAGCAGCTCGCCACCGCCGATCTCCATCAGCAGATCGGTTTCGCGCGTGGCGCCCGAATCCTCGGAGGCGATCACGAGCGCCGCCTTGTGCTCGCGCGCGCCCCGCCGCAACAGCGCGTACAGATCTTCGCGCTCGCTCGGACTGGGCACGGCGGCCGGCTCGTCGACCAGCAGCAATCGCGGTTTGCGCACCAGCGCCCGCGCAAGCATCACCCGCATTCGCTCTCCCACCGCGAGCGAAACGGCCAGCTCGTCGGCAAACCCGGTCGCGCCTGCCCAGTGCAGCGTCTGCCGCGCCCGACGTCGAGCCTCGTGCATCGTGGCCCCGTCGCTCACCAGCGGCAGTGCCACGTGGTCAACCACCCGCTCGCCCTTCGCGGGGCGCCAGTCGTCGCTGGCCAGCAGCCCGATCCGATCGCGCAACAGGCGGTCACGCTGCAGCGCCGGCATCTTTGCCAGGTCGCGCCCTTCGAAGGCGATCCGACCATCGTCCGGAGCCTCGATGCCCGCCGCCAAACGCAACAGGGTCGACTTACCCGCCCGCCGCGAGCCGAAGATGCCGACGTGCTCGCCGTCGTGGACCTGGAAGGAGACCTGCTCGAGCACTGGAATCCACTGGCGCCCGTCAGGGTAGGACTTGCTGACCCGCTCGAAGCTGAGCAACGGCACGGCGCCGACGCCCCTATCGGTCCCGCCCGGCATGCTCCTCGATTCGCCGGCGCGTGCGTTTGGCCCACTCGATCTCGGCCCGCAGCTGGGCGTCTGAGGCGTCGCGCACGATGTCCATCACCAACCCCATCCAGGAGCGTACCGACAGCGGCGGCCCCGTGCTCTGGCGCAGCAGCTCCAGGCACTCGCGCTCATACTGGAGCAGCGCTTGACGCAGCTGCGGCGCGTCCTGTTCGCGTGCAGCAGCCACCTTCGCCTGGATTTCCACGCGCGTGGGCTCCCGCGGGGCCAGCGTTTCCAACCACGTTCGCAGCGCGTCCGGAGCGAGCTCGGTGGCGCTGTAGACGGTGCGCTGCAGGCGCGGGTTATCGGGATCGCTCTCCACGGCACCCGAGATCAAGCTGGCCCGCTCGAGCTGGTCGAGCATCCGGTAGAGGCGCTTGGGGTCGATCGCCCACGACGGGCCGAGGCGCGCGCGCAGGCGGGCGCCGAGGTCGTAGCCGTGCCCGGGGCGCTCCAGCACCAGTCCGAGGATCGCCCCCTTCAGGGGAGAGGAGCCCCGCATCCAAGCCCGGTCGTCGGCAGCGCCCGAACAATTGGCGGCTTTGTCATTGACAGCTCTCGATCTCCCTGCCGGCATCTCGTCTCCCGGATCGTCCCTCCGACCACCGCTCTGCTTGCCTTCGGAACGTTACACCAAACCATTCCCAAGTGCAGCGAACTTAAGAACCTTTCAAATAAAATGATGCCTACGTCGCAGCTGCCGGCAAGTTTGCCAGCCCGGATTTCGGGGGGTATCCAAACATTGCTGCGCCCCGCCACGTTTTCTTTCTTTTCGGGTCCCAACCAAATGAGAGGTCCCAACCAAACGAGAACGAGACTCAATCCCATTTGGTTATGGGCCAAAACAAAACATCCACCCCCGCCGCCCCGCGCCGCGTCAAGCGTCATCCGTGGGCGCGAGGCCTACCTCGCCGGGCGCGAGGCCTACCTCGCCGGGCGCGAGGCCTTCCTCGCCCACGCCAACCCGTTCGAGCAGTGCCGCCGCCGCGCTCGCCGGGTCGAGACGACGCTCCACCACCTCCTCCAGCAGGCGCTCGAGCTCTGCATCCCCCTGCAGGCGGGCTTCCAGGCGACGGCGCATGCGCGCGCTCGCCAGCGCCAGCACCTCGCCACGCAGGTTGCGCCGACGGCGCTCGGCCAGCTGACCGGCGGCGAGGATGTGCGCGCGATGCTCCTCCAGACGCTCGATCAGCTCCCCCACGCCGCGGCCGTGGGCAGCCTCGGTCCTGACGATCGGCACCCGCCAGCGCGCCGCGGCGTCGCGATCGAGGTTGGCGAGCGACAGCACCCCGCGGATCTCGCGCACCATCGTGTCGGTGAGCGGGTGGTCGGCCTTGTTGATCACGATCACGTCGGGGATCTCCATCACCCCCGCCTTCAGCGCCTGGATCGAGTCGCCCGAGCCGGGCATCAGCACGAGCACCACGGTGTCGGCGTGGTCGATGATGTCCACCTCCGCCTGCCCCACCCCCACGGTCTCCACGAACACATCCTCCCTGCCGGCGGCATCGAGCAGCAGCGCGGCCTGCAGCGCCGCCTCGGAGAGGCCCCCCAGCGCCCCGCGGTTGGCCATCGAGCGGATGAACACGCCCGGGTCGAGGAAGTGCTCGCCGAGGCGGATGCGATCGCCGAGCAGTGCGCCGTGCGTGAATGGCGAGGATGGGTCGATCGAGAGCACCCCCACCGTGCGCCCGGCCTCGCGGCGCACGCGGGTGAGCGCGCCGATCAGCGTCGACTTGCCGACGCCGGGAGGTCCGGTGAAGCCGACCACGGCGGCGCTACCGGTGTGGGGGTAGATCTCCCTCACCAGCTGCCACCCCTCCGCGCGGTTGTCCTCCACCAGCGAGATTCCCCGCGCCAGGGCGCGGCGGTCGCCGGCGAGCAGGCGTTGGGCGAGGGTGCGCGTTTCAGGGCCGGGCACTTGCTGCTCGGACGCGCCAAACTCGGTGCGAGGCTTCGGAGACTCGGTCATGGGGGCGCAATCATCGCAGGACAATACGATTCGATCGCCATGGACCCACCAGAGCCGACGACCTACCACGCCCCCGGAAACGCCACACGCGACCCCACCCCCGACCCTTTTGATTTGAGGCCCACCCACCCTCCCCATCCCAACCCCTCCCCCTTCCGGCCCCCCATCGAGCTCCGGGGAGCTCCGCCTCCGCGCGGCGGTGGACCGTTGACGCTGTTGCGGTTCATGCGCGCCAACCACATGCTCTCCCTCGCCTACGCCCGCATGCTGTTGCGCTTGGTGCTGCTGAAGCTGCGCTGGCGCGGGCGCCTCGTGACCGACGGCATCTGCTTCATCTGCCCCGGCGTGCAGTTGGAGATCGGCAAGCACGCCAAGCTGCACATCGGCCGCTGGGCGTGGGTGGGGCACGGCAGCAAGCTGCGCGTGCACGAGGGCGAAGTGACGATCGGGGCGAAGACGGTGATGGGGCAGGAGTGCACGATCTCCGCCTTCCAGCACGTCTCGATCGGGCGCGAGTGCATCGTCGCCGACCGCGTGATGCTGATCGACTTCGACCACGGCATCGTGGAGGTCGAGCGCCCGATCCGCCTGCAGGGCATCTACAAGCGCGACGTGCGCGTCGGGCACAACGTATGGATCGGGTATGGCGCCTGCATCCTGCGCGGGGTGAGGGTCGGCGAGAACAGCGTGATCGGCACCGGCGCGGTCGTCACCAAGGAGGTCCCCGCCAACGCCGTAGTCGGCGGGATCCCTGCGCGTGTGATCCGCATGCGCGAGGCGCCGCAGTCGCTGCGCTGGGAGTGAGCCTCAGCCCACGACGTTCCGGCACGATCAGCCACGCGCGAGGCTGCGCCGGGAGCGATCCTCAGCCCGCCTGGGCTTTGGCAGCTTTGGATGCTCCGGGGGAGGTGGCGAACACGCCGAGCAGCGCTCCCCCGGCGGCCGACGCCAGCGCGATCAGCGCATTTGCCGCCTGCTTGGTCGTGCCTGCGTAGTAGGAGCAGTTCGTTGCTTTCGGGGGGCACGGCTGGGCGTGGATGACGCCGAGCCCGAGTAGCACCCCAAGCGCCAGCGCCACGGCGAACAGGATCAGCGGAACGAAGATCTTTGCTTCGGCCGTGATCGTCTTCACCGCCGCAAACCAACCCGGTTCGCGCCGGGCCGCCGCCGGCGCGGCCTTCGATGCAGCTTCGTGCGCGGCTTCGTGCACTTCCTTTTCGGCCTGCAGTTCCGGGTCTGCGGGCGATTCGTTCGCTTTTGTCGTGATTTCTTCGAGCGCCACCCGCTGCAGTTGCACCGCGTCCGCCGCCGCCCTGTGGGCCTGTCCGCCTTCGTTCGCCGCAGTGACCGTCGCCGTCGAGGTCAATTTGGTTTTCAGCTCCGCACCCTGCCGCTCGACCCGTTGCAGCGCCACCCTGGCGCCAGCCATCTGCTCCGGTGTGGCGCCTGCCGCTTTTACGATCTCCGCGGCCTTGCTTCGCGCCGCTTCGACAGCCGCGTTGTGCGTCTCATACCCCGCCGCGGCCGGCGTCGCTTCGCCGCCGCTCGCCAGTCGCGGAGCCTGTACGAGGATGCCGACTAGCGCGCCGCCGAGGGCCCCGCCGATCGCCCACAGTTCCTTCGGCACCTGGTGCCCAAGCGCCGCGATCGTACTCGCGCCGATGAGCGTCACCACGAGCGCGGTACCCACGCCGACGATCGCGAGCGTGTACGCCCGTCCCGTCTCGTCCGCCGCTTCGTCCTGATCCGCCATCGCGGTGAGCCTCCCTGTTCTCCGGCAGCGGCCTGCCCCGCGCTCGTTGCGGTCCTCGGAGCCGGCGACGCCAGATCGCCATGTAGAGATTATCCTGTTCAGCGGGACGGTATCTATCACAAATCTCTTGGCAATGCCAGCGGCCGTCCGTCAAACGGCCAGCAGCGTTCGCGGTGTCGCATACACCGCGAGGTTGCGCAGCGCGCCGGGGTCGGCGCCGGCGCCTGCCACGAGCGCCCGCTCGACCCCCTGGCGGTGGGCATCGAAACGTTCGTGCGCGTATGGCACCGCGAGGCTGCGCGACACCATGAAGGCCCAGTCGCTCGACTGCAGCGCCAGCAGCTCGCGCACTGCGGCAGCGCCCACCCGATGGCCGGCGCGCACCACCTCCAGCTCGGCCGCGCGCGTGGCGAAGGCGATCTCCGCCACTTGCGGACCCGACCAGGTCGAGAGGCCGCCGCCCGCGCCCCAGGTACTCGCCTCCCACTCCTCCCCGTCCCACCCCGCTGCTGCCGGGCCGGCCGCGGAGCCCTCGGCGAGTGCGCGACCCCCCCTCGCATCGGCCACCGCTGCGCCGCCACCCCGACACGCGCGGGAAACGGCCTCCAGCGGCGCTGGCTGGTGACGCTCCAGCGCGTCGTCGAGGCGCACCAGCGGGAGGCCCTGGCGGGTGCACTCCTCCACCACCGCCTCCAACCATGCGAGACCCTCATACCACCAGTGACCGAGCAGCTCGGTGTCGAGCGCGCACACAACCAAACCGCCACCCGGCAGGTCGCGCCCGTCGCGCTCCAGCCGCGCTCGGACGCCAGCCACGAAGTCTTGCGCGTGCGCGCGCGCGAGGCTCAGCGCTTGCGCGTGGTTGTAGGCACCGCCGTCGTTGGCCCACGGGTTGTGGTGGTGGATCGTGTGGTGGTGGTAGTCGCGGTAGCGGCCGTGCGCGGGGTAGCCCTCGTCGCTCCACACGCGTGCGATCGTGGTGCGGTCGATCGGCACCAGCACCACGCCCGACTCTCCCACCAGTGGGCGCAGGTGGGCGGGGGCCCCCAAACCGAAGCGGCCGGTCAACTCCACGCACACCGCGCGCACCCCCGCGTCCGCCAGCGCAGGCTCGAGGTGGCCGGCGTGCGCACACTCCGGCAGCCAGAAGCCCCCTCGCCACGCCCCCGCGCCAAAGCGGGCGCGGTGGGACTCCACGCCGCTGCGTACCTGCAGCGCCAGCCCCGCATCGCTCGCCAGCAGCGGCAGCACTGCGTGGGTCGCCGCGGAGGTCCACTGCGCGAAGGGGCCAAACGCGCTCAGGATCTCGCCGTTGCGACGCTCGTAGCTCTCCAAAGCCCGCTCGTAGTCCCCCCAGGAGCGCTCGACCTCACGCGCCAGGGTCTCATGCCCCCCCGCGCGCAGTCCGCGCGAGTCCTCGGTGTGGGTGTGACGGCGGGTCTCACCCACAAACCGCGCGAAGCGCTCGCCCACCCCAACTGCCTCGAGCTGGTCGCACAGCACCGGGGTGAGCGACACCGTCAGCGGCGCCCCGCACTCAAGCAGCTCCAGCAGCGGCAAGTAGCAGGTAGCGAGTGCCTCCCACAGCCACTCCTCCCCGAACGGCCACGTCCCGAAGCCCTCCACGTAGGGCATGTGGGTGTGCAGGACGATCGCCAGCTCGCCTCGCGTGCCCCCGCGCCGCAGATGCCCCTTCCCCGCAGAGACCGGCTCGTCTCCGGCGGGCCGTTGGTGGGAGTCGCTCACGAAGGCGTACCACCAGCCGCGGGACAGATCACACCCGGCACACCGCCACGAAGTCGAGCGCCTTGTCGAGATCCGCCTGGCCGCGGGGGCGCAGCGCGAAGTCGGCGGCGGAGATCGCCGGGGTGAACCAGTCGTAGAAGCGCTCGGTGAGGCCCAGCCTCGGGTGCACGCTGTCCCAGCCGGCGCGCAGAGCGAGTTCGTGCGCGCGCAGCTTGCGGGCGTGGAAGAGGCCGAATAGCGCCACCGAGGCGAAGTGCCGGCGGCACATCTGCTCGAACTCGTGCGCGCGGTACTCGTGCACGTGCCACGGGTTGTCCGAGCGCGGCGCCCCCTTCGGCGCGAGCGTGAGCACGTTGGGCGTGGAGAGGTACACCACGCCGCCGGCCCCCACCAGCTCGCGGAAGTGATCGAGTGCCGAGCCCGGGCTCTGCAGATGCTCGATCGTCTGCAGGAACACCACAGCGTCGGCGGGCGTCGAGAAGGTTTCGATCAACTCGCGCTCGAAGCGCAAGTTGGGGCGCCGGTAGCGCATGCGTGCGTGCTCGTGCGCCTCGGGGTTGGCGTCCACCCCGACGACGCTCGCCGCGCTGGCCGCGAGCAGGTCCGAGCCATACCCCTCCCCGCAAGCCATGTCGATCGCGCGCAGGCCGCCGACGCGCGCGGCGATCCACCGGTACACGACCAGATGACGGCGATACCAGTAGTTCTCCTCGGGCACATCCGGCAGCGTGCGCTCCCCCGTCAGCGCGAGCGGAGGCACCCCCTCGGGCTGGTTGCGTTGCTCATATAGGGACACCGGCACCGCGCGCGAGTATATGGTCCCGGGCATGACGCCCCCGCTCACAGCCGAGGCAATCCGCGACGTCAACACGCGCTACCACGACGTGGCGGCCGGCCACTACGACGCGAAGTGGGGCATCGACTTCGGGGAGATCGGTCTCGAGCAGGTGGGCGCCAAGGTGCGCAAGGCGCTCGGCGAGCACCCCGGCCATTACGAGCGCTCGCTCGAGATCGGCTCGGGGACGGGGTACTTCACGCTCAACATGATGCGCGCCGGGCTTATCGGGAAAGCCACCTGCACCGATATCTCCCCCGGGATGCTCGCCACGCTCGACGCCAACGCCGAGCGACTGGGGTTGGAGGTGAAGACCGTGAGCGCCGACGCCGAGCGACTACCGTTCAAGGACGGTAGCTTCGATCTCGTGCTGGGTCACGCCGTGCTGCACCACATCCCCGACCTCCGCACCGCCTTCGGCGAGCTCGCGCGTGTGCTGGCACCCGGCGGCACGCTGCTGTTCGCGGGCGAGCCCTCGCGCGCCGGCGACCGCATCGCGAACGTGCCCAAGCGCTTCGCCGGCACGGTCGCCCCACTGTGGCGGGCGGCGTTGCGCGCGCGGCCGGCCGGATGGGCGGACAACGGATCTGCGAGCACGTCCGACGAGGCACTGGAGAGCGTCGTCGACGTGCACGCGTTCGTGCCCGGCGAACTGCGCGAGCTCGCCCGCCATGCGGGCCTCGAGCGGGTGCGCGTGAGCGGCGAGGAGCTGCTGGCCAACTGGTTTGGCTGGACCAACCGCACCCTCGAGGCGACCGCCGAGCCGGCCGACGTGCCGTGGGCGTGGCGTCAATACGCCTACCGCGGCTACCTCGTGCTGCAGGAGCTCGACCGCCGCCTGCTCGAGCCGCGACTGCCCGCCGCGATCTTCTACAACCTGATGCTCTCCGCGCGCAAGAGCAGCTGAGCCACACCAGCGCCACGGGGACCCAACTCCGGCAGGGAGGACGGGCCTCCGCGCGCAAGGGGCGCTTGAGGCCCGCGCAACGTGCGGTACCGATCGTTACATACTCGTCGGTTCGCAGGCAGCTGACGGTTCATCCCCTTAGACTCTTCCTATGTCGGAGAGCCTGCACCGCGACTTCCCGCTGTTCCCGCTCGGCATCGTGGCACTGCCAACCGAGAACGTGCCGTTGCACATCTTCGAGGATCGCTACCGCACGATGATCGAGCAGTGCCTGGAGGAGCATCGCGAGTTCGGGATCCTGTGGATGGCCGAGGATGAGCTCAAGCCGATCGGCTGCGCCTGCACTGTCGAGACGGTGCTGGAGCGATTGGAGGACGGGCGCATGAACATCCTTGCGCGCGGCACCCGCCCCTTTCGCCTGGTCGAGCGCCAGGACGATCTCCCCTATCCCGCAGGCGTGGTGGAGTTCCTCGATGAGCACGACGAGACGGCCGACCCAGAGATCGTGAGCGCCACCCGCCAGCTATACGCCGAGCTGGTGGAGCAGGCCACCGACAACGCCCTCTCCGAGGAAGAGATCGAGGCGCTGAACGCCTACCGCATGGCCGCCACCGTGGAGTTCGGCGCCGACGCCAAGCAGGAGTTGCTGGAGCTGCGCTCGGAGAACGCCCGCCTGCGCCTGCTGACGATGCTGTTCCGCGCAGCGATCAAGCGGATGGAGCTGGTCGAGCGCGCCCAGGCGCACGCGCGTTCCAACGGCAAGGTGCGCTTCGGGTAAGGCTCACCCACGGCGGCCCGCTCTCGACGCGGCCCACCACCGCCACCTCGTGCGTGACTGCCGCGATGCCCTCACGCCCGCACGGCAACCCCGCCGCGGCGGGGATCGCCCGCGCCGAGCAGCTCGCCGTCACGGCACTGGACGGCCTGGACGCCGCCGAAGAAAAGGTTGAGCGCATGGAAGGCGACCACCTCGCGGTCTGGCGCCGCCAGCGCCTCCAGCGGGATCCCCGGCTCGGCGTACACCGCCCCCTCCTCGTAGTGCACGCGCGGCGCGCCGACCGCCTCGGGGGCGCTCATGCCATGGTCGACGACCCCGACGATCGTCTGCAGAAGGGCAGAGCGGATGCGGTTGGAGCCGGCGCTGCCGAGCACCAGCTCGACCTCCCCCGTGGCGCTCCCGAGCACCACGGAGGGGGCCATCATGCTCGGCATCCGCCGGCCGGCGGGGTGGCGGTGGAAGCCGAGCGGGTTGAGGTCTTGCTCGCCCATGATGTTGTTGACGTGAATGCCAGTCCCCGGCACGACCACGCCCGAGCCCTCGCCGTTGGTGCAGGTGACGCTGCAGGCGCGGCCCTCGCCGTCGAGCACGGAGATGTGGGTGGTGGCCCCCAGACGGCTCGAAAGAAAGCGCTCGAGAAAGCCCTCCTCGCCGAGGCCGTCGACGAACGCAGGGGTGCGCTCGCTTTGGGCAGCTTCCATCGCCGCCACGATCTCGCCTAGCGCGGGCGGGCCGGGGCGGCGGTTGAGAAGGCCGAGCGCGTAGGCCAGCAGCGTGCCGCCCGCGGAGGGCGGCGGGTTGGTGAGCACCTCGCGGTCGCGGTAGCCGACCCGCACCGGCGCGCGCAGCTGCGCCCGGTAGGAGGCCAAAGCCTCGCCGGTGACCGAGCCGCCACGCTCGCCCAGCCAGCCGCTCACGGCCGCGGCGACGTCACCGGTGTAGAAGGGCGCGGCGCCCTCGCCGCCGAGACGCTCGAGCGCATCCCCGAGCTCGGGGTTGCGAAGCACCTCGCCCTCGCGCAGCACCCGCCCGGCGGGCGCCCACAGCGCGGCGCACTCCGCGGTGGAGAGCAACAGCTCGGCGAGGATCTCCGCGATGTAGGCCTGCCCCGCGTTGAGCGCCACGCCGGCACGCGCCAGCTTCGCCGCGGGGGCGGCCAGCTCCGCAAGGGACACCGTGCCCCACCGCGTAATCGCCTCGCAGGCCCCCGCGGGCGTCCCATACACCCCGCAGGAGGCGGGCCCGATGTGGAACACCTGCGCGGCGTCGCCGAAGGAGACGTCGATCGCCCGAAGCTCGGCGGCCGAGCCGTCGCTCGCCCGCAACGGCGCCTCCACGAAGAAGTCCAGCAGCGCAGGCTCCCACCCGCCACCGGCGACCATCAGGTAGCCCCCCGCCCCCGGGCCGGTGAGCAGCGGCTCGGCCACGAACGACACCAGCATCGCCCCGACCGCGGCGTCCACCGCGTTGCCCCCCGCGCGCAGCACGCGCGCGCCCGCCTCCGCCGTCAGCGGGTGGCCAGCGGCGACGACTCCTCTCTCGCCCGTTTTCATTTGCGAAGCGTAGAGCGAGGCAGATGTAAGGGAGATGCCTCAGCCTCGCGGCATGAACTCGGGCACGTCGAGCTCGACGGAGGCTGCGCGGCTGCGCTCGCGCCTGGGGCTTGCGCCGGCCCGTTGCACGCGAGGCTCGCCCGCGGGCTCCTCCAGGCGGCCGCGGGCGGAGAATCGTTGGCGCTCCTGCTCGTAGCCGGTCGCGACGACCGTCACCCACACCTGGTCTTCGAGCTTCTCGTCGACCATTGCGCCAAAGATGATGTTGGCGTCGGGGTGAGCCGCCTGTGAGACCGCCTTTGCGGCCTCATTGACCTCCCACAGGGAGAGGTCGCGCCCGCCGGTGATCGACAGCAGGATCGAGCGGGCGCCCTCCATCGAGGTTTCCAGCAGCGGCGAGGCGACTGCCTGCATCGCGGCCTCGGTCGCGCGGTGCTCGCCCCCGGCACCCATGCCGATGCCCAGCAGCGCGTTGCCGGCGCCGCTCATGATCGTGCGCACGTCGGCGAAGTCGAGGTTGATCAGGCCCGGCAGCGTCACGAGATCGGATATCCCCTGCACGCCCTGGCGCAATACGTCGTCTGCCACCCGGAAGGCGTCCACCATCGAGGTCTGCTTGTCGAGCACGCTCAGCAGGCGGTTGTTGGGCACCACGATCAGCGTGTCCACCTCCTCCGCCAGCGCCTCGATGCCGTGGTCGGCCGCCTCCGCGCGGCGCGAGCCCTCGAAACCGAACGGCTTGGTGACGATCGCCACCGCGAGCGCGCCCACTTCGCGAGCGATCCGCGCGATTATCGGTGCCGCGCCGGTCCCCGTACCACCACCGGCGCCCGCCGTTATGAAGATCATGTCCGAACCCTTCAGCAGCGCCTTCGCGCGGTCGTAGTCCTCCATCGCCGCCGCCCTGCCGAGGTCCGTGTCCGAGCCCGAGCCGAGGCCGCGCGTCAGCTCGGCGCCGATGTGCAGGGTGATGTCCGCCGTTGACTGCTGCAGCGACTGCAGGTCGGTGTTGATCGCGAGGAACTCCACGCCCGCCACCTCGGCCTCGACCATGCGGTTGACGGCGTTGACGCCCGCGCCGCCCACGCCCACCACGCGGATCACGGGATGGATCACCGGCTCGCTGCCTCCCATCGCGGCATGGGACTCTTCGCGCGCGTACACGTCCACGGGCGGGGGGGCGTCTTCCTCGGCCGCGGCGGCCGCTCCGGCCGCGGTCGATGGCGCGTCGGGAGAGCGCTCCATCATGTTCGCCGGGATCTCCGCGGAGAAGACGTTGCGCAGGCGCTCGCGAGGGGTGGGGATCTGGGGGGAGTCGTCCTCCTCCTCGACCCGCTCCTGTCTGGCGGCTCGCGGCTTCACGGCCGCCTGCTCCTTCCCTGGATCGTCGGCGGCCGATCGGCCCTCGACGAGCGGCTGCTCGGGCTCACCTGCGGAGGACTCCTCGACAGGCTCCTTCGCGGTCGGCTGCTCGGGCTCCTTCGCCTGTTCCTCCTCGGTCTTGCTGAACAGCGCCGCCAGCGGGCCCTCCCGCATGCTTGCGCGTTTACTTTGAGCCATGAGCAATTACCTCCCGGTGGGCCTCTCGGCGGCCGCCGCCGGAGTTCCCTCGGAGACGGCTGCGGGGGCGGCCTGAGCCACGATTGGGCCCCGCCGGGCGGCGATCTCGGGGGAGCCGTGGGCGAGCACCTCGTGCGCGAGTTCGCGGTAGGACTGCGCCGCCACCCCCTCGGGCTCGTACTTGAGCACCGACATGCCCTTCACCGGCGCCTCGGCGAAGCGTACCGTCTTGCGAATGCGCGAGGCGAACACGCGGTCCCCGAAGTTCTCCTCGAGGATCTCGATCGCCTCTTTGGCGTGGATCGTGCGCGAATCGACCAACGTCGGAAGGATACCCTCGATGTCGACGTCCGGATTGAGATTCTCACGGATCATCGCCAACGTGTTCTGCAGCTGAATGAGGCCGCGCATCGATAGATACTCGCACTGCACGGGGACGATCACCTTGTCGGCCGCCGTCAGCGCGTTGATCGTCAGCAGCCCCAAGCTGGGGGGCGTATCGATGCAGATGAAGTCGTAGTCCTCGCGGATCGGCTCGAACGCCTTCTGCAGCGAGCGCTCGCGGCCGATCATCGTCGACATCGCGATCTCCGCTCCCGCTAGGTCGATCGAGGCGCACGCGATGTCCACCTCGCGACGGCGGATCACCTCGCGGATCGATGTTTTGTGCACCAGCACGTCGTACATCGATTTCTCCAGCGTGTCGGGGTCGATCCCCTGCGACATCGTCAGGTTGCCCTGGGGGTCCATGTCCACGCACAACACGCGGTGCCCCTCCTCCGCAAACGCGGCCGCGAGGTTGAGCGTGGTAGTCGTCTTGGCCACCCCGCCCTTCTGGTTGGCGAACGCGATGACCTTTGCCCTTGATTGCACGGCGGGCTCCGATGCTCGATGGTGGGAAAGCTTCAGTGGTGAGTATTCGCACGCGGTGGTCGGATTCCTGCACGACTACGATCCCCCCGTGCCACGGGCCAGCGCCTCACCCCTCGCCAAGCGGCTGCGCGGCAAGAGCGTCTGCATCTGCGCGGGCCCGGGTGGCGTGGGCAAGACGACCACCTCGGCCGCGCTCGCCCTGGGGCTGGCGCGTGAAGGGCAGCGGGTGGCGGTCGTGACGATCGACCCCGCCCGTCGCCTCGCGAGCGCGCTCGGCATCGACGAGCTCGACGACGAGCCGCGCCGGATCGACCCCGCGCTGCTGGCGGCGCAGGGGATCGAGTGCAAGGGGGAGCTGTGGGCGACGATGCTCGACGCCAAGCGCACCTTCGACACGCTGATCGGCCGTATCGCCCCCGACGAGCGCGCCCGCGAGGAGGTGTTCGCCAACCGCATCTACCAGGAGATCTCGGGCGCCGTGGCCGGCACCCAGGAGTTCAGCGCAATCGCCAAGCTCTACGAGCTGCACCGCGAGGGGCGCTTCGACACGATCGTGCTCGACACCCCGCCCGCGCGCAACGCGCTGGACTTCCTCGACGCGCCGATGCGCATCAGCCGCTTCCTGGAGGGCCGCTCGGTGAGGATGTTCCTCGCCCCCGGCAACCTCGCCGCGCGCCTCGTAGGCCGCGGTAGCGGATTGGTGCTGTCGATGTTCTCGCGCTTCACCGGCGTCGATCTGATCGGCGATCTGTCGGGCTTCTTCGGCGCGCTCGGCGGAATGCTCGACGGCTTCCGCGAGCGCGCGGGGATGGTCGATCAGCTGCTGCGCGACCCCACCACCGCGTTCCTGCTCGTCACCTCGCCCGAGCCCGAGCCTGCGCGCGAGGCCCTTTTCTTCGCCGAACAGCTGCGCGACGCGGGGATGTCACGCGCGGGGTTGATCGTCAACCGCGTCCACAGCGACGGCCTTGACGGACACACCGTCGCCGAGGTCGCAGCGCTGCTCGCCGACGAGCTGGGCGAGCGCCTCGCGGCGCGTGTGGCGGGCAACCTCGCCGACTTCGACGTGCTCGCTCAGCGCGACCGCGCCACGGTCGAGCGGCTCTCGGAGGCACTCGAGGACCCCCACCCGATCCTCGTGCCCCACCTAGACGGTGACGTGCAGGATCTCGCCGGTCTCGACTTCGTCGCTCGGCACCTCTTCGCCTGATCTGGCGGCGAGGCGACGCATGCGCATGATCGTCGTGTTGATCTGATCGTCGGGCTTGTACGCGGGCTTGGCGCTCCGTCCCCGCCGTGCCTTGATTGGCCCCTCGTGGGTCGGCTCTGGCGGTCCCTGCTGCGTCGGCTCCCGCGCGGTGAGCAGCGCGTCGGCGCAGCGCACGAGATCGGGGGGCAGGTGGCCGCTCACCACATCTCGCAGCACCGCCCGCAGGTGACCGGCGAGCTCTGCCACCAGCGCATCGCAGCTCGCGTGCTCCATGGCGGCGCCGGTGATCGCTTCGTGCTCCAGCGCGATCGCCTTCAGCACCCGCCGCGTGAGGCCGGCGCGCTCGTCCCGCAGTGCGCACAGCGCCGCCAGCCGGCCGGCGAGCAGCCCGCTGGCAGGGCCCTCGGGCTCCAGCAGCGCTCGCAGCGCCAGCAGGTGGTCGCTCAAAGCCTCCAGTTCCGAGGAGCGTTCGCAGCCCATCTCGAAGCGGGCCAGCGCCCACGCCAGCTCGGGGCGGCCGATCGCCGGGGCACGCGTGTGAGCCAGCTCGGGCGCGACCATGCCCATGCCGTGCAGGGTTTCGATCAACGCCGCCTCACCGGCGTTGGTGAAGGCCGTCGCGTCCAGCCGCGCCAGCGCCGTGCGCAGCCGCTCGCCGTCGAGGGCGAAATCGGTGTGCTCGGCGAACACCTCCTCGAGCAGCGTGCGCAGCACCACCGTCGCGCGCGAGCGCCTGTCGCCCCGCCCGATCCGCACATCGCACTGGAGCAGGTAGCGGTCGAGGCCCTGCAGGCATTCGAGCAGGCGTTCCGCCGCCCCGCAGCTCTCCAAGCTCGCCAGCGCCTGCCATCGCTCTCCTATGAAGGCCTTGGTGAGCGGGCGGTAGCAGTACAGCTGGGCGCCCTTTCCCTTTTGCCCCCGCCCGTGTCCGCGCGGCCCGTGCGACTCGAGCTCGAACGGTACCTCCGCGCCGGCCTGGAGCTCGGCCTGCATGTATTCCGCGGCGTCGTGCACGAACTGGGTGATGGCTGTCTCGAGTTGATGGGAGCGCACGAAGCTTCACCTTCGCCGGGCGTCACCGCGCTCCTGCTCTGCGCAGGGGACGTTGCAGACTCGTACCCCAGCGTGGCGCGGCAGAGTGGTGTTGGTGTGGCAGCGGAGGTGTGGTCGGCCTGTCAGCCGTCGAGGTGCCGGTGCAGCCAAAGCTCCAGAAGCGCGACCTGCCAGAGCTTGTTGCCCTCGAGCGTCGTCTGGTGATCGTTTGGCGCGGCGAGGAGCATCTCAACATACCTCGGCTCGAATACGGCGCGGCGCTCGACGCGCTCGGCGCTCAGCGCGTCGCGCACCATTTCCAGGACATCGCCGTCGAGGTGGGAGAGCGCCGGCACCGGAAAGTAGCCCTTCGGGCGGTCGATCACGGCGTCCGGCAGCAATCCCCGCGATATGCGCTTGAGGATGCCCTTGCCGCCGTGCGCGAGCTTGAACTCGGCGGGGCAGTCCGCCGCCAGCTCGACCAGCTCGTGATCGAGGAAGGGCGTCCGCGCCTCCAGTCCCCACGCCATCGTCATGTTGTCGACGCGCTTGACGGGGTCGTCGACGAGCATCACCTCGCTGTCGATCCGCAGCGCGCGATCCAACGGCGTGGAGGCGCCCGGGGTCGCGAAGTGGCGCTCGACGAGCTCGCGTGAGGGATCACCGGCGAGCCGCAGGCGGGGATGCACCATCGCGCTTGACTCGGCGTGCGGGCGGTCCACGAACTCGGCGATGTACTCGCCGGCGCCGCTCCCGGGAGCATCGGCGAGCGGTGGATACCAGGAGTATCCGGCAAAGATCTCGTCCGCGCCCTGGCCCGACTGCACGACCTTGACGTGGCGCGAGACCTCCTGGCTGAGCAGATGAAAGGCGACGCAGTCGTGGGAGATCATCGGCTCGCTCATCGCGCCGATCGCAGAGCCGATCGCCGGCAGCATGCGCGTCGAGTCCACTTCGATGCGCTCGTGCGCCGTGCCGAACTCCGCCGCCACGAGATCGGAGTAGTGAAACTCATCGCCGCGCCTACCGCCCGCATCGGGAAAGCCAATCGAGAACGTCCGCAGCCCTCGCTGGCCCTCGCCGGCGAGCAGGGCGACGATCAGGCTCGAGTCAAGGCCGCCGGAGAGCAGCACACCGACGGGAACATCGGCAACCATCCGACGGCGCACGGCGGTTTGCAAAGCCGCCAGCGTCATCTCCTCCCAATCGGCGTCTGGTGCGGGTGGGTGGGGCTCGCTGGTAGACGACCAGTAGCGACGCTCGCTGCGCGCACCGGTGGGCTCGATCCTCAGCAGTGTTGCCGGCGGAAGCTTGCGCACGCCGCGCAGGATCGTCAGCGACGCCGGTACGACGGAGTGAAAGCTGAGGTAGTGGTGAAGCGCAACGGGGTCGATCTCGGTGTCGATCCCGCCGCCTCCGGCGAGCAGCGCCGGCAGGGTGGAGGCAAACCGCAGTGCCCCGCCCACCTCGGCGAGGTAGAGCGGCTTGATTCCCAGCCGGTCGCGGCCGAGCACCACCCGCCCCGACGCCGGCTCGACGATCGCGAAGGCGAACATGCCGATCAGGTGATCGACGAAGCGCTCCGGCCCCCAGTGGTGGAAGGCCTTGAGGATCACCTCCGTGTCCGAGGTGGAGCGAAACGAGTAGCCGGCCCCGGCCAGCTCCGCGCGCAGCTCGTGGTGGTTGTAGATGCAGCCGTTGAAGGCGATCACGAGGCCGAGGTCGGGGTCCACCAGCGGCTGATCGCCACGCGGCGTGAGGTCGATGATCTTCAGGCGCCTGTGCACGAGAGCCACGCCGGCGTCGTGCCACTCGCCGGCGCCGTCCGGCCCGCGCGGCGCGAGCGCATCGCGGACGCGCGCGAGCGCGTCGAGATCGGGGGCGCGCCCGAACGCGACCTCCCCGCCGAGCCCGCACATCAGAAAGCGTCGGCCAGCGCCGCGACAAGGCCGGCGAGCCCCGCGGACTCCCGTGCGCGCTCGCGCTGGCGCATGGCGCCGGGGTGGCGGCTGAGCTCGCGCGCACTCTCCAGCTCCTCGCGGCAACCCAGCCGATCGGCGTGCTCCGCGCAGAGATCGATCGTCGTCGAGAGCACGTCGTGCGCCGAGATACGGCCTTCGAGGCCGGCGTCGAGAAACTGCGCTTGCATGCCATCCCGCGCCGCCAAGAAGCGGTTCTCCGCAAGCAGCTCGGCACTGTTGTGCGAGGCGGCCGCTGCGGCGTCCTCACTGGCTTCCATGTGCACGAGCGACTGCACCATCGCGACCAGCCCGGCGGAATCCTCGATCGTGATTTGTGCGTCCATGATGCGCACCTCCACCGTTCCCCAGCGCGGCTGCAGGCGCACGTCCCACCAGAGGAACGTCGGCTCGGGGAAGGCGCCGCAGCGTAGTAGCAGGTCGATGCTTTCGACATAGTCGCCGTAATCCGCGAAAGCGCGGGGCAGCCCGACGCGCGGGAACGCCCCGAACATCGGCGTCCGCGTCGATGCGAGCCCTGTCTCCCGCCCTTGCCAGTAGGGAGAGTTCGCCGACAGTGCCAGCAGCAGCGGCAGATGCGCGCGCAGGCCGTTCATCGCGCGCATCGCGTCCTCGGGATCGGGGACGGCGACGTGAACGTGCAGGGCAAATGTCGGCTCGCGGCGCGCGAGCTCGCGCAGGGACGCGTACAGCAGTTGATAGCGCTCTCCACCGGAGATGCGCGTCTCCTGCCACACCGTCGTCGGATGCATACCAGCCGCGGCCGCGCGCAACCCCCTCTCTTCGAGCTCGCCGCGCAGCTCGTGGCGCAGCGCCGCTAGCTCACCGATCGCCCCGGGCACGCCATCGTGTACGCCGGTGCGCAGCTCGATCGCCGAGCCGTGCGTCTCGGCGTCGACGTGGTCGGCGAGATGCGGAGCGAGCGTCGGGAGGATGCTGTCGACCCAGGGGGCGAGCGCGAAGTCGCTGGCGTGCAGCAGCATCACCTCCTCCTCGATCCCAACGGTCCACGGCCGACATGCCTCTTGAGGCGGCCAACGGCCCCAGGCTGGGCGCACGTGCCCCTCGAGCGGACTCACACTCAAGCCGCGCGCCGCGTCGACTCCACGCGCAGCGTCGGTCGCTCTCGCTCTCGCTCCTCGGAGGCTGTCACCAGGTGCCGGAAGAGGGCAAGCTGGGCGGGGTCGTCAACCAGCGTCTCGGCGTGCCACTGAACTCCGAGCAGGAGTGACCCCCCGCGTCCCTCGATGCCCTCGACGACGCCGTCGTCGGCCCACGCAACCGCGCGCAGGCCACTGCCGAGCCGATCGACGGCCTGGTGGTGAAAGGAGTTGACGGCAGCACGGCGGCTGCCAACCACCGCCGCAAGGCCACTGCGGGGGGCGACGCGGACCTTGTGCGTGACCTCATGCCCAGGCTGGCATTGGCGGTGGGCAATCGAGCCGTCCGTGATCTCCGGCAGGTGCTGGTGCAGGGTGCCGCCGCGCGCGATGTTGAGCGCCTGAGCGCCGCGGCAGATGCCGAGGATCGGCAGCCCGCGCGCGTCGGCCTCCCGCGCCAGCTGCACCTCGAAAGCGTCGAGTTGCGGCTCGGTGGGGCCCAGCTCGGGGTGAGCGGCGCGTCCGTACGCGGCCGGGTCGAGGTCGGGCCCACCGGAGAGCAGCACGCCGCTGAGACGGTCGAGCAGGGGCGAGATTCGATCCAGCTCGAGCGGTGGGAGCACGATCGGCAGTCCACCTGCGCGCTCGACGGCACGCAGATAGGACATCCCGAGCGCCATCTCGACCCGAGCGGGCTCGCCACGCCGGTCGCGGCGCACCTGGCTGGCGAGGCGCAGCTCCGACGTCGTCACGCCGATCAGAGCCGCACGCTGACTGTGCGGCGCCGGGCCCAGATTGCCGCGATTCGCAGTCATGCGAGCACCCACGTGTCCTTGGCGCCACCGCGCTGGGAGGAGTTGACGACAAGCGAGCCGCGCTCGAGCGCGACACGAGTCAGCCCACCGGGAAAGACCTCGACCCGCTCGCCTACGGCGAAGGTGAACGGACGTAGGTCAACGTGGCGAGGCTCGAGCTCGTCGCCGCAGACGGTGGGCTGGCGCGAGAGGTGGACCGTCTCCTGCACGATGAACTGCTCCGGCGCCGCCGCCAGTTCGCGCGAGACCCTGGCGAGTGTCTGCCGGTCGGCGCGCGGGCCCACGACCACGCCGATGCCGCCGTGTCCGCTGCGCGGCTTCACCACCAACTCCCCGATACGCTCGAGCGCCATCGCGAGCACGCCGGGCTGCGACAGGTCGTACGTCGGGACCGACGCCAAGAGTGGCTCTTGGTGGAGATAGAAGCGCACCATCTCCTCCACGTAGCTGTGCACGAGCTTGTCGTCTGCGACACCTGTGCCGAACGCGTTGACACACGTCAGCGTCTGCGCTTCGAGCGGGCCGAGCAAGATGCCGGCGAGCGTAGTGAGCGCTCCGGCGGCATCGAACAGCCGATCCTCGTCCGTGCGGCGGTAGACCACATCGACGGGGACGACCCCGTGGTCGGTGTGGGCGAAAAGCCGCTGGAAGCGAACGCTGAGGTCCTCGGGGCGCACCAGCGGCAGCCCGAGGCGGCGGGCGATCGCGCCGTGCTCGTAGTAGGCCGAGTTCGACGGCCCGTCGGTGAGCACGACAATCGAGGGATGCTCGCCAGCCTCCGGCGGCGCGGCCGTGCGCAGGGCCTCGCCCAGCCACTCGTAGACCTGCTCCAACGAGCGCACGCGCATGCCGTCCGGCACCGACAGGTGCCCGCTGAGAGCCTCGCGCGCCGCCACTGCGTAGGCGATTCCCGACGGGGTCCGCACATTGTCCTCGAGCACCACGAACGGACCGTCGCCGTCGCGTACGACATCCAGACCGGCGATCGGGATCCAACGCCCCGAGGCGGGAGGCAACTGCCCCATCCTCGGCTCGAAGAACTCGGCGCTTGCGATCGCCGGCCACGGCACGCGACCGGCAGCGACGATCCGGCGCTCACCGTAGACGTCGGCGACGAAACGCTCGAGTGCTTCGGCGCGCTGCGCCAGGCCGGCGGCGAGCGCGTCCCATTCGTCGCGCTCGATCACGCGGGGAATGGGGTCCACGACGAAGGCCTCCACATTCCCGCCACCGTCCGCCCCGAACGTGACCTCGCGCTCGCGCAGATCGTCCGACAGCGAACGCGACAGGGTCCGCAGATCCATCTCGTCGAGTGCGGCCAGCAAGCGGCCGAACGCGTGCGGGGACTCCAGTGTCGCCATTTGGGCACTCTATCCGCAATATGCGGCCGTCACTTTGGCCACAGGGCCAAGGAGAAGGCCGGAAAATGGGCCTTTGTGGAGGATTGAGCCTTCGTGGAGGGGGCCCGGCGGATCCTACCCCAGCGAATCCGGCGCTATGCGGCCGCGGCGGCGGGCGTCTGCGCGAACACCGCGGAACTCGTCCGGCCCTCGCCGCAACCCTGCACGATCCAGCGCTCGCCGTAGACGCGCATGCCGTCGATGATCGGCAGCAGCGCGGTGCCCTTCTCGGTGAGCGCGTACTCCACGCGCGGGGGCACCTCGGAGAAGGTCTGGCGCGCGACGATCCCCTCCTCCTCCAGGGCGCGCAGACGCAGCGAGAGCGTGCGCGGGCTGATCCCCTCCAGCGAGCGCTCCAGCTCGCAGAAGCGCGAGCGGCCCTCGGCCAGCTCGCGGATCAGCAGCAGCGTCCACTTGCCGCACACGATCTCTGCCGTACGGCAGACGGGGCATGTCTCATCTGTGGCCACCCCACCACTTTACCAAATGAAGCACCGGGGCCTCTTGGCAAGGGCCCTGGACCGCTACCGCAGCTCGATCGTGCGCGTGACCGTCCCGAGGCCGTGGCCGCCCTGGGAGAGGCCGACCGTGACGGTGTAGCGGCCGCGCGGCAGCGAGCCGAGCAGTTGGACGAGCGGCACGTTGACGGTTGCTCCGGGGACGATCGCCTTGGCCGTGGCGTTGGCGCTCAGCGAGTGGCCCGAGCCGCTGATCCGCACCTTGCCGCCGATCGGGGCGATCGTGTTGCCGGTGTTGCGCACCGCGAGCAGCAACGTGCCGTGCTTGACGCTGCCCTGCTCGATCAGGCTTCCCGCGATCGCGCGGAAGGACTGCGCGCCGCCGGGCGCATCCAGGCGCAGGCTGCAGACCAGGCGGTAGGCGATCTTGATGCCGTTGGTGGCGCGGCCGCTCGGCGTGCCCGTGACTTCGACTGCGCCATACAGCGAGCCGCCCGCGGGCGTCCGCGTCAGCGAGACGCCGACCGGCTGCGAGGAGCCGGCGGCGAGCGTGAACGAGCTCGCGCTGAGGCGCACTTCGCCGAGCGTCCTGCCCCGGTTGGGCGAGACTTCGCCGCTGGGCGACTGCACCCACGGCCGGAGCGCGACCTTGACCGCCATCGAATTGCCCGTCGTGTTGGAGATCTTGAGCGAGCCGACGTTTCCAGGGCTCGCTGTGTGCTCGAAGATGCCGGGCGAGACAGACAGGCCGCCGCCCGCCGCGAGCGCGTGGCTCGCGCCCGCGCCGCCGGCGAGCAGGGCGATCGCGGCGATCGCCGATCGCCGGGCGCTGAACAGTCTCACAGGTCTCACGATTGCATCCCTCTTTCTCTCTCTCTCATGGTTTTTAAAAAGCCTCGCCCGCGCCGTTCACGGTCCCGCGGCCGTGATCGTGACCAGCAGGAGCTTGTGGTAGCCGCTGAGGGTGCGTGGAGCACGACCGCGCACGGTCTGGCGCAGCCGGATCGTGGCCGCTTCCAGCGAGACCGGCTGGCCCCAGCCCTCGAGCTCCGGGTCCACCGTCGCGTCGAGCGAGCGGTACGGGCCGTTGCCCGCCGCCGCCCGCAGCGGGATCGCGAGGGTCGAGGCCCCTCTCACCAACCGCCCGCGGTGCCGGCCCGCGAACGCTTCCCCGTCGGCGATACTCAGCCACGTCGGCCCTTCGGTGGCGGTCACTTCAATCGGAATGAAAGCCGTGAAGACACGCCCGCGAGGAGAGGCGCCAGAGCGCGTGAACGCGCTCGGTTCGCCCACCGAGAGGCCGAGCGTGCTTTCCACCGTACCGCCGATGCTTGTGCCTTCTTCGGCGTGCGCGGCGGTGGCGCTCGCGAGCGCCACCACGAGCGCCGCGATGAGCCCCAGCCCGGCCACCCGGGATCGTGGGAGCGTTGAGATAAGCGCCGGCACGCCCGCCTGGGATCGTGAGGACCTTGCGATAAGCGCCGGCGCGGCCACCCTGGTTCGTAGGAGCGTCGCGCTCATCGCGCTGCACGCCCCCTCTTCCTCGTCTTCGCGCGCCTGTCCGTCGTCGTCTTCGCGTGCCTGTGGCCGATCTTGATCGGGAGCTTCACCTGCACGAGCTCACCATCGATTGGACCGTAGCGGAAGATGATCGTGCGCGCGCTGGTATAGCCGAGGCTCGCCCTGAGGACGCCTTTGTGCACGGTTATCGTGCGCCGGCCCGATTTGAGGATGCGCCGCCCGACCTTGTTGAGCACATGCACGCGTGTCCCCGCCGGCGCGGACACGCGATGATCGTTCAGCAGGCACGTGAGCGCGCCCCTGTAGCGGTAGTGGCGGCGGGCCAGCAGCACCGGCACGCGGCGCCTGCCAGCCCTGGCGTAGCGCAGCGGCTTGGAGACGAGTCTCATCGTGAGCCTCGGCCGGTAGCAGGCGACGGGCGCGCCGCCGGCGGAGTACCCCAGCACGCCGCCGGCGGCGGACCCGGGCGCGCCGCTGGAGAAGGACCCCGGCCCGCCTTCTTCGACGCCGGGGCCGCTGCCGGGGGAACCCTGGCTGCCGATGCCGATCGTCACCGTGTTCGAGTTGGGCGGCGGAGCGCTTTCAACCACGATCGCTTCATCGACGAGCGTCGTCCTGTTGCCCGCGGCGTCGGTCACGCTGACGCGCAGCTGGTGCTGGCCGACCGCGCCGACGAGGACCGACAGCGGGACTTTCGAGACCGATTCGGGGCAGCCGCCGGCGCCGAGTGGGGGTTCGATCGTGGCGCTCGAGGATGGGTGTTCGGGGCAGAAGCCGGTGCCGAGGCGCACGAACGCGACCGTCTGCCCATCGATCGACGCTTCGGCGTTGGCCAGCCCGGGGCCCGGGTCGTACGCGTACAGCAGCAGCTGCAGCGATTCGCCGGGTTCCAGGGGGCTCCGCACGCCTTCGACGGCGCCGGTGGGAGGCGCTTCGCCGGACGCCCGCGCCGGCCCGGGAAGAAAGGCCGCCGCCGCGATCACAGCGATCGCGGCGGCGGCGGTGTTTCGCAGGTGTGTCATTCACACCCAGTCTACGTCATCGCACTGCAGGCGCTACGGGGTGGTGGTTGACAGGGTCAGCGTGATCGTCTTGGCGTACACGCCGGTATGCAGGGGATCTTTCTTGCCGATCTTCTGCGTGAATTTCACCGTCAGGAGATTGTCGGCAAACGGTTCCGCGAAGTTCAGCAGGGTCTGTGGATGACCGAGTGACGTCGCGAGTGTCTGCACTCCTGTGGTGATGCCCCTTTCTTCCGCGGCCGCCTGCACTTCGAGCAGGTCGGGCAGGTCGTAGTTCCCCTGCACGAGATGCCCCGTGTCCGTCGCGCTCGCGTCTTCCGCGGTCAGCCTGCTGGCCGCGTCCGTGTCCGTCGCCGTCACATTGCAGGTGTTTGTGTAGGTTTTTGCCTCAGCGGGTATGAAATGACCCAGGTTCACTTCCGTGCAGTACGACGTCAGGGTCTGCGTGAACGGCACTTCGCCGTGGAGGCCGACCGGGAACGAGTGCACCATTTCCACCTTTACGCTCACCGGCGAGACGGCCGTCGTCGAGCCGGATGCGTTTTTCCCTGTCACCGAGACGCGCACGTAGTATCCGGCGTCGAGGGCGGTCAGCGTGTATTCGCTTTCGGTCGCGCCTTCGATCGCCGAGCATTCAGTGGCCGCTGCGTTGCAGTCTTCCCACTGGTAGGTCAACGTTTCGGGCGCGCCCGTCCATTCGGCTGCTTTGCCGCCTTTCGCGATGCTCAGCGTTTCGCCCACGTGAGGCGTACCGCCGATTGCGATCCCACCCGCCGGAGGCACCGGCGCCGCGCTGAATGCGGCCGTGACCGACTCGTTCGCACTCAGCGGATTGACCGAGCACGATCCGGTGCCCGAGCAGGCGCCGCCCCACGCTGAGAGCGTATAGCCGGCTGCCGGCGTCGACGTCAACGTGACGGCAACTTCTTCGAATTCGGCGCTGCATGCCGTGTGACCCTGGCCACAGTCGATGCCCGCGGGCGTGGAGGTCACGGTGCCTTCGCCGGTGACCGTCACGGTGAGAGTGTGCTTTGGAGTGGTCACCTGCACTTTGAAGGATGCCGTCGAGGTGTTTTCGTCACCGGCCACCGCGGTGCATTTCACTTCGGTGGTGCCGACTGGGAACGTCGAGCCCGACGCCGGCGTGCAGCTGAACGAGTGGAGCAGTTCTTCGGAGGCCGTGGCAGTCGCCGTGTATGACACCACAGCGCCCGATGCGCTCGTTGCCGGGGTGGTGATGTTGGACGGCACCGTGATCGTCGGCGCCGCGCCGAATTCAACCGCGCCGATCGAGCACGGGTTCGCACGTTTCGCGCCGCGCTGGTCGGTCGTCGGGCAGTCCGCCTCGTCGCCGGCGCCAATCGCCGGGCTGCCGGGTTTCAGGGAGTGCACAGGCGTGGTGCCTCCGTTGTTGAGCAGCGACGACTGCAGCAGCGGGTTCGTTTTGCTCAACGCGCCGACGCCGCAGCTGCCGTTCGAGTCGAGGCTGTTGACGCTCGTCGTCGCCACGATCCCCGTGCAGTCGCCTGCGCCGGTGTTCTCGGCCACGATCGTGTTTGTCAGGTTCAACGTGCCTATGTTCTGGATACCGCCGTTGTTGAACGCGATAGTCGAGTTGAAGAAGCTCGCCGTGCCGTCGACGAGCACACCGAATTCCGCGTCTTCGGAAACCGTCGAGTTGCGTGCTGTCAGCGTTCCTTTGTCAGTGACGGAAACGCCGGGACCCTCGTTCCCCTCGAGCGTCGTGCTTTCGATCGTGAGGCTGCCTTCGTCTTCGATCGCGGCCGTATTCGACCCACCCGACGCGCCGATCTCCAAGTTCTTTATCGTCGCGGATACGCTCGGGTCGACGATGAACAGATGCGAGGGGAACGGTTCGACCGAACTGCCGCTGATTATGGCGGTGCTGCCCCTGACCGATGGCGAACTGGTCGGCCCTTCGATGGTCTGCACGCCGCTCGTATTCGTCAGCGCCAAGGATTTGACCGGCACGTAGCTGCCGGACGCGAGCACGATCGTGTTCGCTTCTTTATTGCCGTTGGCACTGGCCACGTCTGTTTCCAATTCGGCGGTGTTTTTCACGTCGAAGGTTGCGGCGCCCGCCCCAGGCGTGAGCACCGCCAACGACACCGCGGCGAACGCGAACGCGACCAACGCTATTCGCAGATGCTCCATGAATCGGTACCTCATTCTGTCCTCCAGTCCAGTGTGCAGTTTCCCCAGCCCAGTCGCAGATTCCGCGATGGGATGATCGTGGCCAGTGGCCGGCTGTCGTGTGACGCTCCGCTGCCATTCCGAGCGATGGCTGACTTTCTAGCAAGGCATTCCGGCTGCAAGCGAGTTGTTTAACCGGATCGTTACGATCGGTCACAAGATCATTAGGTTCTATGCGCCGTGCGATTCCCGCGCTTGTTCACAAGTCGTTTAGGTTTGGCACCACTCGATGCGACAGAATGGCCCGCCCGGGGATACGGGAGTCCGCCGCTCGCACGGCCGGGGCCGCCGGTCCCGCGAGCAATCGGCCATAGTTTTCGCATCCAAGAACCCCACCACCCTGACCATGCTTACGAAACCTCCACTCAGCTGGCTGCGCACCGGGGCGAAGACCGTCCGGGACGTGGTCACCGCCAGCCCGCTGCTGGCCGGCCTGGCGGGGACGGCGGCCGTTCTGCTGATCCTCTTCTTCGTCGGCCTCTCGCTCGTCGGACGGTCCCCGGCCGGACGGGAGACCACGCTTACGAACACCACCGAACTGATCTCCCGCGGACGCGTGTCGCAGGCGACCCTGCTCGACCAGGACGCCGCCATCGCGCTGCGCACCGTGAGCGGCGAAAAGCTGTGGGCGAACTACCCGTCGTCGAACTCCTACACGGGCACGCTGCTCGCCCAGCTCCAGCACAAGGGCGTTCCGACCACGGTGGACGCGCAGTCGGGGAAGGCGAGCCTGCACGCGACGGTTCAGTTCCTGTTGCCGATCCTGATCCTCGTCACCCTGTTCGCGTTCTTCATGACGCTGCTCAAAGACCAGGGTGCGGCCTTCGCCGCGTTCTCGAAGTGGACCGGGAGCGGGCAGAAGGCCGGCGAGGGGCGGACGACGTTTGCCGATGTGGCCGGCGCTCCGGAGGCGCTGATCGAGCTGGGCGAGGTCTGCGACTACCTGGAGAACCCCGGGCGCTACGCGCACCTCGGCGCCAAAGCGCCCAAGGGAGTGATCCTGACCGGGCCCCCGGGCACGGGCAAGACGCTGCTCGCACGTGCCGTCGCCGGGGAGGCCCAGGCCAACTTCTTCTCCCTGTCGGGTTCGGAGTTCGTCGAGTCGCTCGTCGGCGTGGGCGCGGCGCGCGTTCGTGATCTGTTCCGACAGGCGCGCGAAGCGGCGCCCGCCATCATCTTCGTCGACGAGCTCGATGCGGTCGGTCGCCAGCGAGGCGCCGGCATGGGACAGGGCAACGACGAGCGCGAGCAGACGCTCAACCAGATTCTCGTCGAGATGGATGGGTTCGGCGCGGAGACCGGCGTCGTGATCATGGCCGCGACCAACCGGCCGGACATCCTCGACAGCGCCCTGCTGCGACCTGGCCGCTTCGACCGCCAGGTCGTCGTCGACGTCCCGGACGTGCATGGGCGCACTGAGATCCTCAAACTGCACGCCAGCAGGAGCCCGATCTCGCCCAACGCCGACCTGGGGCGTATCGCCCACCAGACGCCGGGGTTCACCGGCGCCGACCTCGCGAACATCATCAACGAGGCTGCGCTGCTCACCGTGCGCGCCGGCAAGCGGTTGATCGAGCAGGAAGAGCTCGAAGAGGCCATCGACCGGGTTCTTTCGGGACCCGCCCGCAAGAGCCACGTGCTCACGCGCGAGGAGGTGTGGCGAATCGCCGTGCACGAGTCCGGACACGCGATCGTCGCCCGCGCGATCGACAACTCCGCGGCGCTGCAGAAGCTCTCGGTCGTCGCCCGCGCGCGCGGACGCGGCGGCGCGACGGTCTACTCGAGCGAGGACAAGCTCATGCTGACCCACCTCGACCTCACGAAGAACCTGGTCACAACGATGGCCGGAGTGGCGGCGGAGGATTACGTGTTCGGCATGCTTTCCACCGGCGGGGAGAACGATCTCGACGAAGCGACCAAGACCGCGCATGCGATGGTCTCGGTCTGGGGCATGAGCGAGGCGATCGGACCGGTGACCGTCGGCGAGAAGCCCGGCGAGGTCTTCATTGCGCGCGAACTCGCCAACACGGCGAACGTGGCCGCGGCGACGCACGAACTCGTGGACAGCGAGACGCGCCGGCTGACCCACGAGGCGGAGGACACCGCCAAGCAGATCATCGACATGAACCGGCAGGTTCTGGAGGAGCTCGCCAACGAGCTGGTCGAGGCCGAGACGCTGGCGGGGCCGGAGCTGAACACCTTCCTCGAAACGGTCCAGGGCTGGCCGCGCCCGCTCGTCCATGGCCTCAACGGCAACGCGCCCGTGAGAATGCGGGAGTCCGTCGCTGCCGGCGGTGAGGCGCCGACCGAGGACACGGGACCGCTTTATTGACGTCTGGTGGTCGGGATGCTCGCCAGCAGCGGCAGGAAGCTGCCCATGGAAATCTTGCTGACGGCCACTTCACCGACGGGGTTGTGATCGCCTCCGGGCTGGTAGGTTCGCCCCGCCAGCCCGACCCCTTCAAGGCTCACGCCGCCGGCCAGCGCACGCTGGATGGCGCTCGGCTCAGCCGACCCGGCCTTGCGCGCCGCGCTCTCGAGCAGGCGGATCGTTTCGAGTCCGAGACCCGGGAAGCTGCCGACGGGCTGATGGCCGGCAAGCGCACGGTAAGCGGCGGCGAAGCGCGCCGCCGCCGCACTTTCACGCGGGAAGCCATAGGAAGCGAAGGTCGCGTTTTCGAGCGCTTTGGAGCCGCTCGAGAGCGTTAGCGGAGTATCCATCGCGGTGGTGCCGATGATGGTCTGTTCGACACCGTTTTCCCGCAGGCCGGCGGCGAGCCGATTCACGAGCGGCGGAGGCAGTGCGGTGAAGATCAGCGCGGGTCGGGGACGGGTCGCCCGGATAGTGCTGGCCAAGCCCGAGAAGTCTGTGGTTGTCGCGGCCATCGACGCGCTCCCCCTGAGCTTGATGCCGCTCGCCCGCGCGGCACTGCGAAAGTCGCCGGTCAGCAATTCGACATAGCGGTTGCCCGGGACGCTGACGACAAAGGCGCTTGCGTAGCCGGTTATCCGCATGAAGGTGGTGAGCTCCGCGGCTTCGTCGGTCGCCGCGGCGCCGACAGGCCAGTAGGTGGCATAGCGGCGGCCGGCCGTAGCGTCGGGATTGCACGGCGCCAGCATCAGCAGCCCCCACCGCGACGCCCCGGCGGCCAGGCTCAGCTGCGAGTTCGTGTCGCACGGCAGGACAAGAGCCGCGGCGGCCTCCGAACGCAGCCGGCTCTGCACAGCCGCCGGGGACAGACCATCCAAAGTCTGACGCACCAGCTTGATATGAACATGCCCGGCCAGCCCACCCGCGGCGTTCAATTCACCGACCGCGACTTCGGCTCCCTGCGCAATCGAAGCGTTCTGTTCGCTGAAGAGACCCGGTGGTGGCTGGTCGACCACCACCGTCATCGACCCACCCGCCAGCGACCGTTCCACCGCCGGTCCACCTGCCACCGCGACTCCACCAGCCCGCGACGGCGATCCGCCTACCGCGGAAACCCGCTTTGACCCAGCCCCCCCCGCACGCACGGAGCCGGCCGCGGGCGCCCGCTCAGCGGGACGCGACGCCGCGGCGTGGGACCCGGACCGCGACGCCGAAGCGTGGGAGTGGTGGCTCCCATGCGAAAGGCTCTCGCCTAGCACCACCGCCCCCGCGGCCACAGCCACCGCAACCGTCAGGCGCAGAGCCTCGGCGCGGCTCATCGAGAGCGCCGCACGAACACCGAGCGGATGCGCACGCCTGCCCCGCCGCTACTCACCAGCGCTCAGCGTCCCCCAACTCGTTGCCAGACTCACACGAAAAAACACCCTCTGCGTGTGCGCAACCGCGGCCGACTTCGCGCGGCGGGCCGCGCCGCGCAGCGTCACCGTCTCCTGAGTCGTGTGCGTGGCACCCGCCGCGTCATGAGCGACGATCGTGACCTGCACCCGCAGCACCTTCGAACGAGAGAGCAGCGCCCGCGCCTTGCTCGAGAGGTGCAGCGTCAGCACCTCGACCTGCCCGCCGGACAGCGTGAACGAACCGCTCGCGAGTGTCAGGATCGCGGCCTTCGACTTCTTCTTGCTCTTGGCCTCATGCCCACGGGAAGCGATCACCGCGGTGAGCGTGCGCACCGTGACCGTGCCCGAGCAGCTCGCGTCTTCCTCCGGGCAGCTCAGCTTCAGCGCGAACGCGCCCTGGGCGCTGACGGTCGCCGAGTTGACCGTCACCGTGACGTCGGGGGTCGGTTCCTGCTTGGGCGGCGGTTCGACTTTCGGTTCGACTTTCGGTTCGACTTTGGGTTCGACTTTTGGTTCGACTTTGGGTTCAGTTTTTGGTTCAGTTTTTGGTTCTTCGGCCGTCGTGAACGTCGCATCCGAGCCTTGGCTCGTACCGCCCGCATTTTTCGCCACGATGCGGAAATGGTAGGTGGTGCTCGCGGTGAGACCCGTCAGCGACGCCGTGACGGGAACCGCGCCCGTGCCCGCTCCGGGCAACGAGGCGCACGAGGCCGTTTTACCGTAGGAGGTGCTCGTGCCGTAGTCAAACGTGCATTCGGTCACGTTCGAGCCGTTCGGGTTCACCGTCGCGTTCAGCGTCGCCGCAGTCTGCGTGACCGCCGTCGCCGCGCCCGCCACGACCGTCGGGGCAACGGGGCTCACCGCCTGCGTTTCGAGCGTTCCGTCCAGGCCTTCGCCCGTGCCGCCCGCGTTTTTGGCGACGATCTTGAAGTGGTAAGTGGTCCCCGCGGTGAGACCCGCCAGCGACGCCGTGACGGGAACCGCGCCCGTGCCCGCTCCGGGCAGCGAGGCGCACGAGGCCGTTTTACCGTAGGAGGTGCTCGTGCCGTAGTCAAACGTGCATTCGGTCACGTTCGAGCCGTTCGGGTTCACCGTCGCGTTCAGCGTCGCCGCAGTCTGCGTGACCGCCGTCGCCGCGCCCGCCACGACCGTCGGGGCGACCGGCGGCCCGACCTTCGGCGTCACCTTGACGTTGAACGACTTGGTGGCTTTATTTTCGTGGCCGTCCACGGCCGTACATTTGACGGGAGTGGCGCCGACCGAGAAGGTGGATGCCGATGCCGGCACGCAGCTAAAGGTACGGACCGTGTTTTCGAAACCGGCGGCACCCGCGTCATAGGACACTTCCGCCCCCGCTTCGCCTTCCGCTTCCACGACGATTTCCGCCGGCACCGTGATCGTCGGCGGGGTGCTGTTGTATTCATCCGCGCCGATGGAACATGGGTTCGCACGTTTTGCGCCGCGCTGGTCGGTCGTGGGGCACTGCGCCTCGTCGCCCGCCCCGATCGCAGGGCTGCCCGGTTTCAGCGAGTGCAGCGGAGTCGTACCGCCGTCGTTGAGCAGGTGTTCCTGCAGCAACGGGTTCGTTTTGCTCAGCGCACCTACGCCGCAGCTGCCGTCCGAGTCAAGGCTGTGATCGCTCGAGGTCGCTTTCCCCTTGCAGTCGCCCAAGTCTTTGTTTTCAGCGACGATCGTATTCGTCAGGTTCAGCGTGCCATTATTTTCGATACCGCCATCGGTATTAAGCGCCACCGTCGAGTTCACGAAGCTAGCCGTGCCATCATCGAGGACTCCGAATTCCGAGTCTTCGGAAACCGTCGAGTTGCGTGCTGTCAGCGTTCCGCCGTCAGTGACGAGAACACCGGGACCCTCGTTCCCCTCGAGCGTCGTGTCTTCGATCGTGAGGCTACCCATGTCTTCGATCGCAGATGTCCCCAGCCCACCCGATGCGCCGATCTCCAAGTTCTTTATCGTCGCGGATACGCCTAGTTCGACTTTGAACAGCTGTGAGGGAAAAGGTACGACCGAACTGCCGTTGATGATGGCGGTTTGGCCCCTGACCGATGGCGCACTGGATGGCCCTTCGATGGTCTGCACACCGCTCGTGTTTGTCAGCGCCAACGTTTCGAGCGGAGCGTAAGAGTCACTGCCGCCCGCGAGCACTATCGTGTTCGCCCCTGAATTGCCGTTGGCTTCCACCACAGCCTCGGTCAATTCGCCCGTCGTTTTGACCGTATATGTTTTGGCGCTCGCGCCGGGCGCATTCAGCATGCCGAGACCTGTGGCCACGACCAAGAGACCGACGACGTGGCGACGACAGTTAGCTACCTTGAGGGTCATCAGTTTGCTCTTTCTACCAGAGGGCGGGCGGGGGAACGCGGGTTGTTCACGACTTGGAGATGATTTGCGGGTTGTTCACGACTTGGAAATGATTTGAGTGAACTTGACCGAGCCGCTGAGCAGGCGCCCGCTCTCGTGGTAACCGTTCGAGAGGCGGACGCTCAGTGTGGGATGCCCAGCGTGACTCTCCAACACGATCTGTATGCGAACCCGTTGTCGATTCGCCTTCTCCACGCCGCTCCCGCCGAGGGTCGCGACCCCCCGGGATCGGTCGATCGACAGCGACGTCACGGTCAGGGCACCGAGCACAACGTGGGGAGCGCTGTCCACATAGCGGAATGTGGCGCTCTTGCGACCGGTTTGAGCCCGGAGCGTAAATGCAATTCGCGAGCCGCGTGCTCCACGCAGCCTGCCGTGTCCGCTGACCACCAGCGAGATCGCGCCCGAGCCGCCCGAGCCGCCTGCCGATCCCGACCCGGAGCTCGCCGGCGTCTGCTGAGCTTCGCTTTGGACAGCATCCACCTGGTAGGCGCCGATGTCGCAGCTGCCGTTCGGGCGGATGAAGTGGCGCTGATCGTCCGGTGGGCATTTGGACTCGTCGCCCGCACCGATCGCCGGACTGCCCGCCTCCAGCGCGTGCGTCGGCGTCGAGCCGCCGTTGTTGCGCAGCGCAACTTCCAGCAGCGGATTGACATCGCCGAGCGAACCCACCCCGCAGCTGCCGTCCGAGTCGAGACTGCGATCGCTCGTCGCGGCGTGCCTCGTGCAGTTGGACGGGCTGTTGTCGGCGACGATGGTGTTCGTCAGGTTCAACACACCGCCGGAGTTGTCGATGCCGCCGTTCGTGTTGAAGGCGATCGTGGAGTTGAACAGGCTCGCGCTGCCATCGTCGATCAGGCCGAAGTCGGAGCCGTCGCTCAGCGTTGAGTTCCGCACCGTGGCCGAGCCTCCAGACTCCACCTCCAGGCCGGGCCCGTCGTTGCCCTCGATCGTCGAGTTCTCGAGGTCCACAGCGCCGAGATCGTCGATCGCCGCCGCAAAGGCCCCTCCGCCCCCCGTCGTCAGCTGCACGTTCGAAAGGGTCAGGCGCGCATGGGCTTCCACGAGCAGCAGATCCGAGGGATACGGCTCGACTGCGCCCCCGTCGATCCTGGCTCCCCGTCCGGATGGGGGCCCGGCGATCGTTACGTCGCCGCCGATGCGCAGCGTGAGCGACGGCAGGAACACTCCTCCGCTCAAGACGATCGTGCTCGGCGCCGAGCTCGCATCCGCACGGGCGACCGCCGCTTCGAGGGCCGCCCCGTCGTCGGCCTCAAAGGACGCCGCCCGCGCGGATCCCGCGCGGGCGGCTGACACCAACATCGCGAGGGCGAGAAGCCCTGCCATCCGCCACCTCACTAGAAGTTCGACTCAAAGCCTTCTGTCAGGAGGGATAGCCAGGCAGTCGGCAGTGGTGCGTAGTTGTGAGCGGTGAGCTTGTCCTGTGCGGTCGATGACAGAACGTAGGTGAAGTACGAATACAAGGTCCTGCGCTGATTGTTCGTGAGCCTCGTAATCGCGTTTTCGGTTCCGCTCGTATCGTCCAGGCCCGTGTACACCAGGTCGAACGCCAGCGCACAGATCGGGTAGCGGCTGCCCAGGTCCGTCGCGTTCTCGTGGTTGGGGAACTCGGCGCTTGCTTCGTTGTTGTTCGCCCAGTTGTCGTCTTCGGCGTTGAGGCCCACGGCGCCGTTCTTGCCGCCGCTGGGAAGGGTCAGCGTGCTGAAATTGCAGTTGGCCGCCGATCCGCTCTGGGGAGACTGGTAGCCCGTGTTCGTGGCGTTCTCGACGCTGGCCGTGATCAGACCTTTGCCTTCCACCGCGTCGGCGAGATCGGCGTAGCCGACGCCGTCTGCGGTTTCTCCGACCGTTTTGACCTCCTCCGGGCCGCCGCTTGAGGCGTCCGCTTTGATTTTGCTGCAGGTGCCTTCAGAACCTTTCAATCCAGGCCATTCGGTGTTTTTCGCGATGTAGGCGGACCATTCTTTACCGACCGCGCATTCGCCTGTCACGTCGCCTCTGCCGCCGTCCGTCGCTTCCGCGTTGACGAGGTACTTCTTGAGGAATTCCGACTGCGCCGCGCTGTCCTCGCGGACCACGCGGTTGATTTCCCCTTCGCAGTTCGCCAGCGACGGGTTGTTTGCCACGAGTTCTGAGTCATTCCATTTCAGGGCATCGCCGCCATAGATCCTCGAGACCTCCTTGGCTGTCAAGTCGAGGCTGGTCGGCGCCACTTTGCTTCCGGCCGTGCAGTCCGCGTTCGTGAGGTTCACGAGCAGCGCCACAGACTCGCCCGCGATCGGGAACGACATGATGTTCGCCTGCGTGTCCGCCTGGCCAGAGATTGTGTCCGGATACGGTCCCGGCGTCGGCTCGAACGGCGGTGTGAAGGTCAGCGCGCACGAACCCCCACCCGTCGTCGCGCCTGGTGTCCCGTCGAGTTCCGCAAGGTTTGCCTCGGTATAGGGAGTGGCGTCGCCGGCGAAGGCGTCGGTGCGGCACGCGGCCGCCTGCAGTCCGAATTTCGCACCCGTGGCGCTCGCCGCTTCAGCGGCCGGATAGTTGTATGCGACCATCGTGTTGCCCGCAGGACCTCCCAAGGTTTCAGGCGTGCTGCCACACACGTCTTCCTCATAGAGCTGCGCAAAGAGCGCTTCGGCGTGGGCGTTGAAGCTCGAGCCACGACCGCTGATCTTGCCGTTTGCTGCCTGGCTGCCGCCGCCTGCCTGGCAGGCGAGCCCGGCTGTCGGCGGGATCGCGGAGCTCGCGTTCGCAAGCACCAGATTTGCCAGCACAGAACAACCGAGCACGCTCAGCCCGACAAGCAGGGCACGCGGGCCGCGGCCAAAGCGCTTCTGAAGTGACATGTCCATGTTTGTTTCTCCCACCTTGCTCGAGTCGAGATGACGGATCAGGGCCGATTTGCTCCAGAACTGGTTGCCCCCGAACTGGTCGCTGGTACGGTCCGACCCCAATGACCAGCGTCGGCGGATTATTGGTGGCGGATCGGGGCGCATTGTCGCCTTTTCGTGATTTGTTCTTTCCTTCCAGTGAACAATCTTGCTCCGCTCTCGCCGCCCGACAGCCAGGCTCGATCATTCATCGATCATTCCCACAGCTTAAGTTCCTGTGACCTCCCGGCCTCGCGACGAGCAGCCCAACCTAAGCTCCGTCCCATGCACCGTCTCGTCGGGATCCTGTCGTGCTGCGTGGCTTTGAGCGGGCTCGAGCTGGCCGCGACTCCCGCGACCAGCACTGCCCTGGCGGACTCGTCCGTCCGCTGCGCGGGCGCAACGACCACCACCACGACGGCGGGCGGAACCTCCGGGACGACGACCATCGAGCCGGGCTCGGCGCCATCCGGCAGCGGCTCCTGCTGGGAAGGCGTCGAGCCGTATCCCTTCGGCAGCGCCGGCGGGCCGATCGAAAGCTCCTCCGTGCCGAGCTGCAACGATGCCATCGGCGAAGTGACCTGCCCCCTGACCGTGACGTCGATGGCCTTCAGGGCCTGGAACCGCGGCCTCGCGGCCACGACGGAGCAGGGCAGCAACGCGGCGGCGACGGCCTACGGCGTCTGGATCTTCAACGGCAATCACTGGTATCCGGCCCCCACGTTTCCCGGCAGCAAGAAGTGCCCGGGAAACACGATCGTGTGGGCGGGCAAGCTCGACTACTGGCTCGTGGGACCCGGTCCAGAAGATGGCAGCGGGGGCAAATGGGCCGACCTCTGCCGCTTCGAAGGCGAGGTCGACCTCGAATGGGAGCAGTTCGCGCTCCCCAGCGCCACCAAAGAGCGCATCGGAACAAATCCGGGCGGCATCACCTCCGCCGCCTGCTACGCCTGGAACGACTGCTGGTTCTTCGGGACCTACGGCACGGTCGTGCACTGGAACGGCAAGGCCCTGACCAACGCCTCCCCCGCTCCGTCGCAGAGCCTGCTGCAGGGCGAATACACCGCCGCCGCGGCGCGCGAAGGCCTGGCCGGCGAACGCCTCGGGATTGCGGTGGGCGCAACCGGCGAAGCGTATGCAGATGGGCCGTTGACGACACTGCAAGGCGAGCCGCCTGCGCAGCTGTTCGCCTCCAGCGGACAGGCATTCTCGCCGCTCCCGTTCGCCCCGTTCACGAGCCCGCAGGCGGGCGATCCCTACCGGACCGACCTCGTCGCCGCCGGCATCGACGCGGCGGGCCAGGGCTGGGTGGCGGGCAACCCGGCCGGCCTGCGCCTGAAAGAACGCAGCGAAGGACCGTCCTCGGAAGGGGGCGAGCTCGTTCAGCCGGTCTCCCGGCCATTCGCGCCGCCCGAGTCGCCGCAGCCCTCCCCGCTGCAGCCGGTGTCCACCTCCGGCGCAGCGGCCGCCTGCACCGGCCCGCCGGCGACTCGCTTCACATATACGCCGAGCTACGAACACATCTCCGCGGCGGGGGCCTTCCTGTGGTCTTCGCTGGCGGTTTTTCCCAGCAACGGCGAAGCGCTGGCGGGGGGCAAGGCATGGGAAGCGGCCGCCGGCGACGAAGAACCCGTTGGCCAACCGGCCATCGCCCAGGCCAACTGCGAAGGGACCACGACCCTGACGCGCTTCTCCGAAGGTCCCTCGGCGCCGGCCGATCGCGCGGGCGGCGTGACCGCCCTCGCCGCCAACGCCGCCAATGACGCCTGGGCGGCCACGAGCGCCGGAACAAGCGGCGGCCCTTTGACCGCGAGCGATGAGCTCCCGCACCTCTACCGGCTGACCGACGGAGAACCGCCGGAAGCAGCCGAAGGCAACGAAGAAGAACCGGAACGGCTGAAAGAAGAAGAAGAAGGACGAGAAGAAGAACCACAGCCCCCCGCCGCGGAAGCCCCTCCACCGCCGCCGCCCGTGGAAGCACCGCCGACCGTGACCAGGACGCGCACGGTCACGCTGGCGCCCGCCGTCTACGACGTCAAGGCGAAGCTCCACACGGCCGAGCGCAACGGGCAGGTGCAGGTGAGCCTCTACATCACGTTCAAGGTACGTAGGCCGGTCACGATCGGGGCGCGGGCGCTTCGCTCCGGGCACATCGTCAGCCAGGCGCGTCCACGACATTTCGCCGGGCACAGCGGCCTGCTCGTTCTGAGCCTCAATCGCAAGCACTGGCCGACCAAGGTGAGCTTCTTCGTATGAGAGCGGCGCGCTCGATCAGAAGGCTTGCTCTGGTGCTGCTGACGCTCGCGATCGCGGGCGGCGCTGCGCCCTGGCCGCAAGCCGGCCGTGCTTTGGCGATCACCACGGAAGCCGGCGCGCCGGCGCCCAACGGCGAAGGCGCCGCGCCGGCCGGCGGCGGCCCTGAAGGCTCGGCCCCAACATCAGGCTCAACGTCAACTGAAGGCTCAGGCTCAACATCAGACTCGGCCTCGAGCTCACAAACGCCGTCGCCGGAATCGCAATCGACCGCGCCGGCGTCGACGCCTCCTTCGCCGTCAACGACCCCTTCGCCCTCAACCTCGACCTCGAGCCCAGGGCCTTCGGTGGTGGCACAAGCGCCACAGGCACAGACGCCACAGCTGCCAAGGAAGCCCATCTCGCACCGCCACGCCCACAAGCATGCCGGGCGAGTGGTCGTGCCGATCGCGGGCGGCAACGCCGGGGGGCCGCCGGCGCCGAACCCGGCCGAGCCTTCGACGCCCGCGCCAAGTCCGAGCGCGATCTTCGGCTCTCCGCTGGCGTTCCCCGGCGGTAGCCCGCTGCTGAGTTTCTTCCTTGACACTTACCGCACGCCACCGTTCTTGCTGCCCATCTACCTGGCGGCCGCCCAGCGTTACGGGGTGCCTTGGCAGGTGCTGGCCGCGATCAATGAAGTCGAGACCAACTACGGCTTGGATCTCGGCCCCTCGAGCGCGGGCGCGGAGGGTTGGATGCAGTTCCTGCCGGAAGAGTGGTTGATATACGGCGTGGACGCGAATGGAGCCGGCGTACGCGATCCGAACAACCCGGCCGACGCGATCTTTGCGACCGCCCGCTACCTCGCGGCCGCCGGCGCCGGCAACAACCTGCGGGGAGCAATCTACGCCTACAACCACTCCGCGAGCTATGTCGAATCCGTGCTCCTGCGTACCCAGCTGCTCGCGGCCACTCCGCAGTCGCTGATCAGCGGGCTCAGCGCGATCGCCAGCGGGCGCTTTCCGGTGGCAGGCGGCGGCTCCCACGCGGCAACAGCGGTCTGGAGCACGCCACCACGGTCCAGCGCTGCCCGCGCGGCGGCGGCGGGGCGCTCCTCCTCGGCCGGGGCGCCTGCGCCACCGCCGCAGCTTGCCGCCGCTGCGAGCACGAGCGCACCGGGCCCCGCGGTGGTCGGTGCCAGCGTCGCCGCTTCACCGGGCGCACCGGTGCTCGCCGTGCAGACCGCGGAGGTCATCCGGATCGGACGCAACGCAACGCTGGGGCGCTTCATCGAGCTGCGGGATGCCTACGGAAACACCTACACCTATGCCAATCTCGGCCGTGTCCTGAAGCGTCGGGGCACGTGGCTTGCGCCGGGCACCGTGCTGGGCAGCGTGGGCGCTGGGCCACCGGGCTCGGGGGTGCACTTCCTGTTCACAATCCGTCCCGCGGGCGCCGGGCCGATCGACCCGCTCCCGATCCTGCAGAGCTGGCATCTGCTGGGCGAAACTCAGGGTCACACCCGAGAGGGAGCACAGCCGCTGTTCGGCCCCGATTCCAGTGACGCCCGGATCAGCGAGATTCGGTCGCTAAGCAAGCGTCAGCTGCAGTCGCGTGCGCGGCTCCATCCCAAACTGAATCCCAAACTGAACACGGCGCAGTGGCGCAAGCTCCTCACGCGCATATCGCGGATCACAGAGCCCCACGTGCCGAGCGCACCGACAAGCTCGGCTATCGCGGACACCACGATCTCACCCCTGCCGAGGGCCGAGCCGCTACCGGGGGCGCCCGGCGCCACGCCCTTTACCTCGGGACCGGAAGTGTTCCTCGAAACTCCGGGCACCGAAGCCGTCCTGAAGGCATACCAAGAGCTCGTGGCCAATACAGTGGGACTCTCGTCGATCGCCTCATACGAGTTTCAGTACAGGCCTGCCGAATCCCCGGAATCTGAAGAATGGACCACGATCCAAACAACGACGAGCTCGAACACGATCTTTGCAACAAACACCGAAGACAAACCCGTGAGCGACGGCCTCTATGACCTGCGCGTGATCGTGACGACGGCCGAAGGGAGCAAATATGAATCCGAGCTGACCGATCGTCTGATCGCAAACAGCTCGCCCGTGGTGAAACTCACCACCAGGCCCAGCGCGGATGCAAGAGGCACGATCGTCCTCGATGCCACCATTCCGACCGGCGCAGAGGTCACCTCGGTCAGCTTCCAGTGGGCCCACTCCAACAGCCCCCCCGGCAGTGCGAGGTGGACGACGATCGGCGCACCCCTGCCCGCCACCGAACTCGTGAGCACGAGCTTCGACACCAAGACGCTGCCGGAAGCAGGCAACGGCGAATACGACTTCCGCGTCGTACCCGCCGATCCCGGCGAATTCGTCTCGATCCCCGTCCGCAAGCTGCTCGTGGACAACACGCCACCGGCCGTCGAACTGATCGACCCCACACCCGGATCGCATCTCGGCAAACAGGTCACCCTCTCGGCCAGGGCGACGGACGCCCTCTCTGGCGTCGCATCGGTTCGCTTCCAGGCGCGCTCGCTGACCGGCCCCGGCGCCTGGATCGACGTCGGCGGCAAGACGACCATTCCGGAATCCCCGGGGTCCAGCATCTACACGCACACCCTCGATACCGAATCCCTGCAGAACGGGCCATACGACTTCCGCGCGATCGCGGAGGATGTGGCGGGCAACGAAGCCACCTCCCAGGTGGTGAGCGACGTCGACGTCGAGAACCCGTCGGTCGCCCCCGCGGTTTCGGCATCGATCGCCGGCGTCGCGGCTCCGGCGCGAGAGGTCAGCTTCCTCGGCGCCATCGCGGGCAGCCCGGAACACGAAGCCTGGGCATACGGATTCACGAGCGCGCCGCCCGCGGAAGCGAACGGGAGCCCGCTGCCCTACGAAGCGCAGGGCGAACAGCTCGTCCTGCTGCGCTACACCGACAGGGACGGCTGGCAGATAGCCGAAGTGCCGCGCGGACCGGAGGGTGAACCGTTCAAGCTGCTGAAGGCCGACGAAGTCTCAGACATAACGGGCGGAGCGCACGTCTCCAACCAGGTGCACGTCGCGGGAGCGATGACGCCCTCCGGAGAAGCCTGGCTGTCGGTGGCCGAGGCCTCGACGAAGGAGGGGCAGCCGCCGGTGGTGGGCCTCTTCCACCGCGCCCCCGACGAAGACCAGTTCAGGCTCGACACCGAAGCCACCCGGACGCTGGGTTCGCTGCTCGGATCCGAAGCGGAAGATCCCGGCCGCCAGGGCGTCACCCTGCGGCTCGGGGAAGGCCAGGGCGGGCCGGTGTACGGCATCCTCAGCGCATCCAGTCAATACGCGCCGCTGGGCGAACTCAGGTATGGGCTGTTGCAGGATGGCAGGTGGACCGTCGAAACCGTCAAGGCCGCGACCCAGCCGCCAAAGCCTTTCACCTCCGCGGACCCGCTCAGGCTGAAGCTCGACGACGTGCAGGGCCCGGGCGAAGGCTGGGGCGCGTTCGAAGTCGAAGGACATCCGCCCGGATTGGGACTCGTCCTCGGCCACCTCCAAGACGGCGAATGGACGTTTTCGCCGACCGGTCTGGACGCGCTCGACCTCACGGGAGCGGTCGCGACGGAGAGCAACGGGAAGGGCGAAGTGCGGCCCGAAGCGCTGAAGGCCGACGGCAGGGGCGTCTGGATCGAAGCAAGGGTGGACCTCACCCCCGGCAGGGAAAGCGGCCGCGTGGTGGCGCGCTACGAAGCTGAAGGCGCGAGCGGCCACATCACCAACTCGTGGTGCACGCTGCCGGGAACCAACTCCTGTGAAGAACCGCTCGAATCGTCGAGTGGCCGGGCGACGGTGCCCGACGCGATCTTCCAAACCGAAAGCGGACCGGTGGCGCTGGGATTGAGGGAAGGATCCGTCGACGTCTTCGCCCACGGTGAGTGGACCAGCGTCCTGGCGCCCGGCTACGGACCGTTCCCCGGCCAGACGGGAGCGGACGACGTGTTCGCCAGCCCCAACGAAGGCTGGCTCGGCGGCGTCGAGACGCTCGGGCACTGGACCGCCAAGGGGGCATCCGGCTCGCTCACCTCCTGGCCGCTGCCCGACCGCGCGCCGCTGATGAGCGTCGCGCTGCCTCCGGGCAGCGCGGGCGAAGCGAGCGAATCGGGTGCGCTGGCGGTCGGGTTCGATGGCACCACGCTGAGCTACGAAGCCTCCGCGGGCTGGCTGGTGCAGCCCGCGCCCCCACGCGCGCGCAAGCTCAACCTGCTCGGCGTCGCCTTCGCGGGCCCGAGCAGCGCCTTCGCGGTAGGCGAGTTCGGCGTCATCCTGCACTGGGATGGCACGAGCTGGTCGGAAGACCCGCAGTCGACCTCGCTCACCGACTCGCAGCTGAACGCGGTGGCATTCGCACAATCGGGCGAAGGCTGGGCGGTCGGCGCCGACGGGACGATCCTGCACTACAACGGCAGCAGTTGGAGCAAAGAACAGCCTCCGGAGGCCGACTCCGGCGTCGACATCACCTCGGTCGCAGTGGCGGGCTCGGAAGTCTTCGCGGTCGCGGCCGGCAACCTGATCACGCTTGCGCCCGGCGGAGCCTGGACGGAAGTCGGCGCCGCCACGCTACCCAGCGGGCTCACTCCCGGCAACCTGCGCGTGGTCGCCGGCCTGCCCGACGGGGGCATCGTCGCCGCGGGCAAGTCGCTGGTGCTCGTCCGCGAAGCGGCCGGACAGAGCTTTGCCTACGCCGCGCAGCCGCTGGAGGGGATCGCCGTCGCCCTCGCCCCGTTTCGCGACGCCGGCGGCAGGCTGCGCGCCTACGTATCGATTGCGCCACCGGCCGCCGGGCGCGGAAACCCCCCCGAAGTCGGCGGCTTCCCCCCCGGCGACGGCGAGTTGCTGCGCCAGACCGAAGGCGGATGGCAGGACCTCAGCCACGCGCAGTATGCCGGCAACGAAATCACCGGAGACGGTGCGCTCAAGAGCGATCCGGTGCTGGCGGTTGCCACCGGCCCGGCCGGCGAACACGCCTGGGCGGCGGGCGGCTATGACGGAACCGAAGACGCGGCCGGACAGGGAACCGAAGAACCGCTGTCGAGCCGGCCCGTCGGCTGGCAGAGCGCATCGATCTGGCGCTACGACACCACGGGCAGCGCTCAGCCTCCCGATTTGCAGTCCACGGCGCCGAGCCTCCCCGCCGAACCTGGCACGGTGTCCTTCGCTTTCTTCACGAGCCCGATGTGCAAGGAAGAGTGCGCGTCGGCGCCGGACGCGCAGCCCGACGTCAACCTGACCTCCGCGGCCAAGCAAATCGCCGCCTACGCCGCGCAACCGGGGGGGCCGGCGTTCGCGATGCTGGGCGGCAACGCGGTCGGGCCGCTCGAAGGCTCGAAGATCCCGGCGGCGAAGCAGGAAGCCGATTTCGCACACCTGCCCGAACTGCTTGCGCCGCTGTCGGGCGTGCCGACGTTCGCCGCCCTGGGGCCATTCGATCCCGTGCCCGGCGCGACCAACACGACGCTGCCGTGGGCCGAAGCGTTCGCCGGTGCGCCGGCGCCCTTCGGGTCCGGCCCCGACGCGCCCGGGATCACGCCCGTCTCCTCGCCCGAAGAAACGCCGACAACCGGTGAAACGCATCTCTACTACGCCTTCGACGCGGCCCAGAACGGAGGCACGCTGCGGGTGCTTGTGCTGGACAACGCCGACCCCAAAGGCGCGCTTGAGGAAAGCACGCGCCAGCGACCGTGGCTGGAAGGGCAGCTGCAAAAGGCCGAAGGGGAAAACGTGCCGGTCGTGGTCGTCACCGCGCACCCGCTGCGAAACCTGAACCGCGGCGATGAAACAGAAGCGGAAGAAATCGCCGCGCTGCTCGCACACGCCGGCGTGCGCGAAGGTCACGAAGCAACCGTGCTGGCGGTGTTCACGACCGACGGCGCCCAGCCGGGCAATAGCGCCGGCGAAGTCCACGAACTCGACGAACACCGCCTCATCCCCGAAAACGCCGGTCCCGAAGAACCGAAGATACCCGAGTACGAAGGCGCGACGCTCGGCTACCAGCAGACGAAGAACAACGGGGTGATGTGGTACTTCGCCTCGATCGACACAAATCCAGGTGCCCGCTCGGTGCAGGTGGCGGCGGTCCCCGTGATCGAATCCCTCTCGTTGAAGGCGATCGATGGGCTGAGCGTCGCGCGCAGCCGGACGCTGGTGTTCGAAGCGGTGGGTCGCCGCCCGGCGGGAACGCTGGCGACGAAGGTCGGGGAAAACTTCCAGGGCTATGACGACTACGTCGAAATTCCAGCGCCCAACTGCGGCGCGACATGTGTGTCCCCGAGCTACTCCTTCACGAGCTCGGAACCGGCAGTCGGCAGCTTCGTGGAACCGACCGGCGAAGGGTCGCCCTTCCCCAAGCTCAGTTCGAGCGGACACCCGATCGCCTCCAGCACGTCGGGTCTGTTCTGCGCTTACAACGCGGGCACGACCACGGTTACGGTCACGGCGGGCCTGTTCAGCTACTCGGAGACGGTCACAGTCCAGCGCGGCAGTTTCGGCAGGCCCTGCGGCACCGTCCCCCCCGCCGGCCTCTCGGCGGGGAGCGCGTCGAGCTCCCATCAGGCGCAGCGGCCGGTGAAGGCCACCGCCGCGCCGCCGCCCCCGCCGGCGACGGCCCTCTCCGCTGTCAACCCCACGCTCCACTTCATCCCCCCACCGCCCGCGACGCCGGCTGCGCCGGTGGCGCCGGCGGCGCCCGCGCCCAAGCTCGCGGCGCCGGCGGCACGACCGTCAGCGCAACCACCGGAACTGCCGGGGGCCCCGACGGAACAGCTGGGGGTACCCCCCGCCATCCTGCCGGCGGCGACGCCTCCGGTCGAGCCGATCCCGCCCGGAGCCGGCGGCTATGCCCAGAGCCCCTCAGCGGCCGAGCGCCGGGAAAAGGCCCGCAAGCAGGCCAGCCAGTCGGCGTTCGCGATCCGGCCCGCGGGTGCGAGCAGCCAGGAATCCCACAGCGGCGAGGAGTGGTTCTACGCGGCCGTGGGGATCGCCACCCTGCTGGCCCTCCTGCTGAGCGCGCGAGCCCTGCCCGCAGGGCCCCGGCCCCGGCCAGCCCTACTGATCGATCGCCGCACCGATGCCGCGCGCAGGCGCAGGAGGCGCTGAGCGAGGATGAAGAGTCTCAGCAAACCAATGGAGAGTCTCGGCACCCTGGCGGCGCTCGGATGCGTTGCCGCGTTCGTGGCGCTGCCTGGCGCGCCCGCAAGGCCCGTGGCGGGCGCCCGCCACGGGCTGAGCAGCCTGCCGGCCGCGGCGCAGAGCCCGATCTCGGCGGCGTTGGGCCGCGATGAACCGGCCTATGGCGTCCTCGGCCTGCACGCCCGCAACCCCGCCCAGCGGTTGCGCGTGGCCTTCTCGCGCCGGGGTGTGGCGGTCGCCTCTGGGAAAGCGCGACTCGGCATGGCGCTCACGGCATGGGGCTACGCGAGCGCGCTGAAGCCGCTCGCACCGAGCATTGCGCCGCGCGCGAGCGGCAACCGCGTGAGCTATCGGCACCGCTCGCTGACGGAGTGGTATGTCAACGGCCCGTTGGGACTGGAGCAGGGCTTCGACGTCACCGCACGCCCCACCGGCGGCCGCGGCCCGCTCACGCTGTCGCTCGCGATCTCGGGCAACCTCAGCTCGCGGCTGCAACACGACTCGGTGTTGCTCACAGGCCGGGGAGTCGCACTTCGCTACGACGGCCTGCTCGTCACCGATGCGCGGGGACACACCTTGCGCTCCTGGCTGCAGCTCATCGGAGGCCATGTGCTGATCCGCATCGACGACCGTGGAGCGGCCTACCCCCTGCGGATCGACCCATTCATCCAGCAGGCGGAGCTCAGTGCCTCAAACGGGGCCGAAGGCGACCAGCTCGGCTACTCGGTGGCCGTCTCGGGCAGCACGATCGTCGCGGGCGCGCCGTTCCACAAAGTGGGCACGAACCTCTACCAGGGCGCCGCGTATGTGTTCACACCGCGCTCGGGCAAGTGGGCGAACGCGACTCAGACCGCCGAACTGACCGCATCGGACGGCGCCGAAGAGGACAGCCTCGGCTACTCGGTCGCGATCTCTGGCGACACGATCGTCGCTGGCGCGCCCTATCACGCGGTGGGCTCGAACATACGTCAGGGCGCGGCTTACGTGTTCACGATGCCCGCGGGTGGATGGGAAAACACGACCCAGACAGCCGAGCTCACGGCCTCGGACGGCGCCGGCGCGGACCAGCTCGGCTACTCGGTCGCGATCGCCGAAAACACGGTCGTCGCCGGGGCCCCATTCCACAAGGTCAGGTCGGACACCAATCAAGGTGCGGCCTACGTGTTCACGACGCCGCCGGGCGGCTGGGCGAACACAAACCAGAGCGCCGAGCTGACAGCCTCCGACGGCGCCGAAAACGACCAGCTCGGCTACTCGGTCGCGATCGCCGAAAACACGGTCGTCGCCGGGGCCCCATTCCACAAGGTCAGCTCGGACGCGAATCAAGGTGCGGCCTACGTGTTCACGACGCCGCCGGGCGGCTGGGCGAACACAAACCAGAGCGCCGAGCTGACAGCCTCCGACGGCGCCGAAAACGACCAGCTCGGCTACTCGGTCGCGATCGCCGAAAACACGGTCGTCGCCGGGGCGCCGCGCCACATGGTGGGCTCGAACACGAGCCAGGGCGCCGCATACGTCTTCACGATGCCCGCCGGTGGATGGGAGAACACGACCCAGACGGCCGAGCTGACCGCCTCAGACGGCGGCCAGAGCGACCAGCTCGGCAGCTCGGTGGCGATCTCCGACGGCACGATCGTGGCCGGGGCGCCGTATCACGACCTGGGCTCGAACCTGTTTCAGGGCATGACCTACCTGTTCACCCCGGCCGGGGGCGGTTGGGCGAACGCCACCCAGACCGAAGAGCTGAGCGCCGCAGACGGCACCGGGGGCGACAGGCTCGGCAGCTCGGTGGCGATCTCCGAAAAGACGATCGTCGCGGGCGCGCCCTTCCACGTGGCTTCATACGTGTCCAAAGGCGAAGCTCGCACGCGCGAGGGCGCGGCCTACGTGTTCGCCCCGCCGGCTCCAGGCATCACGATCAGCTCGCCGAAGAACGGCGCCTCCTACGCACTCGGGAATGGGACAGTCGCAGAAACAGTCGAAGCCAAGTACGCGTGCAGTGCACCCGCGGGGGCAAGCGTGGTCACGTGCACAGGCTCCGTTGAAAACGGCGCATACATCGAAACGAGCACCCTCGGAGTGCATACCTTCACGGTCACCACGACCGACAGCGAAGGCGCCAGCGCGTCCAAGAGCGTGACCTACACCGTCGCGGGGGTGCAGCTCGACACCGTCGTGGGGGTGCAGCTCGTCCCCCCGTTGACGGGACCGACCCTCAGCGGGGTCGGCGAGACGGCCAAGACCTGGCGCGAGGGCAACGCGCTCGCCCACATCAGCGCCAGCAGACAGCCTCCGCTCGGCACGACCTTCTCCTTCAACCTCAACGAGCCGGCGCGCGTGACGCTCGCGTTCACCCAGCCGGCCGGCGGGCGCAAGGCCGGAAAGAGGTGTGTCGCGCAGACCGGCAAGAACAAGAGCGAGCACCCGTGCACTCGAACGGTCGTGGCCGGGACCCTGACGCTCTCCGCGCGCAGGGGACCAAACAGGGTGAGCTTCCAGGGTGCCATCTCGAGGAAGCAGAAGCTCGAGCCCGGCAGCTACACGCTTGTGCTCACGGCGACGGCATCGGGCGAGCGCTCGACACCGAGAAGGCTCAAGTTCACGATCGCCGGCTGATCTGGCTGCAACGACCACCTGGGCTGCAGCGACCAGAACTCGCGGCACGTGCGAGCGAGTCTGGGTTCGTGGGCGCTCAGGCCGCCAAACTGGAGCTGGGCTCCTCGAAAGCTAAGGCGGCCTCGAGTTCATCCCACGCCACGCCAGGGCGATCGATAGGCTCCGCCGAGAAGCGGAAGCCACGACCCCAATGGGTGTGGATGTAGCGCCAGCGCGGCGAGGCGCGTTCAAGCTTGCGGCGCAGCTTGTGCACGAAGACGTCCAGCGAGCGGTCGTTGCGAACCATCGCGGGACCCCAGAGACGTTTGTAGATGAGCTCGCGCTCGAATATCTCATTTTCGGCCGCGGCCAGCAGCTCGATGAATTCGAACTCGCGCCGCGTCAACCGAAGGCTGCGCCCGGCAACGAACGCCTGGTACTGGTCGCTGCGTATTTCCACCTCGCCCACGGTCACGGGCTCGATGCTGCGCGGCTCGGGCCGGCGCCGGTGACCCACGACGGCTTCGATCCGGGCGACGAGCTCCTCGGGATGGCAGGGCTTGGTGAGCCAGTCGTCGGCGCCCATCTGCAGAGCGCGCACGCGCTCTGTGACCGTAGAAGAGCCCGTGCAGATGATGATGCGGTACTTCGGCCCCGCCAGGCACAGGCGCTCGAGCCACCGCCAGGGCCGCTGACCCAAGACAGCCAGGTCGACGACGAGAGCGTCGAGGCTCATCGAGGCGATCGTCTCCGTGGAGACCGCCGGCGTCAACACGCGGTGGCTCCATTCCAGGCGCTCCAGGCGCTTTGCGAGCACGACCAGAAAGCCCGAGTCACGGTCCATGACCGCGATCCGCAGTGGTGCCGGCTGGGGCGGGGCAACCGGGTCGTCTTCTGCCGTGAAGGATCGCTGCAGCGTCGATGTGCGCTCGCGCGGCCGCGATCGATCACGCCCGATACGCCTTGGCGCGTCGCGATGAGGAAGAGCAGGAGCCCCCACACCTCGTAACTCCATACCTCGTAACTCCGATCTATAAAGTGAACAATTGGGGCGGGATCGTATCAGACGATTGTCCAGTTTGTTGGTCCACAATATTGGATACGGTCGCTGCCGACCGTTGAGCCGCTGCGTTACGCGCTCGCGTTGCGACCCGGGTGGGTCGCGCTGGAGCAGGTTCCCGCCGTCCTCGAGCCGTGGACGCTGCTCGCCGCGCTGCTCTCCACGCACGGCTGCCAGACCACCGTCGGGTTGTTGAGCGCCGAGTGCTACGGCGTGCCCCAGACCCGCAAGCGCGTGTTTCTGATCGCGTCCCTCGACGGGCCGGTCAGCCTACCCGCGCCGACGCACCGCTCCCTACGCGACGGTCAACGGCGGGCGGCCGGGCGGCGCGGGGACCTGCGGGGGGGCGTCGTTGGAGGACGGCACAGGCGCGAGGGGGGGCTGCGCCGGCGAGGGGGATGGCGGCGGCGAACCGGCCGGCGGGACGCCGCGCTGCTCCTGCGCGGAGGCGACATCCTCCATCGTGGTGCCGCGGCGGCCGTCGGCCTGCACGAGCAACTTGAAGTCGTGCGGACTGGAGGCGACGCGCAGCGCGTCCTCCACCGTGACCCGACCCCCCTTGAGGTGGCCGAAGAGAGCCTGGTCGAAGGTCTGCATGCCGTAGTAGCCGCCCGCGGTGATGACCTCGTGCAGCTTGCCGGTCTGGGCGGGATCGACGATCATATCGCGCGCCCTGCCAGTCATTCTGAGAATCTCGCACACCGCCACCCGGCCGCCGTCGGCGCCCGGGACGAGGCGCTGGGAGATGACGCCCTTCACCGTGCCGGCGATCATCGAGCGCGCCTGGGCATGCTGGTGGGGTGGGAAGAAGTCGAGCATCCGGTTGATCGACTCGGTCGCGTCGACGGTGTGGATCGTGGAGAGCACGAGGTGGCCGGTCTCGGCCGCCGAGAGGGCGGTCTGAACGGTCTCGTCGTCGCGCATCTCCCCCACCAGGATCACGTCGGGATCCTGACGCAGAACGCGCCGCAGGGCGCGCTTGAAGGAGGCGGTATCCATCCCCACCTCACGCTGGTTGATCACCGAGCGCTTGTCGCTGTGCACGAACTCGATCGGGTCCTCGATGGTGACGATGTGCTTGGACATCGTCTCGTTCATGTGGTCGATCATCGCCGCCAGCGTCGTCGACTTGCCCGAGCCCGTGGTGCCGGTGAGCAGCACGATCCCGCGCTCCTCCTCGGCCAGTTCCCGCACCACTCCGGGCAGCATCAGCTCCTCGATCGAGCTGATCTTGTGGGGTATCGCGCGGCACGCCAGCGAGATCACGCCGCGCTGGCGGAAGGCGTTGATGCGGTAGCGCGCGAGGCCGACGATTTCGAAGGAGAAGTCGACCTCGTGCTGCTCGGTGAATTCATGCAGCTTCACAGGGTCGTGCAGCAGGTCGTGGAGCGCGTGCTCGGTGTCCTCGGCGCTCAGCGGGCCGATCTGCTCATCGCGGGCCAGGACGCCGTCCACGCGGTAGAGCGGCGGCGCGTCCACCTTCAGGTGCAGATCCGAGCCATGGCGGTTGACCAGCTCACGCAGAGCTGCCTGCACGTCGAACATGCCTCTCGCATCGGCATCCCCGCCGGGGGGCTTGAGTGCGTCCGCAGCGCGTGGACAGAGGCTACGCCACGTCGCGGAGCTTCTGGGCCTCCGCCAGCGACTGAAGCTTCTTCAACGACTGGTTCTCGATCTGACGGATGCGCTCGCGCGTGACGTTGAAGGTGCGGCCGACCTCGTCGAGCGTGCGGGGGTGCTCGCCGCCGAGGCCGTAGCGGAGCTCCAGCACGCGGCGTTCGCGGTAGGAGAGATTCTCCAGCGCCTCGCGCAACGCCTCCTTGGTGAGGATTTCCGCGGCCCGCTCGTAGGGGGACTCGGCGCGCTCGTCGGCGATGAACTGGCCGAACTCCGACTCCTCCTCGTCGCCGACCGGCTTCTCCAGCGACACCGGCGCCTGGGCGGAGCGCTTGATCGAGTCGACCTCTTCGGGGTCGATCCCGGTGATGTCGGCGATCTCCTCGGCAGTCGGTTCGCGGCCCAGCTCGGTCACCAGCTTGCGCTCGGCGCGCCCGATCTTGTTGAGCTTCTCGACGACGTGCACCGGGATGCGGATCGTGCGCGCCTTGTCAGCCAGCGCGCGGGCGATCGCCTGGCGGATCCACCAGGTGGCGTACGTGGAGAACTTGAAGCCCTTGCGGTAGTCGAACTTCTCCGCCGCACGCACGAGCCCGAGCGTGCCCTCCTGGATCAGGTCGAGGAACGGCAGGCCCTGGTTGCGATAGTTCTTGGCGATCGACACCACCAAGCGGAGGTTGGACTCGACCATCTTCTGCTTGGCATCGAGGTCGCCGCGCTCGATCCGCTTGGCGAGATCGACCTCCTCCTGGGCGGTCAGCAGCCGCACCTTGCCGATGTCCTTGAGGAACAGCTGCAGCGAGTCGGTCGTCATGTCCGGCTTGAGGTCCAGCGTCGCTTTCGCTTTGCGCCGGCCGCGCTTGTCCGGCGCGCGCTCGACCTGCGACGCCGCGGCGGTCGCCGGATCGATGTCCTCGACGATCTCGATCTCGGATTTCTCGAAGAAGCCGTGCAGCTCCTCGACGTCGGTCTCGTCGAGGTCCAACTCGGAGGTCGCGGTGGAGATCTCCGCGAACGTCAACACCCCCACCTGCTGGCCCTTCGCCAACAGGCCCTTGATCTCATCGAGCTCCTGCAGTTCGACTACTGACATCGGTTTCCGTTTCCTTAGACAGCGATTTCGTGCCGGGAGGGCTGTACGCCAAACGAGACGACCGTACCGGGACGGCGAGCACCTGCCGCCCCCGCGGTCACTACCCGCCCCACATTACAGCCGAACGTGGCTCATATTAACGCCTGCGAGCGCCCGTCCCGTATGCCGGGGGCCCAATGCGCGATGATTGCGCACTCCGATGAGCCCCCCCAGCAAAGAGAAACGATCCGGCGGGCGCCCGAGGGCCGGCGCGATGTCGCCTCCCACCGGCGCAACGCGGCCCGCGGCCGGCGCAACGCGGCCTGCAACCGAGGCGGCCGAGGAGCGGGGCGTGCTGTCGAGCCTGCCCAGCACCCGCCCTCAGCGTCCCAGCGCGCGCCGGGCCGCCGCGCGGCAGAGCGCCGCCGCGCGGGCCGAGCGAGCGTCCACGCCGGCTCCAAAGGGCGGCGAGGCGAAGCCCAAACGCAAAACCTCGCCGGCGCGGACGGCCCAACCCCGGGCAGAGAGAGCCGCAACGAAACCCAAGCGCGCCGCTCGGACCCATCCCAAGCCGACCGCCAAACCCCGCGTTACACCCAAGGCCGAGCCAGCGGTGCCCCGTCAGGGTTTCGAGTCCGAGGACACGATCGAGATGGGGCAGCCGGTGCAGCCGCCGAGCAGCAGCGAGCTGGCGGCCTCGATGGTGGAGCTCGTCGGCGAGCTCGCCCAAACGGGGCTCTCGGCCGGCGGGCGCGTGCTGCGGGACGCGCTTACGCGGCTGGCCGGCGGCTGAGGGCCCAGCAGCCCGGCGCTTATCCGGGCGAGCAACACGTCCGGGGGAGCTATGTATACTCCGCGCACGCCGAACCTCTGCGGCTCAGGTCGTGGAGGACGGGGGATCCATTGCGGAGCGAGTCGATCGCTTCGCGGGGGCGAATCGGCCTAATCGGGGCCGTAGCGCCATCAGGCGCGAGCCCGTCAGCTCACCTCGTAGGCGTACGAAGACGACGACTATGCACACCGTTTCGCTCAAGCACGCCCTTTCGGCTGGCCTGTTGGCCGCGTTACTCGGTCTCGCCGGGCCCCTTGCCATGCCTGCGGCGAGGGCACTTGCCGAAACCGGCAGCTCCACGACCGGCAGCACCACATCGGCCAGCACCACGACGGGCAGCACCACAACCGGCGGCTCGACCTCGGGCAGCACCACAACCGGCGGAGCGGCGCCCGCGCCCGGCTCGCCCAGCAAGCAGACCGTGGCGACGTGGTATGGGCCCGGCTTCTACGGGCACACGACAGCGTGCGGGCAGAAGCTGACCCCGAAGCTCGTGGGGCTCGCCAGCCGCACGCTTCCCTGTGGGACGCTCGTGCGAATCTCCTACGGCGGCCACCTGCTCACCGCTCCGGTGCTCGATCGTGGGCCCTACGGCCACAGCGGGGCCGTGTGGGACCTCACCTCGGGTGCCGCGCGAGCGCTAACGATCAAGGAAACGGTGCGGATCGGCACGCAGGTCGTCGGCAGCGTGCCAAACACCCCCACACTCGGCCAGTCGGCCTTCTCGACCACGCTTTCGCCGACGACCCCCACCGCCGTGGGCGCGCCGTCCGAATCGGAAGCCGACTCCTCCTCCGCCACGCCGGCCTCTCCGGCCACCGGCGGGGCTGCCGCGAGCTGACTCTCGCGGCAAGCGCTCCGCGATCCCTCCCGCGAGCGAGCGCGTCACCGGGAGTCGCCGCCTGTACTGCTTCGCCACCACCGGCGGGCCGCCGCCGCTAGGCTCAACCGGTGTCGGCGAAGGCCGCGATCACCAACCTGCGCGACCACTCGACCGTGGATGCGGAGACCGGGGCGATGCGCTCGGTGCAGGCCGCCGACCTGGTGCTCAGCGAGCGCGCGCTCGGCGAGCTGTGGTCGGCGGAGAACCTGGAGCGGCTGGCGAGTACCTACTGGCGCTTTCTCACCCGCGTCACACTCGGGCTGGTGCAGGTGCGCTACACCGAGCGGGAGCGCTTCGTGGTGCTGCTCTTCCGGCCGCTCACGCTGCTCGCCTTCCGCGCTCCCGAATATGAGCTGGGGGCCGATCATGGCGTGGTGCGCTGGCGCATCGAGCGGGGCCTTTTGGTCGCACGCGCCGGGCGCGAGAGCAAGGGCCACCTGCAGATCGATGTGCGCCGCATCGCCGGAGACGACTCCGCGGGGGAATCGAGCTGGGACTCGGCGGCGGCCCACCTGCATGTCGAGGTGGAGGTCGCCAACTTCCATCCGGCGATCGCCTCGGGGCTCAGCCTCCGCCTCTACAACGCCACCCAGTCACGCATCCACGTGATCGTCACCCACGGCTTCCTGCGCTCGCTCGCCCGTCTCGATCTGGCGAAGTCGCGCGTGGGCCGGCTGGCGGCGTCGTGATTGGATGCAACAGGGCCTGGAAGGCTCTCGGCGCTACCCAAACCGCGCGTCGCCGTACATCGACCGCAGCTTCGCGCGGTCGTGACGCGCGGTGATACGCCGCACGGTGCCCGAGCGGGTGCGCATCACGAGCGATTCGGTGCTGGCCCCGCCGGCACTCGGGTAGCGCACGCCCTGGAGCACGTCGCCGTCGGTGATGCCGGTGGCGGAGAAGAACACATCCTCGCCCGCCACCAGGTCGTCGCGGTCGAGGATCCGCTGCAGGTCGTAGCCGGCGTCAAGCGCCGCGGAGCGCTCGTGCTCGTCGCGCGGCCACAGCCGGCCCAGCAGCTGGCCGCCGAGGCACTTGATGGCCGCCGCCGAGATCACGCCCTCGGGGGTGCCGCCGATGCCCCACAGCAGGTCCACCGGCGAGCGCTCGGTAACCGCCAGCAGCGAGGCGGACACGTCGCCGTGAGGGATCAGCCGCACCCGCGCCCCCGCCTCGCGGATCGCCTTGATGCCCTGCTCGTGGCGGGGGCGATCGAGTACGACCACGTCCACATCGCCGATTTCGCAGCCCTTGCGCTCGGCGATCAGAGCGACCGTCTCCGGCAGCGGACGGTCGAGGTCCAGCAGGTCGGCGATCTCCGGAGAGCCCACCATCTTTTCCATGTACACACACGGACCGGGGTCGAACATCGTGCCGCGGCTGGAGAGCGCGATCACCGCCAGCGCGCTCGGCATCCCGTGTGCGGCGAGCGTGGTGCCCTCCAGCGGGTCCACCGCGATGTCCACCTCCGGCGGGGAGCCGTCGCCGATGTGCTCGCCGTTGGCGAGCATCGGGGCCTCGTCCTTCTCGCCCTCGCCGATCACCACCACGCCGTCCATCTGGACGGACTTCAGCGCGTAGTGCATCCCGTCCACCGCGGCCTGGTCGGCGGCCTCCTTGTCGCCTTTGCCCACCAGCCGTGCGGCGGCCAGCGCGGCGGCCTCGGTGACGCGCACCAGCTCCAGCGCGAGATTGCGGTCGGGGCGCTGATTGGTTGGGTCGGGGCTCAAATGGATACCTTTACTGCGCGTGCGCCTGCAACCTACACCACCAGAGGAGGAGTCATCGTGAGCCAGATCGGGTTCATCGGCATGGGCAGGATGGGGGGCGGCATGTCGCATCGCATCCTCCGCGACTCCGAGCATCAGGTGGTGGTGTACGACGCTAACCGCGATGCGGTGGGGCAGGCCGTGTCCAAGGGCGCCGTCGGCGCCTCCTCGCTGGCCGACCTCGTCAAGCGCCTGGATCCACCGCGCACGGTGTGGCTGATGCTGCCCGCCGGCGAGATCACGCAGCAGACGATCGACAAGCTCACCAAGCTGCTGGATCGCGACGACACGATCGTGGACGGCGGCAACACCAAGTGGACCGAAGACAAGCTGCGCGCCGGGCAGCTCAAAAAGGACGGCATCCACTACGTCGACGTGGGCACCTCCGGAGGGGTGTGGGGCCTCGAAGTCGGCTACTGCATGATGGTGGGAGGCCCCACCCGCGCGGTGAAACGCCTCGCGCCGTTCCTCGACGTGCTGGCGCCGCCCACCAACGAGACTAGCTTCGCCGCGATCGGGCCGCGCGGGTGGCAGCACTTCGGCCCCGCCGGCGCAGGGCACTTCGTGAAGATGGTGCACAACGGCGTGGAGTACGGCCTGATGCAAGCGTACGCCGAGGGCTTCGACCTGTTCGACAAGTGCGAGTACGAGCTGGACAACGCGAAGATCGCCCACCTCTGGGGACAGGGGTCGGTGGTGCGCTCGTGGTTGTGCGAACTGGCCGCCCGCGCCTTCGAAGCGGACGGCAACGACCTGCACACGCTCACCGGCTACACCGAGGACTCCGGCGAGGGGCGCTGGACGATCGAGGAGGCCACCACGCGCGACGTGCCCACCCCTGCGATCACCGCTGCGCTGTACGCACGGCTGACCTCGCGCGGCAACGGCGACTACGCCAACCGAGTGCTCTCGGCGCTGCGCAACCAGTTCGGCGGGCACGCGGTGAAGAAGAGCCGATGAGCACGATCGAGCAGCAGCCCGACAACCCCCTCGTCGAAGGGCTGGAGCGCCTGCCCGTGGCGCCCACATCGCTGGTGATCTTCGGCGCCACCGGCGACCTCGCGCGGCGCAAGCTACTGCCCGCGCTGTACAACCTCGCCCACGAGGGCGCGCTGCCCGAGCGCTTCAACCTCGTGGGGGTGTCGCGCAAAGAGAAGGAGCGCGACGACTACCGCGCCGAGTGCGAGGAGGCGATCCGCGCCTTCTCGCGCCGCAGCCCCGACGAGGAGGTGCTGGCGGGGCTGCTCGAGCACGTCAAGTACGTGCCCGGGACCTTCGACGACGAGAGCGTCTACCGCGAGCTGGCGCGAGTGCTCGACGGCTTCGACGAGCACACGGGTGAAAAGCTCAACCGCGCCTTCTACCTCTCGACGGCGCCGGAGTTCTTCCCGGTGATCGTCGAGGCGCTCGGCGCACAGGGGCTCGATCGCGCCGAGGACGCGGAGGTGAGGGTGATCATCGAGAAGCCGTTCGGCACCTCTCTGGCCGAGGCCGCGGAGCTCAACCGCAGCGTGCTCGACGTGTTCGAGGAGAGCCAGGTGTTCCGCATCGACCACTACCTCGGCAAGGAGACCGTCCAGAACATGCTGGCGTTCCGCTTCGCCAACGGGATGTTCGAGCCGCTGTGGAACCGCAACTACATCGACAACATCCAGATCACCGCCGCCGAGGACATCGGCATCGGCAGCCGCGCCGGCTACTACGACCACTCCGGGGCGCTGCGCGATTTGATCCAAAACCACATGCTGCAGCTGCTCTGCCACGTGGCGATGGAGCCGCCCGTGAACTTCACCGCCGAAGAGGTGCGCAACGAGAAGGTGAAGGTGCTGCGGGCGATCCACGCGCCCAGCGCGGCCGAAGTGCCGCAGATGGCGGTGCGCGCCCAATATGGGCCGGGACATGCCGGCGGGGAGGACGTGGCGGGTTATTTGGAGGAGGAGGGGGTTCGCGAGGGGTCGATCACCGAGACCTTTGCGGCCCTCCGTCTGGAGGTCGACAACTGGCGCTGGGCCGGGGTGCCCTTCTACCTGCGCGCCGGCAAGCGCCTCGCGCGCAAGATCACCGAGATCGCGATCACCCTGAAGCCGGTGCCCCACCTCGCCTTCAGCGCCGAGGGCTCGCTCGGCATCCGCCCCAACCAGTTGGTGTTGACGTTGCAGCCCAACGAGGGCGTCTCGTTGCAGCTCGGGGCCAAGATCCCCGGCACGCGCATGATCATCAGGCCCGTCAACATGGAGTTCCTGTACGGCACCTCGTTCCTCTCGCAGTCGCCGGAGGCCTACGAGCGGCTGATCATGGACGCGATGCGCGGCGACCCCACGCTGTTCACGCGTAACGACGAGGTGGAGGCGCAGTGGGAGATCTGCGACCCGATCGTCAGCGCGTGGGCCGCCACGCCGGGGCCCCTGCCGCAGTACCAGGCAGGCTCGCAGGGTCCTTCGGAGGCGAACGAGATCCTGGTCGAGGGCCACTCCTGGCGGGCGATCTGAATGCCCGCCACCAGCGACGCGGTTTGGAGCGCGCAGGACACCACCCCCGACGCGATCGAAGCCGCGCTGCGCGAGCTTTTGGTGGCGCGTCACGCCGAAAACGGCGGGTATGCGCCGGCGCGCGCGCTGAACATGATTGCGTTCGTCGATCGTGCGTGGAGCGGGGAGATCGCCAACCGCCTGCGGGGCGTAGGGCGCTATCACGCCTCGCGCCTGATCGTGCTCTCCTACGAACCCTCCCGCGAGCACCTCGACGCGCGCGCCACCGTCGCCTCCGAAGGCGATCCGCGACCGGGTGAGCTCAGCCTGCTGCGCGAGACGGTGATCGTGGAGATTGGCAAACGCCACCTCGACGACCTGCTCACGATCGCCGACCCGCTGGTCGTCAGCGACCTGCTCACGCTGCTGTGGTCCCCGCACGGCCACCACGAGGTCGTGCGGGAGCTGCTGCCGCTCGTGCAAGCCGTGCTGCTGGACTCGGTCGACGAGCCCGAGCCGCGCGAGGCGATCGCGCAAGCACGCGCGCTCTTGGAGGATGCCTACGTGGTGGATCTCGCCTGGCTACGCACCACTCCGTGGCGCGAGCGGCTGGCCACCGCGTTCGACCCGGCCGAGATGCGCCGCCAACTGCACACGCTCACCTCCGTCACCATCCACCACCACCCCGAATCGGCGATCTCCGCGATGCTGCTGATCGGCTGGCTGGCATCCCGCCTGGGCTGGCGGCTCAACCCCCTGGTGGCACACGAGGGCACGCTCACGGGCAAGGCCAGTGGGCGCCGCCAGGACATCGAGCTGCGGCTGCTCGCCACGCCCCAGCAGCAGGTGCGCGGGCTCGCGGGGCTGGAGCTCGAGACCGCCTCCGGGCTGCGCCTGCGACTCGACCGCGGGCCCGGGGGCTTGCACGCTCACAGGCGCGACGCGAAGGGCAACGAGCGAGCATGGACGATGCTCGGGGCCTCACGCGGCGAGGCCGGCATCCTCGGCGAGGGTATCCGCCAGGCATTGCTGCGCGACCCCACATTCGCGCCCGCGCTCGCCGCCGCGGGGGAGATAGTGCCGTGACCCGCCTTACTATCCTTCCCGACCCGCAGGCCGCCGCCGAGTACGCCGCGCACGAGATCGCACGGGCGCTGCGGGAGGCGCTCGATCGACGCGGGGTCGCCCACCTCGCGCTCTCGGGTGGCAACACGCCACGGGCCGCCTACCAGTCGCTCGCTGTCCTGCTCGAGGACTGGAGCGCTGTGGAGCTGTGGTACGGGGACGAGCGCTGCGTCGGGCCCGACGACCCGGAGAGCACCCACCTGCTGGTGGTGGAATCGCTGCTGGCCCACATCCCCAACGGTGAGCGGGCGGGGCCTAAAGAGCACCGCGTGCGCGGCGAGCTCGATCCCGAGACGGCCGCGCGCGAGTATGGCGAGGAGCTGCGCGCGTCGGTGGCCCCGACCGAGCCAGGCGATCCGCTCTCGCTGGACATCCGCCTGTCTGCGCCGGACATCGGTCTACCCTCGCCGGACATCGGCCTGCCCGCACCAGACATCGGCCTGCCCGCGCTGGACGTGTCGCTGGTGGGCATCGGCGAGGATGGGCACACCGCCTCGCTCTTCCCCGGCCACCCCGAGGTGGAGGACTCCAGCGGCGCGCTCTGCCTGCCGGTGCGCAACTCGCCCAAGCCCCCCCCGGAGCGAGTCACGCTCAGCCTCCCGGTACTGCGCGCCGCCCGCTACTCGCTGCTGCTGGTAGCCGGCGAGGGCAAGGCGGAGGCGCTCGCCGCCGCGCTGGCCGGTCCCGATCCGCTCGTGCCCGCCAGCCTGCTCGTGTCAGAGCGCCTGCACGTCGTGGCCGACACGGCCGCAGCGGCACGGGTGGATCCCGATGACTTCTCTCGACCAACCCAAGAGAGTGATCCTGGCGATGCTCGCACCCGCGAGCGCGAAGGCTGACCGGGTCGACGGTCGATCCTTCTGATAGTTCCGAAACACGGGGTGAGGCGTGCACACGACCCGAGCGCGCTAAGGTCCTACCTTGAGTACGCGCCCGGAGCTCATGGCCCGCACCGTTTCCCAACCCACCGTCGCCACGTCCCCCGCCCCACTTGCCGAGACGCTCGCGGCCCTGGACGAGGCCCGCCGCTGCACGCTGCAGCTGGTGGCCCACCTCGACGACAGCAAGCTGGAGCGCACGCACTCGCCGATCATGAGCCCGCTCGTGTGGGACCTCGCGCACATCGCCGCCTACGAGGACCTGTGGCTGGCCCACCGCCACGCCGGGATGGAGCTGCTGCGGCCCGACCTCGCCGAGCTGTACGACGCCTTCGAGACCCCCCGCTCGCAGCGGGGTGAAGCGAAGCTGCTCGACGCCGCGCAAGCGCGCGCCTACCTGGAGGCGGTGCGCGAGCGGGTCGTCGATGCGCTCGCGCAGGTCGGCGCAAGCGACGGCGTGCTCACCGAGCTGGTGGTGCGACACGAGCTGCAGCACTCCGAGACGATGCGCCAGACGCTCGCGCTCGCCGGACTGCTCCCGCACGGCGAGCCGTCGCTGACGCCGCTCACCGGCGAGGAGGGCTGGTTGGAGCTCCCCGCGGGGGCCTTTTTGATGGGCGCCCCTCCCGCCCCCGGCGCCGAGGGCTTCTCCTACGACAACGAGCGCCCCCGCCACCTCGCGCGCACCGGCGCCTTCGCCATCGCGCGACGCCCCGTCACCAACGCCAGCTGGCTGCGCTTCAGCGAGGGCGGCGGTTACGAGCGGCGCGAGTGGTGGTCGGACGAGGGGTGGGCGTGGAAGGAGGAGTACGACATCACCCGCCATCCCTCCGTGGCAGTCGGTCACGCGCAGGCGCCCGTCTGCAATGTCAGCTGGTTCGAGGCCGACGCCTTCGCCCGCGCGCACGATGCGCGGCTCCCCACCGAGGCGGAGTGGGAGCGGGCGGCGACCTCGGAGCAGCTGGGACTGGAGGGAGTCGGGCAGGGGCGGGACGGAGTCGGTCCGGTGCTGGAGGGCGTGGGCCAGGTGTGGGAGTGGACCGCCAGCCATTTCGGCGGCTACCCCGGCTTCACAGCCCACCCCTACCGCGAGTACTCCGAAGTGTTCTTCGGCGAGGACTACCTCGTGCTGCGCGGCGGCTCCTGGGCCACCCACCCGCGCGTGGCGAGCCTCACCTTCCGCAACTGGGACTATCCGCTGCGCCGCCAGATCTTCGCGGGCGTGCGGCTGGCGAGGGATGTGTGATGGGTCCCGCGAGAGACACCACGGGCACCGACGGAGACCAAGCAAACGGGAGCCCAGCGAGGAGCGGCTCGGCAAACGGAGGCCCGGCGAATGGAAGCTCAGCAAACGGAAGCCAGGCGAATGGAGGCCCGGCGAACGGAGACTCGGCCAGTGGAGGCCAAGTCAATGGAGGCCCGGTGAACGGAGACCCAACCAACAAAGGCCCGGCGAACGGAGGCCCAACCTACGGAAGCCAGGCGAATGGAGGCCCAGTCAACGGAGGCCCAGCCGCCGACGACGCCATCCAAATCGACTCCCACCTCGGTGGGCCCGAGCAGCGCACGCTCGCGGAGGACGTGCTGGACGGGCTGACGCGGCCCTTCAAGGAACTGCCCCCCAAGCACTTCTACGACGCGCGCGGCGCCGAGCTGTTCGACCGCATCTGCGAGCTGCCCGAGTACTACCCGACCCGCACCGAGCGCGGGATCCTCGACGCGACCGCGATGGAGATCGCCACTCTCACCGGCGCCGTTGAGCTGGTCGAGCTGGGCTCGGGCACCGCCGCCAAGACGCGCGTGCTGCTCGACGCCCTGCACCGCGCCGGCACGCTCGAGCGCTACGTGCCGGTGGACGTCACCGAGAGCATGGTGCGCGACTGCGCCGATGAGCTTACGCTCGAGTACCCCGGCCTGCGGGTGCACGGGGTGATCGGCGACTTCGAGCGCCACCTCGACCGCGTGCCCCCCGCCGACGGCCCCCGCCTCGTGGTGTTCCTCGGCGGCACCATCGGCAACTTTCCCCCAGGCAGCCGGCGCCGCTTCCTGCGCCAAATCGCCGGACTGCTCGGGCCGCGCGACCACCTGCTGATGGGCACCGACCTCGTCAAGGACGCGGGTGTGCTCAAGGACGCCTACGACGACCAGCAGGGGGTCACCGCCGAGTTCAACCGCAACGTGTTGCACGTGCTCAACCGCGAGCTCGACGCCGACTTCGACCCCGGCGACTTCGACCACGTGGCGCTGTTCGACGACCGCCACGAGTGGGTCGAGATGCGCTTGCGCGCGCGGCGCGACCACACGGTCACCGTCAGCGCACTCGAGCTCGACGTGCACTTCGATGCCGGCGAGGAGATGCGCACCGAGATCTCCGCCAAGTTCACCCGCCCCCGCCTGGAGGGCGATCTCGACGCGGCCGGCTTGCAGCTCGTGCGGTGGCTAACCGATCCGGAGGATCTCTTCGCGCTGACGCTGTCGCGGCCGAGCGCCTGAGATAGGCTCCGCCGCACATGCAGATCGAGGGCAGCTCAGCGATCGTCGTCGGCGGGGCCTCTGGGCTCGGCGAGGCCACCGTGCGCCGCCTGCAGGCGGCCGGCGCCGTTGTGACCGTGGCGGACGTCAATGCCGAAAAGGGCGAGGCGCTCAGCTCCGAGCTGGGTTTGGAGTTCGTCGCCTGCGACGTGCGCGAGGAGGCCCAGGTGCAGGCCGCCGTGGAGCACGCCGCCGCCGTGGAGGGCGGGTTGCGCATCGCCGTCTGCTGCGCCGGCACCGGCTGGGCACAGAAGGTCGCCGGCTCCAAGGGCCCACACCCGCTGATGCCCTTCGAGACGATCCTCCAGATCAACCTAGTAGGCACCTTCAACGTGCTGCGCATCGCCGCCTCGACGATGATCTCCAACGAACCGCTCGGGGAGGACGGTGAGCGCGGCGTGTGCGTCAACACCGCCTCGATCGCCGCCTACGATGGGCAGGTCGGCCAGATCGCCTACTCGGCCTCCAAGGGTGGCATCGTCGGCATGACGCTCCCCGCCGCGCGCGACCTCGCCCAGTACGGCATCCGCGTCTGCACCGTCGCCCCCGGCCTGTTCGACACGCCGCTGCTCGCCGCGCTGCCCGAGGAGGCCCGCCAGAAGCTCGGCGCGGGCATCCCCTACCCGCAGCGCCTCGGCAAGCCCGAGGAGTACGCCCACCTCGCCTGCCACATCGTCGAGAACGTGATGCTCAACGGCGAGGTCATCCGGTTGGACGGGGCGCTGCGGATGCCCCCGCGGTAAGTCCCGTAGCCGGCTTGCAGACTTCTGTCTAATGGCGTCGAGCATGTTGGTTAGAATGAGGTCGTGAGCACCAATTCCCGCACCTTGCTCGAGCCCGGTCATGACGCCGAGTGGGCTGCGCTCAACGAGGAAAAGCGCCGCGCCCTCACGCCGCCGGCCGATACGCCGGTCAGTGAGTTGCTCAGGCGTGGACAGCACCTCTCGGCCCAGGCGGCAAAACTACTGCGAGCCGTCGAACGAGCAAATGGTGGCCCTCGACCCTGAACTCGACGTTGCTGCCGCCGCGATGGTCGCCAACGGCGCCCGCTTTGTTGTAGTGGGCGGTTTCTCGGTTATCGCCAACCGTTTCATCCGGGCGACTGAGGACGTCGACTTCTTGGTCCCTGATGACACCACTAACGACCAACGTGTGCTGGCGGCACTTGTCAACCTTGACGGCGTACGTTTGCGTGACGAAGCCCCGCTTCAGGAAGAGCACCTACTCGATCGGACGCACCTACGAGCGAAGACACGAGCCGGAGTGATTGACATCATGCGTGGGGGCCTACCTCCACTCGACTACGAGACCGTCGAGGAGCGCGCAATACACGTTGAGGATGACGGCGTCAGATACTTGGTCGCCGGTTTGAGCAGCATCGTCGGCTTCAAGCGCCTTGCCGGTCGTCCGCGAGATCGAAACGACCTGATCGGCTTGGAAGGGATCTACGGAGAGCTCCCGATCGAATCGATTCCCGGGCTCGACACCTGAGTTTCGCACAGCACGCCGGCCCCGCACGACGCGACCCATCCGGGCCGCCCTCGAGGCGGCCCCATCCAAACAAACGGCCCCCGCACCGCGCCCACACGGGCATTGACACGGGGGCCCCGGCGCCTGAAGCTCAGCTGAGGCGCTCCACCAACATCGCCATGCCCATGCCGCCGGCTACGCACATCGACTCGATTCCGTAGGTACCGTCGAGGGTCTGGAGGTCGTTGATCAGCGTCGTCATGATCCGGGCGCCGGTCATACCGAAGGGGTGACCGAGGGCGATCGCCCCGCCGAAGGGGTTGAGCTTCTCGTCATCGATGCCCAGCTCCTCTTTGCAGGGGACGATCTGGGCGGCGAACGCCTCGTTGATCTCGACCACGTCGATGTCGCTCATCGACATGCCGGTGTTCTTCAGGAGCTGCTGGATCGCGGGGATCGGGCCGAGGCCCATCACCTCGGGGCGGATCGCCACCACCGTGGAGGCGAGGATCTTCACCTTCGGCTTCAGTCCCAGCTCCTGCGCGCGCTCCTCGGAGGTGACCAGCAGCGCGGCCGCGCCGTCGTTGAGCGGGCAGGCGTTGCCCGCCGTCACGGTGCCGTCCGGCTTGAACGCCGGCTTCAGCGAGGCCAGCTTCTCCAGCGTCGTGCCGGGGCGCGGGCCGTCGTCCTTGGAGACCACCTGCTCGGGGATCTCGATCTCATTGCCTTCGCGGTCGGTGTCTTTGTGCGCTGGCGCCGTCACGGGGACGATTTCCACGTCGTAGTGGCCCGACTCCTGCGCCGCCACCGCGCGCGTCTGGGAGATAAACGCCCACTCGTCCTGCGCCTCGCGGCTGACTTTCCTTTCCTCCGCCACGTTCTCCGCGGTGAGGCCCATCGGGATGTAGACGTTGTACAGCGACCCCTCCGAGCCGTCCAGCTTGGGGTGGAATTCGAACTCGCCGCCCTGCGTGGCGCGCGAGACGGCCTCCACGCCGCAGGCGATGTAGGCGTCGCCCTCGCCCGCCTTGATCGCGTGGAACGCCATCCGCGTGGTCTGCAGCGAAGAGGCGCAGAAGCGGTTGACCGTGGTGCCTGGCACGTGGAAGTCGATGCCCGCCAGCAATGACGCGTTGCGACCGATGTTGTAGCCCGACTCGCCCTCGGCGAAGCCGCACCCCATCATCACGTCCACGATCGAGCTCGACTCCAGCTGCGGGTTGCGCTCCAGGATGGCTTTCAACGGGATCGACGCCAGGTCGTCGGCGCGCACCGATTTGAGCGATCCCTTCACCGCCCGCCCGATCGGCGTGCGTATGGCGTCAACGATTACGGCGTCAGGCATGCGAAGCTTCTCCTTGTCGTTTTTGTCTCCCGGCAGCGCGGCATCGACCCGCCTCCCCCGCCAGGCACCCTACCACTTCACAAAATGAAGGGTTGGGGGCCGAAAAAATACACTTGACCCACGGCCTTGCTCAAGTTGGGGGAGTGGTGAGGATGAGGGACTTGGTCTCAGAGATCCAGGCGAGAGACGCCCAGCTCGTCGAAGCCAACGTGGTGGGCGAGCTCGTGGCGCACCGTTCTCACGACCTGCTCGCGCAGCAGCTCCGGGTCGTGGCCGAAGTCGCGCCGCAGCGTGTCCCTGAAGATCACGATGCGATCGTGCGCGGGGGCGCCGAACACCCGGTCGCGCATCTGGTCGCCCTGGTAGAGGCCGTACGCTCCCGCTGCGCGGCCCTTGTCGGAGATCACCACCGCCACGTGGCGCAGCGCGTTGCGCAGCAGGTCTGGCAGGTCGTCGAGCGCATCGCGGACCAGCTCTTCGAAGTCCTCGTCGTTGAGGGGGTCTAGCGCCATGAATTCCGATTCGTCGGGATCCACCGCCAGCCCTTCGCGGCCGAGATCCTCCGCACGGCGCACGATCTTTTCGAACTCCTCCTCGGACTCCGGGTTGTGCCAGCCAGCCATGCGCACCGCCACGAACGCGATCGCGGTGCTCAACAGCGCCACCGCCGCGATCCCCAGGATCAGATCCTCCACGGCCCGCACCGCGCCCACCGAGCTGAAGCCCTCGCCCACCACGATCACCACGAGGCCCAGCGACAGCGCGATCAGCGCCGCCAGCCCGATCTTCCTCAGCTGGCCGTATGCTTCGGGAGGCTTGGGTGCCCGCATAATGATTTGGCCCGCCCGCCCCCGCCCGCCCCGTCCATCCTCACTTGAGCGTACGGGCAATGACGAGCCGCTGGATCTCGTTGGTGCCCTCGTAGATCTGAGTGATCTTTGCGTCTCGCATCATGCGCTCCACCGGATACTCCTTCACGTAACCGTACCCCCCCAGCACCTGCACCGCCTCAACGGTCACCGCCATCGCGGTGTCCGAGCAGAACACCTTCGCCATCGAGGAGTACTTCGCACGCTGGGGATCGCCGCGATCGGCCATGGCACAAGCCTTGTACAAGAGCTCCCGCGCAGCCGCCGTGCGTGTTTCCATATCCGCCAGCTTGAACTGGATCGCCTGGTGCTCGATGATCGGCTGACCGAACTGCACGCGCTCGCGGGCATACCCGACGGCGTAGTCGGTCGCCCCCTGGGCGATTCCGACTGCCTGCGCGGCGGCCCCCAGGCGCGTGCGCTCCAGCGTTCCGAGCGCCACCCGCATGCCCCTGCCGACCTCGCCGATCACGTTCTCTTGCGGCACCCTCACGTCCTCGAAGATCGGCTGCCCCGTCGGCGAGGCGCGGATCCCCAGCTTGTGCTCGAGCTTGCCGACGCTGAACCCCGCTCGGTCGGCCTCGACTACGAACGCGGTGATCCGCCGGCTCTCGCGGTCGGTGACCGCGAAGCAGATGTAGAAGTCCGCCACGCCGAGGTTGGAGATCCAGTTCTTGGTGCCGTTGATCACCCACTCATCGCCGTCTCTTACCGCCGTCGTTTTCATCCCAGCGGGATCGGATCCGGCCTCGGGCTCCGAGAGCGCGAACGCAGGCGACCACTCGCCGCTCGCGCACTTCGGCAGGAAGCGCTCCTTGAGCTCCTCGCTGCCGAACAGCTGGATCGGCAGCGTCCCCAGCTCCTGCACCATCAGGATCAGCGCCACCGATGCGTCCACCTTGGCGATCTCCTCGACCGCCATGTTCAACATCAAGGTGCCGGTGCCGGTGCCCCCATACTCGATTCCGAACGGCAGCCCGAGGATGTCCTGCTCGGCCAGGATCTTGCGGATGTCCCACGGGTACTCCGCCTGCTCGTCGATCTCGGCCGAGCGCGGTGCGATCTTCTCCTGCGCGATCTGGGCGATCGTGGCGCAGAAGTCGAGGTGCTCCTGCGGGATGGTGTAGACGTCGCTGATTGCCTCCATCCACTGGATGCTAGTGCCCCCGCACGCAGTGAGGAGTCCTCGCCCCAAAGTCCCCGCGGATACGCGGCGCTTGGTCGATGACCGCAGGCGACCGGGGGGCTACGCTCCGTCGATGACTGCAGGCGCCGGGCCGCTACGCTCCGTCGATGGCCATAGGCGAGGAGCCCTCCGAGATCGAAGTCGAGCCCGCGCGGGTCGCCGAGTGGCTGGCCGGCGATCCCCCCGTGCAGCTGGTGGACGTGCGCGAGGATTACGAGCGCGCAGCCGGCCACATCGAAGACAGCCGTCACATCGAGCTGGGCCAGCTCACCTCGCAGGCCGCCACGCTCGCGAGCGATCGGCCGGTCGTCTTCTATTGCCGTGTCGGGTCCCGCTCGTTGATGGCCGCCCAAGCCTTCCGGACGGCTGGCTTCCAGGCCTACTCGATGGGCGGCGGGCTCCTACGCTGGGCCCGGGAGGGCCGAGCGCTCTCGCCCGAGGGCGGGCACGTAGCCAACCACTGACCCACACACACCCGCGACAGGAGGAGATCCAAAAATGGAGGCATCCGAGTACCCCAACGTGACCCTCGGCGAGGGCTACGCCGTGGGCGACCTCGACGCGCTGGGCGAGGGCCACGGCTTTCGCAAGGTGCGCAAGGGCCTCGGCGTGAGCGCTTTCGGCGTCAACGCCATCGTCATGCCGGCCGGCTACCAGACCGGGCGCCACTACCACGACATCCAGGAGGAGCTGTACTTCGTGCACCGTGGCACGATCGAGATGGAGTTCGGCGACGGCACCGTGCACCGCCTCGGGGAGGGCAGCTGCGCGCGCGTCGACGCCCACACCCTGCGCCGCGTGCGCAACGTCGGTGAGGGCGACGCGATCTACCTGTGCGCCGGTGGCAAGGACGGCTACGTCGGCCGCGACGGGCGCGCCCCGGATGGCGAGGATCGCATCAGCGCGGTCGGTGGGCCTCCCGGCGCGGCCGGGGCCGGGCCGATCGACGGGACTTGATCCCACACTGGGCACCGGCTATGGCCGCGCGGGGCGGAGGGAATCGACAAGCTCGCTCAGTTCAACAAGCCGCGGACGTAGCGTTGGTGTTGCTGCCCAAGCGAGGTCGTCGTCGGCCGGATCCCGAGCGCGTTGTTCAACCCGGTGGCGAGCGGCATCCAGGTGAGCAACAGGTAGGCACCAAACACAAGGGTCGTGGTGCGCAGAGCGCGTGAGCGCGACAGCGCCGCCAGCGGCAACACCCACAGGACATACCACGGCAGGACCCAGCTCAGCGTCATCAGCAGCGCCATCGTCGCCCAGCCGGATGCCGTCAACGCGTCCCGCCGCCGCCACGCCAGCACGCTGCAGCCCACCACCGCTAGCACCAGCACGACGCTGAGCAGGCTACGCATCGTTTCCGTCTCCCCGCCCTGACCCAGCACCAAGCCGAGCAGGTTGGGCACGCCCATCGGGATCACCAGGCGGCCCTGGGCGCCGAGGTCGGGGAGGTGCGCGCCGAACGCCACAACTGTGCACACCCCCAGCACGATCCCCCCCGCGATCAACCCCGCCACCACCTGCACCAGCCGGCGCGGCGCTCTGAGCAGCCCCGCGAGGATCACCGGGACGAGGATCGCGGCCGAGGCCTTCAGCGCAATCGCCGCCACCAGCGCCACTCCCGCCGCCAATTCCGGCGCCGCCAGCGGCCACAGCCACGCGCGCAACCGCGCCGGGATCTCCTCACGGGGAATGCCCACGCCGGGTGAGATCCCGGGAGCACGCGCCCGCAGCAGCAGGTAGAAGGCGAGCGTGATGCAGAACATCATGAAGAAATCGTTGTGGTCGCCTCCGAGGCCCCACACGAGGATCAGCGGGTTGAGGCCCACCAGCACGATCGCCGCCACCGGGTCGCGACCGAGCAGACGTGCGCACCGCCACACCAACGAGATCGTTGCGAGGCTGAGCGCCATCAGCAGGGCCTTGAACATCCACAGCGAGCCCGCCAGCCCGAGCGGCACCACCGCGTAGGTGATCAGCGTGAAGAGGGGGCCGTAGGGAGTCAGCAGCTGGTGCCAATTGCTGAGCGCATAGCTGGGGTCGCTGTGAGGCCCGAGCGCGGGGATCGTGGTGTAGGGGTCGAGGCCGTGCAGCATCCCCATGCGCCCGTAGTTGATGTAGTTGAACACGTCCGTCAGCGACAGTGGTGGCGAGAGCAGCAGGATCACGTGCACCCCGACGATCGTCGCGATCGCCCAGCGGGCGCGCAGCAGCGGCACATACCGCAAGCCCACCACGTACGCGGCGTACATCGTCACCAGCGCCCCCGTCAGCAGCGCCTTGATCGTCCGCGGGCTACGCGTGAGCCACGGCCACAAACCGCCCAGCGGGCCGGCCAGCCAGTGCGGAAAGAAGCCGACGTGGGAGGGCGAGGAGAGGAAGCTCGGGCGGTCGGCAGCGGCGAGCACGATCAGCAGCACGCACATGCCGATCCAGATCAGCGCCCCCGCACCGATCGCGGTCTGCCTGCGAGTCCGCGCCTGAGAGTCGGCGCACTCGCGCTTGGAGGCGCTCACCCGCCGCGAGGATGTTTCCCTGCGCGCGACGTCGGCGGAGTCGTCGAGCAGCGTGTCCCGCAGGGGAAATGTGGTTGCGTCGGTCGACATACCAGAGGGGGCCCGGCAACGACCGGGCCCCCAAGGTTACTGCTCTATGTCGATGGTCTGACGATGATCCCCGTCTCGCCCAACTACGCCATCTAGGGCGTCGCGGAGCAAGCGAGGCAAGGACGCAAGGAGCGAAGTGTGCTGGCCGATCAGTCGATCGCATCTGATCGACGATCGGTACACGAGCGACCGAGGACGCAGCATCGCGCCGGCCGAAACGGGGACCGATTAGGGCGACACTCGCTTCGCTCGCATCCCCTAATCGGCCAGCGCCGAAGGCGCGTGTCACCCGGCTTCGGTCAGCGGCGTCCTAGATCGCCTGGACGTTGACGGCCTTTGGCCCCTTGTCGCCCTGCTCCGGGTCGTAGGACACCTTGGCGCCCTCCTGGAGCGAGCGGTAGCCCTCGCCATTGATTCCGGTGTGGTGGACGAACAGATCCTTGTCCCCGTCATCCGGGGTGATGAATCCGAATCCCTTGTCGTCGCTAAACCACTTCACTGTGCCAGTAGGCATGTGACATTCCTCCACGATTCGTGCGTGCTGCTGCGCGGAGGATGCTGCGAAGAGCTTCGACCTGCGAGAGCTTGCACTGCTTTATGCCGGTTATCTGCCCGGCCCAATCGGTCACGACGGTAGCAGGTAGCGCAGCGGATGTGTTTTCCAATTGTTGAGGTGGCTAGGGTTGGTCGATGAGCTCCGACGCCAGCGCCTCCACGCCAGCGGTGCTCACGGCGTTGACGGGCGAGGCCGCAGGGCGGCATCTGAGCGCCGCGCAGGTCGTGGAGCGCCTGCGGCTTGGGAACCTCAGCTCGTCCAGCCCGGCTATACGGGGGCGCCCGCGTGTGTTCCTCAATATGGCGTCCACCGCCGACGGGCGCGCCAGCCTAGGGGGACGCTCGGGGACGATCGGCAACCGCGCCGACAAAGAGCTCTTCCTCGCGCTGCGCACCGCTGTCGACGCGGTGCTGTTCGGCGCTGGCACCGCGCGGGCTGAGCGCTACCGCCGGTTGGTGAAAGACGAGTCCCAGCGCCGGTTGCGTCTGGAGCGGGGGCTGGCGGCGGAACCGCTCGCCTGCATCGTCTCGGCCAGCCTCGCGCTCTCCCCCGAGAGCGTCCCGCTGCTCGGGGAGCCCGACGCGCGGGTCGCGGTTCTCACGCCCTGCACCGCGGGAGAGCTGCCCGTGGGCGTTGTCCCCGTCGAGTATGTGCGCGCCTCGCGAGAAGGGGAGCTGGATCTGCGGGCCGCGCTCGCCGAGCTGCACACCAGGTGGGGGGTGCGGACCGTGATGTGCGAGGGGGGACCCCACCTGAACGGTGCCCTGCTGGCCGCCGGGCTGGTTGACGAGCTGTTTCTCACGCTGGCCCCCAAGCTCGGCGGAGGCGCCGACGCCCAAGCGTCGTTGCGGATCGTGTGCGGGCCGGAGCTGTCTCCGCCGGTCGAGCTCGAGCTGCTCGAGGCATTCGAGAGCGACGGGTGCCTACTGCTGCGCTATGGCGTGGGTGGAGATCGAGGAGCCCGCCCGCCCGCGCGGTAGCCGGCGACGCTCGCCTGCTTCTCGTCCGGCCTCTCGTCCGCCTTCTCGGCCGGCGTCTCGGATGCGTCCCCGGCGGGGCTCTGCGGATTGCCGCGCACCCCCGCAACTCGTGAGCGTCGCGCGCCGATGCGGCCCCGGCCGGTGTGGAGCGCCACGTTGAGCACCACGCTGTTGGGCACCAGCACCGAGCCCTCGTCGGTGGCAAACGTGGTGTACAGCAGCCCAAGCGAGCTGACGACCCCCTCCAGCTGGCCCGCGAGCGGGCCACCCTGCAGGCGGACGTGGTCACCTACGCGGAAGGGGCCGGCGCTGAGCAGCACCGTGCCCGCGATCAGGTTGCCGAGCGTCTGCTGTGCGGCCAGCCCGAGCACCACCGCCGTGAACGCACCGCCGAGCGCCAGCGTGCGTTCTTCGACGCCCGCGACGCTCAACCCGACGAGGAGCGCCACCACGATCGTCACCAGCCGGATCAGGAAGCCCACCGTTCCCGCGGTTGCGGGGTCCATCCGCCGAAAGAGCGCTGGGGCAAGCCCGCGGCCGGCGTCGCGCGCCACCCCCCAGCCGAGGATCAGCAGCACGATCACGGTGACGATCTGCACTGCGCTGTCGGCCCCCGGCGTCTTCGCTTTGCTGACGCCGAAGAGCGAAGCGCGATGGTTGTAGAGCACGACGACCGCCACGAACAGCACCGCCAGCACCAGCCCCTCGACCCGTGCGCGTTTGAGCTCGCGCGGGCTGACCTGTTCCTCGAGCCCCACCTCGCGCCACGCCTGGCTGCGGGTCTCGAACATGCGCTGCGGGGTCTTCGGCAGTGGTGGAGTGCGGGGCATCGGTCTCACCAGCGTATCCGTGGCTCACAGTTGCATCGGCACACCACCGCAGGCCTGCCCACCCCTACCCAGCTTCAGGTGATGCCACGCGCGAAGTTTGACGGGCACCACCCCAGCCTCGCTGCTCACCGCGCCCGCGGCCCATACACGCCGGGCGCCTGCGTCTCTACAACAGCACCCTCCCCTCCTCCGTACCCCTCACACCACGAACGCGACCGTGCAGACGGTGCCGAAGGCGATGCAGTAGATCCCAAACGGGCTCAGCCGATTGGTCTCGAAGAAGCGGAGCAGGAACTTCACCGCCAGAAACGTGGTGAGCGCCGCGCACAGACCGGCGACGAGGGCCGGGCCGCGCACGCCGTCGCCCTGCGCGCCCAGCAGTTCGGGCAGCTTCAGCGCGGCGGCGGCGAGGATCACGGGGGTGGCGAGCAGGAAGGAATAGCGGGCGGCATCCTCGTTGGAGAGCCCGGCGAGCAGGCTGCCCCCCATCGCGAAGCCCGAGCGCGAGATGCCGGGGATCAGCGCCGCAGCCTGTGAGGTGCCGATCGCGATCGCCTGGCGCCAGCTGAGCTTGGAGATGCGAGCGTCGCCGTCGCCGAGATAGTCGTCGGGCTTGGGGGGGCGCTTGCGCAGCCGCTCGAAGATCAGCAGCGCCACCCCGTTGACGATCAGGAAGGCGGCGGCGATCGTCGCGGAGGCAAACAGTTTGCGCAGCGATTCCTGTAGCGCCAGCCCGAGGATGCCAGCGGGCACCGTGCCCACGATCAGCAGCCAGCCCAGGCGCGCGTACACGTCGTCCTCGCCGATCTTGCGCACTCTGAGCGAGCGCAGGATGCCGCCCACGATCTTGATCCAGTCGCGCAGGAAGAACAGCAGCAGCGTGAGCGCCGTGGCGAAGTGCGTGGCGACGAGGAAGGTGAGGAAGAACTTGTCGTTCTGGTGGATGTTCCATCCCAACAGCCGCGGCAGCACCACCGCGTGCCCGAGGCTCGAGATCGGAAAGGGCTCGGCGATCCCCTGCGTGAGGCCGAGGATGATCGCCTGGAAGTAGGAGATCGGGTGGTGCATACGCGCGAGAGCTTAAGGCGCCTGGCGGCGGGCGGCGCCCACGTCACTCGGGGCCGCCGCAGCCTCCCTCTCGGCGAGTGCCACCCGCGTCGGGCTCCGAGCGGCATGGGCCGCGCACCTCGAGCCCTCGGAGTGGAGCAGAGGTTGAGCCGCATACTTCAGACTTGGCGCTTACGAACGGACGTCCGTCCGTCGGGGAAGTTTGATACTGTACTAGAGTATTAGGACATTGTGGGGAGGCATGGGAGCACAATGAATCGCGGACGGACCGACTCGAGGATCCCAAGCCCGGGGACCCGACCGGCGATCACGGCGAGGGCCGCCTGCACGCTCGCTGTGACCCTGACGATCTGCGCGGCGTTGGTAGCGCCCGTGCGGGTGAATGCCTCCGGCGCGGCGCCAACGGCAGCCGCGCCGGAAGCAACCTCCGCATCGGCCCCGCCGCAAGCAACCGTCGCATCGCTCGCAACCGCGTTCCCCCGGAGTGTGGCCCCCACGGCTCTCACACCCTCGGAGTCCTCGGAACCGACCTCCGCCACGCTCACGCCCACGTTCTCCCCCGACCGGGCGGGCGCCAAGGGCGCACTGACGCTCACCGTCCAGTACAAGGGCGGCGAGATGGGAGTGCCCGCGCCGGTGCACCGCTCGGTGCTGCGCCTCCCCGCCGGGTTGGCCCTGGAAGTGCCGAGTCTGCGCAGCTGCAGCGCGGCGCTCCTGCAAGCCCGCGGTCCCAGCAGTTGCCCGCCCCAATCTCTGGTCGGCCGAGGGCACGCGCTGGCCGAGGCGCTGGCGGGATCGGAAGTGATCGAAGAGGAAGTGGCACTGTGGGCCTTCATCGGCCCGCCGGAAGGCAACCAGCCGACGCTCGAGCTGGTCGGCGAAGGCTCCACGCCGGTGCCGGCGCAGGCCGTGATCACCGGCACGGTCGTCCCCGCTCACGCTCCCTACGGGGAAGAGCTCGTGATCCCGATCCCCCCGATCCCCTCGCTGCCATCGGTGTCGGAAACCTCGCTGGCCAACCTCACGCTCACGCTCGGCACGGGCGGGTCGCACCCGGGGCGCAACGCCAACTCCGTGCTCGCGCCCGCACGCTGCCCCGCCGGCGGGTGGCCGTTCGCCGCGGCGTTCGCCTACGCCGGCGGCTCCAACGGAAGCATCGCCGCCAAGGCACCCTGCCAGGCGAAAGGCAAGCGCCGCTCTACGCGCGCCAAGGCCGCGCGCGCCCTCTCCCTGCACGAGACCGGCAACCTGCGCCTCACCAGCAAACAGGGCTTCACGCTCAACGAGCAGGGCTCGGCGACGGGCACCCTCAGCGGCGCGATCCACGTGCGCCTGACGATCGTCTCCAGCACCCACGTGCGTGCCGAAGTGAGCATCTCCCGCAGCGGCGGCTCGATCTCGGGGGAGGCCACCGCGAGCTATCGCAAGAATGCCACCAACGCCAGCTTCTCGGGTTCGCTGTCGGTCAGCGGCGGCACCGGCAGCTACCGCCATGCGCACGGCTCGGGCCTCAGTTTCGGTGGCACGATCCAGAACTCCAATGACGCCATCGCCGTGCACCTGAGCGGCTCGATCTCGGATTGAGCGGACCGGTGGTTGGTGTGGCGAGCAAACAGCACACCGCACATGCACCAAGCGCTCGTGGAATCGCACCCGACGCGCACGTGAGGAACACCGGTGCTGGAGCTGCGTGACCTCGTCAAGCACTACCCCGCGATCGGCGAAGAGACTGTGCGCGCGGTCGACGGCGTGTCGCTGCGCGTGGAGCCGGGCGAGATGGTGGCGCTGTATGGGCCAAGCGGATCGGGCAAGACGACGCTGCTGCTGATGATCGCCACCCTGCTGGCGCCCACCTCGGGTACAGTGCTGATCGGCGGGCGCGACATCTCCTCGCTGAGCGAGCGCGAAGCGTCGCGCTTCCGGCTCACCGAGCTGGGCTTCATCCGCCAGAGCTTCGACCTGCTGCCGGGCGTCAGCGCGATCGACAACGCGGTGCTGAAGATGCTGAAGACCCACAGCTGGAGCGCCGCCCAGCGCGAGGTGGCGCCACTGCTGGAACGGCTGGGGTTGGGCGAGCGGCTGCGCCACCGCGCCGAGACGCTCTCGATGGGCGAGCGCCAGCGGGTGATGATCGCCCGGGCACTCTCCACCGAGCCCAGCCTGCTGCTCGCCGACGAGCCCACCGGCAGCCTCGACACCCGGCGCGGACGCGAAGTGCTGGAGCTGCTGCGGGGACTCTGCCGTGAGCGGGGCGTGGCGGTGGTGCTCGTCACCCACGACCCGATGGCCGCCGAGTACGCCGACCGCGCGCTCGCGCTGCGCGACGGGCGGCTGGGCGAGCACGAAGCCGACGGGACTGCCCCCCACGACGCACCTGCGCGTCAGGCGCTCATCGGGGCGAACGTGGCGGTCGGAGCGGGAGGGCCCGCGGGAAAGGGCACCGGCGAGCGGCCGTGAAACCGGCCAACGTCGTGCGCCTCTACCGCGTCCGCCTGCGGGCGCGCCTGGCGCAGGAGTGCCTGGCGGTGCTCGGGATCGCCGCCGGGGTGGCGCTGCTGTTCGCCTCGCAGGTGTCGAGCTCCAGCCTGCAGAGCTCGGTGGACGCGCTCACGCACGGGATCTCCGGCAACGCCACGCTGCAGCTGCTGGCGCGCTCACCGCAGGGCTTCCCGCAGAGTGCCCTCGCGCAGGTACGCGCCATCCCCGGCGTGCGCGCCGCAGCGCCGCTGCTGGAAGCCGACGCCAACGCCTCCGGGCCGCGGGGCAGCGAGTCGGTGGAGCTCCTCGGCGCCGACTCCAGCCTCGCCAAGCTCGGCGGCACGCTGGTGCGCCACGCCGAACTGACGCCATTCGGGGGGGTCGGCGCGATCGTGCTGCCCGCTCCGCTCGCACACACGATCGGCGTCACGCAGTTTGGCCAGGAAGCCACCTTCCAGCTCGCCGGCCGCACGGCCACGGCGCCGCTGTACGAGCAGCTGCACGCCCGCCAGATCGGCGCGCTGGTGGGAACCCCGGTCGTGCTGGCGCCACTCGCCTTCGCGCAGGAACTGGCCGGCCTGGGCGCGCGGGTGAGCCGCATCCTCGTGCAGCCGGCGCCGGGCGCAGAAGCGCACGTGCGAGCGGCGCTCGGGCGAATCGCCGCCGGACGGCTGAACGTCGAGCCGATCGGTTACGACGAGACGCTGTTCGCGAAGGCCGCCGCAGCCAGCAACCAGTCCACCGCACTGTTCGCTGCGATCAGCGCACTGGTGGGATTTCTGTTCGCGTTCAACGCGATGCTGCTGACGGTGCCGCAGCGGCGCCGCCTGATCACCGACCTGCGCCGCGCCGGCTACACCCCGCTCACTGTGATCGCGGTGCTGATGCTGGACGCGCTGGTGCTGGGAGCGATCGCGTGCGTGCTCGGGCTGGCGCTCGGCGATGAGCTTTCGATCCACCTGTTCCACGCCAACCCCGCGTTCCTCTCGCTGGCGTTTGCGCTCGGCAGCGCGCGCGAAGTGAGCTGGCAGAGCGTCGCGCTCGCCGCGGGTGGGGGGATGCTGGCGGCAATCGTGGCGGTGATGAGCCCGCTGCGCGACATCCTTTCGCGAGATCCACTGGCGGCGATGGCCGGCCCCCGCAGTGCCTCCTCGGACGCCGCGCGCGGCTGGTTGGGAGCGTCGCTGCTCCCGCTCGCCGGCCTGGCCTGCCTCGCCGGCGCCACCGCGATCCTGCTGGTTGCGCCCGACGCCGCGCTGCCGGGGATGGTGCTGCTGCTGGGCGCCTTGCTTTTGGAGCTCCCGCTCGCGCTCGGCGCGACGCTGGCGCTGGTGAAGCGGGTGGCGGGCAGGATCACGAGCCCCGTGGCACACGTCGCGACGATGGAGCTGCGCGCCGCCCGCGTGCGAGCGCTGGCGATCGCGGCGACCGGCGCCGTGGCGGTGTTTGGCAGCGTCGCCATCCAGGGTGCGCACGGCGACCTGCTGAGCGGCCTGGAAGGGGCGGCGCGCGACATGAACGCGTTCACCGACGTTTGGGTGGCGCCGGCGGGCTCGTACAACCTGCTGCAGACGGCGCCGTTTCGGCCGACGCTGCAGGGACGCCTGCAGCGTCTGCCGGGGGTGCGCACGGTGGGGCTCTACCGCAGCGGGCTGCTCGACTACGGCGAGCGCCGCGTGCTGGTGATCGCCCCGCCGCGCGGAGCGACGCCGCTGGTGCCCGCCGACCAGATCGTGCAGGGCAGCGCGGCCCGGGCGACCGCGCGGGTGCGCGCCGGCGGCTGGGTGGTGCTGTCGCGGGCGCTCGCCGAAGAACGGCATCTGCACATCGGGCAGGCGTTCACGCTGCCGAGCCCCAACCCGCAGAGGTTCCGCGTCGCCGCGCTCTCGACCAACCTCAGCTGGGAGCCGGGCGCGATCTTGATGAACGCCTCCGATTATGCGCGCGCGTGGGGCAGCGACGACGCGACCGCCTACGCCATCACACTCGCCCCCGGCGTCACGCCGAGCGAGGGCGCCCATGAGATCGAACGCGCGCTGACGGGGGGCGGACGCAATGGCGGGCAGGGGGGTGCGCGGGGAGACGGCCGAGGGAGCGGCTTGGGTGGCAGCCAAGGTGGCGGGCTGGGTCCGAATCGATCCGGGATGGCGGTGCAGACAGCGCAGCAGCACGCCGCCAGGCAGAGCGCGCTGAGTCGCGAGGCACTCGCGCGTCTCACCCAGATCGCCGCGTTGATCCCACTGGCCGCGGTGCTGGCGATGGCGGCGGCGATGGGCGCGCTGGTGTGGCAGCGCCGCCCGCGCCTGGCGAAGCTCAAGCTGGAGGGGCTGGCGCGGGCCGAACTGTGGCGCACGATCCTGCTGGAGAGCCTGCTGCTGGTGGGTGTGGGCTGCCTGACGGGAGCGATCTTCGGCCTCTACGGCCAGCAACTCGCCGACCGTGCGCTCGCCGACTCGATCAACTTCCCCGTGGTGCACTCGATCACGGCGCTGGCGAGCCTCGAGAGCCTCGCGCTGGTGATCGCCACCGCGCTGGCAATCCTCGCCCTCCCCGGCTACATCGCGGCCTGCGTGCCGGCGGCGATGGCGCTGCAGGATTGATGCCCCGCACCCGGCGCCCAGCCCTCCTCCCCTTCCCCCGGCCCCGCCGCCGTCTGCCGGGCGGGCATCGACGTGAGCTGCGCCGCTCGGACCATCCTCGACTTCCCCGTCCGAACCTGCTCATCCCTCGGCGCGTTCACCAACTGTTCACAACCTGATTCCCGGCTCGTTACAAAAACCCGCAATTTGCGGGCGAATCATATTGGTATGAATGCGCCGACCATCGATGGGCAGGCAGGGGAACGGTCGGGGCGCATCGACCCGGGCGAGGGGTCGGGGGGCATCGACCCAGGCTCAGGATCGGGGCACATCGACCCCAGCGCCCAGTCGAGCCGCGTCGACGACGGTGTCAGCCGCGTCGACCTGCATTGTCACTCATCCGCCTCCGAGGTTTCGCGACTGGGGGTTCAGCGCGCGATGGGGCTCCCCGAGTGCGCCACACCGCCGGAGGAGGTTTACGCATTGGCGAAGCGGCGCGGGATGGACTTCGTGACGATCACCGACCACGACACGATCGACGGGGTGCTGGCGATCGCCGATCGGCCAGACGTGTTCGTCTCGGAGGAGCTCACCGCCCACTTCAGCGGCGAGCGCCAGGCGGTGCACGTGCTCTGCTACGGAATCACGCCGGAGGATCACGAGTGGCTGCAGCGCCACAACCACGACGTGGAGACGTGCGCCGAATACATGAGTGAGCGCGAGATCGTGTGCGCGCTGGCGCACCCTTACTACACGGTCGCCGCCCCGCTCTTGCCCCGCCACCGCCGCCGCCTGGTGGAGCTGTTTGCGATCTGGGAGGTGCGCAACGGCGCCCGCGCGCGCGAGCTCAACCGCCCCGCGGCGATCTACATCGCCACACACGACGGGATCGGGATCGGCGGCAGCGACGACCACGCCGGGGTGGACATCGGCCGCACGTTCACCGAGACGCCGCCCGCCGAATCACCCGCCGAGCTGCTGGCGCATCTGCGCGCCGGGCGGACACGCGCGCGCGGCGAGCAGGGCAGCGCCGCGAAGTGGGCACACGCGGCGATCGCGCTCGCCGCCCGCTCGCTGGGGGCCGACGGAGATGGGGTTGGCGTTGAACGGGGACCCGCCCACCCCGCCCACCCCGCTCATCCCGACCCCCGCATGGTGATGCGCATGGCGGAGCGCCTGCTGCGCGAGGGCGACGCCCGCCATGGGGCCACCGGCAGCGATCTCACGCCGGACGATGCGCGACAACTGCTGCGCGCCTGGCTGGCCGCGGTGGAGCTGCCCGAAAGCGAGCTGCTGGCGCACATGCAGGCGGATGGCTTCACCCACTCCGATCTCTACCGCCGCGCCTGCCGCGCGCACGAGCGCAAGCTGGGCGGCGCCGTGGAATCGGTGGCGCAGGCGATCGAGGCGGGCGGGGGCGTCGATCTCTCGGCCGCCGCCACCGCGGTGTTCGAGGGCTGTATCGCGGCTATCCCCTACGCGCCCGCCGCCGCCTTCCTCGGCGCGGAGAAGGCGAAGCTGGACTCGCGCGAGGGCGAGACTCCGCGGGTGGCGGTGATGGCCGATGGGATCGCCTCCAGGCACGGCGTGTCGCGCACGATCGAGGAGATCCGTGCGCGCGGCGTGAAGGGGTACGAGATCGAGGTGATCGGCACCGACCCGGGCGTCGACCGGCGGCTGTCGGCGGTGGCGGAGCTCGACGTGCCGCTCTACCCCGGTTTGCGGATCGGCGTGCCGGGACTGCCCGCGGCGGTGGAGACCCTCGCGGAGGGCGCGTTCGATGCGATCCACGTCTGCTCGCCCGGGCCGATCGGCATCGCCGGCGCGCTCGTGGCGCGCGGGTTGGGGGTGCCGCTGATCGGCAGCTACCACACGGAGCTCACCGCGTACGCCGCGTTGCGCTCGGGCGACCCGGGTCTCGCGCAGGCGATGGACCTCGCAGTGCGGACGCTGTACGGGGCGTGCGACCTGGTGCTCTCCCCCTCCCCCTCCTCCGACGAGACGCTCGAGCAGCTCGGGATCCCGGCTTCGCGGATCGCCCGTTGGGATCGCGGCGTGGACTGCTCGCGCTTCGATCCCTCTTTACGTGGCGAGTGGCCGCTGCCGGGCGAGCTCAACGTCCTCTACAGCGGACGCATCACCCGCGAGAAGGGGGCAGACCTGCTTGCGGACGCCTTTCTCGACGCACACGCGCGCGACCCGCGGCTGCACCTGGTGCTGGCAGGCGGCGGCCCCGAGGAAGGGCGTCTGCGGGAGCGCCTCGGCGAGCGCGCCACCTTCCTCGGCTGGCAGGAGGGCACGGAGCTGGCGAAGGTGTATGCGAGCGCCGACATCTTCCTGTTCCCCAGCGCCACCGACACCTTCGGGCAGGTGATCCTCGAGGCGCACGCCTCCGGCTTGCCGGTCGTTGCAGTGGACGCCGGGGGGCCCGCGTCGCTGATCGAGCACCGCGTGAGCGGCCTTTTGTGCGAGCCCTCCCCCGAGGCGCTTGCCGAGGGAGTGCTGGAGCTGGCCGGCTCGCCGCTGCTACGAGGGCGGTTGGCGACGGTGGCGCTCACGTGCGTGCGCCGGCGCACTTGGGAGGGTGCGCTGGAGCGACTCGCAGAGGGTTACCGCCGCGTGCTCGATGGGCCGCCTCACAGCGCGGTGGGAAGCCCGGGGGCGCGCCGTGCCGCTTAGCGCCGCCACACAATCCAAGCCCAAGATCGCGGTGGCACTGCACGACGTCGAGCCGGCGACCTTCGAGCGCAGCGCCGATCTCCGCGAATGGCTGGGGAAGCGCGGTGTGGATCGCGTGACGCTGCTGGCGATCCCCGCGCGCGACCTGCACCCGGTGGGCGAGCGCTCGCCAGAGCTGGTCGACTGGCTGGCCACCCGCCGCCGCCTCGGCGACTCGATCGCCCAGCACGGCTTTCAGCACGAGCAGCTGCGCCGCCCGAGCTGGCCCCACCGCGTCTCGACCCCCGCACGGACGCGACGAGCGGCGGAGTTCGTGGGGCTCGACGACGAGGAGACCCGCCGCGCCGTGGAGGCCGGCTGGCGGCTGATGAAGCTGGCGGGAATCGAGCCCGACGGCTTTGTCGCGCCCGCCTACGCCTACACCCCCGCGCTGCGCCGCGCGGTGAAGGCCCGCTTCCGCTGGTGGGCCGGCCTGTTGAGCCTGCACGGCGAGACCGAGTCCCCCCGACCCCGGCTCGTCCCCGCCCGGAGCCCACGCGCGAGGCTCGTCCCCGCGTGGGGCCCGCGCGCGATCCGCGCGGGAGCGCTGCTGGCGGGAGACACGCTGCGACTGGACCTCTCGCCCGCGCACCTCGACCACCCCCACCAGCTGGAGGCGCTGGAGCGGACGCTCGCCCGCGTCGCCCGGCGCCGGCTCGCCGTCACCTACAACGAGTTGGCGGGGGCGCCGCTCCAGGCGGACACCGAGGCTTCCAGCGAGCTGAGGCCGCGCGTCGCGGCGTAGGAAGGCAACCCACGAACAGATCAACGGCGGGGCGATGGACGGGTTCGTCAAGTCGGTGGACGCCACGGAGCCGATGGGCTACTACACGCCCGAGGTGCTGCCGTTCGCCTACTCGCTCGCCACCAGGTTCACCCTCACCAATCGATGGTTCTGCTCAGTCCCGGGGCCGACCTACCCCAACCGTCGCTTCCTGCTGGCGGGCACCGCTGGCGTGCGCGAGCGGCCAGTTGGCCGGCTATGCGGGTGACGTGTGGTTACCCCAGCCCGCGCCGAAAGACCACCCTTGGCGCACGATGCCCAACCACGGCATGACGCTCCACACATCAGCTCAGTCCAAGCACGCCGACGGCCACGCGCGCCGCCAGCACCTCATCGTGCGGCGCCTGTCCGGCGAGCCCGATGACCGTGCCCTCCAAGGCACCGATGAGGGCGAGCGCGACTACTCGGGCAGGCGGGCCGGCTGGGATCGTTCCCGCTCTGCGGCCCGCGCCGATGAGGCGGGCGCAGCGCTTGACTAGCGATTCGGAGACACGCTCGAGGTGACGCCCAACGGGGTGATCCTGGCCGCTGAACTCGAGCCTCAGCGCCATCGCCACCCGGGCGACGTCTCGCCGGCAGTAGACCGCATGACCGCGCGCCATGACGATCAGTGCGAGAACTGGATCGGGCTCCTGCTCGATCAGCCGGCCGACCTCCTGCCTCCATGTCTCATCGACCCAATCGATCACCGCCAAGGCGAGGTCCTCCTTGTCCTTGAACTGGTGATAGAGCGCTCCGCGGGTGTAGCCGGCATCGCTCGCCACGCGCTCCAGGATGAGGTTGCCGTAGCCGTAGCGGGACAGCCCCCGCGCCGCGGACTCGAGCAGGGCGCTGCGCGTGCGGGCGCTGCGCTCGGCCTGCGTTGAACGGCGGCCACTTGTGGACCCTGGCCCGGTCGGCTTGCGGATCGGCGCCTCCGCTGTCGATACGTGCATGCATGTATGTTATCTTGTCCGGACACGACCGTGACGTCGCATCGATCAAGGAGCGGCATGAGGCTTCCGAATGCAGCACACGAATCTCGCCCCTGGCGTATCCGCGAAATCGCACAAGACTTCATCCTGGAGGACGTCTGGGCACTTCCCGTGCACGGCGGCGCCGAGGACTTTCAGGTGCTGCTCGAAATCGCGGCTTCCTCCGATCCGGCCAACGCGAAGTCCCTCCCGACTCGCGTCCTGTGGCGCGTCCGCGATCGCCTCGGCGGTTGGTTGGACCTTGGCAGGATCTCCGCCCCAATCGACAGCGGCCGGGATGATGCGCGCAAGCTGCCAATTCCGGGTACGAACGAAGTCTCGCTGGCCGGCCGATTGCCAGACGATCTGCGCAACACGGCGGCGAATCTGGATTTCGGCTCGCTGCCTTTCGCGCCCCTCTATCGCACCGACGTCGAGTTTGCCGCGGAGTTGTCCAACCAGACCGTGCACGGCGTGATGCACCTGGCTTGGGTCAATCAGGGCGAACGCCGCTACCAAGGACAGATGGCCGTCTACGTCAAGCCACGTGGTCCGTTCGGGAAGGGTTACATGGCGCTGATCAAGCCGTTCCGGTATTGGATTGTTTACCCAGCGCTCACGCGACAGATCGAACGCACCTGGAACGCCCGCATGGCACACCGGGAGCGCGACACGTCCACCGCGCCGGCAGCTCGTTAGGTCTGTGATCCCGACCGGACTCCCGACTCCGCCGCTGTGGCAGCACTCGAGGCCTGGAGCAGGTCGTCGGCGCGCCGCCGAGCCTCCCTGCCAACGAAACGCCCAAAGCTCTTTCGTCTCGCTGCGACCGCGCCGTAGAGCAGGGCGGTGATCCGAGGCAAGCCACGGGCCACTCGACCCAGCGCTCGCGTCGACGGCAGCACGCTGAGCACGTCCGCAGCAGCGGCGCCCCCCGAGAGACGGCTGCCGTCGTCGCGGACGACATGAGCCGAACGAAGACGCTCACTCGGGACGACGTCCACGAGCAGCTCGCCACCGAGCGGGGACTGAATCGGCACCGTAGCGAGCACGTGGTGATGGTCGAGCCTCACCGCCCAAGCCATCGCCCAGCGGCAAAAGCCACAGTCTGCGTCATAGAGAACGATCACTGATCTCCCGCAAGCGAAGGAGTTGAAATGACTATGGGCATTATTCTAAGTTGCGCGAGTTCCTCGAGTTCTTCGTGCGCTCGTATTGCTATCGACGCAGCCGCAAGGGCAAGGCCGGGGCGGCCGGCGTTCCGCTCCGCACCCATGACAACGCCAGACCCTGGCCAGTCCGGCAAGTCCAGATAGTCCTCGGCCGGCGGCCCGCCGTCACCTACGACGAATTGGCGGGGGCGCCGCTCCAGGCCGAGAACACCGAGGCTTCCAGCGAGCTGAGGCCCCGCGTCGCGGCGTAGCCGAGCGGCGGGAGCCCGAAGAGATTCTCGATCGTGCGCAGCAGGGAGAAGTCGTTGAAGGGTTCCTGATCGAAGGTGGCGGGCTTGACGAAGGGCGATATCAACAGCGCCCCCACCTGGCCGCCGCCTTTGGGCGGGAGCGTGATCGCGGGCGTGCTCGCCGCGGGCGTCGTCGCGGCCGGGGTCGTCGCGGCAGGCGTGGTTGTGGTGGGGGAGGAGGAGGAGGGTGGGGCAGTTGTGGAGGGAGCGGTCGTGGCCGGTAGCCCCGCCCCCTGCGTCGCCGGCGCCGGGGTGGTGGCCGCGCCGGTGGTACCCACCGCCGGGGTGGTCGTCACCGCCGGCGCAGCGAAGCGGGGCTGCATGCAGCAGGAGCTGGAGTCGGCGAACTCCCCGGTGGTGGGCGCCTGATCGGTGGTGATGATCAGCAGCCCGCCTTTGCGATAGGCGGGGGAGGCGAGGATCTCGGGGACGACGTGGCGCAGGAACGTTTCGGCGGCCGGCAGCCCGCTTGGCGCGCCGGGCGCGCACGTGGTCGGGCGCCCGTCGTGGCAGAGGTCGGGCACGATGTAGGAGAGCGCGGGGGTGCTCTTGGCGCTCTTCAGATCGTCCTCCAGCCCTTCGATGCCGACGTCGTCGTGGGTGCATTCGGGTGAGTGCAGCACGCCATCGAAGTAGGTGAAGGGGTCGCGGAAGGTGGCGAACGTGTCCCCCTGCGGCGCCTGCGAGGTGGGGTCGGAGGCTCCGAATTCGGGGTGCCAGCAGGCGATCGCCTTAGGCGTGCCCACCCCGGAGGCTCCGCCCACCCCGGAGGCTCCGCCCACCCCGGATATCGACGCGCCCGCCCCGGATCTGGATGCCCCCGCCTGCGACTCGAGCCCCGGCACATCGCCAAGCCCTTCGGCGTACACCCTCCACGTGAGCCCCTTCGCGGTGAGCTGTTCGCCGACGGTTTGGGCTTCCTTGGGATAGATGCAGCCATCGCCTGTGTACTGCCCCTTGCTGTTGGCCTGCCCCGGGACGATGTCGCTGAAGGTCGGGCAGTCGGCAGCCGTCTGCAGGGTTGGCCCGAGCCCGCTGATCAGAGCCACCTCGTCGGCGAGCTCTTCGTGGGCAACGCCGTAGAAGCGCACCAGCAGCTCGCCCTGGTGCTCGAGCGTGTGCGCGATGTATGGCGCAGGCGATTCCGGCCCGAAGGTTTGGGCGTAGGCCTGGTCGGCGAGCACGATCAGGAAGACGTGCTTCACCGGCGGCAGCTTCGGCGCTTCCTCTTTGGACCCGGAGCCCTTCGAGCCGCCCTTGCCCGAGTGTTTGTGGCCTTCGCCCGAGGATGGGCTCGGTTCTTCGGAGGAGGGCTTCGATTCTTCCGAGGAGCCCGAAGGCGATGCTTCCGGCGTCGGCGTTTCTTCGGATGAAAGCCCACCCACTCGCGCGGCGGCGAGCGGGGTGCTGGCGACCGGGGCCGCGGGGGCGGCGGGCACCAACAGCGTGAGCGGCCCACGGCGCAACGCGTTCAGAGCGCCGGAGGGATTGGAGGCAGCCGCGCCGGTGACCGTCCCGAAGCCGAGCATCGCAAGGGTCAGCACGGCGGCCGTGAGCGGACTCGGCAGTCCGCCCCGAGAACTCCGCGGCGCGGAAGGAGGTGGCACCGATGCCCGCCCGCCCGGGCGCAGACCCTCGAGGATCCGCTCCAACGCCAGTGCGCGCGGCCCATTGCGGGCGCCGCAGCTCAGGCAGTAGCGCTGGTCGCCTGCCAGCGGCGAGCCGCACTCGGCGCAGGCGCCGGGGGGAGGCGTGGGCACAGGGGAATCCCCACTCACGGGCGACGCTCTCAGCTGACTGGAGCGCCGGGGGGCAGTACCAGGGTCTGCTCCTCGGCGCGTTCCTCGCCGGCCGCCGGCGCAGCCGAGTCGCCCCCCGATCCGCCGCTGGCCGGCTCGCTCGGCGACCCGCCGTTGGCGGCGGCGCTCGGGACGCGCTCCATCAGCACCTTGCCGCACTGCCAGCAGTAGAGCGCACCGCGGCCGTGCACCGCGCCGCAGTCGGGGCAGGTGCCGGTCTCCACGTGCTCGCGGAGGCTGAGCACGCGCTCGAGCTCGCCGAGCTCGGCGTCGCGCTCCTGCAGCTCGCCGGCACGGCGCACGAGCACGTCGAGGCGGAAATGATCGCGAATGGCCATCTCGTAGGCGAGGCCACCGAGGTCCCAGTGCAGCTCGGCGACCTGCGCCAGCAGCTCGTCGCGCCGGCGTTCCAAGCTGGCGCGCCCGTCGCCGGCGTCCGGGGATCCGGGAACGGCAGGGGCTTGTCGAGGAGCGTCCGCGCCGGGGCGCCCGAGCAGCGAGTCGAAGATACCCATCAGCCCGTGCTCATTATGTCGAAAGTGCCCATCGGCAGGTTGTAACCACGTCGTGGAGGCCCGTCAGCCCGTCGTCACCACGTTGGGGATGTTGCGTGTCTTCTGCTCGGCGCTTTCGCCGCTGTTGCTCGATTTGGTTTTGCTCGAGCCGCCGCCGCTACTGGAGGAGCTCCCCGAGGAAGAACTTCCGGAGGACGATTTGGTGGAGGATTTGGATGCGGAGGATGAGCCTTTGCCACCGCCGCTCGTGGTCGATCCCGAGCCGCCGCCATTTTTGCTGCCGGCGCCGGTGGACGAGCCGGAGGAGCTTTCCGCGGGCGTCGTGACCGCTGGGGCGGCGCCGTTGCTCGTGCCCGATGCCGCGGCGCCGGGGGTGGCGACCGAGATCACCTGCGCCGGGGTGGTGGTGGTTTTGCCCGCACCCGCGCGGCCGATCAGCACGCCGACGCCCATCGCCAGCAGCAGCACCCCCACGCCGGCCACGGCGGTCGCGCCCGAGAAGCGCCCGCTCCCGGCGGCGCCCCCCGCGACGGCGCCCCCCGCGGCACCTCCGCCCCCGCTCGACGGGGCCGGGCCGGAGACGGTTGCGGGCGTGAAACGACTGAGGAACTGGCTGCGCGCCTGCACCTGGCGCCCCCCGCACTCAAGGCAGTAGCGCTGATCGTCGGCAAGCGAAGCGCCGCAGTAAGCGCAGGCTTTCATAGGCCCCGCATCATACGGTTTCGCCACGGCGGCAATTGGTGACGATTCGGTGAACATCCGTGCCGGCAAAGGGATGACGTGAAAGACTGGCGCCCACACCGTGCGGGTGTCATAACACGTCGTTCACAAGTTTTTCACACGATCGGGTGGTCCCGATGCACAGCTTTCTCGAGCCTCTCACGACTCCCAGCCCCGAATCTCCATTTCCCGGCTCCCAGCCCGAGGGCGAGGACCCGCGGACGCAGACCTTCGGCAACCTCGAGCTGCGCCCCGATGAGATGCAGGCGCTGGTGGCGGGCACGCGGGTGGGCCTCACCGTGCGCGAGTTCCAGGTGCTCGCCGCGCTGGCGGGCCGTGAGGATCGCGTGATGCGCCGCGCGGAGATCTACCGGCAGGTGTGGGGCGGGGAGATGAAGCACCGCGACCGCGCGGTGGACGTGTTCGTGCGCAAGGTGCGCACCAAGCTCGCGGCCACTGCGCCCAGCTGGACCTACATCCACACACACTTCGGGATCGGCTACCGCTTCGCTCCGGAGCCAACCCCCCCGGCAGAGAGCGAGGTGAGCGCCATATGAGGGGATCCACCAACCCCAGCCGCCGGGCAGTCTGGGCAGGAGCACTGCCGATAGGCGTCGCGCTGGCGTTGGCGGGCGTCGCGCTGGCGCTGCCGATCTCCTCGCAGGCGACCGCCAAAACCCCCAAAACCCCGAAACCGCCCAAGGTCAAGCCGCCGCACGCCGCCACCGAGCGAGCGGCGCACGCGGGCGAAACCACCGTCGAGCTCGACGGTACGGTCAACCCTCACGGCACGGAAACCACCTGCTACTTCCAGTACGGCACCACCACCGCCTACGGCGCGCAGACGCCCACCGCCATGGTCGGCAGCGGCACCACCGGGGTGAAGGTGAGTCAGGCGATCTCCGGGCTGCAGGGGGGCACGACCTACCACTACCGCATCGTGGCAACCAGCTCGACGGCGGGCACGTCGGACGGTGTCGATCGTACCTTCGTCACCAAACGGATTCCGCTGAAGTTCGTGATCGTGAAGGCGGCAAAGGCAACAACCTTCGGGAGCCAGTTCTCGCTGACCGGCACCCTGTCCGGCGCCGGCGGGGCCGGGCACCAGGTGATACTGGAGGTCAGCACGTTCCCCTACCTGACCGGCTTCGGCGACGTCGGCACGCCGGTGAGCACCGACGCCGCCGGCAACTTCACCCTCACCGCCCCCAACCTCATGCAGACGACCGAGCTGCGCGTGCGCACGCTCGACGCACCGCCGATCTACAGCCAGATCGTCAAAGTGAAGATCGCGGTGCTCGTCACGCTCACCGCGCGCCCGGCCGGGAAAACCGGCTATGCGCGCCTCTCGGGCACCGTGACGCCCGCGGAGGCCGGCGCGCCGGTGGAGCTCCAGTGGGTCAAGCCCACTGGCAAGTACGTGACCGTGGGGAGCACGGTGGTGAAGCGGGGCACCTCGCGCACCTCGCGCTTCAGCGCCGTGGTGAGGATCCGCCACAGCGGCTACTACCGCGCGCTCGTCAGAGTGAGCAACGGCAAGCAGGTGCCGGGCTCCAGCCGCACCGTGATGCTGCGTGCGGCGCCGGTGGTGCACAAAAAGCGTCGCGTGCACGCCCACCACCGTTGAGACGACGCCGGCCCCGGAGGCACAACCCCCCGGGGCCGGTGGATGCCGCAATGCGGTGAGCCGCCGCTCAGGTGTCGCTGCTGGCGGTGGTGATCGACAGGCTTTTGGAGTTGCTGGTGACCGAATTGGACACCGAGGCGCCAGACGGGTTGCCGCTGATCGCGCTTTTGGCGATCGAGAACGAGCCCGGGTGATCCGCGGAGCTTTCGTCCGAGGAGCCCTGCACCGCCCATTCGCTCATGCCTTTGATCGTGTCGCCGCTGCCGGTCCCCTTCGGGCCGTACTGCTGTTCTTCGTACTGGAACACCAGGATGCCGACTTTGCCGCCTTCGAGTTCGTCGTTATTGACGGTCGCCCACCCCTGGTCGAGGCCCACCGACGCGTAGCGGTCGCCGGTCAGTTTGTTGCTGGAGATCGCCAGCTGTGAGGACGTCGGCGCCGTCGGCGAGCCATCGAGGTAGTAGACACCGAAATCGTTGTCATCGATGATCGACTTGGTGACGCTGGATCCCGCGGCGGCGCCGTAGAAGAGGACCCCGGTCGCCTCGTAGCTCGGGTTGTACTCGTTGCCGCTGATCGTGGACTCGGTGATTTTCGCCTGCGCGCCGTTGCTCACCTGGATCCCGTTCTGGGCGATCGTGGGGGTTTCGCCGGTGCCGGTGACCGTAGTGCTCGTGATTGTCGCTTTCGAGCCGGCGCCATCTACGGTTATGCCGTTCTTCTGGTAGCCGCTGACGGTGTCGTTGGACAGCGTCGCCGTCCCGACTTCGACCGGTTTGGTCCATGCCATCCCGATCTGGATGCCGACTCCACCTTGGCAGCCGTTGATCGGATCGGCGCCCGCGCCGGCGATCGTCGAGTCGGTGAGCTTCAGATCTGCTCCGCCAGCCACCAGGATCCCGTAGAGGCTATCGCTGCACTTGCCGGATGGCCAGTGGCCTTCGATCGTCAGACCGTTGATCGTGACGGTTCCCGCGCCGCAGATCGACACCACGTCTTCGTTCGGTTCGCCTGTCGCTTCGTCGCAGGTCGTCGTCGATAGGCTCGGCGTCGCGGGCAGCTGGAGAGTGACGGAGCCGGCCGCCACGATGCTGAGGGCTGTGGTGATCTGCAGCTGTTCGACGTACGTGCCGGTGCAGACCTCGATCTTCGCCCCGGTGGTATCGGCGGCGATCGCTGACTGAATTGTGCTGTAGCCGGGGCTGGTGCAGCTTTTTCCCGGGGATTTGACGGTGGGCGCATGCGCCACCCACAGCGACCCGGCTGACGCCGCTGCCGGCACCGCGACTACGACGGCCACGGCGGCAGTAAGGACTGCCACTCCTTGTCTGAATCTCATCTCGCTCCTAACCTATCAAATGACAAATGAGGCCAGACTTATATGTGCAGGCACGTCGGGGGCTGTTACCGCCCCGTGAACAGTTTCAAAGAATTGTCTGCGCCGGCTATCCGCGGCAACAATCAGCGAGGGCCCGCGGCAGGCGCCGAGGAGCAAGGGCCCGAGTTAATGTCCCACGCGCCGACCCGCGGCAAATATCAGCGGCCGGTGTGCCGCGGCACTAGCTTGACCGCGTAGGCGTGCGTCCGCGGGGGATCCGGCGCCACAACACGGATCGCGAGGCTGGCGAGCAGGTACCCGTGACCGGCGCACACGCGCGAGCGCCCGGCGCGGTCGAGCCGCAGCACCACGGTGGCAGCCCGGCCGTGGAGGATCGAGAAGCTGCCCCCGGCGAGCGTGACCGCGTGAGAGCGTCGCGCGGCGCGGGCCTGCGGCGCGAGCATCAGCATGAGACGCCCCCGGCAGGTGGTCGCGGCCGTACAGCGCAGCTTCACCCGCACGCGGCCCCCGGTGGTTGGCAGCCGTTTGGCGAGCAGCACCACGCCGCCGCCCGCGACCCGGTAGGCGGCCACCCCCTGTTTGGGGGTTGCGGTGGCGCCCGAGGCGCCACCGCCGGTTTGCGTCTGCGTGCCCGGGGTGGGGTTGGCGCCCGACGGCGATCCGGGCGATGGGGGTCCCGGCGGCGGGGGTTCGTTCCCGAACACCCACACGGCGCCCGCCCAGTTGCCGTCGCGAATGCCACCGACGAGCGCGGTGTCACCATCGGCGGAGAGCGCCACGCTCCAGCCGAATTCGCCGTTGCCGCTCTCTTCGTTGCCGCCCGTGAGCTTTTCGCCCTGATGCGCCCAGGTCGAGGCGGCGCCGGCGCCCGAGCGCACGAACAGCCACGCCGCGCCGCGCTGTTCGTCGTCCCTGACGCCGCCGATCAGCGCCGTGCCCCCGTCCGGCGTGAGTGCGACCGCGTCGCCGAAGTAGCCCCGGCCCACCTCGCCCGCGCCGGTGAGCTTGGTTCCCTGCTGCGCCCAGCTCGCATCCGCGCCGGAGCCCGAGCGCGCGAACACCCACGCCGCGCCGTCACCGGAGTCGTCGTGGTAGCCGCCGATCAGCGCGGTGTCGCCTTCGGCCGAGAGCGCCACACTCTGGCCGAACTCGCCTTCGCCGCTCTCTTCCCCGCCGCCGGTGAGCTTCGCGCCCTGCTGCGCCCAGTTCGCACCCGCGCCGGAGCCCGAGCGCGCGAACACCCACGCCGCGCCGATGTTTCCGTCGTCTTTGCGCCCACCGATCAGCGCGGTGTCACCTTCGGCCGAGAGCGCCACGCTCCAGCCGAACTCGCCTTCGCCGCTCTCTTCCTCGCCACCGGTGAGCTTCGCGCCCTGCTGTTCCCAGGCGGCGCTCGTGCCGGCACCCGAGCGTTCGAACACCCACGCAGCACCGACGTCGCTGTGGTCGACGTAGCCGCCGATCAGCGCGGTGTCGCCGTTCGCGGAGAGCGCCACGCTCTGGCCAAACCAGCCGCCCCCGCTCTCCCCGGCGCCCGTCAGCTTTGCCTGCTGCGTCCACGTGGAGCCCGTGCGAGTGAACACCCACGCGGCGCCGCCGCCCTCGTCGTTGGGTGCGCCGATCAGGGCGGTGTTGCCGTCGGCGGAGAGCGCCACGCCGCGGCCGAAGTGGCCGGCGCCCGACTCTTCACCGCCGATGAGCTTCGCCTGCTGCGTCCAGCTGGAGCCGGTACGCGTGAAGACCCACACCGCGCCGGCTTCGCTGCTGTCGCGGGGGCCCCCCACCAGGGCGGTGTCGCCATCGGCCGAGACCGCCACGGTGCGGCCGAAGCGGCCTTCGCCCGACTCTTCACCGCCGGTGAGCTTCGGGCCCTGCTGGAACAGCGGCGCCGAGCCGCTGGCCAGGCCATCGGGGATCGCGGCACCGAGCGACAGCAGCAATGCGAGCAGCGCAACAACCGGCGCGGTGCGCCGCGAAGCCTTCGGTTTTGTTGGGAGCAGCGTTCGGTAGGTCATCCAGGGCTATTCCGGTTGGCGCGAGACGGCTGTCCATAGCCCTACCGCGCACAGTGGTGCCGTATCTAACTCCACCCGCGCGCCCGTCCTCCGAGACTTCACGAGATGTTCACAGCCGGCACGCACGATCACGAGCAGGCTGCTGCTTGCTCGCCGGCCCCTTTCCAACCCGGCGGGGCAACACGGCTTGTCGACCAGCGCCAGCCCACTCACGCAGGACGCCGTCGGGACCGCAAATGGCCATCCCCGCGTGTTGATGCTCGGGATGGGCTGGTTTCCATCGACGGTGGGCGGGCTCGATCGCTACTACCGCTCGCTCTTCGAGCAGCTTCCCGAGGCGAGCGGCGTCGTGATCGGCCCGGCCGAGGGCGCGCCCGCGGCGATCGTCGCCGCCTCGCGCCACGACCTTCCGCTCGCACGGCGCCTCGGCTCGTTCTGGCTGGCCGCCCGGCGCGCCGCGCGCGGGGCCGAGGTGGTGGACGCGCACTTCGCGCTGTACGCGGCGGCGCCGCTCCTGCTCGGGCAGCGGCGGCAACCGACGGTGTTTCACTTCCACGGGCCGTGGGCGGATGAGAACGCGGCGGCGGGTGACTCCTCGCGCGTGAAGCGCGCGCTGCGTGCGGGTTTGGAACGCGGTGTGCTGCACCGCGCCGACGCCCACGTGGTGCTGTCGTCCGCGTTCCGCAGGGTGCTCGTCGAGCGCCATCGCGTGGCGCCATGGAATATCAGCGTGTGCGCGCCGGGTGTGGCTCTCGAGCAATTCACTCCCGGCGACGGGCCGGGGGCTCGCGCGCGGCTGGGCATAGAACCCGCGGCCTTCGTCGTCGTGTGCGCCCGTCGCATGGTGGCCCGCATGGGAATCGACCTGCTGCTCGACGCGTGGAGCCAGCTCGAGCACGAGCTGCCGGAGGGCTCGCTGCTGCTGCTGATCGGCGACGGGCCGCTGCGCGAGACGTTCGCGGCGCGCGCCGCACACCCACCCCTGGCGGGGCGGGTGCGGGTGATGGGCAGGCTCTCCGACGAAGAGCTGATCGAGTCCTACCGCTGCGCCGACGTGGCGGCGGTGCCGAGCGTGGCGGTCGAGGGTTTTGGCCTGGTGGTGCTGGAGGCGGCGGCGTGCGGCACCCCCAGCATCGTCAGCGACGTGGGCGGTCTGCCGGAGGCCGCGGCCGCGCTCGACCCCTCGCTGGTGGTCGCCGCCGGCGACACCGAGGCGCTCGGCGCGCGCCTGCGGGCAGCGGCGCAAGGGGCCCTGCCCACGCGGGCCGCCACGCGCGCCTACGCCGAGCGCTTCGCCTGGCCGGCGGTGGCAGAGCGCCACCGCGCCATGCACCGCCGGCTGGTGGCCGGCAGCCGCGAGCAGCAATTGAGGGTCGTGTATCTCGACCACGTCGCCCGGCTGTCGGGAGGCGAGATCGCGCTGCTGCGCCTGCTGCCCCATCTGCGCCACGTGAACGCCCACGTAATCCTCGGCGAGGAGGGGCCACTCGCGTCCCGGCTGGCACAGGCGGGGATCTCGGTGGAGGTACTGCCGATCGCCGCCGTGGCACGGAATGCTCGCAAGGACACGATGCACCTTGGCGGTGCCTCGCCCGCCGCGCTGCTGAGCACGCTCACGTACGTCGCGCGGCTCACGCTGCGCCTGCGCCAACTGCGACCCGACCTCGTGCACACCAACTCACTGAAGGCCGGCGTATACGGAAGCCTCGCAGCGAATGCCGCTGGCATCCCGGTGGTGTGGCACCTGCGCGACCGGATCGCGCCCGACTACCTGCCGCGCCCGGCGGTGCGCTTCGTGCGCGGGCTGGTTGGCCGCATGGCGGGTGGCGTGGTCGCCAACTCGGCCGCCACACTTGCCACGCTCGACGCCCACGGCGCATCCCATCCCCTCGCCGCCGGGGCTCGTGACCGCAACGGAAACCACCGCACGGTTCCCAACCTGTCGACGCCCTCCAGCCCTCCCCCTACGCTTGGCGGGCGCGCTTCCGGTGCCCGAGATCGGGGCCGGGGGGTGCACCGCGTGATCCCCGACTCGGTGGAGCCCTCCCCCTACCCCCGCGCGCCCGAGTCGCCCGCCACGCCAGCCCCGACGTTCGGGATCGTCGGGAGGATCGCCCCGTGGAAGGGACAGGACCTGTTCGTGCGCGCCTTCGCCGCCGCCTTCCCCTCGGGTGCGGAGCGCGCGGCGATAGTGGGAGCGCCGATGTTCGGCGAGGAGGCGTGCGAGCGTGAGCTGCGGGCGCTGATCGTGCGCCTGGGGCTCGCCGAGCGAGTGGAGCTGCGCGGCTTTCGCGAGGACGTGTGGAGCGAGCTCGCACGGATCGACGTGCTGGTACACGCCTCCGTGATTCCCGAGCCCTTCGGCCAGGTGGTGCTCGAGGGCATGGCCGCGGGCCTCCCGGTGATCGCACCCGACGAGGGCGGCCCCTCGGAGGTGATCGCCGACGGCGAGACCGGCCGCCTGTTCGCGGCCCGCAGCGTAGACGCGCTCGCCGCCGCGATGCGCGCGCTGAGCGCCGACCCCCAGGCACGCGAGCGGCTTGGGAGCGCGGCGCGACGCTCGATCGAGGCGTATCACCCCGCGCGCGTGGGGGAACGGTTGGAGGAGGTGTATACCGAGGTGCTGGGGCGGCCACGGCGGTGTACTCCGAAGTGCTGAGACACTGACCACGATGCCCTACCCTTTCCGGCGGCGATCCTCCCTCCGGTAGGCCGGCTCGCGGACGAGTTACGGCGCCCTGTTGGCGCAGGTCTGAACGAAAGTGCGGGCAACACGACGAACGACGGGAGACGGAGATGGAGCTGCAGAGCGAATGGATCGACTACGACAGCCCCGCAGGAGCGGTCGCCGGATACCTCGCGCGACCCCTCCCGGTGAGCGGGCCGGCGCCCGGGGTAGTGGTGATCCAGGAGGTGTGGGGAGTGGATGGGCACATCGCCGATGTGGCCGACCGCTTTGCCAACGCCGGGTATGTCGCACTCGCGCCAGACCTCTACTCGGCCGGCGGGAGCAGGCCGCCGGTGCTCGTCGCCGGGCGCGTGGCGGCCGCCAAAGAGTTCCTCAACACCATCCCCACGGGGCAGTGGATGGCGGTACTCGGCGACGAGCAGCGGCGCGCGGAGGCGCTCGCGCAGCTGCCCGCCGGTGAGGCCCGGGAGGTCGGGGAAACGATCGCGGCGCTGTTCGGCGGGGTCGGCGGAGACCCCACTCGTCACGTGAGTGTGCTGCGGGCGGCCGTCGCCCACCTACGTGCCCACCCGGCGTGCGCGGAGCGAGCGGTCGGCTCGGTCGGCTTCTGCCTAGGTGGCGGGCTGTCGGCGCTGCTTGCCGGCGAGGAGCCGGAGCTCGCTGCGGCGGTCGTCTTCTACGGCTCCTCGCGCGACGACGAGCAGGCAGGCTCGATCCGCTGCCCGCTGCGCGGCTTCTACGGCCACGACGATCCCCGCATCGTGAGCGGCCTGCCCGCGTTCGACGCCGCCCTGAGCGCGGCGGGTGTGGATCACGAGCTGCGGATCTACCCCGACACCGGGCATGCCTTCTTCAACGACACCCGCCCCAGCTACCGCCCCGAGGCGGCCCGCGACGCGTGGGCTCGCACACTGGCGTTCTTTGCCGCGACGCTCGAGCCGGTGTCCACCGTGCCCGTGCAGGAGGCTGCGCCTGCCGCTTGAGGCACGCCCGTCCCATTCCTCTTTTTCTCTCTCCGCGATGAGCGCTGATATGGTCGCACCGTCAGCGCAGCTCGACACCGCCGTCGTCACGGGAGGGTGACATGCCGTTGCTTGCCGTATCGACCGCTGGAATCGGGGCCCTCGGGTTGCTGTACCTCTTGCTGCTGCTGGTCCTCGGCCTGAGGTCGATCAAACACGGTCATTGGATCATGTTCTTGATCGGAATTCCGATCCCGCTGTTCTGGGTGATCGGCGGCCTGATGCCGCCGGTGGAGCGGTAGCCGCACCCCTCTCGGTAGGCTACCCCGTGCCACCATCCGCCAAGACGCTCGCGCGGCGCATGGTGCCGCACCCGTTGTATCGTCGCTACCGCCAGCGCAAGGTCGCCTCGCTGATCGCCGGCTATCCGCCCCGGGAGGTGACGCACACCTACGGCGGCCACACGCTGCGCGTACGCCTCACCGACCCGCTGGCGGAGGGCTGGTATGACCACGACTGGGGCAAGCTGGAGGCGGTTGCGTTCCTGCGCGAGCGCAGCGTGCTGAGGCCGGGTGCCAGGATCTTCGACCTCGGCGCTCACCAGGGGATCGTCGCGCTGATGCTGGCACGCGAGGTGGGCGAGACAGGGCGCGTGGTGGCGATCGAGGCGGAGCCTCACAACGCGCGGTTGGCGGCCGCCAACCGCGAGCTCAACGACGCCGCCAACCTCACCGTGCTGCACGCGGCGGGCGCGGCGCGCGCCGGCACGATCTCCTTCGCGGAGGGCCTCAACGGCCAGATCGACGAGCACACCTCCACCGGGAACGTGGAGGTGGCGGCGGTGACGATCGACGACCTCGCGCGCGAGCACGGCACGCCCGATCTCGTGCTGGTCGACGTGGAGGGCTACGAGGGAGCGGTGCTCGAAGGCGCCCGCGAGACGCTGGCGGGCGGCTCGACCAGCTTCCTGGTGGAGATGCACGAGGAGCTCAACTCCTACGGCGGGCGGGCCGATGAGATCGTGGAGCTGTTTTCCGGCTTCGAGCGTTTCGTGGCAGTCGAGGACGACGATCCGTTTCTTCCGCTGCAGGGCTCCCCGCCGGCGGGGCGGTTCTTCCTGATCGCCCTCGCTGGACCTCCCCGCTCCGCCGTCTGATCGCGCTCGCTGGACGTCGCCACTCCGCCACCTGATCGCCCTCGCTGGACCTCCCCGCTCCGCCGCCTTGTAGAAGCACAACCAGGCCGTTGAGGCCCGCGGGGCGAGGGGCGAAGCCGCCCGATGCGCGCACAGAGCGCGGCTCCCACACACGTCCACCGCGGTATTTCCACGTCAAGCGGGCTGACGAGACCGTCGATCGGATTGGTGAAGGCCGACCCCCGGCAGGCCTCCCCCGCAAAGTGCTCCGAGTAGACACGCCCACCCATTCGCCTGCGCCTGCCCGGCGAGCTCGGCCAACGAGCATCCTCACCGCGGCGCTTGCGATCGCGGTGGGCCTGCTTGCGCCGGGGTCCGCGGCGCTCGCACCGGGGTCCGCGGCAGCATCGGGAGCGGCGCACACCCGCTCGGTGGCGCACCCGAGCAGCGCCCGACAGTCGTGCGCGGCGAAGCGCCGCGGTGACTCCTCCGGCCACGGGCGCTCCTCGGCGAAGTGCGCGAAGAAGCGCACAACCAAGGACGGGCATCAGCCGGCCCACCACTCCCCCGCGAGCTCTCCCACCGGCACGGGCACCGGCGCGGGCGCCGACTCCACCACGGAAGCTCCGGAAAGCGAACTGCCCTCCCCGGAAGTGACGGGCGCTAGCACGGACGCCGAACCGGGCGAACCCTCCGGGGAAGCGCCCGGCGAACCGGGCGGCGGCGGCTCGGAAGGCGGCGACGGCTCGGAAGGCGGCGACGGCTCGGAAGGGAGCGGCGCCTCCGCGAAACAGGGCAGCGGCTCCACCGAACATGGCGGCGGCTCGGCGGAACAGGGCGAAGGAGAAGGCTCCGGTGGGACAGTGACGGACCCGATCGACTCCAAGTACCTGGCCGAGACGCCGTTCGGGACGACCTCGTTCTGGATCCAGCCGTGGCGCGCCTACATGGACACGTGGCCGGCCTCGCGCCTGTTGGAATCGCTCGGGATCAACTTCAACGTGAGCGCGCCGCAGGCGGAAGCGACCGCGCAGCTGTTGCAGGACAGCGGCTTCAAGCTGGCGCGCATCGCGATCAACTGGGACGCGCTCTCCTACGAGGACCCCACCCAGTTCGGCGACGAAGCGAGCGTGCGCACACGCCTCGAAGCGCTGCACAAGCACGGGCTGCGGCCGCTGATCCTGCTCGACGCCAACAGTGAGGGCCCCACCCCGGCTCGGCAGCTCAACCTGGAAACGACCGCCGAAGCGCCGGCGGGCGCCCAGACGGTGGCACTCACTCCATCCTCCGCCGCCGCGGTGGTGCCTGGCAAGACCGGCTTCGACGGGCTCTCCTTCGGCGGCGATCCCGACATCCTGATCGACTCCGTCGCCGGCGAGCACGCCACGCTCTCCAAACCGCTGCCGGCCGCGCTGCCGGCCGGCGCGCACAAAGGCGCCACGCTGCTGTACGCGCCCTTCACCCAACCCACGCTCGCCAACGGCCAACCGAATCCGGCCTTCCAGGAAACCCTCGCCGGCTGGCTGAGCTACGTGGCGACGGTGTGCAAGGAGGCCACGAGCATCTTCGGGCCCGAAGGGTATGACCTCGAGGTGTGGAACGAGCTCAGCTTTGGCTCACAGTTCCTCAACGCCGAATACTACGACACGCCCGAGGGCACCGAAGGAGTGAGCGCGGCGACCAGGGAAATCACCAAAGCGCTGCTCGACGAAACAGTCGCTTTTGTGCGCAACCCCGCCACCGGGATCGGCCCGGGCGTCGGCATCAGCGACGGCTTCGCCAGCCAAACGCCGTTCCCCTCCGGCGCGAATGCCCCATTGGGACTCACGGCGCTCAGCAAGCATCTGTACGACGGGGCCAAAACCTTCCCCGCCGCCGACCAGGAACGGTCGCTGATACCGCTCGACGCCATGGGCGAACGGGACACTCCGAAGGACAGCTTCGCCCCTCTGTTCGTACCCCACTACCAGTCGCTGTTTCCCGAGTACTACCTCGCGGCAACGCAAACCGAGACGGTCGTGCGCGACCTCGCGCCGACGACGACCGAAGTGTACGGGCTGCCGCACGGCCGCAACGTCGGCCCGCCCGGTGGCGCTCCGCTGCAGAAGTGGATGACCGAGTACAACCTCTCGCTCAACGGCGCCACGGTGGTCGGCCCCGACGAGAGCACACCCACGCCAACGTCCCTCACACCCGCCGACAAGGCCCACTTCCAAGCCAAGGCGCTGCTGCGCAGCCTCGTCGCGATGATCAACAAGGGCATGACTCGCGAGTACTTCTACGCCGCCGCCGGCCACGCCCTCGCGCTCATCCCCCCCAGCTTTTACTCGGCCCTGCAAGCCCACCCAGAAACCTATCCCGGCGACGCGCTCGGCGGCGAAACGATGAGCGGCTTTCGCAACATGCTCGCCCAATTCCAGGGCCCCGGCCCCGGCTCCGACCTGCGCCAGCTCACACTGCTCTCGATCGCCCAGGACGGCAACCACGCCCAATTCGCCGGCGACGGCACCGCCGCCCACCCCAGCCTCTCCGACCGCGAAGTGCTCGCCGTCCTGCCCTTCCAATCCTCCCCCACCCGCTTTCTGATCCCCGTCTACGTGATGACCCGCGATCTGCTCACCCTCTACGAACCGGACGCCCCCACCAGCGACATCCATCGCTTCGACCTCCCCAACGAGACCTTCCGCATCACGCTCGGCAACCTCCCCGAAACCGACACACCCCCCACGATCAGCGCCTACGACCCGCTGCGCAACGAAACCACCCCCGCCAAGCTCGTCGCGCAGTCCGGCCACACCGCCACGATCGAAATCGCCGCCACCGACTACCCGCGCATCCTCACGATCGAATACCCGTGAGCGGGCCGACGATCACGACGTTCGCCGCTCGAGCGTGCCGGCGGGCGCGATCCACACGCTCGCAAAGTTGAGCACCCGCGCAAGCCGGTCGTAATGATGGTCGTAGTGCAGCACATCGACGCCCGCGTCCTGCGCGGCGGCAGCTATCAAGGCGTCCGCAATCGGGACTCGATGTTGCCCCGGCCCATCGGCGCCAAGGTCGCGCAGCGAGCCGATCGCCGCCCGTTGAGCAGAGACCGAGACCGGTATCTCGCGCAGGAGCGCCTGCTCGGCCTCCAGTTCCGCAAACTCCTGCGCTCCGCGCGTGGAGTACAACAGCTCCAGCATCACGATCGAGCACGTCGCAATCTGCCTGCCGCGCAGTGCGGCGGCCCATCGCTCTCGTACGAGTGGATGTGACACGCGCACCCAAGCGGAGGCATCCGCAATCAGCACCCTACCCCCGAAGGGAGGCGCTCCGCCCACGGCTACATGCCCCAGGCAAGCTCGTCGATACGCCGAGCCACGTCGACATCGAATCCGGGGTCGGTCGAAGTCGATCGGGCAATCATGCGCTCGACGGCCTCGGTGTTTTGCCCATGCTCGACCAGCAGAGCTTCAGCGCCGCGGATGGCGAGATCATGCACGAGCGTGGCGGCCGGTTGACCGGGCTCAACCAGTGGCGCGACGCGCTCCAGCGCTTCAGCGAGCGCGAGATCCTTGGTGATCGGGATGCGAGCAAAGCGGGTGGGCACGGCTCTCATGGTAGCACCTAGGTGTAACACCAGCATACGGCGCTGCGAGCGTCGCCGCGAACGGACTCGGAGCAACCCAGTCGCAATGGCGAGGGCGAAGACCAAGCTCAGCGCCTCAGACCAAGCTCCCAGCAAACCTCAAACCGGTGAATCTCGGGGTCGGAGAGCAGGCGCCCAGCGCCGTAGTCGAGCCCGGGAAACTGGGTCTCATAGCAGCGCATGGCCGCAAGCTTCGCGGCGGCGGCGCGGTCGTCGAGGCGCTCGACGTGAGCACTGCGCAGCCCCGGCAGCTCCGGCACGACCTTGAGAAACTCGAGCCAGAACGCGTCGACGTTGCGGTGGGGATCGGGCTCGGTGCCGTCGACCCAGTGGGGCCAGCCGTGCAGGACGCAGTAGGGCAGATCGGCGTATAGCGTGACCGGTAGGCCCGCACGCAGCAGCACGCGCCCGTAGCGGCGCGCGAGCAGGTGGTCGAGGTGACCGCCAACGCCCGCTGTCACGTGCACCCTCGATGCGCTGGGCGCCGCGGCAAAGAGCGCACGGTCGATCTCCTCCAGGGTGGGATCGGGCGCCGCACCGCGGTACTGGGCGTCCAAGAACGGCAGGTTGACCGGCGTGCGGCCGGCGCCGGCGAGCGCTCGGGCGTCCTCGGCGATCCGCTCGCGGGCTCGCATTGCCGAGTCGGTGGCGCCGGTGATCGCGTCCCATGGCGCCAGCCGCCCGCGCGGCGGAACTCCTGCGAAGAGGTTGACCACGGTCACCCGGCGCTCGCTGGTCAGCAAGCCCCAGCAATCGAGCACGGCGTCGTCCCAGTGGGGCGAGAGCAGCAGCTCGGGAGCCTGCGGGTCGAAGCGCAAGCGCGTGCGAAAGCGGCGCTCCCGGTGGGCCTCCAGCAGCGCCCTCGAGCGCCGGTAGGTCGTGCGAGCTATGTCAAGCGGCGAGCGGATCATCGTCTCCCCGCCTCGCCGGCAACCTCGCCACCGGGCCAAGTCGGGAAAAGACGGCCGTCCAGGGAAGCTGCAGCAGCGCAGTTATGCGCGAGCCGCTCCGCGCAACGATCGGCTGGCTCTTGAGCGAGACGACCTCGGCGGAGAGCAGCCGGTTGCCGTTCAGGGGAAAGCCGGTGCCGAGCGACGTCAGGTCGGGGAGGGTCGCGGGACAGTGGACACGATCGAGGATCTGACGGAGCATGCCCTCCGGGTTGGCGAGGAACTCCTCGTGTCGCAACAGCATCCGTCGCTCGCGCGGATGGCGCAGGAACACCAGCACCGACAGCAGGTGCGTCAGCCACAGGTTGGCGTTGGTGCCGAGCACCCGCAGCCGGCGCTCGGCGACATCGTTTCGATTCAGGTAGAGGTTGAACGAGTCGACCACGCTGCGGGGATCGCGCACCAGGAATATCAGGTACAGGTCGATGCCGGAAAGCGCCTGCAGCTCGTGTGCGCGCAGCGGGAAGTGTGAGGTGTCGACAACGTGTGTGACTCCCGCCGCGCGAGCGATCGCCTGGTAGAGATCCTCGGTGACCCGGCGGTAGCGCTCGCGCAGTTGCTGCCGGGCGCGCCAACGGTGAACCCGAACCGGAGCAGACGAGCGTTCGAGGTCGCGCTGCGCGCGGTTGCCGAACAGCTCCCGCCCCCCCGGCACATCGTCGCGGACGGTGCTCCAGAAGCGCGTCCGTTCCAGGCCGCCGAGCACCGGGGTACCCGAGCGCACCAGCCAGTTGTCGAGCTCGCCGGCGTAGAAGACACCGTCGCAGTTGCCGAGTGCCACGCCGAGGATCGTGCTGCCGCTGCGGCCCGATCCCATCACGTACACAACCTTCGGGCGGGCAGTCGGGGCGCCCGGCCCAGCGGCCGATGTCGATTGGTCCTTCATCGCGCCGGCATTCTCTCGCACCCCGGCCACCCGGCCTCGGTGATTTCACATAAAAGACACATCTACCCACTTTCGCCCGCATGGCGGAGATATCATCCGGCGGGATGTCGACCGCTCCACGCTCGGTGCTGTTGAGCACCCCGCTGTGGGGTCGCAACGGGGGTGTCGCGGCGCACGTCCAGGCGAGCGCGCGACTGCTCGCCGAGCAGGGCCTGCGGGTGACGGTGGTCGCCGCGAAAGTCGACCCGGAGCTGCGGGTGCCCGGCGTGACGGTGCACCACAGCACGCAGCTCTTCGAGGCGCACCTCCCAATCGAGGCGCGGCTCGGCGCCGCAGCTTCGGCGAGCCCCGAGGTGATCCACCTTCACCAGCTCGACGACCCGGACGTGGTGGCGGCGCTGCGAACCAAAGCGCCGGTTGTGCTCAGCGCGCACGGCTACACGGCATGTACCGCCGGCGTGCACTACTTCCGTCCCGGCCAGGAGTGCACACGACCCCACGGCCCGGGCTGCATCCCCAATCTTGCGCTGCGCGGCTGCGCGCACGTGCGCAACCCGCGGCCGCTGCCCTCCTCCTACCGGCAGACGACCCGCGCGCTCGCGGCCCTGCGCGGCGCCGACCTTGCGGTGGCCTACTCGAACGCCGTGGAGCGTCACCTCGCGGTCAACGGCGTGACGCACAGGGCGGTGATCCCGCTGTTCGTCACGTTGGCTCCCCACCCGCCGCACCCGAAGCCGGGACCACACGAGCCGCGTACAACGCATGAACCTCACGAGCCACCTCCCCCATGTGAGCCGCAGGGGAAAGGGAACAACAGCGCCGCGCGGCGCGTGCTGTTCGCCGGCCGGGTGGTGAAGCCAAAGGGCCTCGACGTGCTGATCCGCGCAATGGGCGCAATCGATGCCGAGTTGGTCGTTTGCGGCGACGGTATGCAGCTGCCGGCGATGCGCAGGCTTGCGCGGCGGGTGGGGGTGGAGCGACGCGTGCGCTTCGACGGCTGGCTCGACGCCGAGCAACTCGCCCGGGAGCTGGCGGAAGCGTCCGTCGTGGCGATCCCCTCGCTGTGGCCCGAGCCGTTCGGGTTGGTTGGGATCGAGGCGCTCGCCGCCGGCCGGCCGGTGGTTGCCAGCCTCACCGGAGGAATCCCTGACTGGTTGGATGACGGCGTCACCGGCGTGGGCGTCCGGCCCGGCGACGTGCGGGGTCTCGCGCGGGCGCTCGACGAGCTGCTCGCCGACCCGGAGCGTCAGCGGGAGCTCGGGGCCGCCGGCAGGCAGATGGTGGCCGCGCGGTTCTCCCCCGAGCGGCATGTCGAAGCTCTGCTGGAGGGCTACCGCGCCGCCCGCGCGAGCTGGGAGAAGAGCGAAGCGGCGGAAGGGGCTGTCGCGCTGCCCGCGTGAACCTCGTGGAGCAACTTTCCGACAGCCTCCGCCGTGCGCGTCACGCCCATCCGCTCCTCGGCGAACGTGCGCCCGCGCGCCCCGAGCGCCTCGCGCGCGGCGTCGTCGCGGAGCAGCTCCTGGATCGCATCGGCCAGCACCGGTGCCGTCGGCTCAACCGCTAACGCGGCCTCTGCCCATACCAGCTCCAGCCAGCGGCGGGGTCCATCGATCGCGAGCACCGGCCGGCCCGACGCGAGCGAGGCGGCGAGGGTGCCCTTGCGCGAGGAGGGGCCCGCAGCGTCGACGAACAGCAGCAGATCGCAGGCGGCGAGCGCATCCGAGAGATCCTGCGCGGGGAGCGTGTCGGAGAACTCGAGCGCGTGCTCGATCCCCCGCGCCCGCGCCTCACGCTGCCAGGTCCCGGCCACAGCCGCAGTGCGGCCCGGCGCCCCGAGCAGCACGAGCCGCGGCACCACGCCGCGCTTTGCGAGCAGCGCGATCGCGTCGAGCACCAGCGAGAGCGCGGCCCCCTCGTAGGAGTAGCCGAACAGCCCGATCACCGGCTGTGCCCGATGCGCCGAGGACTCCGACGCAGGAGGCCGCTCGGCAGGATCGAGGCGCGATCCCGAGCGGTCCGCATGCGTCGCCGGGAGATCGGCGGACAGCCCACCAGCAGACGGCTCGCCGACGGGGGGCGGCAAGTTGGAGAAGACCGGGGCGAACGCGGCCGGCCGCCGCGGCAGCCACGGCCGCGACTCCAGCCACCGCACGCGGAAGTCCGTGGTGAGGAGCACCGCCGCGGAGCTGCGCATCACGTCGATCAGCAGCGCCCGTTGCGTGATCGCCCACACCTTGCCCCGCAGGCCGCCGTGCCGCCACGGGTAGACGTACTCGTGCAGTACGGTGACCACGGGGATCCCCGGGCGCCGCAGCACCGCGAGGACGGGGGCGACGAACAGGGGTAGGCCGCGGTGGGAGAAGGCGAAAACCGAGTAGTGCAGCAGGATCGCATCCGGCCGCTCGCGCGCCAGCTCGCCGCCGAGCTCCTTGCCCCACGCGCGGATCTCGGCTCCTCCGCCACGCACCGACTGCTCACGGCGATCCAGCCAGTGCAGCGAGCAGGACACCTCGCCGCCCAGCCCCTCGGCGAGCAGCAGCGCGTGATCGCGCGCGCCGCAGGTCGATCCCAAGGACATGCCGACCACGGCAACGCGCAGCACCGGTGCCCGCCCGGAGAGATCGGGCTCGCGCCCCCCACCAGCCTCCCGCCCAGGGTCAGCCATCGCCGAGCCCCTCCCGGCTGGAGCAAGCCCGCGCGTTCCACTACCCACCGAAGGCCTCCCCGCGATAGGCGGACTCGAGCGCCTGCGTGAGCGCGTCGAGATCGCCCGTCGGCACTACCAGCCCGTTGCGGCCCGGCTCGATCAGCTCGCGCATGCCGGTGTTGGCGCTGACGATCGCGGGGACGCCGCAGGCGAGCGCCTCGACGGGCGCGTAGCCGAACCCGTCTTCCCAGCTCGGGTGCGCATACACCGCCGCGCGTTGCAGATGCGGCAGGGGGTCGCCCGGACGCACGACGATGCGCGCGTCCTCGGCGCAGGCCCGCTGCACGAAGCGCCGCATCCCCCGCGTACCCCACCCGCCCGCCAGCACCAACCGCAGATCGGGATGGTCCAGCCTGCGGACGGCGTCGATCAGCAGAGGCACGCCCTTGGCGACGGAGAGGCTGCCGGCGTACACGATGTCGAAGCTCGGCGAGGCCCCGCGGGCGCGCGCGTCGGGCACGAAACGGGGGGCGGGCGTCAGCGGGAAGCGCGCGAGCCGCTCCTGCGGCACCCCCTCCTCGACGAACGACTCCCAGGCGTGCTCGGAGGAGACGTAGATGCGATCGGCGCGCGTGTACTCGGCGAGGTTGCGCCCCAGCAGGTGCGTCGCCCACGGGCGCTCCAGCGGGTATTGCCGATGGGCGAGAGCATACGTCCGCACCACCCGCCGCAGGTGCGAGTTGACGGACATCAACGACAGCGACTGCATCCGCGCGCGCTCGGCGGCCCGTAGCTGCAGAAGCGCCGAGCCGTTGAACGCGATCAGGTGGTCGGCCGCCGGCAGCCGCCGCGCGGCGTCGAGGTCGAAGGCGATGTTCGCAGCCCACGCGCTCCACGCGGGCGAGCGGCGCGTGAGCGGGGCGATCGCGGCGGCAAGCCGGCGCACTCCGGCCCGATGCGCACCCGCGTCGAGCGGATCGCAGATGCACACCCCCGCCGCCCCCCGACGCGCGAGCGTGTCCATCGTCTCCTGCAGGTGGCGCCCGAGGCCGCCCACGCCGAGCGGGGTCGAGCACGAGACGACGACTCGCCCGGACGGCAGCGCTGCCTCCTGTGCGCGCTCGCGGTCGGCACGCCAGCGCGCATCGAACGACCCGTGTGGGTCTGCCTCGACCGTTCGCGGCCGCTCGATCGACGGCCCGGGAGCGCCCTCGAGATCCGACCATCCATCGGAGAGTCCGCGCTCGGACGCGGCCACCCGCTGCTCAGCCGAGGCGGTCATAGCCCCACAGCGCAACCAGGTCGCGGCCCAGATACTCGCTCAGCGCGACGACCTCGGGCCTGTAACGGCGGCGCAGCTCGAGCATCAGCGCCTCGTCGGGCGGCGGCGGCGCGCCGACGAGCATCCGCCGCCGGATCGTCCGTATCGCGCCGCGGCGCAGACGACGGGGCGTCAGCGCGATCAGCGGCGCCTTGAGGGCGCGCGCGCCCCCCTGCCCGATCGATACCGCATGGATGAGATCGTCGAGCCGCGGAGAGCGCACCCGCACCGAGGGGTTGGCCTCGAGCGTGTCGACCCCGGCGATGTCGTCCACCTCCAGGAAGCGCAGTACCCGTCGCACCGTCGCCTCGTTGTCGCGGCGGAAATCGTCGTAGATCAGCACCAGCATCTGCTCGGGGGCGAACAGCGCGCTATAGCGGCGCAGCTGCTCGACGTAGCGCACGTAATCGGAGTAGAGCAGCACCTGCGGCCAGCGCGAGCGCCACGGCAGGCTCTGCCCCCGGCGCCGGGCCTCCTCTAGCGTAAGCGCCCTGCGCAGATCGCGCTCGGTCTCGTAACGCGATTGCAGGCACTGCAAATGCAGCGAGCGCAGGAAGCTGGCGGGCTCGCGCAGGATCGCGACGATCCGCGCGTCGGGGGCGACCTGGGCGATCCGGCCCGGCGCCGTCGGAGACCACAGATATGAGGCGGAGGCCTCGCCCACGCGCTGCCCGGGCGGGGCGTCGTCGAACAGAGAGAGATACTCCCGAAGCGTCGCCGGCGCGCGGTAGCGGTGCGCACGAGGCGACAGCTCGCTCGCGAAGAAGATCGGTTCCTTGAGCTCGGGCATGTAGATCTGCGGATGACGCCGCAACATCTCGTACAGCGCCGTGGTGCCGCACTTCGGGTGCCCCACCACGAAGAAGTCGGGGACCCTGCTCCCCGCCGCATCGACCCCCGAGCCCGTGGCGTCGCTTGGCTGCTTGGCGACGCACTCACCGGAGTGGGATGGGAGGGTTGACTCAATCGAGGCCGTCATAGCCCCACTCGGTGACGAGATCGCGGTCGAGGTACTCGCTCAACGCCACCACCTCCGGCGCAAAGCGCCGGCGCAGCTCCAGCATCAAGCTTTCTTCGGGCGGCTGGGGCACCCCATAGAGAACGCGCCCGCGCACTACCCGCATCGCGCCCGCGCGCATCCGCTCGGAGGTGAGCGCCCTGATCGGCCCGTTCAGCGCCCGCCCTAGCGGGCCGCGGCCAGTGCGCACCGCCAGCGTCAGCCGCGCCAGACGCACGGAGCGCATGCGGACGGTCGGGTTGGCCTCCAACTGGGGGATTGCCACGCCGTCGTCCACCTCCAAGAAGCGCAGCACCCTCCGCACGGTCGCCTCGTTGTCGCGGCGGAAATCGTCGTAGATCAGCACCAGTACGTGATCGCGCCCGAACAAATCGTGAAAACGGCGCAGCTGCTCGACATAGCGCACGCGCTCGGAGTAGCGCAACACCGTCCTGCCGTCGCGCACGATCTCCTCGTTTGCGATAGCCGTGCGGAGATCCCGCTCGGTCTCGACATGGTCCTGCAGGTACTGCATGTGCAGCGAGCGCACGAAGCTCGCGGGCTCGCGCAGGATCGCGACGATCCGCGCGTCGGGTGCAAGCTGGGCGATGCGGCCGGCCGCGACCGGCGAGCAAAGATACGACGGTGAAGCCTCCCCGGACCGCTGGTTGGGCCCCGCCGCAACGAACAGCGCGAGGTAGTCGTCGAGCGTGCGGGGGAGCCCAGCGGGCAGCGACGTGGATGGGAGCCCAACAGGCTGCGGCATGGGTGGAACCTCACCGGGAGCCGGGTTGGGCGAGGGGGCCGTCGCGCGTGGAGCTGGGTCAGCCGGGGCCGGGATCTCCTCGGCGGAGAAGAAGTGCGGCTCCTTCAGCGCGGGCATGAAGATCTCGGGATGACGGCGCAGCATCTCGTACAGGGCCGTGGTGCCGCTCTTGGGATTGCCGACGATGAAGAAGTCGGGACCCCTGCCCCCCGCGACAGCGCGACTCACGTCGAGACAGCCCCCCTTCCCCTCCTCCAATGCCCCCCGCCCGCCCGACCGCGGCGCCGGTGCCTGCTCAAGCGAGGCCGTCATAGCCCCACAGGCCCACCAGGTCGCGCTCCAGGTACTCGCTGAGCGCCATCACCTCCGGCGCGAAACGCCGGCGCAGCTGCGCCATCAGCTCCGCGTCGGGTGGCGACGGCGCGCCGAACACCACACCCCGCCTGACCGCGCGCAGCCCCGCGTGACGCAGCCGCCGCGAGGTGATCGTCTTGAGCGACGCCTTCACGGTCTCCGCCACGGGCCCATTGCCCACCTGCACGGCCTGCACGGCGCGGTGCAGGTGCAGCGAGCGCACGGCGACCGTCGGGTTGGCCTCGACCACCTCGATCGGCGCCAGCTCGTCGACTTCGAGGAAGCGCAGCACGCGGCGCACCGTCGCCTCGTTGCGCGCGCGGAAGTCGTCGTAGATCAGCACCAGCACACGCGCGCGCCCGAACAAATCGTGGTAGCGGCGCAGCTGCTCGACGTAACGCACGTGCTCGGAGTACAGCAGCGCCTGCGGGCGCGGTGAGCCGGGCGGGATCCGAAGTCCCCGGCGCCGCTCGTCCTCCAATGCGAGCGCGCGGCGCAGGTCGCGCTCGGTGTCGACGTGCAGTTGCACGTTCTGCAGGTGCAGCGAGCGCAGGAAGGAGGCGGGCTCGCGCAGGATCGCGACGATCCGCGCCCGCTGCGAGAGCTCCGCGATGCGCCCGGCGGCGGAGGGGGACATCAGATAGGAGGAGGAGGCCTCCCCCGCGCGCTGGTCGGGCCGCGCGGGTGCAAACAGCGCGAGATACTGCTCGAGCGTCTCGGGCCGCCTGCCGAGGACCTCCGCGCGCATGGGGGAGCGCAGCTCCGGCGCCAGAAACCACGGCTCCTTGATGTCGGGCATGAAGATCTGCGAGTGGGAGCGCAGCATCCGGTAGAGCGCGGTCGTCCCGCACTTGGGGTGGCCGACGATGAAGAAGTCGGGCACCCTGGCTTGCGAGCGCATGACGTTCGCCCCAGCCGGCCGACCGGCGCCACCGGGCATCGTGTTCGTGTCAGCCGAGACGGTCATAGCCCCACAGGCTCACGAGATCGCGATCGAGGTACTCGCTCAACGCCACCACCTCCGGCGCGAAACGGCGGCGCAGCTCCAACATCAACTCCTCGTCGGGTGGCGGCGGCGCGCCGACCACAAAGCGCCGCCGGACGCCGTGCAGCGCGGCGTGACGCAGCCGCCGCGGCGCCAGCGCCTTCACCGGGGCCCGTACCGCGCGCGCGAGGGGAGAGTCGCCGACCGTCAGCGTGTGCACCAGCTCGTCCAGCCGCTGCGAGCGCATCAGCACCGTGGGATTGACCTCGCTCCGCTCGACCGGCACCGTGGGGTCGACGTCAAGGAAGCGCAACACCCGCCCCACCGTCGCCTCGTTCTCGGCACGGAAGTCGTCGTAGACCAACACCAGCAGCTGCTCCTCTCCGAACACCGCGCGGTAGCGGCGCAGCTGCTCGACATAGCGCACGCGCTCGGAGTACAGCAGCGCCTGCGGGCGGGGCGAGCGGCGCGGGATCTGGCGGCCCTGACGCCGCGCGGGCTCCAGCGCGAGCGCCCGGCGCAGGCTCCGCTCGCTCTCGATGTGGTTTTGCAGCAGCTGCAAGTGCAGCGAGCGCAGGAAGGAGGCGGGCTCGCGCAGAATCGCGATCAGCCGCGCCCCGGGCTGCAGCTCGGCGATGTTGCGTGCGGCGGCGGTGGACACAAGATACGAAGAGGAGGCCTCCCCCACCAGCTGTGCGGGCGCGGCCGCGTCGAACAGCGAGAGGTAATGCTCGAGCGTCACGGGCAGCCGGCCGCTGGCTTTGCGCTGAAAGCGCGAGCGCAGATCGGTGGCGAAGTAGGCGGGCTCCTTCAGCGCGGGCATGAAGATCTGCGGATGGCGGCGCAGCATCTCGTACAGCGCGGTGGTGCCGCACTTGGGGTGTCCGAGGATGAAGAAGTCGGGCACCCTCACGAGCCCACGCCCCCGCCCCCGCCCCAAAGCGTCACGAGGTCGCGGCCGAGGTACTCGCTCAACGCCTCCACCTCCTCCTTGAAGCGACGGCGCAGCTCGGCCATCAGCTCCAGATCCGGCGCGGGCGGCTCGGCGAAGACGACGCGCCGCTGCGCCGCGTCGCGCGCGTGGCGTCGCAACCCGGTGGGGGTGAGCGTCTTGACGGCGCCCTTCACCGCCAGCGAGAAGGGGCCATGCCCAACCGAGACCGCGTGCAGCAACTCGTGCAGACGCTGCGAGCGCGCGCTCACCGTGGGGTTGGCCTCGACCGCCTCGATCGCCACGCCGTCGTCGACATCCAGGAAGCGCAGCACCCTCCGCACCGTCGCGTCGTTGTCGGCGCGGAAGTCGTCGTAGATCAGCACCAACACCCGCTCGCGCCCGAACAAATCGTGGTAGCGGCGCAGCTGCTCGACGTAGCGCACGTGCTCGGAGTAGAGCAGCGCCTGCGGCCAGTAGGTGTGGCGGGGCACCTGCCGCCCCCCGCGCCGGGCCGCCTCCAGCGAAAGCGCCGTGCGCAGGTCGGCCTCGGTCTCGACGTAGGTCTCGACGAACTGCAGGTGCAGCGAGCGCAGCAGGCTGGCGGGCTCGCGCAGGATCGCGACGATCCGCGCCTCGGGCGCCACCTCGGCGATCCCGCGCGCGGCGGTGCGCGACCACAGGTACAGCGCGCTCGCCTCGCCGAGGCGCTGCCCATCGCTCGCCGCAGCGAACAGCTCGAGGTACCGATCGAGCGTCGTCGGCGTCCCTTCCGGGCGGGGTGGCGTGCGCTCGTGCAGCTCGCGCGCGAAGTACCACGGCTCCTTGCCGGCGGGCATGAAGATCTGCGGATGGCGGCGCAGCATCTCGTACAGGGCGGTCGTGCCGGCCTTCGGCTGACCGACGATGAAGAAGTCCGGCAGCCGGGCATTTTTGGTGGGCGTCCGCGCGCGTTGGCTTGGTAACGGCGTAGCTGCCGCGGGGCCTCCATGCCCCCGCGACCACTGTGTGCCTGTGTCCGTGGGCACGCTCACCGCACCCCCAGCAGCCCCGCGGGAACGCTCGCGGCGAGCCCCGAGGCGGTGCGGTAGTAGGGGCTGTGGGTCTGCAGGAAGGCGGTCGTGTCGAACGCCGCCAGACGCCCGTCGACGATCACCATCACGCGATCGCAGATGTCGAGCGTGGAGAGACGATGGGCGACGATGAACAGCGTCAGCTCGTGCTTGAGCGCCATCAGCGACTCCTGGATCAGCCGCTCGGAGGTCGGATCGAGCGCGGAGGTGGGCTCGTCCAGCACGAGCACCTCCGGCCGCGCGGCGAGCGCGCGCGCGAGGCAGATGCGCTGCTGCTGGCCGCCGGAGACCGCGTCGGCGCGCGGGCCCACGACCGTGTCATAGCCCTGCGGCCAGGACATCACGTCGTCGTGGATGCGCGCCAGGCGCCCGGCCCGTTCGATCGCCGCGCGGTCGAGATCGCGGAAGTAGCGGATGTTCTCCGCAACGGTGGCGTGCACAAGGCGGGGTTCCTGGGAGACGTAGGCGACGCGCCGGTTCCACTCGCTGCGCGCGAACTGCTCGGCGGGGACGCCGTTGACGAGATAGCGGCCGCCGTCCTGGGCGCGCAGCCGCAGCAGGATCTGTACGAGCGTCGACTTGCCGGCGCCGGAGGGGCCGACGATCCCGATCGCCTCGCCGCCGGCGATCACGAAGCTAATCTCCGAGAGCACCGGGCGCTCGGCGCGGTAGGCGAACGAGACGCGTTCGAACGCGAGGCTTTCGATCCGCGGCAACAGCGCCCCGCCGTCGAGCGGGGCGCTCTGCGAGTAGCGCTCTTCGGCGGCCTGCAGGCGCTCGATGAAGGGCAGCGATTGGCGCAGGCCCTGGTAGGCGGTCTGCGCCTGCTGGCCGTTGTTGCCGGCGCGCACCAGCAGCAGCACGACCGCCCCGAGCGACGCGGCGTGGCCGGCGCCGGCGAGGTAGAGGCCGCCGAGGCCGACGACGATCAGCAGGTAGATCAGGCTCTGGTAGAGGTTGGGCACGAGGCGCCCGATCACCCAGGTACGGAAGAACAGCTCGCGGGCGGAGTCGATCAGCCGCCCGATGCGCTCGCGCTGGGCGGCGGCGGCGCCGAACACCTGCGTGTCCTCGGCGACCCTGATCGCCTCGCCGATCCCCCCGGCGTATTCGATCTGCGCCTGCGAGAGCGAGCGGGCGCGGCGTGCCCCCAGTGCGCTCAACGGCCGCAGCAGCCCGAACAGCGCGATCGCCACGGTGAGCACGATCGCGGCGGCGATCAAGTTGAGCACCAGCGCCGAGATCAGCAGCACGACGAACGTGATCAGCGAGGTGAGCAGCGTTGTCGCCTGCACCGCACCCGCGGTCGCCTGGATCACCTGGCTGGTGAGTGTCTCCTGCAGGTGGCCCTCGCGGTCGGCCGACTGCACGCTCCAGGAGGCGCGCGTGAAGGCGTGCAGTAGGTCACGGCGCAGCCGCGCCTGCACCTCCGCGCCGATCCGCGCGGGCAGGATCGAGATCGGCACCTGCAGCGCGAGGCGAAAGCCGGTGAGCGCCAGCGCCACCACCAGCAGCTCGCCGACGGTCGTGTCGAGGCGCAGCGGGCCGATGTGCGTGTGCACGCGCCGCGCTCCGGTGGTGATCGCGGCGGCGATCTGCGTGAGCAGCACGAGCATCCCGGCTTCCGCGAAGCCGGAGAGAATCGAGCTGCCGGCGAGCATCGCGACCGCCCCGCGGCGGTCGCCGAGCAGCAGGCTCAGCCGCGCGCGGGCGGTGGACGGCGGCGGCGCCTCGCCATGCACACCGACGCTCGAGCGCTGCACGCGATCACGATGCGAATGAGAGCGCCAGCGCCTCATGATGCATCAACGCTCCTCGCCATCCACATATCCATCCCTCACAAGATCGTCACGTCTCCAACGCCCCGCGCAGGATGCACAAACCCCCGCGCCGCGCAGTGTTCTCTTTTTGGCACCTAACCAAACAAGACTTGATCTCATTTGGTTAGAGGCCCCTAACAAGGTCGTCACTTCTCGCGCGCCCCACGCCCGTCAGCCAGTAGGCGGCGATCCCCACCGCAAACCAGTAGAAGGGCCCGGCCGCCGCGCTCGCCATCACCGGCCCGTTGGTGCCCATCAGGATCAGCGCGACGAACGGCGCGAACACGCCGGCGAGGGCGATCCGGATCTCGGCGTCCCCGACCCGCCGCAGGCGGGTGACCGCCAGCCAGATCACGCTCAGCGAGAGCGCGCTCCACAGCAGCAGGCCTGGCAGCCCCAGTTCGTCGGTGACGTAGTTGTATTGCGTCTCGGCGCTGTGGCCGTGGCCTTCCAGCGTCACCGTGGTGTGCCCACCGAAGTTGGACGCCGCGCCCGCGGTCGCCAGGCCGAAGCCGAACGGGTCGTTGGCGATGTCGTTGGGAATCTGCGCGAGGCTCACGGCCTTGTAGGTGGTCGAGGTCGCGCCGACATTGGAGGGTTCGATGCTGACGTAGCGCGAGAAGACCCCGCCGCCCTCGAACGCGACCAGCGCCACGCCGAGTCCGACGGCGACGACCGCGACCGCCAACAGCGCCCCGAGCGGCCGGCGCACCCGCCGCCCCACGCCGGCGCCGGCGCACAGCAGCCCGAAGGCCAGCAGCGAGATCGCCGCGCCGAGTACGGAGAGGCGCGCCAGCGAGGTGGCGACCGCGAGCAGCGCGCCCACGCACAGCAACGCCGCCCACCACCGCCGCCGCCGCCGAATCGTGGCCAGCAGCACCACGGTGCCCGCCAGCGCGATCACGCCGACGCTGCCGCCGAAGCCGGCGTCGGAGCCGAGCGCGGGCGGGCGCACCCGCGCGACGCCTTCGCTGAGGTACTTGCGCGCCGAGAGGGATTCGTTGCCGTACACCAGTTCGGAGTAGCCCGGGCCCCAGCTGGCCAGCTGCGCCGGGGAGAGCCGCGTCTGGTAGAGGCTCACCGCACCGTTGGCGAGCGCGATCACGCCGAGGATCACGAACAGCTGGCGAAAGCGCGCGCGCGAGCGCATCAACACGTAGCCGAAGCAGAAGAACGGCACCCACTCCAGCTCCTGGCGGAAGCCCCCGAGGATCTTCAGCGTCCCCAGCGTGTTGGGGTTGAAGGCGTTGGCCAGCACCAGTGCGACGAACGCGATCACCCAGCCCGACATCGGCGGCAGCGCCACGCGCTCGCGGCGGGCGAGCAGGCGCACGATCGCCCCCAGCGCGACCGCCGCGATCAGCACGTCGCGGACGGCCGAGGCCGCCTGGTTGGCGCTCAGCAGCTTCACCGGCCCATCGAGCATCCCCAGATAGATCGCAAGCAGCGCGACCGATACCTCCAGGCGGGTGTTGACCGCGAGCGCGACGATCCCCACCGCGCCGAGCGCCAGCGCGAGCACCAGCAGGAAGTTGGGGTCGGGCACCGCCAGCGCAATGCCGAGCGCCAGTCCGAGCGCAATCGCCCCGGCGCCGCCGAGCAGCGCCAGCTCGGCGATCCGCCGGCTCACGACAGCCGGATGGGCGCCAGTCATCGGACGCAGTTGGCGAGCACCCCGAGCACCGGGGCGGAGGAGACGCGCGCAAGCAGCTGCATCAGCCTCTGCGCCGCCGCCTCGTGCGTGTGCCCGGCGCGTGCGACCAGCACGATCCCGTCGACCTGTCCGAGCAGCGGCAGCGCGTCGCTCACCTGCAGCGGCGGGGGCGCGTCGATCAGCACGTAGTCGAAGTCCTCCGCGGCGGAGCGCAGCACATCGCGCATTCGCTCGCCCGCGAGCAGCGCCGGCGGGTTGGCGGTGTGGCCGCCACCGAGCAGCACCGACACCGAGGCCGCGCGCGAGTCGATCGCCGTGGTAACGCCGTGCGCCTCGGTGGCCGTGGCGGCGCCGGTCTGCAGGTGCATCGCGCTCTGCCACGCCTCGCCGAGCGAGAGCGCGCCGGCCAGCACGTCGCTCAGCCCGTAGGGCGCATTGACGCCGAGCAGCCCTGCCAGCACCGGCCTGCGCATGTCGGCCTCGATCACCGCCACGCGCGCGCCGGCGTCGCGCTGCACGAGCGCCAGGTCGGCCAGCAGCGTCGACTTGCCGTCGCCGGCGTCGGCGCTGAGGAACAGGATCAGGCGCGGGGGGCGCTGGCGGTCGCGCTCGAGCATGTCGCCGAGCTGCAGCGTGACGTGCAAACGCCGCAGCCCCTCCAGCAGCCCCTCGGCCGGCCCCGGCTCGCCGCCGGTGCGCGCGACCGGTTGGCGGACCGCGGGCAGCGCGCTGAGCACGGGGGTCCCGAAGGCCGCCTCGATGCTCGCCAGCGAGCGCAGTCGCCGGTCGAAGCGGCCGAGCAGGACGGCGGCGGCGGCGGCCAGCAGCAGGCCGAGCACGAAGCCGAAGATCGCGTTCCGTTTGGGCGTCGGCGACACCAGCGTGGCCTTGGTCTTGCCGGAGCTGATCTCCTGTACGCCCGCAACCTCGAGGTCGCCTTCGAGCTGGTTGATCTTGCTGGCGAGGTTGGCGGCCTGCACGGTCGCAGCGCCGCTCGCGGCACCGGCCACGGCCCCGCCCTTGGTCCCCTTCGTCTTGGCTTTGGCGGCGGCAGCCTGACCGGCTTCGATGCGGCCCAGCTGGCGACGGGTGGCGGCGATCGCCGCGCTCACCTCGCGCCGGTAGTGGGTGTGCTGGCGCTTTACGTACGCGGCGGCGTAGGCGTCGGCGAGCTGCTCGGCGCCCTTGGAGGTGTGTGCTTCGGCGGTGATCGTGATGAAGTCGCTGCTGCCGGCGGCGCTCGCGCGGGCCTTGCCACGGGCCGCCGCGAGGTGGTGTTCGGTGCGCAGACGCCGGTGCACCGGTTCGCCGAGCGAGTTGGAGTTGATCAGCGTCGCCTGGTCGGTCACGTCGCGGTCGTTGAGCGTGATTTTGCTCTGCGTGCTGTTGAGTAGGCCCTGTTCTTCGGACCCCCCGCCCAGGTAGATTTGCGTGCTGGCGGTGTAGAGGGTGGGCTGATGCTTGTAATAGAGGTAGGTCGCTGCGGCGACGATTACCCCCACGAGCAGAATCATCCACTTGCGCCTCCAGATCGGCGCGAAGATGGGTATGGCCTCGGTCGTCTCGTTCATTGCTGAGGGCCCCTGACGAGGCGGTGGAAGGCGACCGGTTCAGCGTCGCGGGGGCTCAGATTGACAGGATCGTGGGGCCGGAGTAAAGCTCTTCACAAAAAGTACACATCGCCCGAAATCGCCGAAGCAGCGCGAATCCTGCTCATATCCAGGGCGGCTGGTCGCTCCTGCGCGGCAGGGCTTCACAAAAACTAAACATCGTGCGCCGGCCCCAGCCCTCACGATCCGCGCAGCATGAGTGGCGATCGATCGGCGCCCGCGACACAGCGCCGACGGCGGCTGTTGGCGATCAGCCACCCCGCGGTGGTGAACGTCAACCAGGAGGTCTACCGCGAGCTGCAGCGCCGGGGCTGGGAGGTCACGATCGTCGTCCCGAGCCGCTGGCGCAGCGAGTACTCGCAGCGCACCATGACCCCGCAGCCGCTTGCGGGATTGGAGCACGCGCTGCGCCCGACGCCGGTCGCACTGGCGGGACGCCCGCAGCGGCACTTCTACCTCACCCGCTGCCGCGCGCTGAGCGCTGGTGCACGGCCCGATGTGGCATTCGTCGAGGCCGAGCCCTACTCGATCTCCGCCACGCAATGGGGGCAGGTGTTCACCAGGCAGGGCATCCCGTTCGGCGTGCAGTGCGCCGAGAACATCGATCGGGCGCTGCCCCTGCCAGTGCGCGAGCTGCGCGCGCGAGTCCTGCGTCGCGCGGCGTTCGTCGCCGCCCGCTCAGACAGCGCCGCGCGCCTCGCACGAGCTTGGGGGGCGACCGGGGAAGTCGCGCTCGCCCCCCACGCGGTCCCGGAGTGGGAGCTGGCGCCGGAGGAACACCACGCTTCGGCCGGTGCCACCCAGGAGGCGGACGATCTCCGGGACGGCGCGTACCCAGACCATCTCCGGGAGCGCTCACATCCATTCGATCGTGAAGGCCAGCCCTTCACGATCGGCTACGCGGGGCGCCTCGTCGAGAGCAAGGGGCTGACCGACCTGCTCGCAGCGGTGCGCATGCTGGACGCACCGGTCGAGCTGCTGCTGATCGGCGATGGCGAGCTGCGCGCGCAGCTGGAGGGACAGCCGATCCCCGGCTCGCGCGTGCGCGTGCTCGACGGCGTCGCCCATGACGGCATGGCATCCGCCTACGCACGGCTCGACGTGCTGGCGCTGCCCTCGCGCACCACGCCGACGTGGAAGGAGCAGTTCGGGCGGGTGGTTGTCGAGGCGCTGTGGTGCGGCCTCCCGGTGGTCGGGTCGGACTCGGGCGAGATCCCCTGGCTGATCGAGCTGACCGGCGGCGGGCTCACATTCCCCGAGGGCGACCACGCACAGCTGGCCGCGCGGCTGAACGAGCTGCGCGCGTCACCGGAGCTGTGCAGGCGGTTGACGAAGAGCGGACGGGCGGCCGTCGAAAGGCTGTTCTCGGTGTCTGCGGCGAGCGACGCCTTCGAGCGCCTGCTGGCGGGTGCGCTTCAGTCCGAGGGCTGAGCGCCTGCCTGGCAGCGCGCTCCAGCCGGGTCTAAATCGCCTGCCGATGAGCGCACTTCAGTCCAAAGAATTGACCGCCCTAAAGGTGTGAACATTTTCTTTACAACGTTTTCCGCACCTCAATCGGATATGCTGCACCGCGCGATCCTCGGCCATGGGAAGGGATGCTTCCATGGTGTGAAAGTTGTGTGAAGTAACGGTGAAACCACCCCCCTCGAAGCGAACGGAGACCTAGGAATGAGATGCTTCAAGACGGCGGCCGGCATGGTCGTCACGATCGGCGCACTGGCCGCCTGTACGGCGCCCGCGCTGGCCACCACTCAGTTCACGGCGAGCCGGCTGCCTAAGCCGATCTCCGAAGCCGAACCCGGCAAGACCAAGGGCCATAGCATCGGCTCCACCGAACTGGGCGGAGAAGAACGCAGCCAGGAATTGAAGTTCGGGGAGTTCTACATCGTCTGCTCCGCCAAGACCGCCGGCAAGACGATCGATGAAGGCGCGGTGTCGTGGGCGACGTCGCTGACGTTCTCGACGGAGGTCAAGTTTGAAAAATGCCTCACGCGCACCGACTTCGAGGGGTTCCTTGCGGGCACGAAGACAAAATTCAACTACAGCCCCGAAACGAAAAAAGCAGAACCGATCAAGTTTGTCTACCACGTCAACGGATTCGTTGGGATCGGTACCGGCGAAACCGAATCGGAAGTGGAAGTCGGATCGGGCAACGCCTCGTTCTCGATCGCGGGGAAGGTCTGCAAAATCGAATGGCCGCGGCAGACAGTCCCGGCCAAGGCCGTCACAAAGCCCAATGAACCGTACTCGGCGGCGGTGTATTCCGACGAGAAGGTGCCGGTCGAAGAAAGGGAGCTGAAAAAATTCCCCAGCGGCTTCCAGGAAAAGCTGGTCATCACGAATGAATTCAAAAACATGGAATGGGCCTACGAAGAAGGCCAGTGTGTGGGCGAAGGCGGATTCGAAGAAGGCGCCCAACAGGAGAGTGGCAAGACAGGCGTCTACAAGGGCTCCTTCGAAGAGGAAATCAGCGGAGCCAACCTCGGCTTCGAATAGGCCTCGAGCCTTATCCGAAGGCGGGACCGGGAGCGCCGCAGCGCCCGGTCCCGCCTTCGCTGCGTCCTGGTGGCCGCTAACCGGCGAGCCGCTCGTAACGCGCCTCGTACTTGGCCACCATCTCCTCCCAGGAGAACGCAAGCGCCGACCGGCGGGCGGCGGCGGCGAGGCGCTCGCGCAGCTCGGGGTCTCCCGCCAGCTGGCGCAGGCGTTCGGCGATCGCCTCGGGATCGGGCGCGATCAGCAAGCCGTTGCGCCCGTCCTCGATCAGCTCGCGCACGCCGTTGACGGGCGTGGCAACGATCGGCAGGCCGCTGGCGGCCGCCTCGAAAGTCACCAGCGAGAAGGTCTCATAGCCCGACGCCAGCACGAACGCGTCGGCGAGCTCGTAGACGACGGGCATGTCACGTACGACCCCCAACCAGTGCACCGCCTCACCGACGCCGAGCGAGTTCGCGAGCTGCTGGTATGGCGCCACGTGCCCGCGCCCAGCCACCACCAGATCCCATTCGGGCGCATGGGCAAGCGCCCCGATCACCGTGCGCAGGCCCTTGTGCCCCCAGTCGCCGCCGACAAACGCGAGCACCAGTCGCTCGGGCGCAACTCCCAGCCGCTTACGCAGCGCACCGGCCTCGCGCGTGCGCGCCCCGGGCGAGAACGCGCCGGTGTCGACTCCGTTGTGGATCGCCACCACGCGATCCGAGAGCTCGGGAAAATGCTCGCGCATCTCTGCGGCGACCCCGTCCGAGACGCACACGAACGTCGCCGCACGGTTGGCCCGAAAGCACAGCCGCTCGCAGACACGCGCGAAGAGGCCCACCGCGCGCACATACCAGCGCAGCAGCGGCAGTGGCCGATTGGGGCTCGCACGGTGGACCTGGTGGCAGCAGTGCACCGCGATCGCGTCCACGCGGTTGAACACGATCGCGCCGGTCGCCTGCACCACTCCCCGGCGCCGGCGCCACACCATCAGCGAGCCCGCCAGCGCAAACCACGGGTAGGCAACGATGAAAGGGCGGCTCGGCCCGCGCACCCGGTGAAAGACGACACCCACGTCCGCAGGCAGCTCGCAGGTGCGCGCGATCGCCCGCACCTCGTGGCCGGCGCGCCGCAGCCCAAGCGCGAGCTCGGCCAGCTGGCGCTCCATGCCGCCGACGGGGCCGATGTCGTGAGCGACGATCGTCACCGGGCACGGCGCGGGGGACCGTTGGGCCGCGGACTCCACCTCACTCGATTGCAGCGCCGCTGCCGAGCTCACCCGACCAGCTCCCCGGCGGTCACAGGTGCGCCGCGACCGGCTCGACGGCCGCCGCCAACCACGGCGTCGATCTGCCGAAAGAACCGCTCGCGCATCGCCACGTCTGTGAACTCTGCCGCGTACCGCTCACGGCCGGCCTCGCCGAGCATGTGGCGCAGAGCGGGCGAAGCCAGCAGCGGCTCCAGCGCATCGGCCAGCGCCTCCGGCTCGCCCGAGCGCGACAGCACACCGGTGCGCCCGCTCTCGATGATCTCGGCCGGACCCCCGGCATCGACCGCCACCACCGCCACCCCGCGCGCCATCCCCTCCAACAGCACGATCCCGAACGGCTCGCAATCGGAGGCGTTGACGAGGATGTCCATGCGCTCGATGTAGGGCCCCGCGTCGGGCACCTGACCGGTCATCGTCGCGTCGTCGGCGAGCCCCAGCCGCTCGATGAGCCCCGGCAGCGAGCGGGCGTACTCGGGCGAGATGCCGTAGGCGTCGCCGCCGACCATCACCGTGTGGATCCGATGCCCCCGCTCGAGCAGCAGCGCCTGGGCGCCGAGCATTCGATCCTGACCCTTCCACGGCTCCATCCGCCCGACGAGGCCGACGATCGGCACGTCCGCGGGGAGGTCGAGCGGGGCCTGTTGCACGGCGCCATTGGGCGATCGGGTGCCGGGAGCAACGACAAACGTCCGTCGCGATGGCGAGAGCTGTCGCTGCGCGCGGGCAACCGTCTCCGAGGAGCAGCCGATCGCGACGGCCGGCAGCGCGGTGGCGCAGCGGTCGATCCAGTGGCGCGCCTGGATCGCGTGCTGCCACCACACGACGCGATCGGACATCCCCGCGAGCACCGCCGCCGGCGCGCCGTACAGCTGCGTCTTCGCCGACCAGTTGAGGATCAGGTCGGGCTGGCGCCGGCGGAAGGTCCGCGCAAGCCGCGCGACGGTGGCACCCCAGCGGTGGAGATCGCGCAGGCGCCCCGCCTCGAGCACCTCGATGCGAAAGCCCGCTTCGCGCAGCTCGGCCGGCCACGGCCCCGCTCCGAAGAACACCAGCTCCAGCTCATGGCTGCTCGCTTGCGCTCCATCGAGTACCGTCTGCAGCATCGCCTCCGCGCCGCCGAGGCGGTGACCCCACGGCATCGTGATCAGGATGCGCATAGTATGGCCCCCTGGCAGCCCCCCGTGTGCCCTGAAGGCCTCTCGCGCACGGCTTGAGAGTACCCCAACTCGCCGCTGGTGTTGCGAAACGGGCGCAATTGTGACCGCCTCCCGCAACATTTTCACATCTGCAATGCCCCTCGGCAGATAGCTTACTTTTCAACCCGGGACGACCTCGGTGTGCGATCGGTCTGTGGACCAACTGTGAACGCGAGATGAGTCACATACCAAGCCCCTCGCCACCGTCTGGAGCGGCGAGCAATCTCTCACCGCTCGTGGGCCAGATCCGCCCCTCCCACACGCCCCCGGCAGCACGCTTCACCAATTTTTCACCACCAGCGGAGCGAGTGGGCCTCGCCGCCGAGCGGGTCAGCCTTGCGCACGACTACCTGCTGGTGATGCGCGGTGCGGAGCGCACCTTCGCGGCGATGGCGGAGCTCTACTCGCAGGCGCCGATCTTCACCCTGCTCTACGACGAGCAGGGCACCGACGGACGTTTCGCGGGCCGCAAGATCACGACTTCGCCTCTGCAGCGTCTCGGTGCCGGCCAATCGAATTTCAGACGGCTGCTGCCGCTCTACCCGGCCGCTGCGGGGCGTTTGCGCCCGCCGGCCTCTGACGTGGTGATCAGCAGCAGCAGCGCCTTCGCGCACGGTCTGCGTGCCCCCGAGGGCGCGGTGCATATCTGTTACTGCTACACCCCGTTTCGCTACGCCTGGGACGAGCAGGAGTTCGCCTTAGGCGAGGTGTCCGCGGCGCTGCGCCCGCTGCTGCGCCGTCAGCTGCAGCGCATTCGCAAGTGGGACCTAGCCGCCAGCCGCCGCGTCGACGCCTACATCGCAATCTCCGAGCTAGGCCGCGAGCGGATCAAGCGTTGCTATGGCCGCGACGCCGCGATCGTGCACCCGCCGGTGGAGACCCACCGCTTCCTGCCGGGCACGCCCGGCGATTCGCTGCTGGTCGTCTCCGAGCTGGTGCGCCACAAGCGCGTGCACGTCGCACTCGAGGCAGCCCGCCGCGCACGTGTGCCGATCCGTGTGGTCGGCAGCGGGCCCGACCACGCCGCGCTGCAGGCCGCCTATCCCGAGGCCGAGTTCCTCGGGCGCGCCGGCGACGAGGACCTGGTCGAGCTGTACGCCACCGCCCGCGCCGTGATCGTGCCGAGCGTGGAGGAGTTCGGCATCACCGTGGTGGAGGCGCAGGCGGCCGGACGGCCGGTGATCGCCGCAGCCGCCGGCGGGGCGCTGGAGACCGTCCTGGGCGGGCACACCGGATCGCTGGTGAAGGTCGATGACGTCGATGCCTTCACGCGGGCGATCGAGGGTATCGACAAGCTCGATTTCGATCCCGCCCGCGCGCGCGCGAACGCCGAGCGCTTCTCGGTGGCCGCCTTTCAGCGTCGTCTCACCGAACAGGTGAATCGAGCCGTGAATCCAAGCGACGCATCGCCCGTGAGCGATGAAGCCCGCGTGCTACCGATCACCCGCGCCGTGCCGCGGCGAGCATCGTCGTCCAGCGCGCAGCCAGCGGTGAGCCTGCCTCCCGTGGCAGCATCTGGAGCGACGCGCTACGCGAGCAGATGAACGCCAGCCGGCGCAGGCGGCGGTAGTCCTCCATGCCGGTGTAGTCGGTGATGTTGCGCGCCAGCGCCACCGCGTTGTAACCCGACCGTGCCGCCAGCTCGATCACCGCGTCGCGGGTCGGCACGAGCACCAGCTCGCCGTGCGCGTCGGGCTCCTCGAGGTGTGAAACTTCCAAGAAGCTCGAGCGCGCCCCCGAGAGCGCGGTGTCGATCACCAGCAGCTCGGCGCCGGTGGCGGCCATGCGCTCGATCAGCTCAACCGGCCGGGCGACGTGTTCCATCAAACCGAGGCACAGAACCACGTCGAAGGGGTCGCCGAAATCGTGTGTGAAAACGTCGCCCTGCTCGAAGCGGTAACGGGTCGCGTCGACACCCTTCGCCTCGAACACGAGGTTGGCCTGGTCGATGTGCATCTGCCGGTCATCCACACCAAGCACGAAGTCAGCCCCGGCCTCGATCGCCAGCAGCGACCACCAGCCGGCGTTGCACCCCAGGTCGAGCACGCGCCGGCCCTCAAGCGTTCCGCCCGTCACCTGCAGCAGCGCGTCGAAGAAGTACCGGCGGCGCTGCTCGTGGCGGTTGACTTTGCCGAGGTCCACCACCGGCGTGGTGACTCCGCCCTCGAACTCGAAGCAGTAATGCCAGCGAGGGAACGCCGCGATCCTGTCCCGGAGCTCGGGTGTTTGCACGGTGGGATCCTATCGGTGTGTCACGGCTCGAGTGGTCTCGAGATGATCGTCGGCGGGCTCCCAGCGGGGAGATTGTCGGGATTCCAGCGGAGAGATTATCGGGCTGGGGAACCCGCGCCTCCTATCGCGCAGGTTGAGATCTAGCTGGTGAGTCCGGCGATGCCGTTGCGCATCAGCACCGCGGCGAGCAGAATGAGGATCACGGCCGCGATCGTCCTCGCGTGACGCTCCAGCTGTACTCGTGCGGCCACGAGTGCCCGCTGGGTCGGGTCGCGTGCGACTGCCAGCATCACTAGCGCGAGTGAGAGTGGGAGCAGCGAAACGAGCGCGAACGCGACCCACTCGGCGATGTACTGGCTGGCGGTTGGGTTCGTCTCCGAGATGTCCTTCAGCGCCAGCGCGATGAACGCGCCGGGGTTGGCGAGCGTGGCGCCCGCGGCGACGATCGCTATCACGGGCGAGGAGGCAACCTTGCTCATCTGCTCGATCATGGCGGCCACTCTTTTGGGGTCGCGGGGCCGCCGCATGAATCGAACGACGACGAACAGCACCAGCACGCTGGCAACGACGTCGATGACGGCGACCCACGTCTTTGGTGTGTTGGGCTTCGGGGAGGCGGCGGCGTTTCCCAGCACGAACGCTGCGATGACGCCAATGACGAGCGTCACGCCAAGCGCACCGAGGTAGAACCACAAGCCGGTCCGCATCGGTTTTTCTCCCACGACGAGCGCCAGCACCGAGAGGAACAGCGTTGTGGGTGACAGCATCGCCCCTAGAGCGACGAGCGCTAGCTCGGTATCGACCGAGGTCATCGAGCCAATCCTATGTGATCGCCACCTGCGGTTCGTCTGTTGGGTGGGGGCAGCATCGGCTTGTTGCGGCCGCCGAGCTCACGCCGTCTCTCCTGCGATCTCGCGATGGCCGGTGTGCCTGTACCTTGATCTCGGTTTAGAGGCCGGTTTGGGCGGCGATCTTGCCCGCCTTGACGGCCTTGGCGAGCGCCTTGTAGTCGCGTTCGTTCTGCTCGGCGTAGGCGGCTGAGAACTCGACGATCGCGCGGTCGAAGCTCGGTCCGCGGCCGAGATAGGCCGCGATCGCGATCCGGTCGCCGCTGCGGGCGTGCGCACGCGCGAGCGTCCACCCGCACATCCGCCCGTAGGCGGATAGACCCGAGGGGACCATCTGCTCGATTTCGGCCGAACCCTTCCAATCCTTCAACTGGCGCCCGTAGAAGTCGCGCTCCTGGCCGTCGATTCCGGACTTGACGTGCAGCCAACCGAGGAAGATGTCGCTCGAGGCCTGCATCAGCCGCTGGCCGGTCACGACCCGCTCGCCGTGGTTCTCGAACTCGCTGGGGCCGAGGAACTCCTCGAGCACCGACTCCTGCGCCTCCTTCATCTGCAGAAACAGCGGGTCCTGACCGTCGCGGCCCAGCATCAGCGCGATCCAGGCACGCGTGCCGACGCTGCCCACGCCCACGACCTTGCGCGCGAAGTCGGTGAGGCGGAACTCCTCGAGCAGCACGCGCCGGTCGTGCTCCAGCGTGGCGCGGTAGGAGCGCACCAGTTCGTGCAGGCCCTCGAACATTTCGTCGCGTTCGGGGCCCTTGACGAGGTCGTCGATCGGGACGATCAGTGGCGGTTCGGCGACGATCCGCGCTTCGCCGTCGACCACGTGCGTCAGTTTGGAGAAGGCCGACATGCTGTCCTTGGTGCGGGCCTTGGTGAGCGCCTTCTCGGTCCGCTTGACCTGCCTCGACTTCAGCTGCGATCCCAGCTCCTTGAGGGTGTTCTCGATGTCCAGGCGGGCGTACCACACGTCGAGGTTCTTCATCGCCGCGAAGCCCGTCATCGCGGTGCGGTACTCCTCGACGGTGTCGAGCACGATCTGCTCCTGATCCTTGACCGGGAAGCCGTTGAAGCGCGCCGCAATCAGCATGCTTGCGGCGAGGCGCTTGACGTCCCACTCCCACGGGCCGGGGAGCGTCTCGTCGAAGTCGTTGACGTCGAACATCAGCCGCCGCTCGGGCGAGGCGAACACGCCGAAGTTCGACAGGTGCGCGTCGCCGCAACACTGCACCGTGAGCCCCGAGCGCGGCGTCGCCGCCAGGTCGCTGGCCATGATCAGCGCCGCCCCCCGGTAGAAGGTGAACGGCGACACCAGCATGCGGCCGTAGCGGATCGGCACGAGCTCCGGCACCCGCGTCTTCGCCTGGCTCTGCAACAGCCCGATCGGGTCGCGGTGGGCCGGCGCCTGGAAGACCGCGTGACTGGAGCGCGGCACCTCCGAGCGCGCCGCCTTGCCGCGCGCCGCGCGCTCGGCCACCGTCAAGTGCGCCACCGTGGGTACCGGCACAAGCGCCTCGGTTCTCCCGGCTCTATCGGCAGACACGCGGACATGAGCAGAGGAGAAGCCCGGCGCGTCGTCTGAGCCTTGACTATACACTTGGTGAGCCCAGGGCAACTCCGAGCGCGTATCCGTCCGGGAGAGGGATGCATGATGGAGAAGGATTCATGACCGAGAGTGCGGGTCAAGCTCCCGCGGGGGTCGCGCCGAGCGCAGGCGCTCGATCGGATCTAGCGGCGGGGATCCTGCCGCTCGTGCCTCGCACGCATCACCTGCTGATGCTGGAGTTCGGCGACCGTAAGGACTTCGACGATCCGCGCTTGGAGTGGCGCAGGCTCTTTTCCGAGCTACTGGGCACGTTCATGCTGGTGCTGGTTGCCGCGGGCGGGGGCATTCTGCACGGCAAGGGTCAGATCAGCCTTTCGGCAGCCGTCGTCGCGCCGGGGCTGATGGTTCTGGGGATCATCCTCTTCATGGGTGCGATCTCCGGCGCCCATCTGAACCCTGCGGTCTCGCTTGCGTTCGCGCTGCGCGGAGACTTCCCGTGGAAGCGCGTCCCGGGCTACATCATCATCCAACTAGTTGGCGCGACGCTGGCGTGCCTGTTCCTGTACGCGGTGTTCGGCAATGTCCAGCACCTCGGCGCGACTCTGCCTGGTCCGGGGTATGCGAACTGGCAGGCGCTGCTGATGGAGATCGTTCTCACAGCCGTCCTGGTCAGTGTCATCCTCGGAACCGCCTCGGCCGCACAGAACGTCGGGGCAATCGCCGCGCTTGGTGTCGGCGGATACATCGCCCTCGCTGGTCTCTGGTCGGCCCCTGTGAGTGGCACCTCGATGAACCCGGCCAGGTCCTTCGGCCCAGCCTTGGTGGGCGGTGACTTCTCGAGCTATTGGGTGTATGTCGCGGGTCCGATCGCCGGTGCGCTGATTGCGGTCGGCTGCGCGTCTGTGCTGCGCGGTAGGGGCGGCGATGCGATCGCTCGTGCGGCGGGCTCGGGGGTTCTCGACGAGGGGAGCCTCGCCGCTAAAGAGCGCCTCTCGCAGGCCATCGATCGCGGCGAGATCGTGCCCCCCGGCATCGCCGACACCGACAGACGAAGGAGCGACCCGTGAGCGACGTACTTGCGGGCTGAAATGATGGCGCCGCCAAGCATGCGATAAGACGCGACCCGGAAAGGGGATACTATGGATAGTTGAGCTGACCCTGCGGGCAGGACTTCAGCCTCGCGAGCCCGAAAGTCACCGAAGCGCGACCGCGCCGAGGCGCGGAGCTTGAGGCCATGATCGAGACCCCGGGGCCTAGCTCATATCGGCGGTGAGCCGTTTTGGCGCTACAGCCCGCGGCGGCCGAGCACGTGAGGCACCGTGCGCAGCAGGATCTTCAGGTCCTTCCACAGTGACCAGTGCTCGACGTAGCGGTAGTCGATCGCGACCATCTGGCCGAGCGAGGCGCGGGTGGGGCCGAGGATCTGCCAGGGGCCGGTCATGCCCGGCTTCAGCTCGAGGCGGCAGCGGTCGCGGCCTGCGATGCGCTCGTCCTCCTCGATCACCAGCGGGCGGGGGCCGACGAGGCTCATCTCGCCTTTGAGGATGTTCAGCAGCTGCGGCAGCTCATCCAGCGCGCTGCGGCGCAGCCACCGCCCGACGCGGGTCACGCGCGGGTCATCGGCGATCTTGAAGAGGCCGCCGCGGGCCTCGTTGTGTGTGCGTAACGCCTCCTTCATCGCGTCGGCTCCCGGCACCATCGTGCGGAACTTCAGCATCTCGAAGCGCGTTCCGCGGTGGCCGACGCGCAGCTGGCGGTAGAAGACGGCGCCGCCGCCTTCGAGCTTGATCGCCGCCGCGACCATGGCGATCAGCGGCGCCAGCGCCAGCAGACCGAGCGTGGCGGCGAGCACGTCCAGCGCGCGCTTGACGCGCATCGCGGAGCGGGTGAGCACCGCTGGGCGCGTGAGTCCGAGGTCGAGTTGCGCCGTGCCCACCGCCTGCGCCGCGGGTCGAGCGTGTGGTGCAAGGTCGAACTCGCCCGAAGCGCCCACCCCAGCAACTCCCGGGAAGCGGTCGAGCTCGATCGTGGGGTCCACGATTGCATCCTTTCGGACGCGCATCGACCAAATGTCGAGATTTGGTGATCGGGCTCAAGCCATCGGATCAAACGACGACCGGGGCCGCCCCTCCCTGGGGCGACCCCGGCCTTGTTGCATCGGTGCCTCTCGCGCTACTTCACGCTCACGACCGCCTTGGCGGCCGCTTGGTGAGGGTGTGCCTAACTACGGAATTGCCCAACCGATTTCCTTGACGCCTGTTTCGGCCTCTTTGAGCACGGTGCCGGACACTTTTTCGTAGTCGTGGGCTTTGATGTCGTATCCGCCACCCTGTGTTTTGGTGCTGAGCTGCCACAGGAGGTAGTCCCTGGTGGTCTGGGCAACTGCTTTGCCTTTTTCTTCTTCAGCCAGAGTTCCGCCTTTCGGCAGAATGTACGGCTTGTATTCACGCAGTGCGAGGTCGTAGGTGAGCCCGCAGATCGGGTACTTTTTCTGTACCAGCTGCGCTTTCACCGTCGCCCACGGTTCACGGGTGTTGACGGGCGGGATCACTTCGCCGACTTTCCCAACGTACACCGTGTTTGCACAGTTGGAGGCATCGACTTTTTCGAGGTCCTGGTTGTTCGCCGGGTCGGCGTATTCTTCGCCGGCCACGGAGCTGTTCTGGATCGGAGCCCAGAACTTGTGGTTCTGTTCGCCGACCTTGGTCGACGAGCCTTTTTTGTTTTCCCCACCGCATTCCGGCGCTTTGGCGGGCGCTACGCACTTGTCCGAGAAGAACCCTTCTTTGCGGGCCACCGCGAGATCGGCGTAGCCGATGCTGCTTGGTTTGGCGTTGACTTCGCCGACGACGCCCGGGTTACCCTTCAGGAAGGGCCGGACGACTTTGGCTTTGAGAGGCCAACGCTGGTTTTCGCACCCTTCCTGGACGGCTTTCCACGGCTTGTTTTCTGCCGGGAGTACCGAGCCACAGGGGTTTTTCTTCTCCACGCCTTCTTCATTGATTTCGTTGAATTCTTCGGCCTGGAATTCGTGCGGTTCGGGCTCCACCTGCGCAATGAACGACTTGAAGATGTGCGTCGTGCCCGATTTGTCATCACGGACGACCACGTTGATCGGCGTTTCCTCTTCGGAGGCTCCGCCGGTGCACGTGATCGCGTCGTGATCGTCGGTCTGAGCTTCTTCAACTTCTTTCCAATTGCGAATTTCGCCTTCGTAGATCTTTGCGACTGTCGTGTCGTCGAGCGCGAGCCGGCCCTCCTTGACCACTTTGCCGGCAACCTTTGCTTCATCCGAGGCCACGCAGTGGGCGGGGAGGTGGATCAGCACCACCACCGAACCCTGCAGCACCGGGATCGACTCGATCGTTTTTGTTTCTTTGTCGCTGGAGGCTTTGTTGGCTTCCATCGCCGCCTCGGCGCTGACGCTGGGCGCTTCGTCCGTGCCGCAGTACGGGTATTCCTCGTATTTCGGCGCTTCGCCGTCGCCGAAGCCCTTCAGGCAGGCCCCGCTGCCGGAGTGGCTGCCGGTCGATTCGTACGTCACGATCGGTTTTTTGCCGTCGCCCTGGCCGGTGTTGCCGGCGCAGCCCAGCACGTTTGTATCGGTGCTGGCGTTGAAGTCAACGTTCCACACCGGTTCCTGCGCGGGAGCCTGGAAGGTGGACCCCTGCCCTTTGATGTTGGCCCCCGAGCACTGGCTCGTGAGGTCGCTGGTTGCACCCGCTGTGCCCGCCGTCGCCATCGCCAGCGCGGCCACCAGGGCCACGGCGGCAATACACGCCGAGAGCACGCGTCGTGCGGAGTGATACGTCATTACGTAACTACCTCCATGGTTGGTCATCCGATTCCAGCGCAGATCCAAGTCATCCGCGCGAGCGGGAATCACTTCCCCGCAAACGAAAATCTCGCACCCGTGATGCCGGAGAGGGTTACTATCCTGTGCCCCTGAGCCGATTTTACCGGCTGTTCACACAACGGCGAGGATACTTCACCACTCCTTCACCGCGCCGGCACAGAGTGCGTAACAAGCGCTTCACAACCCGTTTACACCGGCTGGGCTGGCTCCACTGAGCCAGGGACTCAAACGCCTGCCCCCGTCGCGCAGGCCAAGCCTCGCAGGGCCTCCGTGAAGCTACTTCTTCTTCTTGTGCTTCTTCTTGCCCTTGGGCCCGTACTTCTTGTAGGCCGTTGCATCGCACTTGCCGCGCTTGCTCTTGGACTCCTTCTTGCAAGCCTTAAGTGCTTTTGCAAGCTGCTGCGCACGGGTCGGCGCTTTGTGCGCTTCTTCTTCGCGTTTTTTCTGTTCTGCTTTTTCTTTGGCTTCTTTGGCGGCTTTCGCTTCCTGTGCTTCTTTGGCCGCTTTTTCGGCTGCCACCTGTTTTTCTTTCGCTTCCTGCGCTTCTTTAGCTTCCTGCCGTTCTTTGGCTTCTTGCCTTTCTCTTGCTTCCTGCGCTTCCTGTTTTTCTTTGGCTTCTCGCTGTGCGATTTCGACGAGGCTTTCGTTGACCGCAACTTCAAAGGTCGTCTTCGCCGGCGTCCCTTCGGCGACTGTGTCTTCGACGGTCAGCGTGACCTTGCATTTGCCCGCTTTGCAGCGTGAGGCGAACTCGTGTTTGATCTGCAGTTCGCTCGGGTTTGCGAGTTCGGCCGGCGGCGTGACTTCCTGAGAGGTGCCGTCGCCGAATTCCCACTTGATCTTCTTGAGGTGCATCTTGGGCTTTTCGGCGGTGTTTGGATCTTCGACCGTGACCGAAAGCGTTGCTTCTTCTTCATTGACGCGCACGGCTTTGGGCAGCGCCGGTTTGAGGATCGGCGTCGTCGCCGTCGCCAGGACGTGGAGGACGCTGGCCGGCTTGACGGTTTCGCCGGCGAGATCGTCACCCTGCACCGCCTCGCTGATTTCGTATTCCCCGGCGTGCTTGAACTCGTATTTCAGCGGCAGGAATTCGTATTCGCCATGCACATTGCGAAGCTGAGCGGCGGTCTGTTCGACGGTTTCCTGGCCTTCTTCGGCGGTCGCTGGGTCTTTGTACTTCAGTTCCCATTTCACGCTCTTGGCGTCGGCGCCTTTGAGTTCGGAGGCCAGCGTCACAGGCTGGTTGGTCGGCGCTTCCGGCGCATCCTGGTTGAGACCAAAGATCATGTGAGGATCGCTCACGGTCGCCTGCGGGCAGCCGGTCGTGCTGCCACCGGGACCGAATGCGAAGCTTTCCACTCGCGGACTGTGCGTGCCGGCTTCTTCGAGATATGCGTCGAGCACCAGAACGCGTTCCTGTCCCGCGCCCACAACCGCACTGACGTTGTCGGGAGAAGGGATGCTGCACATTTCGCCGGCGCCTCCCGCGCTCCAACCGATATCGCTGACCTCGGAAGACTTGTCTGCGGATTCGACGTAGTGCAGTGCAAGCGGTATCGGTTCGTGTGCAAAGCCCTGGACGCCGAGATATATCCTACCTTCTCCGGCGGCCCCTTCGGGGACCAACGACATGACCGGGCCGGCGGCTTCTTCGGGCGGTTCCAGGTTGAGCAGCAAGCCAAGCTGATGTTCGTAGTAGATCATCGTGGGTTTCGCTTCGACTTCCCCTTCACCGCTTTCGCTGCCAGGAGTCGGCACTTCCCAGATCTGGCCTTCGCCCTGCGCGCCCGAGTAGATGAGCAGATTGCCGCCGGGCGTGACGACCGGGGAGAGCGGGACGTCCGTCTCTTCTTCGGATTGGCATCCGAGTTCCCCTGGGCGCAACGCGTCAGCCTTGTCGACGTAGCGGTGGCCGAGACTTCCGTGCCCTGTGAGCGTGCCCGATTTGGTCGCAACTATGACGAACTGCGCAGCGGCGCGACACTGTTTTTCAGCTTCTTCCTTCTCGACGTTTTCATCTGGCTCTTCATCCTCGATACCAAGGATCGCCACGTCTCCGGAACTGGGATCGACTGTGAGACCCCGCGGGTGCAACAGCGCTTCCTTTGGCTGTTCGCTCTGATCCGCAAAGGCCGTGGTCGAGGTTTCAGCAGTCGTTTCGCCCACGATCGGTGCCGGCTTGTGTTCGCTGTTTTCCTTGGCCGATACGAGTTGGCCACCGGCTAATTCGAATGCGTAGAGCTCACCGGCCGCCTCTTCTTCGGAATCCAGGGGCGACCTGTCCCAGCAGGTTTTGGGCGCGTCACACGCGTCTCCTAGTGCTGTTTCTTCTTTTTCCTGTTCTTTTTCTTCTTTTTCGCTCTCGCTGCGCCGCTTGTAGAGAACAAGCGCATACACCCGGCTGTGCACAGGATCTACTGCGATCTCCAGCCCCACCGCCGTTTCGCCTTCGGCGTCATGAGCTTTTTTGGGTTCCGGCGGAGTGAATGAGATCGACGCTTCCTCTTTGCCTTCGACGAACCGCTGGATCCTATATTCGCCCTCTTTCGGTTCGTCGCCGATGTAGTAGCTGGAATCAGCCGAGTCTGCGGCGAAAGCCAATACGCTCGCACTCGATGTATAGATGACGTCGTGGGCTTTTGGGCCAAGTATTTCGGAGTGACCCAGCTCGCCCCATTCGGCGTGCGCTACGGCGGCGAGCGCGCCGAGCATCAGCAAAGCGCACGCCGTGGCAAGTGGCAGATATCTGCGAACGGTGGTCAAGAGGGCGATCGGGAGCGGCACGTCGTGTAACCCAGAGAGTGCCGGCTCACGCCGGGCATCATGTTTCCAAGCGGTGAACGATCGTGTTGCCAAACGGTGAATGTTTGGTGAAGCTCACCACCTGCCCCGCCGCCCCCCGCCCATACGCCGCTGCGCCCGCGTGCTCGACACCGTGGCCGGGGCCACCCGCAGCTTCGTCCCGCGGCGGCGCGAGCGGCGGCCGGTCGAGGCGCCCGCGAAGGCCGCCAGCACGAGCAGGCCGATCAGGTAGACGGGCGCCGGCTCGTGTTCGTGGGCGCGGTAGGCGACCGCCTGGTTGGAGACCGACTCGGTCGCCTCCTCCTCCTCCTCTTCCTTCTGCGCCGCCTCGACCGGGGAGGTGACCGCCGAGGTGCCGCTCGGGGGGGTCGGGTTGGCCGCCGGGGGCAGCGGCGGCGGCACGAACACCACCGCCGGCAGCGTCGAGGCCAGCGGCACGAAGAAGGGCGGCGGTGTCGGCGTGCGCAGTGCCAGCGGGCGCGTCGGGATGGGCGCGACCACGGGGGGCGGCGCCGGAGGCAGTGGCACCGGCGGCGGCGCCGAGGAGGCCGGCGTCACGGTGGGCGCGACGCTCGGTGGGGGCGGGGGTGGCGGTGGGCTGGCCGCCGCTTCGGGGAGCGCGCGGGGCTTCAGCGGAACGGTGCCGCACGGCTCGCGCACGCTGCCCGCCTCAACCGTGACCGGCAGCGAGGCAGAGAGGCCGCCCGTGCGGATCGTGACGGTCGTGGTGCCGGGGTTGAAGGCGCAGAACAGCCCCGACTGCGCCGCCGCCGGCTTGCCCGCTTCCCGTTCGTCGGAGATCGGTTCGCCCTTGGCGTTCTGCAGCACTTCGCGCGGGTTGCTGGAGGCGGTGTTGCGCGCGACGAAGCGACCCACTTCCCTGTCCGAGGATTCGAGTTCGTATTCCGGCAGCACGGCCGTCTGGCAGCCCTGGATCACGCACAGCGAGGGGATCGGCGTGTACTGATTTTCTTCGCACTGCGGCGCGTCGGCTTCGCTCGCCCGGCAGCCGGCGCGCGGGCGGCGCGCCAACCCTTCGAACAGCGACACGCTGCTGCGGCGCAGCAGCGTCCCGTTGTCAGCTTCCAGCGCCAGTTCGCCGATCACTGGGATCAGCTGCACCGACACCGGCGCTTCGTCGTTCGCCTTACGTTCGGTCGTGTGGACGTGGCCGAGGAGAATGCCCTTCGCGCCGTGGAAGTTGCCCGCGTCCTCGTTGGAGAGCAGCTCGTAGCCGAGCGTGCCCGACCCGAACGCGGCGAGCTGGCGGCCGTTGTAGGTGAGGTGTTCCTGGACGTTGGCTTCGGGGGAGTCGTAGAAGTAGGCCGAGGCCACGTAGTGCGCGGGGTCGCCGGCCCCGTCCGGGTTTTCGCCCACCAGCGCGGCGAGCAGCCTGGTCGCTTCGATGTCGTGCGCGGCGACCTGGGCGCCGAGGTTGGCGTTGGCGACGACGATCACCGGCTTCGCTTCGGTGCCGGCCGCCCCCAGGCGCCGCTGCACCCATTCGCGCTGCGCCTGGTTGACGTCGCCATGCTGGGAGTCGTCGAGCACCAGCACCCACACGCCTTCCTTTTCCAGGGCGTAGTAGGCCGACTCGCAGCCGGGCGAGGCGCCGCAGCGGGTCGGTTCTTCGGCGGGGCCCGCCGCACCCGCGCCGCCGAATGGACGCGGGAAGGCGGCGAACGCCGCTTCCCACGAGGCCTCGCTCCCGTCCTGCTCGGGACGGGCATCGAGGTCGTCCGGGGTCATCGTGTCGTAGACGGGGATCGCAGAGCTGGAGAAGATCGAGGCGGAGTCGTCGAGCTCCTGCGCGAACGGAATCGGCGGCGATTTGGAGCCGACGAATGTGCCCGCCGTCAGGGTAGGGCCGGTGTCGAAGAAGGCGCCGAGGTGTCCCCCACCCGATTCCCCGACCCGGCCCGCGAGCGCCAGCGCCGCGCGCAGCCACACATCTGGGCCGACGCCGGCGCGGGCGCGATCGGAGCACGGCGCCGCGCACAGCGCTTCGCCGCCGAACGCGAACGTCGCCGGGCCGGGTGAGGCCACCGGCGAGGCGCCCGCGCCCAGCGGGGTGACGCCGTCGGCCGGGTAGCGCTCGATGTCGGCCGTCTCGACCGCTTCATCTTCGGAGTCGATCCCGCCGACCGCCCACCCCTGCGTGCCGGTCGGGTCGACCAGCACCGCAAAGATCGGGTCGGGCCGGTAGGGGAAGTCGAAGTAGACGAACGAGCCTTCCTGCCCGCCCACCGGGTTCAGTTCGTGGCTCTCGTCGCGCCAGCCGGTTGCCGTCTGGCGCAGCACGCCGCCGCTTTCCGGACCGGAGGAGAGCCCGCCGGTGGGAGCCTGCGGCGGTGGGAACCCCGGCGTCGTGGCACTGCTGCCCGAGGAGAGGCCGTTGCCGCCGGCCGTCACGATCGCGCGCAGTGCCCCGTTTTCGCGGAACAGGGCGAGCGCCCCCGCCGGCGAGCCCGGCAGCGGCGTCGGCGCCGCCCGCCACGGGGCGCCCGCCGCTTCGCGCTCGTAGAGGTACTGACCCCCTTCGCCGCCGCTCACCACGAACGCGGCGCCGCCGTCGGGCAGCCCCGCGACGGCCCGGGGCACCGAGCCGGCCCCCGCCACCGCTTCCGCTTCCTGGTCGACCCGCCAGCCCGAGCCTTCGTTGACCAACAGTCCGCCGACGAACGCGTTGACCTGGGGGTTGGGCTGCTTGCTGTAGGCGACGATCGCCTCCGAGCCGGCGAACGCGATCGAGTTGAAGGTCGCCCCCTTAACCTGAGGTGGGAGCGCTGCTTCCGGTTCTTCGGTCCACGTCTTGCCGTAGCGCAGCAGCACGCCCCCCTGCCCGACCGCGTTGCGGCCCACGGCGTAGCCGCGCGAGGAGTCGTTGGGGTCGAAGGCGATGCCGTAGAGATTCGCGCGGAAGTTGATCGGCGTGGCCGGATCGCGTTCCCACAGGCCCGTTTCCTCCCGCCACAGCCACATTTCCCCTTCTTCCCCCACCGCATAGGCGCGGTGCGGCGTGGGCCAGGCGACCGCGCGCAGCCGCACTTTGGTTTCATCTCGCCCGCCCGGGCCCAGCAGGCTTTCCGGCAGCCAGCCCTGGCCGGGCTTGTAGCGCGCGACCGCTCCGTTTTCGCCCACCGCCAGCGCGCCGCTGGTGAGCGCGCCGACGGGCGCGCCCGGTTCCGGCGCGACCGCCACCAGCGGGTGGCGGAACGACACCGGCCACGGCTGCAGGCGGCTGGGCTGCAGCTTCGGCGCGAGCGCGAGATGGACCGGCATCGCGGAGTAGCCCAGCCACCCTTCGGTGGGCGAGGAGAAGGCGGCGCCATACCTCCCGCCGGGGCTGCTGTCTTCACTGCCGCCGAGCGCCAGCACGCGCTTGAACGATTCCCCTTCCAGGCGCAGGCTCACCCCTTCCGGCAGGCCGGTGATCACCCGCTCGCCAAAGCCCGACCCGTTGGCCCAGGCGATGCTGCGGGCGGGGCCGAGCGGCAGCTGCTCGGGCAGTTCGTGCTCGCACGGCGGGGTACCGCTGGGCGCTTCGGCGGGGATCTGGCACCAGCTCGACTCCACCGTGCCTCCGCCGCTGCCTTCCGGCTTGAAGAACAGCGTCGCCGTGACGGGGGCGTGCAGTGTGAGGTCCCCGCGTGCGCCGTCCACCCAGATCCCTTCGCTGGTGACGGTCAACAGCTGGGCTTCGATCGCCGGCGTACTGCCGGCGCCCGGCACGATCAATGGCTCGCCTTCGGGGGGAGCGCCCGGGTGGGCGGGGTTCTGAACAGGGAGCGTGAGCGGGTGTGCTTCGCCATCGCCCGCGCCGGCGCTCGGCGCCACGGGCTTCCAGCTCCAGTGCCCCGGCGAGGCTTCGACGCGGCGGAACAGCGCGACCGCGCCGCTCGGGTAGTTGGCAGACAGCGCGGCGAGCAGCCACGCGTTGGTGGACGAGCTCGCCCCGATTGCCAGCACACGGAAGCTTTCCGAGCTTTCGGCGGGGACTTCGATCGGCTCGCTGCTCCAGTGGTGCCCATCCCAGTGCAGCACCTCGTTCTCGACCGGCCCTTCTTCGCTGACCGGCGCCACCAGCGCTCCCGCTTCTCCGCCGGCTTCTTCGAGCGGTGCGAGCATCGGCGCGCGCTTGCTGCCGTATAGGCGCTGGCCCTTGACCAGCAGCGGTTCGGCTTCACCTTCGACCGGCACCGCGCCGGTCGCTTCGAAGGCGCCGCCGGGCTTGCGCACGAGCACGACCTGTTCGTTGTCGGCGGCCCCTTTCTCCGCGCCGGCGAGCACACCGAATCCCTTGGGCGTCATCTGGCCGGCGAGCGGGCTCGCGGCGAGGTGGAACGCCTTGGGCAGTTCTTCGGGCAGCGCCGGCCCCAGCGTCCAGGTCCCTTCCTGCGCTTCCACCGACCCGGGATGCACGTAGTAGCGGACCAGCACGGTGGTCGAGTTGGCGCCCGAGCCCTTACGCCCGATGCCCCACGTCTCCTCGGCGCCGGGCGCCCCGGGTTCTTCGGGCGTCGCGCCGATCATCGTCACTTCACTGGCGGGCAGCGACGCGTCGGTCTGCGGCAGCGCTTCTTCGGGCGCACCCGGCTGCGCGACGGCAAGCGAGCCGCGGTGCGAGCCGGGCAGGGCGAGCGATAACACCAGCGCGATCGCCGTGGCGAGGGCGCCCGCGAGCAGGCCCAGCCGCGCGCGCGCCACTCGGACGCGGGTATTCCTCCGGGCGCTCAAGGCAGCTGATCCGGTCCGCTGGTCAGAGAATTGTATGGTGAGGCGACCAGCGCGCTCATCAGGCCGCCCCCTGGCGAGGCGACCGGTCCGCTCGTCGAATCACCATGCGGGAGCACCACCAGCCCAGTGGACACGGTGTTGACGTTGGCGCCTTCGCCGGTCACCGAGGAGACGAGCGGCAGCGGCGCGAGCGCGTGCGTCTGCAGGCTCAGCTTGGTGGGCCAGCTCCGCGGGTCGAGGCTCAGGCTCAACGTGCGACTGCCGGCCTTCAAGGTGAGCGTGCGCGTGGACGCGACCAGCCGGCCGTCGCGCTTGGCGAGCAGGCGCACGCGCGCCTTGACCGCCAGATGGAAGCTCAGGCGCAGCGTGGTGTGGTGGATCAGCTTGCTGTGCAGGCGCGAGAGCAGCGGCAGCTGCACCTTCGATTCGCTCGAGGGCTTCGATTCTTCGCCCTTCAGGAATTTCGGCACGACGAACCCTTCTTCGTTGAGGCCCGAGGTGTCGGGCGGCGGCGCGTCGGCGACGACCTGCGGCAGGCCCTGGTCTTTCGGGCGGTAAGTGATCACGTTGAGGAAGCCGCTGATTTCGTTGACCCGCAGCGTCCGCTCGCCTTCGGGCGCGAGGTGGAACAGCCACCCCTCGGTCGTGGCCATCCAGCAGTTTTCGGCGGCGGGACAGGAGATCCGCGCGGCGGCGCCCTTCGGGCCGACGCCCGCTTGCACTTCTTCCTTTGAAGGCAGCGTCTGCTCGCCGAGCACCTTCCCTTCGGCTGAGATGTGCACGAGCACCGCGCTCACCCCTTCGCCTGCGCCCGTGGGCGGGCGCAGCGCCAGCCACGCGTCTTCGCCGCCCGGTTCGGCCGCGATCCCACTCACCGCCGCGTCCTTGGCTTCGCCACCGAGTTGCCGCTGTTCTTCGGCTTCGCTTTCCAGCACCCGCCCGAGTGGGTGCGCCGTGATGCCCGAGGTGGGCGAGCCGGGGCCGAACGGCTGGCTCCACACGCCCTGCACGCGGCGCACGACCGTCACCTGGCCCGGTTCTTCGCCCGGCGCGGTCGCCTTGGGGCTTTTCCCCGCCGCGCCCCACAGCGCGCCTTCGGCCGAGGAGAGGCGCAGGAATTCGAGCCCGTCGGAGAGCTCGCTGAAGGAGCCGTACAGCGGCGGTTCGGCGGCTTCGGGAGCAATCGGGGGCGAGGCTTCCGGTTCGATCGTGTGCAGCACCGGGTAGCGGCTCTCTTCCTTGGAGACGGAATCTTCGGCGCGTACGCGGACGCTCTCGTACAGCACCCCTTCGAGCACGCTCATACTCTCCACCGCGTGCCCTTCCCCGAGATACGGTTCGGCTTCGAGGCTGCCGCCGTTCCAGTGCAGGTGGAAGGCCCCGAGCTGCGGTTCGGGGAGCGAGTCGCCCCCGAACCAGCAGTCCTCGGAGTTGACGGCGGGCGGCGGCGGCGGGATGCAGGCCGCCGCGTGCATCGCCTGATAGGAGTCGGCTTCGCCGGCGGGGTGGGCGTAGGAGCCGACCACGCCGCCGCCGGCGAAGTGGCACAAAGTGTTGTCTTCGAGCGGCACCTGCCGTTCGAACCGCGTACCGGAGGATTCGCTCACCTGCCCCGGGCGCCCATCGGAGACGGTCCAGAATTCGTTGGGCCCAGCCCACGCGATGCTCCCTTCGGTGGCGCCGCACACTTCAGCGATCTCGCGCCATTCGACGCCGTCGTACGCCCACACGCCGGGCGGGATCGCCTTGCCGTTTCCGTGCGTGATCAACAGCCCCCGGTTGGGTTCCCAGAACTCGATGTCGCCGATCTGCCCGAGGCCGATCGGCAGCGACAGTTCCGGCGTGCCGGGCGGGGCCTTCGGTGGGGAGGGCTGTTCCAGGCGCCACACGGCCCCTTCGCCGCCTTCCGCCGCGGCGGACACGGCGGGCAGGGCGCACGCGCAGGCAAACGCGCCCGCCGCGACCACCGGCGCCAGCGCCATCCAGAGGTGTGTCACAGCGCGCCTCATCGCCGCTTGGCCCTGTGGGTTCGGGAGCGAGCGGCGCCCTTGGCCGAGCGCCGCACGCTGGCGGTGCGCTGGAATGCCACCGCGATGCTCGCATGCAAAGTCGGCTCGCCGCGCGCGGTGAACATGAGGCTGGCGTTCGCCGAGAGGCCGCCCGGTTGAGCCGCGAGCCCCGCGTAGGCCTTGTTCAGCTTCAACACGAGCATGATCAATTCGCCGCCGGGGTCGTGCGCGTTCTGTCCCGCGATGGCGAGCGTGCGGGTGGCGACGGCGAGCGGGCGCGCGCGCGAAGCATGGGCGGTGCGCCGCGAATGCGGGGAGTGCCGGGCGCGCCGCGCCGCGCTCGAGGATCCGCCGGGCCCGACGAGCAGCGACCCGCGCGCCCGCGCCGTGAGCGTGCCGGCGGCGGGGACCGCCACGTAGAGCACGACGCTGCCGTTGGCGCGCGAAAGCGCGGTCACCCCCAGCCGCCACGCTGGTTCGGTGCCCATCGTCGGCGCGGGGCCGAACGACTGGGAGGTGGACAGCGAGGGGAACGCCACCGGTTTGACCAGGAACACGTCGCTGCCGTTGGCGGACGCCGCGGAGGGGGTGTCGCCGGGGGGAGTGTTGCCGTCCCCATAGACGAGGTTGTCTGCCGTCGAGGTGAACACGAGCGTTTCCCCGTTGGCGGAGAAGGCGGGCGAGAGCGCGCCGAAGCCCTTGGGGGGGTCCCCGTACTGGTCTTCTTCCTGGAGGTTGGTTTTGTGGGGCTGTTCGCTCGGCCCACCCGCGTATCCGTGCGTCACCCGCGTGAGCGTGCCGTCGCGCAGATCGATGTCGAACAGCTCCGGCAGCCCCGGTTCGGACGCCGGCGCGTCCACGTACTGGGGGTAGCCGAGCGGGAACTGCGTGCGCAGCGTGGTGAACGCGATCTGCTCGCCGTCGGCGGAGATTTCGAAGTCGGCGATCGCCCCGGAGTAGGTGTCCTTTTCGGGCCCGATCTCGGTCAGCGGGGTGAGCGCCTGATCGCGAGTGAGGCCTGGGTGCATGTCGGCCGTGAAGAGATCGCTCGGCTGCCCGGTGCCGCCCGGCCCGAAATTGAGGCTCTCGGCGAGCAACTTCTCCTCGGAGAGGAACGCGACGGTGTAGCCGTCGGCGCTGAGCCGCGGGATGAAGTCGCCGACGCCACGGCTCGCGCCCCACACCCCCGTGGTGGGGCGTCCGCCCCCCTGTTCGGTTACGAACGGGCCCTGACAGGGATCCAGGGGGGAGGGCGTGGCCGGCAGCGCGCTCTCACCCGATTCCACGCACAGGGGATTGCCCGGGTCCGATCCGCCGGTCACCCGCTCCGTGGCAGTTTCCGAGCCGGGAGCGATCCGCCGCCACAGCGGTTCGGTGTACCCAGGGTCAAGCGTTTCGGCGGGAAGCGCCGCCACCTGCTCGCCGATCTGCTCCCCCATCCACGCCACGGTGCTGCCGTCGGCGCTGATCGAGGCGCCCGGCCATTCGCCCGTTTCCGGGATCGCGGGGAACTCCAACTGTTCCCCCGAGTAGACGGCACCGAGCTGGCCCTTGCCGACGACCGGTTCGGCGGCCCCCGCGGCGGTCGATTCCCCACATTCGAAGTAGCATCGACTGACGAGCACCGTGCGGCCGCTTTCGATGTAGCGCACCGCGACCTGCCCGGCGGGTGTGTGCGGCTGCGGCGTTTCGCCCCGGTCGCGTTCTTCTTCTTCGAGCTTCGGGTAGGCGATGAGGTTGGAGACGGCGGTCGTGACGAACGCGACCTCGTCGCCGTCGGCGCTGATCGCCGAGCGGGCAGCCGCGCTCGCCCCCATCGTCGTGCTCGCGCCGTGGTAGTCGAGCGGTTCGGAGGAGCCGTTGGCGGCCGAGACAACGGCGAAGGCGCCCGCTTCCCCCGGCGCCAGCGCCATGTTGCGCACGTAGACGTTCACCGCTTCCTGCTTGGGCGCTTCGTCGGGCAGTTCGTCGGTGTTCGTGGCAAGGCTCTTGCCTTCGTTGGTGGTGAAGCTCAGGTACTGACCGTTGGCGCTGATCGACGGCATCTCGGCGTCACCGCCGGCCACCTGTTCGAGCGCGCCGCTGAGCAGGTCGCGCCGCCACACGCCGGTGACGCCCGCGATCGAGCCGTCGAAGGCGACGTACACGCCGTTGCCGGAGATCGCCGCGTCGTGGGCGTATTCCATCTGCTGCGGCACGCCCCCGCCGAGCGCGCCCTCGGAAACGAGCGAGATCGGCCCGAACAGGTCGGCCTTTGCTGGGGCCGGCGCCAGTGCCATGAGCAGAAACGCGGCCAGGGCGACGGGGAGGAGAATCCTGTTCCAGCCGGCGCATGCGCCGAGGGCCGGACCGCACATATCACTTGTAAAGCTGTTCCAGCCGGCGCATGCGCCGGCTGGCCGGGCAGTGCATGCACTGCCCGGGGCAGGGCCGCATGCGGCCCTGCCTGGGACGGCCACATGTGGCCGTCCCCTCATCGCACGCTCACCCACTGACTGACGACCCCCGCGTTGCCGATCGCATCGCGCACATGCACGACCACTCGGTAGACACCGGCCTGGCGGTAACGATGGGAGAAGCTCGTGTGCCCGTGCGCGAACGCGCCGTCGCCGAAGCTGACGCTGACCGCGTGCACATCCACGCCCGCGTAGGCATCGCGCACCCGCACGCGCACCGCCGCGCCACCGCCCGTCAGCGCAACCTTGACCGTGGGGGGCACGCCGGCGATCAGCAGCGTCGAGGGAGCAGTTAGCGTGGACTCGCCGTCCCTGTCGGTGGCAAGCACCTGCAGGCGATGCTTACCCGAGCTCAGACCACGCGGGTTGAGTTGCGCGGAAAAGACTTCCCCGCCCGGCGTGGGCTGGATGTGACCATCGAGCACCAGGTGGTAACTCACTGGCCCGTCGGAGGTGGGAGCGGGCTGCCAGGAGACAAGCGCCTGATCCGGTTTCACCCACTTTTTGGGCAGTGTCAGCACGAACTGGGAGGGCGGCGCCGTCGCCTGGGCGGCGACGATCGCGGCGTTGCCGAGCGGCCCCTGGCGGAAGGCGATCAGGCCAGCGCCCAGCCCCGAGCGCCCGACCGCGAGTTCTGCGACTTCGCCGCCGGCGCCACCGCTCACCAGCGCCGTCTGCACGGCCCCGCCGGGGAAGTCCTCGCGCACCGCCACCGCCGGGTGGCCCTGCGCTTCGGCGCTCGGCCAGGCCGAGACCCCTCCGCCTTCGGGGTTCATGACGCTGGCGACGCTCTCTTCGCCGCCGGCGAACGGGGGCCCGAGCGAGAGCGCCCCCGTGAGCCCTTTGTCGTTGCCTTCGATCACGCGGGGGGTGCCGTCGTCGTCGTAGACCACCCGCACGGAGCGCTTTTCGTCGATGTCGATCGCCGGCGGCCCGACGGTCGCGCTCTTGCCGCCGGGGACGTCCGAGTCGGCGACGGTCGCGCCCTGGAACTCGCCTCCGTTGGTCGATTCGCCGTCGGGCAGGATGTTCAGGAAGATGCGCGGCCCCGGGAGCGGCGAGGACGCGCCGGCCGCCTGGCGGTAGGCTACCTCGGCCTGGCCGAGGCGCGAGAAGGCGACGCTGGGGGCGTCGGCGTCATCGGTGATCGGCGCCCCGTTGTAGGTTTCGGCGGAGACGGGCATCACGTAGTTGAGCGCGGAGCCAAAGATCCGCCGCGCCCAGATCCGCGCCACGCCTTCGATGTCGGGCTCCTGCCATACCACCACCCCGTTGCCGGTCGGGCCGATCGCGACCTGCGGCGCGTTGTTCTGCGCCGGTGGGCGCATGCCGACCGCGGAGTCGCGGTCGATCGCGCCGAGGTTGGACCAGCGCCGGCCGTCGAAGTGCGCGAGCCGGACGCTCTCGGGCACGTCGCCCGCTCGCAGCAGCGAGACCCCCACTTTGTCCGTGTCGATCACCCGGTAGACGACGTCGGCCTGGCCGGTCGAGCTGACCGCGAGGTCAGGACTGGTGCCGGTCCCTTCTTCGATGTCGCGGTCGACGATGATCGCCTGGCCGAAGTGTTCGGCGCCGGGCCCGAGCTCCGCGCCGAGCAGCTCGTAGATTGGCTTGCCCGTGGTAGGACTGGTCGCGAATGGGGTGGCCCACACGACGATCAGCTCACCGCCGACGGCGGCGCCGATGCGGGGCCAGCTGGCAGCGAACTGCTCTTCGGTGTCCACCCGGATCGGCGCCAGCCAATGCCCTTCGAAATAGCGCGAGACGAACACGTGGGCGACGCCTTCGACGGTCTTGAGGTAGACGACGCCGCCGGTGCCGTCTTCGGCCATAGCCGCGCCGCCAAAGCCGACGATGCTCTCGCTCGGGCCGTCGATCGTCGTCGCCGGCAGGATCACCGCCTGAGCAGCGGCCGGGAGGATCGCGAGAGCCAGAACCGCGGCGAGAGCGGCAAGCGTGTTCCTCGGCCGAAGCCGGAAGACACTCGCCTTCAGCTCGCATCCCCGTTTCGACCAGCGGCCCATCTCACGAGGTCGATTTGTTGAGTGCCCCGGGCGACGGTGCGTAGGCGCAGCGGAAATTCTGCGCTTCCAGGACCGGCTGCGAGCCGGCGAAGCCGCCTTTGGTGCCATTGGAGTACACGGTCACGTACTGCAGCGATTCCGGCAGCGGGTTGGCTGGCAACGGGATCGGGTTGGGCTGCCCCTGGCGAGGGTCGCCGGTGGCGCCTTCGCTGACCCCCTCGAAGCCGGCCGCCGCGGAGCCCGCTTCGGTCGTGACCAGCGAGGAGCTCATCTCGCGTTCGTCTTTCAGGCCGCGCGTCGGGTCGAGGTTGATCGTCGCGGTCAGCGGCGAGTCGTGGATCGTCGACTCGAGCTTCACCCGCGCGGCACCCCCGAGCAGTTCGGCGGCCGAGGGCAGCCAACCGCCTTCTTCCTCGCACTTCTTGGAAGCCCAGATGAAGTTGTTCTTGCCGGCATCCGCGTTGGTGAGCGGGAAGGGCGTCGATTCCAGGCACCAGGTACCGAGGTCGACGCTGTCGGGCGGGCAGGTGGCGACGATCTGTTCGGCGGTTTTGCCGTCGAACCGCTTGGCATTCTCCGCGGTGCTCACGGTGGGGATCGCCGCGGCCGGGAATTTCCCGTTACGCCCGAGCGTCAGCAGCGCGCCGGCATGGGGCTTGGAGCTGATCGGATGCCCGTCGATCGCTGCCACCACCGCGTGGCGGGCGGCGTCGGCGAGACCGGTGGTGGAGAAGACGAGCGCGATCAGCGCGACGACCATCGCAGGTGATGGCAGCCGGCGCGAGGTACGGGGCCGGCGCGCTCTCACTTAGCCTGCTCGGGGTCGCCGCGGGTGGTGAATCGTGGGGGCGTGGTGGAGGCTCGGCGCACGTCGCGCAGCTCCTCGAGCGTCACCTCCTGCACGGTGGAGAGCACCGCCTCAAGCGCCACGCCCGAGAGCGTCTCCTGCTCGAGCAGCGCGGTGGCGGTCTCCTCGACCGTGGACCAGTTGCGATCGAGAACCACCGCGGCGCGCGACTCGGCGTCGCCGACGAAGCGCTCGACCTCGTCGTCGATCACGTCCAGCGTGTGCGGCCCCACCGAGCCGAGGTCCTGCAGCGAGGCGCCGAGGAACACCTCGCCGCTCTTCTCGCCGATCGTCACGAGCCCGAGGGCGGGAGACATCCCGAACGAGGTCACCATCGAGCGCGCCAGCGCGGTGGCGGCGTGCAGGTCGTCGTGGACGGAAGTCGAGTGGTTGCCGAACGCCATCCGCTCGCCCGCCAGCCCGGCGAGGATCGAGATCAGCTGGCGGTGCAGATCGGGCTCGCTCATGATCACCTGGTCGCGGTCGGTGAGCATGTGCGCGGCGGTGCCCAGCTGCCGGCCGCGCGCGACGATCGAGAGCTTGCGCGTGGAGGTCTTCTGGCCGAGCGCGTCGGTGACGACCGCGTGGGCGGACTCGTGGATCGCGATCAGCCAGCGCTCCTCGCCGGTGAGGATGTGGCGCTTGGCGGGGCCGGCGACGACGCGGTCGATCGCCTCCTCCAGCGTCTTCTGGTCGATCTGCGCGCGGCCGTCGCGCACGCTCAACAGCGCCGCCTCGTTGATTACGTTGGCGAGCTCGGCGCCGCTGAAGCCGGGGGTCTGGCGCGCGACCTCATCCAGCGAGGCGTCGGGCGCGAGCGGGCGCTTGTCGCCGTGCAGGCGCAGGATCTCCAGGCGCCCGTGCACGTCGGGAACGTCGATCACGATCTGGCGGTCGAAGCGCCCGGGGCGCAGCAGCGCCGGGTCGAGGATGTCGGGCCGGTTGGTCGCCCCCATCACCACCAGGCCGCCGTCCCCGGCAAAGCCGTCCATCTCGACGAGGATCTGGTTGAGCGTCTGCTCGCGCTCGTCGTTGCCCTGCCCGATGCCGGCGCCGCGCTTGCGCCCGGCGGCGTCGAGCTCGTCGATGAAGATGATTGCGGGCGCCGCTTTGCGCGCCTTGCGGAAGAGGTCGCGCACGCGCGCCGCGCCGACGCCGACGAGCGACTCGACGAAGTCGGAGCCCGACAGCGAGAAGAAGGCCGCGTCGGCTTCGCCCGCGACCGCCTTGGCGAGCAGCGTCTTGCCGGTGCCGGGGGGCCCGACCAGCAGCACGCCCTTCGGGGCGGCGGCGCCGACGTCGAGGTATTTCTGCGGTTCGGCGAGGTAGTCTCGGATCTCGCGCAGCTCGGCCACCGCCTCGCCCGCGCCGGCGACGTCGCCGAAGGTAATGCGGTCGGAGGTGCCCTTGCCCTTCTTCTTGCCTTTGCCGGCGAACTGCGAGAAGCCGGCGATGCCGCCCGCTGCCCCTTCGGTGCCGAGCCGCATGAACAGCGAGAAGAGGCACACCAGCAGCAGAATCGGGATCAGGAACTGCACGATGATCGTCTTCGTCTCCTTGCCCGACTGCTGGTCGACGCTGACGATCGCGCCGCCGGTTTCCAGTTCGCGGATCAGCTGCTGGGTTTGCGCGCCGGAGGCCGGGTAGGAGGCCCACAGGACCTTGGCGCCGACCAGGCCGGTGGGCACGGTGCCGGCGGCAGCTCCGCCGGTGGCGCCGCTGCCTTCCCTGCTCGCTTCGCCGCTCGTGCCGAGGATCGCGCCATCCGCGGCGATCGGGGGCGTCTTCGCGGTCGTGACCAGCTCCACGCGGTTGTCGTGGTCGAGCAGCAGCGCGGTCGCGATCTGGTGGCGCCCGGCGAGCTTGTGCACGGTGCTGAGCGGCACCTGCTGGCCGGCGCTGCTGGGAGCAATCGAGCCGAGCAGCGTGGCGAACGCGATCGCCAGGCCGATCGAGGCAAGCAGCAGGAAGAGCGCGATCGGGTCGCGGAAGGCGATCCGCCGCACGTTCTGCAAGCCCGCGCCGATGCTCGCCAGCACCGGGCTGCGGCGGTTGGCAAGACCCGAGCGCACGGCGGCGCGGCCATCCGCCGGACGGCCGTTGGCGCGCCCATTGCTCGCCGCGGGTGGTGGCGGCGCGGGCGGGAACTCGGGATTGTCGGAGCTGGGCTCGTCGGTCATGGGCGATGGCCTCGAGGCGGCAGTGGCCGCAGGCAGAGACGATCGAAGTTGGCGACGAGGAGTCGGCGCCGGATCTTCTGGAGGTGGAGGTCTACATGAGCCGGCGGGAAAAACAAACCTCTTTCACAAAAACAAAACATTGGCGAGCGAGCCCCACCTTTTCTTCACCAAATTTTCTCCACCTGGCCACCACCTGTTCACTTGGGCTGCCGGGCAAGCCGCAAAGACTGCAACGCCCCCGAACGCAAAGGAGTCCCCGTGCGCGCTCACCGCACCCTCGCCGTCTCGCTGACCCTCGCCCTGATGCTCGCCGCACCCACCGCGGCGGTGGCCGCCAAGCGCCTGATCATCGGAGGCTCGACCTCCGTGCTCCCGCTGCAGCAGAAACTCGCGGCCGCCTACCACCGCCAGTTCCCGCATATCCCCGAACCCAAGGTCGAGGGTGGGCAGTCGGACATCGGCATCGCGGGCGCGGCCAGCGGGCGCTTCGACATCGGCGACTCCTCGCGCGACCCGCTCAGCACCGACCCCAAAGGGCTGGTGTTCACGAAGATCGCGCGCGACGGCATCTGCGTGATCACCAACGACAAGAACCCGGTCAAAAACTTCGCGCAGACGACGATCCAGGGAATCTTCAGCGGCTCGGTCCGCGACTGGAGCGAAGTCGAAGGCTCCACCCAGACGGGTCCGATCGAACTATTCGACCGCTCGAGCGCCTCCGGTACTCAGGACGCCTTCCAGAACATCTTCATGGGCGAAGACCTGCGGATCTCCCCCGCCGCCAGCGCCGAGGACTCAAACGGCGAAGAGCAGAACGCGGTGTCGGCCTCCCCCGGCGCGATCGGCTTCGTCTCCTTCGCCTACACCGCCGGCGTCAACGCGGCCGCCTACCAGGGCGTGGCGTGCAGCCTGCGCAACGCCCGCTCGGGACAGTACGGCGGCGTGCGTAACTTCTGGATGGTGACCAAGGGCGGGCCCAAAGGCGAAGCGGCCAAGTACATCGCCTGGGTGACGAGCGGCAGCAAGACCACCAAAAACATCATCAACTCCAACTGGATCGCCGTCCACTGAGGCGGGCGGGGGCGCGGCGGGGGGCTGACGGCTGTGAGCGCTGAGGCGTACCCCCCCACCATCCCACCTGCCGCGCCCCCAAACCCGCTGGAGGCGCATCGGCAGCGGCACGCCGCCCAGCTGGCCGGCCACCTGAAGGAGGCCGCCCGCGACCGGCGCGTTGAGCTCGCGCTCGGCACGCTGGCCGCCGGCACGCTTGCGCTGATCGCGGCGATGCTGGTGACGGTGCTGGTCAACGGGTGGCCGTCGTTCGCAGCCAACGGCCTCGGCTGGTTTGGCAACGGCGGGGATCCGGTCACGCAGTTCCGGGCGATGCAGACGGGCACCGCGCTGCCCGGCCACCCGCTGCTGTACTTCAGCGCCTGGCCGCTGATCTGGGGAACGCTGCTGAGCACCATCGGGGCGGTGGCGATCGCCCTGGTCGTCTCGACGCTCGCGGCGATCTTCATCACCGAGTTCGCGCCGGTGCCGGTGCGGCGCGTGCTGGAACCGGTGGTGAGGCTGCTGGCGGGCGTGCCGTCGGTGATCTACGGGCTGGTGGGCCTGCTGCTGATCGCGCCGTGGGTGGAGGGCCTGATCAGCACCCAGCGCAAGGAAGCGGTGCAGTACGTGGTGCAGCTGAGCGGCGAGGGCCTGCTGACCGCCACGCTGGTGCTCACGGTGATGATCCTGCCGATCATGATCGCGCTCACCTCCGGCGCGCTCGCGGCCGTGCCGTCCGCCTGGCGCGAAGGCTCGGTAGCGCTCGGCGTCAACCGCTGGCGCACGATCTGGCGCGTGTCGGTGCGCGCGGCGCGACCGGCGATCGTCTCCGCCACGGTGCTCGGCACCGCGCGCGCGCTCGGCGAGGCCATCATGCTCGCGATGCTCGGCGGGGGACGGCCGTGGGCGCCCAACCCGCTCGACGGGCTGACGTTCTTCTTCGAGCCGATCCAGCCGCTGGCGGCGTCGATCGTCAAGGAATTCGGCGACAACCCCAACACCCCGATCGGGCACACCGTGTACGCGTTCGGCGCGCTGCTGCTGTTCAGCGCGGCGCTGCTGTCGCTCGCCGGCTGGGCCGTGCGCCAACCGCTCAAACGCTACGGGATCGGCATATGATGGCCGGCGCCGGGCCAACCGCACGGACCGAGCCGGCCCGCCCGGCGCGTCCTTGCGAAGGTCGCGCATGAGCGCGTCCGCCGCTCAGCCGCCGACGATCGTGCGGCCGCGCCGTGAATCGATCTCCTCCTGGCCACTGGCCGATCGCCTCGCCTACGGGCTGTGCTGGGCGGTCGGAATCGGACTATGCGTGGTGGCACTGGGAATCGTGGCATTCATGTTCGTCAAGGGAATCTCGGCGCTGCGCCCGAGCCTGTTCGTCGAATCGCCGGCGGCGGGAGTGCTCCAGGAAAAGCACTCCGGCGGCTTCAAGGATCCGCTGATCGGAACGTTCATCATCACAGCGGTGGGCATCGCGATCGCGACGCCGCTCGGCGTCGGCATCGCGACGTGGCTGGTCGAGTACGCGCGCCCGCGCTGGCTGGCGCGCACAGTGGAATCGGCGATCGAGACGATCGCCGGAATCCCGAGCATCGTGCTGGCGCTGTTCGGCCTCTACCTCTTTGCACGCCCCATGTTCTCGTTCCTCTCGGCGAGCGCCAGCGACGGAACGGTCACCGGCCTGTCGTTCATCAACGCCGGGATCATCATGGCTGTGCTCGCGCTGCCGCTCGTGGTCGGCACCACGCGCGAGGCGCTGCTGCAACTGCCGGCGCGCATGCGCGAGGCGTCGTTTGCGCTCGGCAAGACGCGCGCCACCACAATCCGGCGGGTGCTGCTGCCCTCCAGCCGCACCGGGATCGCCAGCGGTGCGGTGCTGGGGATGGGCCGGATCGTCGGCGACACGGCGATCATCGTGTTCATGCTTGGCATCGGCAGCTCGAAGATCGAAGGACTCGGCGGGACGCCGGTGCTCGGCACGCTGCGCGGCACCGGCACGACGCTCAGCGCCTACATCTACTATTACGCGCCGACGGGCGACGGCAACTCGCCCAACAAGGCGTACGCCGCCGGTTTCGTGCTGCTGATGATCGTGCTTGCGCTCAACGCGTTGGTGACGCGCCTTACGTTGAGAAGCGAGGGCGAACGCGCTGCGGTGCGCGGGATTGGCCGGCGAATGTGGGCATGGGAGAGATGGCCGTGGAGCCGGTAGCAATCAGTCGCCCCCACCGGCCGGGCGCCACGCGGTGGCCAACGTCGCGCCGGCCCCATCCAAGGAGGCGGCCGTGGAGCGTCTGACCCCCCCACCCGTGCGCCGCATCGCAACGGACCGCCACCCGCGGGTGGTCACCCCCACGCCGCCCGTCGATGGCGCGGGCAACGGCGCGAGCGAGGTGACAGGCACACCTTCGGCCCTCGCCCGCCGCCGCGCCGCGCGACCCGCGGCGGCGTACCCGCCGGAAGAGCGGATGCGGATCGAATCGGTGTCGCTGGCCTACGGCGAAAAGTGGGTCGTGCGCGACGTCAGCCTGCCGGTGCGCCGCGGCGAGGTGCTGGGGCTGATCGGCGCGAGCGGCTCGGGCAAGACGACGCTGCTGCGCTCGCTCAACCGCCTCACCGAGATCACCGCCGGGGCCGGCCGCGCCGGGCGGATTACGCTCGACGGCGAGGAGATCCACGAGATCGAGGTCAACGCGCTGCGCCGGCGCGTGACGATGGTCTTCCAGCAGCCCAATCCCTTCCCGATGAGCATCTTCGAGAACGTCGCCTACGCGCTGCGCGAGGCCCCCGGCCGGCGCCGCCGCGCCCGGCGCGCCACGCTGGAGCCCGAGGTTCGCGAGGCGCTGCGCCGCGCCGGGCTGCACGAGGAGGTCGCCGAGGACCTCGACCGCCCCGCGCTGTCGCTGTCGGGCGGCCAGCAGCAGCGGCTGTGCATCGCCCGCGCGCTGGCGGCCGACCCGGAGGTGCTGCTGCTCGACGAGCCCTGCTCGGCGCTGGACCCGATCTCCACGGCGGTGATCGAGGAGCTGATCGTCGAGCTGCGCGAGAGCGTGGCGATCGTGATCGTCACCCACAACCTCCAGCAGGCCCAGCGCGTGGCCGACCACGTCGCGTTCATGCACCTCGGCGAGCTCGTGGAGTACGGCACGGCCGAGCAGGTGTTCGAGCAGCCCCGCCAGCAGCGCACGCGCGACTACATCGGCGGGGCCTTCGGGTGAGCCGAAGAAAATGAGGAGGGGGGGGCGGGGGCTCGCACCGCGGTTCTGCGCGTCGCTGAGGCAGGCGATCGGGGGGCGCACGACGTGCCTCGGCGCAGTGCTGATGCTGGCAATCGCGCTGGGGGGATGCGAGAGCAGCCAGGAAAAGAGCGCGCAGCTGGAAAAGCAGGCGAAGCTCGCCAAGGCAGCGCACCCCGTGCAAGCCGCCAAAGGCCTGTCGATCGCCCACGCCAGCAGCGCAGTGAAGGTGGTGTCAACGCAGTCGGTGCACAGCTCCGAAGGCACGGCGGTTGTGGTGACGCTGCGCAACCTCTCCACCCACCCCCTGCGTGACGTGCCGATCGCGATCACCGTGAAGGGCGCGGGCGGGAGCACGCTCTACCAGAACAACACCGCCGGCCTGGAAGCGGCGCTCACCGAGGTGCCGATACTGCAAGCGGGAGCGCAGTTCGAGTGGATCGACGACCAGGTGCAGGCGGCCGAAGCGCCGGCGAGCGTGAGCGTGCTCGTGGGCGAAGCGCCGCAGGCCCCTGCCACCGTGCCGCAGATCGCGCTCACGGGCGTGCACGCCAACGAAGAAGGCGGCAGCAGCGGCGTGGCGGGAACCGTCCACAACGACTCCGCGGTGACCCAAAGCGAACTGGTCGTCTACGGGATCGCACGCCGCGGCGGGCGAGTCGTGGCAGCCGGGCGGGCAGTGCTCAGCAAGGTCGCGGCGCACGGCTCCACTCCCTTCCAGGTGCTGTTCATTGGCAGCGCCGCCGGCGCGCAGGTCGAAGCGAGCGCGCCGCCGAGCACGTTCTGAGCGACCGCCGAGCAAGCGCAGGGCAGCCGCTGGACGGGCGACGGCCGGGAGTTCTGCGAAGAGCGCGCACATTCGAGCCACTTCATCTTGGTTGAGCCTGTCACCGCAGATCGGTGAGACAGGCGTGCGGCGCCCTAAACTCCAGTTGATCGATCGACTTTACTTCATCAATCGACTTTGGTATAAAGGGGTGTTGGCCTGTCGGCCCCGCAAGATGGGCGCACCACCGCGGACACCACCACCCCCATGCACGTAGACCCATACATAGTCCTCGGGGCCGCCATCGTGGGGCTGCTGGTCGGCATGACCGGCGCCGGCGGAGGTGCGTTGATGAGCCCGATGCTGATCCTGCTGTTCGGGATCACACCCTCCACGGCGATCTCCAGCGACCTCGTCGCCGCCGTTGTGATGCGCCCTGTCGGGGCCGGTGTGCACATGCGCGCTCGCACCGTCAACTTCAAGCTGGTGGGCTGGATGGTGCTTGGCTCGGTGCCCGCCGCATTCCTCGGCGCCTACCTGCTGCACCTGATGGGCGGCTCGAAGATGGATCAGGAAAAAATCGAGATCGTGCTCGGCACGGCGTTGCTGGTCGGCGCCGGCGCGATGGTGCTGCGAATGGCACTCGACCGCCGCGCCGGCAACACGCGCACGGCCGTCGTGCACGAGGTTGTCCCCCGCCCGCTGCCGACGGTGGCGATCGGGGTCGTGGGCGGGCTGATCGTGGGCATGACCTCGGTTGGCTCGGGCTCGCTGATGATCGTGATGATGCTGTTCCTCTACCCCGCCCTTGGGGCCAGCCAGCTGGTCGGCACCGACCTCACCCAGGCTGTCCCGCTGACGCTCGCCGCCGCACTCGGGGCGCTCGCCTTCGGCCACGTCGACTTCGGCGTCACCACCTCGCTCATCATCGGCAGCGTCCCCGCGGTGTACATCGGCTCGCGCTTCTCCTCCACGATGCCCGACCGCTACGTGCGCCCCGCGATCGCCTTCGTGATCTTCGCCTCGGGCCTCAAGTACGTCGGCGTGGAAACCACCGCCCTCGGCTGGATCCTCTGCGCCACGCTGCTCGCCTGCGGTGGGCTGTGGCTAGCGCGAGCCAGTACGGGGAGCGCTGCACGCGAGGTCACGGTTGCGCCAGCCGGGCCGCCGGGCCCGGCTCCAGACGAGCCCGCCTCCGTGGCGGACCCGGAGCCGGCGGGCATCAGCTAGCCAGGGCACCGATCAACGCCAGCGCCCGCGCTGCTTGAGCACGATCCCCTCCAGCACGTGCGCGACCGTCTCGCAGGCGTCCACGGCGGCCTCGAGCGACTCGAAGATGTCCTTCCAGCGGATCACCACCATCGGGTCGATGCCGCCCGCGAAAAGGGAGGCGACGGCGTCGCGCTGGAGGCGGTCGCCCTCGTTCTCGAGGCGATGGATCTCCACCAGGTGGGTGCCCAGCTCGGTACCGGTGCGCAGGCAGCGCAGCGCTCTGGCAATCTGCTCGCCGGCGCCGACCAGCACCTCCGCGAACTCGACCGCCTGCTCCATCGGCGCTTCCACTCCGTACAGCACCATCTGCGCGGCGGCGTGCTCGGTGTAGTCGACGATGTCGTCCAGCGCGGTCGCCAGCGCGTAGCCGTCGCTGGCCGCGAACGGCGCGCGCACGCGGCGGCCGGCGGTGAGGCGGTGGATGATGTCGTGGGTGATGCGATCGCCCTCCTGCTCGCACACCTTCAGGTCGCGCGCCAGCGGGGCGTGCTCGGGGAAGTCCGCCAGCAGCTCGCGCATCAACAGGCCCGAGCGCTGCACGTTGCGCCCCGCCTCCTCCACCAACTCCATCAGGGAGCTGTCCAAGCCCGGGCGCAGGAGGCTCATCGAGCGCGGGGACGCGGCCGAGCGTCGCGGTCAAAGGGGTTTGGCTGGCCGCGACGCGGGAAGGACATCAGAGGAGGATATTCCCCAGCGAGCAGCGGTGGAGACCGCCCACCCGCTGGGGAACATCTCTTTCACATTTTTTTCACGAATGAATCACGAGTTCGCAACTCGGGGCCGCGCGCCGACCCCGATCATGCTGGCCTGTGGAAGAGTCTCTCGAGAATGGCAACGGCGGCACCATCTACGCGGGGGAGCTCGAGATCCACCCCGCCGAGGGCCTGGCGCTCGCCACCGGCCAGGCGCTGACGCTCTCCGTGCGCGAGTTCGAGCTGCTCGTAGCGATGGCGAAGCGGCTCGGGACGATCGTCACGCGCGAGGAGCTCTACCGCGTCGTGTGGGGGGGTGAGCTGCGCGCCGGCGACCGCTCGGTCGATGTGTACGTCTCCAAGCTGCGCACCAAGCTCGAAGCTGCGATGCCCGACCGCCGCTTCATCCACACCCACCCCGGCTTCGGCTACCGCTTCCAACCCCAACCTTCACGAAATTTTCACACGGCGGGGGCGGTGGACTAAGAGAGTGGGGCGGGTATCACCGGGCGAGGAGCGCGTCCTGCGACTCGTGCCTCGCCCTGCTCCGATCCATTGACCCCACCAAAGCCATAGGGAGACGCAATAGTGATCAACTTGCAAAAGACAGCCGCGACGGTCCTGGGCGTGGCGGCGCTCTCGCTGCTCGTCGCCGCCTGCGGCAGCTCGAACTCGACGACCTCAGGCACCACGAACTCCGCGTCGGCCACGATCTCCGGCGCCGGTTCCACCTTCGCCGCGCCCGTCTACGAACAGTGGGGCGCCTCGGGCTCTCCCTCCGGCGTGACCGTCAACTATCAGGCCGTCGGCTCCGGCGCCGGCATCACCGCGCTGGAAAGCAAGACCGTCGACTTCGGCGCGTCCGACCCACCGCTCAAGGCCGAAGAAGAAGCGGCCCTTGGCAAGGTCGGCGAACCGGTCCAGATCCCCATGTTCCTGGGCGCGATCACCGTCTCCTACAACCTCCCCGGCGTCAAATCCGGCCTCAAGCTCGATGGCACCACGATCGCCGACATCTACCTTGGCAACATCAAAACCTGGAACGACCCCGCGATCGCGGCGCTGAACCCCGGGGTCACCCTGCCGAGCACCCCGATCACCGTGATCCACCGCTCGGACTCCTCGGGCACCTCCGCCGGCTTCACCGGCTTCCTCGCCGCCGTCGACCCCGAATGGCTGAAAAAGGTCGGCCCCGGCAGCAAGGAACCGGCGTGGCCGACGGGCACCGGCGCCAAGGGCAACGCCGGCGTCGCCGGCGCGGTCGAGCAGACCACTGGCGCCGTCGGCTATGTCGAGCAGGCCTACGCGCTGCAGCACAACTTCACCTACGCCAGCGTGAAGAACAAGGCGGGCAACTTCGTGGCGCCCACCCTGGCCTCCACCAGCGCCGCCGCGGAAGGCATCGAAGTGCCCGCCAACCTCGGCTTCAAGATCAAAAACCCCTCCTCGCCGCAGGCCTACCCGATCACCTCACAGACCTTCGTGGTGCTCTACAAGGACATGTGCAAAGCCGGCGTGCCCGGGGGCAAGACAGCGGCGGAAGGCGTCGTGAAGTTCCTCGACTACGGCCTCGGCGCAGGGCAGAGCATCCTCTCCAAGGCCGACTATGCCGCACTGCCGGCAGCGATCCTCGCGAAATCCAAGGAAGCCGTGGGCGGCCTTGAATGCGAAGGCTCACCGCTGAGCTAGGCTGAAAGGCGCTTTGGAGGCAGCTTCGATCCCAGGCGGCGACCGCTCATTGCTCGAGCGGTCGCCGCTTGCGCGCCTGCCCGACCGCGCCCTGAAGTACGGTCTCACCGCGCTCGCCGCACTGATCCTCGTTCTGATCGTCTACTTCTTCGTGCGCCTGTTCGGCGAAGCGCGCCCCGCATTTGCCGCCGCCGGCGTATTCAACTTCGTCTTCGACAACAACTGGGACCCCAGCGCCGGGCAGTTCGGTGCGCTGCCGCTGCTCGTCGGGACGCTGATCACCTCCGCGCTGGCGCTTGTGATGGGCGTGCCGATCGCCGTCGCCACCGCGGTCTACCTCACCGAGCTCTGCCCCAGACGCGCGCTCGCACCGCTGACCGTCCTGGTGGAGCTGCTCGCCGCCGTGCCCTCTGTGGTGTACGGGCTGTGGGGCATCTTCTTCCTCGCCCCCAAGCTCCAGCCGGCCGAGCAATGGGTCGCCGACCGCCTCTCCTTCATCCCCTTCATCGGCGGCGGCCTCGTCACGATCCCCAACTGCTTCGTCGCCGGGCTGATCCTCGCGATCATGATCCTGCCGATCGTCTCCGCGATCGCCCGCGAGGTGATGAGCACCGTGCCCCTCGACCACAAGGAGGCCGCACTCGGGCTCGGCGCCACCCGCTGGGAGATGATCCGGATTGCCATCGTTCCCTACTGCCGCCCCGGGATCGTGGGGGGCGCGATGCTCGGGCTCGGCCGCGCGATTGGCGAGACGATCGCCGTCACGATCGTGATCGGCGACTCCCCCACGCTCGCCCACCATCTCTTCGGCCAGGGCTACACGCTCGCCGCCGTGCTCGCCAACGAATTCGGGGAGGCGACCGGGTTGCATCGCTCCGCCCTGTTTGCCTGCGCGCTCGTGCTGTTCGTGCTCACGCTGCTCGTCAACGCCATCGCGCGCCTGTTCGTGCTGCGCGCGGCGCGCGGCGGCTCCCGCGGACGAGCGAGCGAGGGGCAGGCCGACCTCGGCGCCGCTGCGGCGGTGGGCGCATGAGTGCGCACCCTCATGGGAGCCGGCGATGAGCGCGCACGGCGCAGCGCCCGATCGCCTCGCACGCTTCGCGGTCAGCCCGCGGCGGCGGCGCGCCGACCGGCTCGCGCGAGGGATGCTGCTCGCCGCCACGCTGGTCGCACTGGTGCCGCTCGTGCTGATCGTCTACTACCTGCTCGTCAAGGGCCTCGGGGCGTGGAGCTGGAGCTTCTTTACGACCGATCCGACCGGCAGCACCTTCTTCGGGGGCTCCTCGATCGGCGGGATCAAGAGCGCGATCCTCGGCACGCTCGAGATGGTCGCGCTCGCCTCGATGATCGCGATCCCGATCGGCGTCGGCGTCGCACTGTGGCTGGTCGAGTACGGCCAGCCGTTGTGGTTTGCGAACACCGTGCGCTTCTTCGTCGACGTGCTCACCGGGGTGCCCTCGATCGTCTTTGGGCTGTTCATCTATATCGTGCTGATCATCGGCACCGGCTCCACCTACGCCGGCTACAAGGGCTCGCTGGCGCTCTCGCTGCTGATGCTCCCCGTTGTGATCCGCTCCGCCGAGGTCATCCTGCAGCTGATCCCCGGCGCGCTGCGCGAGTCCGCGCTGGCGCTCGGGGCACCGCGCTGGAAGGTGATCTTCCGGATCGTGCTGCCCACGGCGCTCACCGGGATGCTCACCGGCATCCTGCTCGCGGTCGCCCGCGCCGCCGGCGAGACCGCCCCACTGCTGTTCACCGCCGGGCATACCAACCAGACCTCGCTCAGCCTCGGCTCGTTCATGAACTCGCTGCCTTACCAGATCTACAACGACGTCACGTCTCCGACCACCGAAGTGGTAAACCGTGCATGGGGTGCCGCGTTGACGCTCGTCGCGATGATCCTCATACTCAACCTGATCGCCCGCCTGATCGCCCGCAGGAGCCGCCTTGCATGAGCCGCGACGCACATCCATCCCCAGTCGAGCAAACTCCTGAGCAGATGCTCCAGCCACACGATCACTCCTCCCCTGCCGGCGGTCCTTCCGCGCAGCCGGTCGCCACCGAGGCCGCTACAGGCGCAGCCGGCACGCAATCGGTGGCGAAGGTCGCACACGAGGTGCGCCTCGAGCGCCTGCGCGCCTTCTACGGAGCCTCCGAGCAGGTGAAGGGGATCGACCTGAGCTTTCCCCCCAACCAGGTGACAGCGATCATCGGGCCCTCCGGCTGCGGCAAGTCGACGATGGTGCGCTGCATCAACCGCATGCACGAGGAGATCCCCGGCGCCCGCGCCGAGGGCCGCGTGCTGCTCGACGAGCTCGACATCTACGACCCCGCGGTCGACGTGATCGCCGTGCGCCGCGCCGTCGGGATGGTCTTTCAGAAGCCCAACCCGTTCCCGACGATGTCGATCTTCGACAACGTCGCCGCCGGCCTGCGGCTCACGGTCGGCCGCTCCCGGCGGGGGGAGCTGCAGCACCGCGTCGAGAGCGCGCTGCGCGGCGCCGGCCTCTGGGATGAGGTCTCCGGGCGCCTCTCCTCCCCCGGCGTCGGGCTCTCCGGCGGGCAGCAGCAGCGCCTCTGCATCGCTCGCTCGCTTGCGGTCGACCCCGAGGTGCTGCTGATGGACGAGCCCTGCTCGGCGCTCGACCCGATCGCCACGCTGAAGATCGAGGAGCTGATCGAGCAGCTCAAGACTCGTATCACGATCGTGATCGTCACCCACAACATGCAGCAGGCGGCCCGCGTGGCCGACCGCACCGCCTTCATGCTCGCCGGCGAGCTCGTCGAGGTCGGGCCAACCAATGAGATCTTCACCAAACCCTCCGACCCGCGCACCGAGGAATATGTCACCGGGAAGTTCGGCTGATCCCTCGGAGGGACGTGCGCCCGTCCCGCGCAGGGCAAGCTCGCGCGTGGGAGGCGCCGCGCTCGCGGGAGGCACGGGAGGGATTGTGGGCGGCACGGGTGGCCTCATGAGCGGCAAAACCACTCCCCGTCAGCACTTCCAGCAGCAGCTGCGCGAGCTCGAGCGGCGCGCCCTCGGTGGCCTCGACATCATCGTCGAGCAGCTCGACCGCGTGCTCGAGGCGCTCGAGCACCAGGACGTAGAGCTGGCCCAGATGGTGATCGCCGACGACGACCGCGTCGACGGGCGCTACCTGGAGATCCACCAGGGGATCCTCTCGCTGCTCGCGCTCCAGTCCCCGGTCGCGGGCGACCTGCGCGTCGTCGCCGCGCTGCTGCACGTGATGAAGAACATCGAGCGGATGGGCGACCAGTGCGTCAACATCGCCAAGCTGATCCCGCTCTCCGGCTACGAGCCCCCAGTGCGCCGCCCACTGCTCGAGGCGCTCCTGAAGATGGGCGGCCTGGCCCGCTCGGAGGTCACCCAGTCGAAGGCCGCCTTCGCCGGGCGCGACATCGAGCTCGCCGAAGACCTCGTACGCCAGGACAGCGCGATCAACCGCCTCAACCGCGACATCTTCCGGATGGCGCTCGACATCGGCGACGACCCCGACACCCGCGAATGGGCGATGCACATGATCCTGGTCGCCAGAGCCCTGGAGCGGGTCGGCGACAACGCCGTCGACATCGGCGAGCAGGTCGCGTTCGTCGTCACCGGTCTGTTCCGCGAGTTCTCCGACTCCTCCCACCCGTTTGGGCAGGATTGATCGCCCGGCGCTCGCGGGGATCGGGCAGACCACAAGGCAAGGCGAGAGTGAGTGGCATTTGTCGCAATTAGCGGGCCCTCTGTTACGATCCTGTGACCATCGTCCGAGCTGGCAACACAACGGTCGGAGATTTGCTTAGACTGAAGCCCGCGATGATGGAAACCATCCGCGCCGAGCAGGGGAGTCCAGCGGACGCTCGCAGCCCCTCCTCGCCAGCCCCGCCGTTACGAGTGGCGGTTCTCGACCGCGACAGCGGCTTTATCCAGGTACTCTCCAAGCGCCTCGACCGCCTCAGCTGGGAGCACCGCGTGCTCGCCAGCCCGGTCCCGCCGGAGGCGATCGGCGCGATGCGCCTGTCCGCGCTGGTCGTCGACCTCGCCGTGCTGGGCCCGCAGGCCTGGGAGTGGCTGGAGCGCCTCTGCGGCGCGCTCCCTGACCTCGGGATCGTCGTCTGCACTGGGCCCTCCACCGTGGCTCAGCGGGTGCGCGGGCTGCGTTTGGGCGCCGACGACTGGATCACCAAGCCCTGCCACCCCGAGGAGGTGATCGCGCGCATCCAGAGCGTCGTGCGCCGCCGCCGCCGACCCGCCGGACGCGCCGAGGTCAAGTCGTTCACCGCGGGCGAGGTGGAGATCCGCTCCGACCGTTTCCAGGCGTTCGTCTCCGGCCACAGCCTCGATCTCACCCGCCGCGAGTTCGAGCTGATCGAGCTGCTCGCCGCCGCCGACGGGCGGGTGCTGGAGCGCGAGGAAATCTATTCGCGGCTGTGGGGCTACGCGATGGTGCGCGGCGACCGCTCCGTGGACGTGTTCGTGCGCAAGCTTCGCCAGAAGCTCGAGAAGGCATCGCCCGAGTGGCGCTACATCCACACCCACTTCGGCATCGGCTACCGCTTCGCCGCCGAACCAGCTGACGGCTCGCCCGCCGAAGGCGACGAGGGGTCACCCACCCTGCCCGGAGACCCGCTTGGCAGGGACATCCCGGCTGCCCGGCAGCCCGAGTCGGGGCCGGTGCCAGAGGACACGCTCACCCCCGCGCGGGACCCGGTCGAGGCGCTGGTCTAGCCGCTCGGGGCCGATCTGGAGGCGCTCAGCTCCTCCAGGTCGGCACGCACCATCCGCTCCACCAACTGCTCGAAGCCAATGGTGGGGCGCCATCCGAGCCGCTGTTGCGCGCGGCTGGGGTCTCCCACCATCGGCGTGACCTCAGGCGCACGCACCAGCTCACTCGCCACACGAACGTGATCGTCGGCGTCGCGCCCCACACAGGCGAACGCCGCACGCGCCCACTCCGCCACCGTGTGGGGCACGCCGCTCGAGAGGATCAGGTCCTCGGGCCTGTTCTGCTGGAGCATCAGCCACGCACCGCGCATCACATCCCCCGCGAACGACCAGTCGCGCACCGCGTCGAGGTCGCCCACCTCCACCTCGCTTGCCAGCCCCAGCTCCACCGCCGCCGCCGCGCGCGTGAGCTTGCGCGTCACGAACTGCTCGGGGCGGCGCTCGGACTCGTGGTTGTAGAGGATCCCCGAGCACGCATATACCCCGTTGTGGGCGCGCATTGCCCCCACGAGGTGCTGCGCAGCGAGCTTGGCGATCGCGTAGGGGCTCTCCGGCCGGCAGCGCGTCTCCTCGTGCTGGGGGCTCTCCCCCGCCTCGCCGAAGATCGCGCCGGTGCTTGCGGCGAAAACGCGGATGGCCGGGTCCACCTCGCGCACCGCCTCCAGCAGCGCCGCCGTCGCCCCGACGATCGCCGCGCAGGCCTCCGCCGGGCGCTCCCACGAGGCCGGCACGAACGAGGGCGCCGCGAGGTGGTAGAGCTCGTGCGGACGCACCTCTCGCACCGTGGCGCGCAGGCTTTCGGGGTCGAGCAGATCGCCGGGCACCGCGTCCATCTGCCCACGCAGGTGCTCGGCCGCCCCCAGCGAGGCGCGCGGCCAGCCACGCACCAAACCCGTTACCGCATACCCCTCTGCCAGCAGCAGCTCCGCCAGGAACGAGCCGTCCTGGCCCGTCAGCCCGGTCACGAGCGCGCGACGCGTCGGCTCAGCCACTCACCAGCCTGCGATCCGCGCCGCTCAACAGCCGGTGGTCGGCGTCCACCATCAGCCTGATCAGTTGCTCGAAGCTCGTCCGCGGCTCCCAGCCGAGCTCTTCACGAGCCTTGGTGGAGTCCCCGATCAAATGATCCACCTCGGCGGGGCGCACGAGCGACGGGTCGAGCACGACTCGGTCGTCGACGTCAAGACCAGCCTGGTCGAAGGCGATCTCCAGGCACTCGCGCACCGAGTGCGCCGTGCCGGTGGCGATCACGTAGTCCTCGGCCTGCTCACGCTGGAGCATTAGCCACATCGCCTCTACGTACTCCTTTGCATATCCCCAGTCGCGCTCGGCGTCGAGGTTGCCGAGGTGCAGCTTCTCCACCAGACCAAGCTTGATCGCAGCGGCGTGCCAGGTGATCTTGCGCGTGACGAACTCCAGCGTCCGCCGGGGCGACTCGTGGTTGAAAAGGATCCCCGAGGTCGCGTGCAGTCCGTAGGACTCACGGTAGTTGACCGTGATGAAGTGCCCATACGCCTTCGCGACCCCATACGGAGAGCGGGGATAGAAGGGGGTGTGCTCGTTCTGCGGCACCTCCCGCACCTTTCCGAACATCTCGCTTGAGGAGGCCTGGTAGAAGCGAGCCTCCGGGCACACTTCGCGCACCGCCTCCAGCATCCGCGTCACCCCCACCCCCGTGAACTCCGCCGTCAGCGTCGGCTGGATCCACGACACCGCCACGAACGACATCGCCGCTAGGTTGTAGACCTCCTGCGGGCGCGCCGCTCGCAGCGCGTCCACCAGCGAGCGCTGGTCGAGCAGGTCGCCCTGGTGCAGGGTGATCCGCTCGCGCAGGTGCTCGATCCGCTCGAACTTCTCCGTCGAGGAGCGGCGCACCATGCCGTGCACCTCATACCCCTTCTCCAGCAGCAGCTCCGCCAGGTAGGAGCCGTCCTGGCCGGTGATTCCGGTGATGAATGCCGAGCGTCCGTTGGCCACGGCCGGGACCCTACCGCGCGGGCGGGATGTCGCAGTGAACGCAGAGTGACGAAGCTGGGGCGCCTACCGCACCCCTCTGGCGATCAGCGCAAGCTCGCTGGGGCGCAGTAGCACGAGCAGCTCCCCGCCCGGGCCGTCGATCCTTACGACCGCCAGCCCGCCCTTCTTCAGGTCGATGCGCGCTCCCGTCAGTTCGGCGACCACCGTCGAGAGGTCGGGCTCGTGGCCGACGAGCAGCACCCGAGCGGGTGGGGCCGTCTCGCCGGCGAGGCGCAGACGGTTGGGCTGAGCGCTCACCACCGCCAGCGCCTGCCGCGCGTCAAAGCCCCCCGACAGCGGCGCGTGGACCTCCACCTTTGCACGCTGTTGCTCGCTCCACGCCTGCGCCGCCATTGTCGCGGTGCGCAGCGCGCGCTCCTTGGGGCTGCTCAGCAGCGCCTCGAACTCCACCCCCATCAGCGCGATCGCCTCGCCCGCCAACCGCGCTTGGCGCTCGCCCCGCTCGGTCAGGCGCCGCGCTGAGTCCTCGCGGGTTCCGTGCGGCTCGGCGTCCGCGTGGCGTAGCAACCAGAGCTGGCGAGGCATCTCCTTCGCGCTTCACAGTAGCGATATGTTCAGGGTGTAGCGTTGAGGGCCCATGAGCATCGATCAAACCCAAGCCGAGAACCAGCCGGCGCGCACCTCGGAGCGGGCCGCCGGCACCGAGGGCACGCCGGATGAGCCGGTGGACGGCCGCGGGCGGGCGGGCGGGGGGACGAGTTCAGCGCGATACGCCGACGAGGGCGAGCACAACGGGGCACCGCAGCCCGAGGAGCGCAACCTGAGCGATCCCTCGCTCTACCTCAACCGCGAGGTCTCCTGGCTGGACTTCAACGAGCGCGTGCTGCAACTCGCCGAGGACGAGGAGCTGCCGCTGCTGGAGCGCGTGAAGTTCTGCGCGATCTACACCACCAACCTGGACGAGTACTACATGGTGCGCGTCGCCGGTCTGCACGACCAGATCGAGGCCGGTGTGGAGAACCCTTCGCAGGACGGCTCCACCCCCTCCCAGACGATCGGGCTGATCCGCGAGCAGGTGCTCGAGCTGGGCGGGCGCCTCACCGCCTGCTTCGAGCAGCGCCTGCGACCCGCGCTGGCCCGCCACGGCGTCCACTTGGTCGGCTTCGACGAGCTCGACGAGCACCAGCGCATGCACCTGGCGAAGCACTTCCAGCAGGTCATCTTCCCCACGCTCACCCCCCTCGCGGTCGCCCCCGGGCGGCCCTTTCCATACATCTCCAACCTCTCCATCTCCCTGGGCGTGCTCGTGCGCGACCCGGTCACCGACCAGACGGTGTTCGCGCGCGTGAAGGTCCCGACCGAGATCCTGCCCCGCTTCATCGAGGTTCCCGCCGGCGAGGGCGAGGGCGCCACCGCGGAGGGGGTCACGATGGTGGCGCTGGAGGAGGTGATCGCCCACCATCTGGGCGCGCTCTTCCCAGGGATGGAGATCGTCGATCACAACCTCTTCCGCGTCACCCGCGACGCCGACCTGGAGGTCTCCGACGACGCCGCCGACCTGCTGCAGGCCGTGGAGGACGAGCTGCGCCGCCGCCGCTTCGGTGAGATCGTGCGCGTCGAGCTGGGCGCCCACTGCTCGGCGCCGCTGCGCAGCGAGCTGGTCGGCCTGCTGGGCGTCGCCGAGGAGGAAATCTACCCCGTCGACGGCCTGCTCGACATGGGCTCGCTGTGGCAGATCGTGCGCCTCCCCGGCCTCGTCGAGCTGCGCGATCCGCCGATGAGCGGGATCACCCACCCGCGCCTGCTGCGCCACGAGGGCGAGCGGCCCGACGTGCTCGCCGCGATGCGCGACGGCGACCTGCTGGTCCACCACCCCTACGACTCCTTCTCCACCTCGGTCGAGCGCTTCGTGCAGCAGGCCGTAGCCGACCCGGACGTGCTGGCGATCAAGCTGACGGTGTACCGCACCAGCGACGACTCGCCGCTGGTCCCCGCGCTGATCGACGCCACCGAGAGCGGCAAGCAGGCAGTAGCGCTCGTCGAGCTCAAGGCGCGCTTCGACGAGCGCATGAACATCCACTGGGCCAAGGCGCTGGAGGAGGCCGGCGTACACGTGGTCTACGGCCAGCCGGCGCTCAAGACGCACGTCAAGTGCGTGCTGGTCGTGCGCCGCGAGGGCGAGGGGGTGCGCAACTACGTGCACATCGGCACCGGCAACTACCACTCGACCACCGCGCGTCTGTACACCGACTTCGGGCTGTTCACGACCGACCCGCAGATCGGTGCGGACGTGACCGACATGTTCAACTACCTCACCGGCTACGGCCGGCCGCTGCACTACCGCAAGGTGCTGATCGCTCCCACGCAGCTGCGCGATGGGCTGATCGCCGAGATCGACCGCACGATCGCCGCGCACTCCCCCGAGCACCCCGCGCGGATCACGATGAAGATGAACGCGCTGGTGGACGGCCCCTGCATTCGCGCGCTCTACCGCGCCTCGATGGCCGGCGTGCGGGTCGATCTAAACGTTCGCGGGATCTGTTGCCTGCGGCCCGGCCTGCCGGGGATCTCCGAGAACATCCGCGTCATCTCCGTGGTGGGGAGGCTGCTCGAGCACTCCCGCGTGTATGCCTTCCAGCGCGGAGGTGAGCAGGTCGTCTACATCGCCTCCGCCGACCTGATGCCGCGCAACCTCGACCACCGCGTCGAGCTTGCCGTCCCGATCGAGGCCCCCGAGCTGCGCGCCGAACTGCTCGACGTGCTCGAACGTGCCTTCCACGACAACCAGAACGCCTGGGAGCTCGACTCCGATGGCGCCTGGAGGCGGCTGCACCCAGGGCCTGGCGAGGAGCCCCGCAGCATGCAGCTTGAGCTGATCGAGATCCACGCGCGGCGCGCGGTGGAGTAAGAGCCCATGGACTTGACCTTCAGCGAACAGGAGATCGCGTTCCGCGACGAGCTGCGAGCGTGGTTTGCCGCGAACGACCCCGGGCCCGCGCCGGAGGGCGACGAAGATCGCCAGTACGCCTACAGGCGCGACTTCCAGCGCCGGCTCGCCGACGGCGGCTGGGCAGCCGTGCACTGGCCGCGCGAGTATGGCGGTCGCGGGGCCACGCTCACCGAATCGGCGATCTTCTTCGAGGAGCTCGGGCGCTCCGGCGCCCCCCTGCCGGCCAACGTGCTCGGTCTGCTGCTCGCCGGTCCGACGATCATGACGTGGGGCACCGAGCAGCAGAAGGAGCGCTACCTCTCGCCAATCCTCACTGCGGATGAGATCTGGTGCCAGGGCTTCTCCGAGCCCGACGCCGGCTCGGACCTCGCCAGCCTGAAGACGCGCGCCGTGCGGGACGGAGACGAGTGGGCGCTCACCGGCCAGAAGGTGTGGACCAGCGCCGCGCAGTACTCGAAGTGGTGCATGCTGGTCGCGCGCTCGGACCCCGAGGCGCCCAAGCACAAGGGGCTCACCTACTTCCTGCTGGACATGGAGCAGGAGGGCGTGCAGATCCGCCCGCTGCGCCAGATCACCGGCGAGCCCGAGTTCAACGAGCTGTTTCTCGACGGTGCCCGCGTGCCGAGCGAGAACGTCCTCGGAGGTATCGGCAACGGCTGGAAGGTCGCGCTCACCACCCTGATGAACGAGCGCGCCGGTTTGGGGTTCTTCCTGCAGGTCCGTATGCGCCAGCTGCTCGACCGCCTGATCGACGAAGCCGCTCACCAAGGCTTGCTGGACGATCCCGTCGTCGCCGACCGCCTCGGCGAGTTGCACCTGCGCACCGAGATCGTTCGGCTCACCGCCTACCGGGGGCTGACCGCAATCGAGAAGTACGGCCAGCCCGGCCCGGAGGGGTCGCTCACCAAGTGGATGTGGTCGGACACCAACCAGCGGCTCACGCAGCTGGCCGCCGAGCTGCTCGGCCCAAGCGCGCTGCGCTCCGGCGATCCGTGGGCGTATGAGCTGCTGCGCGCCCGCGGCAACTCGATCGAGGGGGGCACCACGGAGGTGCTCAAGAACATCGTCGCCGAGCGAGTGCTCGGCCTTCCCAAGTCTCGCTAGGGGGCGGCTGTGGACTTCGAGCTCAACCCCGAGCATCGCGAAATCAAGGGTTAGTGGCCTGTGGACTTCGACCTCAACGCCAACCAGCGAGAGATCAAGGACGTCGCGCGCGAGCTGCTCGCCGCGCGCTCGCCATTCGCCAAGGTGCGCGAGTCGGCCGAGCCGCCACCTACGACGCCGCGTTGTGGAGCGAGCTGGTGGAGCTCGGCTGGCCGGGGATCGCAGTCGCCGAGGAGCACGGCGGCCAGGGGCTCGGCGCAGTCGAGCTGGCGGTGCTCGCGGAGGAGCTCGGGTACGCATGCGCGGCCACACCCTTCCTATCCACAGCCACAGCCGCCGCGGTCATCCAGGCCACCGGCAACGACGAGCAGCGAGGCCGCTGGCTGCCGGGCCTGGCCTCGGGCGAGTTGAGTGCAGGGATCGGCACGCGCGAGCTGGCGGCCGACGCCGCCGGCGCCGCGGTGGTGATCGTGGTCGACGGCGACGAGGCGGAGCTGATCGCCTCGCCCGAGACCAGCGAGTTCGTCTCGATCGACCCCACCCGGCGATTCGCGACCGCCGCGGGGGATGGGGAGCCACTAGGCCCCGGCGCCGCCGATCGCATCCGCGCCGCGATCGCCGCCGAGGTCGTGGGCGTCTGCCAGCGCGCGCTCGACATGACGCTCGCATACGTCAAGGAGCGCAAGCAGTTCGGCGTCTCCGTCGGCTCCTTTCAGGCCGTCGCGCACCGCTGCGCGGAGATGCTGCTCCACACCGAGAGCGCGCGCTCGAGCGCGTACTACGCCGCCTGGGCCGCCGACGCCGACCCGCAGCTACTGCCCGAGGCGGCGGCGCTCGCCGGTGCCTCGGCGGCCGAAGGCGGTAAGGCGGTCACCGCCGGCGCGATCCAGATGCATGGCGGGATCGGCTTCACTTGGGAGGCCGACTTGCACTGGCTGTTCAAGCGCGCGCAGCTCGACGCGGCGTTGCTGGGTGGCGCCAAGCGCCATCGCGCGGCACTGGCTCGGTTGGGGCACGCCAAGATCACGATGTCGTCGTTCAAGGCGTGGGTGGTCTGAGTCCTTGCAGGAGAGTGGTTAGGACATCGCCGGCGTCTGCTCGCGTCTGGGTTGGGTCGTCGCTGTCGGCAATCGCCATGCATCCTTCGAGGATCGCCCCGGTGAGCATCAGCGCGAGGATCTTCAAGGGGAGTGCCCGGACGACGCCGGCACGGATCGAGCGCCGCAGCGCGCCCCGCAATACGACCGCGCCGTAGCGGGTATCCACGCGGCGGATGGTGTCCGCGTCGAGTACTGCCTGCGCGTCGTGGAGCACGATGCGCTGCACCCGCGGGTCGAGGTGGGCGTCTAGCATCGCCTGACAGCCAGCGCACAGGTCCACCCACGGGTCGGGCTCCAAGAATGCCGCCGCCACGCGCTCGGAGACCTCGCGCTTGACCTGTTCGTAGACGCCGGCAAACAACTCCTGCTTGCCGGCGTAGTGGTGATAGAAGGCACCCTTGGTGACGTTCGCGGCATGCGCAACATCGTCGATCGAGGTCGCGGCGTAGCCACGCTCCCCGAACAGCGCGCAGGCGGCATCCAGCAGCGCCCGGCGGGTCGCCGCGCCCTGTTCCGCCTTCTTGCTCTTGACATCCGTACTCTGAGTATGCATGATACGTACCGTAAGTATCCTAGCGTAGGTCAACGACAGGAGAAGACAATGCCCAAGTACGTGATCGAGCGCGATCTTCCTGGAGCCGGAAACCTCAGCGCGGCCGAGCTGCAGGGAATCGCGGTGAAGTCCAACCACGTGATCGGCGAGCTCGGTCCGGAGATCCGGTGGCTCACCAGCTACGTGACAGACGACAAGATCTACTGTGTCTACGTCGCCCCCGATGAGGACATCTTGCTCGAGCACGCCCGCTGCGGCGGCTTCCCCGCAAACCGCATCTCGAAGGTCTCCACCGTGATCGATCCATCGACCGGCGACTGATGGAGCGATCCGGACACCGTGGTCAACTCGAGGGCAGGGCTACCCATGTGCCTTCAACAGCCCGAGGAGACAGAACACGGCGGTGCGGTGCGGCGTCGAGAAGAGGACTCACCCAGTGGCCCGGTTGCCTGCGATCGTAGACTGCCTACGGTCGTAGACTGCCTGCGGTGTTGCGACTCATCACGATCCCGATCAGTCACTACTGCGAGAAGGCGCGGTGGGCGCTCGAGCGGGTGGGGATGCCCTATCGCGAGGAGCGCCATGTCCAGGGCATCCATCAGATTGTTGCTCGGCGCGCGGGCGGTGGGATCACGGTCCCGGTGCTCGTGACACCCGGTGGAACGATCGGAGACTCGGCGGAGATCCTTGCCTGGGTCGATGAGGGCACGCACCCCGAGCATCGGCTGTTTCCCTCCGAGCCCGACGCACGCGAGGAGGTTGTGTGTCTATGCCGACGCCTCGACGAGGGACTCGGGCCGAGGGGGCGACGGCTCATGTATATCCACATGCTCGCCGACGCGAAGCTCGCGCTGCGCTTCAACAACGCTGGCGTGCCGGGCTGGGAGGACCGCTTCATCCGTTACGGATGGCCTGTGGCTCAGCGCTACGTCAAGCGCGTGCTCGACATTCGTCCCGGGATCGAGGTCGAAGACGAGGCGGCGGTCTTCGGCGAGCTCGACCACGTCGCACAGTTGCTGGCCGACGGTCGGCCGTACCTGTGCGGCGAGCGGTTTGGCGCGGCGGACCTCACGTTCGCGGCACTCTGCGCTGCGGTCATCGTCCCACCCGCGTATGGGGTACCGCTTCCGCAGCCCGATGTTCTCTCGCCAGGCATGGCGGCGCTGGTCGAACGTGCGCGCGATCACCCCGCCGGGCGCTACGCGCTCGCGCTGTTCGCCGAGCACCGGCGCACGACGGTTCTCTGAGCGACGGCAAGAGTCGCTTGTGAACGGCAGCCCGCCGATCGCGTCGGCGTTTGCCGGCTTCATGGCCGCCATCGAGGACGAAGCGCGTGACGCGTCGCTCGAGTCGACGCCAGATCTGACAGACTCCACTTGCAGCGGGTGACGCAAACAGGGGGAGGACCGGGGACAGTGGAGGCACGATCGGTGGGGACCGTGAAGCTCGGGCCGGCAGGCCGGCTGCGGTTGGCGCCGGCGCTCTCGGTGAACGCTCGCCGTGTGCTGCGGGTCCAGACGCTGGGCTGGTGGCCGCTGCTGCTCGCGGTCGCCCTGCTGGCGCTGGCGCTCGCAACGGCGGTGCGGGAGAGCTTTCCCGGTGGGCGCTCGGTAGGCGCTACACACGTGCGAGCCCACCGCTTTTCGCGTGCTGGCTTGCAGGGTCTCCCCGTGGCTGCCCAGGGGCCCGTGTCCGGGGCATTGGGAGCTGAAGGTCAGGCGTATCGGGTTGGCCGCCTGAGGGGACGATTGACGGCGTCGAGCCCTGTGCAGCACCTGAGCGCGAGCTTCACCCGCTCGGGGGTGTCGGTGCGCTCGGGGACCACCGAGGTCGGGCTCGGTCTTCTCGCCGTCGGATATGGCTCTAGGCTCGCTGCGCTGGCGCAGGTCGCGCCGAGCGCTCACGCAAACCGGGTCCTCTACCGGCACCGCGGCCTGGAGGAATGGTATGCGAACGGCCCGCTCGGCCTCGAGCAGGGGTTCACGATCCCTCGTGCGCCAAGCGGGCACACAGATGGGCCTTTGACGCTCTCGATGCTGCTCTCCGGCAATGTGAAGGCCTCGCTTGCCAAGGGCGGGCAGAGCATCGTCATCGGTCGTGCCGGCAGAGCGCTCCTGCGCTACACGGGCCTGCTCGCGACAGACGCGAGCGGGCGTGCGTTGCACAGCTGGTTTGCGCTTGACGGTGGGCGGCTGCTGCTGCGGGTCGATGCGGCCGGCGTGCGCTATCCGCTACGGATCGACCCGTTGATCCAGCAGGGCGGAAAGCTCACCGGCGCGGGCGAAATCGCAAGCGGCCGGTTCGGCTACAGCGTGGCGCTGTCGGCAGACGGCAACACTGCGCTGATCGGCGCGCGCTACGCCATCCGGAACAACAATGAAGCCGGGGGGGCCTGGGTGTTCACGCGCTCGGGGTCCACCTGGAGCCAGCAGGGCGGAAAGCTCAACGGCACGGGCCATGCCGGAGAAACCCTGTTCGACCACATCGGAGAAGGCGCATTCGGGTACAGCGTCGCGCTCTCCGCCGACGGCGACACCGCACTGATCGGCGCCCCGGACGACAACGGCGGCGCGACCAACGAAGGCGGCGTGGGCGCGGTGTGGGTGTTCGCGCGCTCGGGCTCCACCTGGAGCCAGCAGGGCGAAAAGCTCACCGGCACGGGCGAGACCGAACAAGGCGAATTCGGCAAGAGCGTCGTGCTCTCCGCCGACGGCGACACGGCGCTGATCGGTGGGTCCGCCGACAACGGCGGGGCGGGCGCGGCGTGGGTGTTCGCGCGCTCGGGCTCCAGCTGGACTCAGCAGGGCGAAAAGCTCGTCGGCGACTGCACCGGCAGCTGCGCCAACGAGGGCACGGGCGAGACCGGAGAAGGCGAATTCGGCTACAGCGTGGGACTGTCCGAAGACGGCGACACGGCGCTGATTGGCGCGCCCGGCGACAACGGCGGGGTGGGCGCGGTGTGGGTGTTCGCCCGCTCGGACGGCGTCTGGACTCAGCAGGGCGAAAAGCTTGTGGGGGACTGCACCAGCGGCTGCGCCAACGAGGGCACGGGCGAGACCGGAGAGGGCATGTTCGCCACCAGTGTCGCGCTCTCCGCCGACGGCGACACCGCGATGATCGGCGGCTGGGACGACGACGGTGGCAAGGGCGCGGCGTGGGTGTTCGCGCGCTCGGGCTCCAGCTGGACTCAGCAGGGCGAAAAGCTCGTCGGCGACTGCACCGGCAGCTGCGCCAACGAGGGCACGGGCGAGACCGGAGAAGGCAAGTTCGCCACCAGCGTCGCGCTCGCCGAAGATGGCGACACCGCGATGATCGGCGGTCCTGCCGACAACAGCGGCGCGGGCGCGGTGTGGGTGTTCATACGCTCGGCCGGGGCGTGGAGTCAGCAGGGGCAGAAGCTCACCGGCGGCGGCGAGAGCGGAGAAGGCGAATTCGGCTACAGCGTGGCGCTGTCCGAAGACGGCGACACGGCGTTGATCGGCGGGCCCGAGGACGACACCGCCACCGGTGGGGTGTGGGCGTTCACGCGCTCGGCCGGGGCGTGGAGTCAGCAGGGGCAGAAGCTCACCGGCGGCGAAGAGGGCAACAGCCAGTTCGGCGTATACGTCGCGCTGTCCGCCGACGGCAACACGGCGCTGATCGGCGGGCCCGGCGACAACTACGACGCCGGGGCGGCGTGGGTGTTCACGCGCTCGGGCGGGGTGTGGAGCCAGCAGGGGCCGAAGCTCACCGGCAGGGGCGAGACCCGAGAAGACGGGTTCGGCGTGAGCGTGGCGCTCTCCGCCGACGGCAACACGGCGCTGATCGGCGCCCCGGGCGACAATGGCGGCCTATTCGGCAAGGGCGCAGCGTGGGTGTTCACGCGCTCGGACGGCATCTGGACCCAGCAGGGCGAAAAGCTCGTCGGGGACTGCACCGAAAGCTGCGCCAACGAGGGTACGGGTGAGATCTACAACGCCTGGTTTGGCTACAACGTCGCGCTGTCGGCCGACGGCAATACTGCGCTGATCGGCGGCTTTCGTGACAATGACTGGAGAGGGGCCGCCTGGGTGTTCAGGCGCTCGGGGTCCACCTGGAGCCAGCAGGGTGAAAAGCTCGTCGGGGACTGCACCAGCGGGTGTGCCAATCAGGGCACGGGCGAGGTCGGAGACGGCATGTTCGGCACAATGGTCGCGCTGTCCGCCGACGGCAACACGGCGCTGATCGGCGCCTGGAACGACGACAACACGCTCCCCGGCAACGACCACTACAGCGGCGCGGGCGCGGCGTGGGTGTTCACGCGTTCGGGCTCGACCTGGACTCAGCAGGGTGAAAAGCTCGTCGGGGACTGCACCAGCGGCTGCGCCAACGAGGGCACGGGCGAGACCGGAGAGGGCAAGTTCGCCACCAGCGTCGCACTTTCTGCCGATGGCAACACCGCGATGGTCGGCGGCTGGGACGACGACAACAGCAGGGGCGCGGCGTGGGTGTTCACGCGTTCGGGCTCGACCTGGACTCAGCAGGGTGAAAAGCTCGTCGGGGACTGCACCAGCGGCTGCGCCAACGAGGGCACGGGCGAGACCGGAGAAGGCAGGTTCGGTGTAAGCGTCGCGCTCTCCGCCGACGGCGACACGGCGCTGATCGCCGGCCTCGACGACAACAGCACCAGGGGCGCGGTGTGGCTGTTCACGCGCTCGGGCTCCACCTGGACTCAGCAGGGCGAAAAGCTCACAGGCGGGGGCGAGGCCGGAGAAGGCGAATTCGCCACAAACGTCGCGCTGTCCGCCGACGGCGACACGGCTCTGAGCGGCGCCTGGCGCGACAACGGGGACAGGGGCGCGACGTGGGTCTTTGTGAACCCGCCCACCGCGGCGACGGGCGCGGCGACCGGCGTCGGCGAAGCCGGCGCGACTCTCAACGGGACCGTCGGCGCCGGAGGCTCGAGCACGGCGTACTTCCAGTACGGGACGACCGTGGCCTACGGGTCCTCCACCGCCACCCAGAGCGTTGGCGCCCCCAGCAGCCCAAGGGCACTTGCGGCCGCCATCGGCGGGCTTGCGCCGGGAACGACCTACCACTTCCGGCTCGTCGCCGAAAACTCCGGTGGAGTGGCCTACGGCGGCGATCAGACGTTCACGACCGAAGCCCGAGGCACAACCTCCACGACCGAAGTGACCACCACCCCGCCTGCCCAACTCACCTCCACCTCGTCGTCGGTACCCGCCGAGACGCCCCTGCCTCCTGCGGTGCAGAACGCTCGCGAGTCCGCGACGCGATGGCGCGAGGGCAACCAGCTCGCCCGCATCAGCCGCGCGAAGATACCGACCGGTACGATCTTCTCGTTTCAGCTCAACGAGCAGGCCGCTGTGACCTTCAGCTTCACTCAAAGCGTCAGCGGCCGCAAGGCAGGCGGCAAGTGCGTCACGCAGACCCAGAAGAATCGCCGCAAGCCTGCCTGCACGCGCACCGTGACGGCGGGCACGCTCACCTTCACAGGCCACGGTGCCACCAACAAGGTGGCGTTCCAAGGCCGCGTCTCGCCCGTGAAGAAGCTCGAGCCGGGGCGCTACACGCTTGTGATTACGGCCACCAACTCTGCCGGAGTGCGTTCTGCGCCGACGTCGCTGAGCTTTACGATCGTGGACTAGGCAGCGCCTCCAGCGTTGCCTTGAGATCGTCCACCGACTGGTAGTCCAACCCGAGCATGTGGTCGTGGCGGTGGCGCACGATCCCCTGCTCGTCGATCACGATCGCCGCGCGCTTGGTGCCCAGGCGCGTGGAGAAGGCACTGTAGGCCTGCGCCACCGACTTGTCGACGTCCGCGAGCAGTGGCACGGTGAGGCCGTGCTTCTCGATGAAACCCTTGTGGGAGTCGAGATCCTGCGATGAGATCCCCACGACCGTGGCGTCAAGCGCCGCGAAGTCATCCGCGCGGTCGCGGTAGGAGCAGAACTGTTTTGTACAAACCATCGTGTTGTCCTGTGACTGAACGAAAGCAGTCGGAGCCAACTTCACGCTACGCTATCTCAGGAGATAACGAGGCGTCGCAACTGCCGCGAATTTCCAGCGATCTTCGGCCCTGCATAGACCCGGCAAGAGTACGGCAGGTCAGGCGTGGCCGAACATGCCTGCGAGCTGCTCTCTGAGCGTCGCCGGCATCACAGATGGGCTCTCGGGATCATCGCAGCACGGGGGCTTCGCGCGCTTGCGGCGTCCAACTGGGCTGAGACCGGGGAAAACCTCGGCGAGGACCTGGTGCGGGTTGTGGCCCTTATCGTGCCTGGCGAGCGAGATCACGATCACGCTGTGGTCTTTCGCGAACAGCGTGTGCATGCGCCAATCGTTCGCGAGATGCCGGCAGCACAGCGGGAAGTCTCTCCGTCTGTGGCCGCCAGTCGGTACCCGGCGGCCTTGCAACCCTCGCCCTTCAAGCCCGAGATCGCCGCGTCGTACGCCCGCCGGTCAGTCTTGTTCAACGAAGCGGCGACACGGGCCACCGTGTCGACCACGAAAACGGAATGTGCCATCCCGTGCGCTCGTCAGGCTGGCTGGAGCTTGCCTTCAGCCAACTCCTTCAGGCCCTGGCGTACACTCGGACTCGAACGATCCGCCATGTCTTCGATGTAGCGAACCACACCCTCCAACCACTCTCGGTCCTCGCCCCTCGCACGCAATTCGCGTACCGCGCGCCCGACCCCCCTCAGGCTCTCGTGCTCGATCAGCGCCGGCTTGGAGCCCGGCAGCCCAGCAAGCGCGCCACGCCTGACCCACAGCCGGACAGTCGGCTCGGAGACACCCAGATACTTCGCTGCCTCCGCCACCGGGACTCCCTGAGCAGCGTTCGGCGCGGCCCGCTTGAGCTGCTTACCCATCGCCATCAGTTGCTCCGCAAGTTCTCCTGAACGCTGTGGATCACTGACCACACTGAGCTCCTCAACCACATCGTCCAGCCCAACGAGGAACGACGCGAGAGCACGATCATGCTTGGTAGCCATACCCTCAGACTACCCGCAGGCATTTGGTTTTTCAAGCTTTTTCCGAAAGCCGTCGCGAACGACGCGACCCTCAGGCGGCCGAACTGGGCAGCGCGTCCAGCGCCGCTTTGAGGTCGTCCACCGACTGGTAGTCCAGGCCCAGCCGATGGTCGTGGCGGTGGCGGACCACGCCCTGCTCGTCGATGATGATGACGGCACGCTTGCCGCTGGCGCTGTACGCCTTCCCGACGGCCTTGTCGACGTCGGCCAGCAGCGGCACCGTCAGGCTGTTCTTCTCGATGAAGCCCTTGTGGGACTCCATATCCTGTGCGGAGATCCCAACCACCGTTGCATCGAGCGCCGCGAAGTCGTCGGCCCGATCCCGGTATGAGCAGAACTGCCTTTTACACACGGGCGTGTTGTCGCCCGGGTAGAACAGCAGCACCACTCGCTCGCCGCGGTGCTCGGAGAGCTTGAACGGGCCGTCGGTGCCCGACAGCTCGAAGTCCGGCGCCTCTTCTCCCACCTGCGGTGTCTTCGCCATGCTTGCCCGCCCTTCGCTCGATGAGTGGTGGCGCAGTCGGCCGCGAAGCCGACCGGTCGAAACTGGATGCTCGCCGAGGCGAGTGTCCCCAGCTTCGGTCGGGCCTCACTGCATTTATTCCGCGCTGCGCGATCAGCATAACCGGCGCGCGGCGCCCCGGCCATCCCACGAGCGACGCAGCGTCGGCGACCCGGTGCTGCGGGCCGCCGACGCTCACATTGGCGCCGAGGTTGAGGGGGCCTCGGGCCGCGTGAGATCCGGGAGGCAGCCGGCGGGAGAGAGAGGTCTTGTACCGGCTGCACGGAACGCACGTCGCTCCTATCCCCTATCGGGACAGCCTGCATGCTTGCACTGAGGGGGGCGCCGGCTGTGACCGTGTAGTGATCACTGACCTTGCTACAACATCACCGGATGCCCGCCCGCCTCGAGGTCGAGCTCCCCGCTCGCCGCCTGCGCGGCGCCCTGCACGCGGCGTGCGTCCGCCAGCGCCTGCGCGGGGCGCAGCAGAGCCTTGGAGGGCATGCAGGGAATCCGTGGTGGGCTGGCACGGGTGCCCCGCCACCGGGGTAGCCTGAAGGCATGGAGGAATCGCTCAGCGGACAGCTGCTGCTGGCCGCGCCATCGCTGCTGGACCCCAACTTCCGGCGCAGCGTGGTGTTGGTGGGGGCCCACAGCGGAGCGGGTGCGATGGGCATCGTGCTCAACCGCCCCTCCGCGGTGACGGTGGGCGAGGCGGTTCCGCAGCTCGAGCAGGCCGCCGGGGAGCTCGAGCCGGTGTACGTCGGGGGGCCCGTGCAGCCCAACGCGATTGTGTTCCTCGCCGAGTTCCTCGACCCCTCGCCCGCGGGGCTGCTGGTGCTTGGGCGCATCGGCTTCCCCACGCCCGAGGCAGACATCGACGAGCTCTCCGAAGCGATTGCGCGCCGGCGGGTGTTCGCCGGCTATGCCGGGTGGAGCGAGGGGCAGCTCGACGAGGAGCTCGACAACGGCGACTGGATCGCCCACCCCGCGGAGCCCGACGACGTCTTCACCGAGGATCCCGAAGATCTGTGGTCGCAGGTGCTCGCCCGCAAAGGAGGCGCCTACGCACTGATCGCGCGGATGCCGCTGGACCCACGGATGAACTGACGCGCTGGGCATACCAACCAGCTACTGGACCTCTCACAACCTCCATCTGATCGCAGCCCCACAGGTCCAGTTGGTGGTTGTACTCAAGACCGAAACATCGCCCTCCGGCGACCTTCTACTCTCTACGGAAGCTCGCTCCCCGCGCCGGGCTCCACTCGCCCGCGCCCAACCCACCGTCACCCGCTACCCGTCCCACCGTCCCACCGCTACCCCCACCCCGAGGTCGCCGATGCTCAAGCTCGCCCGCTGGTCAACCACCCACCGCCGCCTCGTCGTAATCGGCTGGATCGTGATGATCGTCGCGATCGGCACTCTGGCCTCCAAGGTGGGGACGGAATACTCCAACAACTTCACGCTGCCCAACTCCGACGCGCAGCGCGCCTCAGACCTGCTGGAACACAGCTTCCCGACGCAGGCAGGGGACCGCGACCAGATCGTCTTCCGCGTCGCCCACGGCAGCGTGCTGGACCCCACAGTGCGCGCGCACATGGAAGCGATGTTCGCCGAAGTCGCCAAGCTCCCGCACGTCTCCGCGGTGATCAGCCCCTACGCGGGACCGTCCGCGGGCAAGGCGATCTCCGCCAACCACCAGATCGCGTTCGCGACGGTGGTGTTCGACGAGAAAGCCAACCTGCTGCCCGTGAGCGCCGCCGAACGGGTCGTCAAAGTGGCTCAGGCCGCCCGGCAGCCGGGTCTCGAGGTGGAGCTGGGCGGGCAGGCGATCGAGGCCACCCAGCAGGCCGGCTTCGGCCTCTCCACCGCGGTGGGTTTGATGGCGGCGATCGTGGTGCTGCTGATCACCTTCGGCTCGCTGATCGCGATGGGGCTGCCGATCGTGACCGCGCTGTTCGGCCTCGGCACGGGCCTCAGTGTGATCGCGCTGTTCACGCACGTCGTGGACACCCCCAACTTCTCCTCGGAGCTCGCCGCGATGATCGGCCTCGGCGTGGGGATCGACTACTCGCTGTTCATCCTCACCCGCTACCGCGAGGCCTACGCCGGCCCCGGCCCCACCCACGGGCAGGTCAAAGAGTCGGTTGTGCACGCGATGGACACCGCCGGGCGCGCCGTGCTGTTCGCCGGCACGACCGTGGTGATCGCGCTGCTCGGGATGATGCTGCTGGGCGTCAACTTCCTCTACGGCGTGGCGATCTCGGCGTCGATCGGGGTGCTGCTGGTGATGCTCAGCTCGCTCACGCTGCTGCCCGCGCTGCTCACCTTCGCCGGCGCCCGCCTGGCGAGGCCGAGCCGGCGCGTGCGCCGGCGCGCGCGCAGGGAAGCGGCGGCGGCGGAGAGTGCGGCAGTGAGCGGCAACGGCACCGCCGCAGGGGCAGCCGGCAATGGGGCGCCCGCGGCCTCCGGGAACGGCGCGGCCACGGTAACCGGTGCGGTCACGGCGGCCGGCGGGACCACGGCCGGCGAGGCCAATAGCGGCGCCCTCCCGGGGAACGGCGCACCGGCAGCAGCCGGCGGCGGAGCGTGGCTGCGCTGGAGCAACTTCGTGGGGCGCCATCCCCACCGGGTGGCGATCCCCTCCGCGCTGATCATGCTCGTGATCGCCGCTCCCGCGGTCGCGCTGCGGCTGGGATCGAGCGACGCCAGCAACGATCCCACGAACACCACCACCTACCACGCCTACCGCCTGCTCGCGGAGGGCTTCGGCGAAGGCTTCAACGGACCCCTGCAGGTCGTCGTGAAGCTGCCCCACCGCGACGACGCAAGCGCCCTGCGCGAACTGCAGGGCGCGCTTGCCTCGGCGAGCGGAGTCGTCTCGGTCACCCCGCCGCGCCTGAACCCGTCAGGCGAAGTGGCGACGTTCTCGGTGTATCCCGACTCCTCGCCCCAGGCGTACGCCACCACCGTGCTCGTCAAGGATCTGCGCGAACACGTGATCCCACCGGTGGCGGCACGCACCGGTGTGGTTGCCTACGTCGGCGGCGTGACGGCCGGCAGCGTCGACTTCGCCACCGTGCTCGCCCACAAGCTGCCGCTGTTCATCGGCGTGGTGGTGCTGCTTTCCGCGCTGCTGCTGATGGTGGTGTTCCGCTCCCTGGTTATCCCGCTGCAGGCGGCCGTGATGAACCTGCTCAGCATCGGCGCCTCGCTGGGCGTGATCGTGGTGATCTTCCAGTGGGGTTGGTTCCCCGGGCTGCTGGGGGTCAGCCCGGGCCCGATCGAGTCGTTCATCCCGGTGATGCTGTTTGCGATCGTGTTCGGGCTGTCGATGGACTACGAGGTGTTCCTCGTGTCGCGCATCCACGAGCAGTGGACCCACACCCACGACAACCGCCGCGCGGTCGGCGAGGGCCTCGCGCTGACCGGCCGCGTGATCACCGCCGCCGCGGCGATCATGGTGTGCGTGTTCCTCTCGTTCGTGCTCGGCGAAGACCGCGTGATCAAGGAGTTCGGCCTCAGCCTCGCCAGCGCCGTGTTCCTCGATGCGCTGATCGTTCGCTGCATGCTGCTCCCCGCCCTGTTGCACATCGTCGGCCCGCGCGCGTGGCGCTTCCCCGGGTCGCTGGACAGGCGCCTGCCGCGACTGAACATCGAGGGCACCTCCGTGCGCGCGCTGCCCGCCGAGGAGCAGGCGCTCGCGCCGAACGGCTCCGCCCGCAGCCGCGAGAAGGTCGGCTGAGGCTAGGAGGAGCAGTCCGGGCAGGCGCCGTGCAACACGATCTCGTGCTCGGATACCGCCAGCGGCACGCGCTCGCTGAGCTCGTCGATCGCGCGCTCGAGGGCCTCGTCGGCGAACGGCATCACCACACCGCAGTTGTCGCACACGAGATGGTGGTGGTGGGCGCCCTCGGCGTCGTGCGCCGGCTCGTAGCGCACCACCCCCTGCCCGGTTTCCACGCGCGCCACCAAACCGGCGTGCTCGAGCTCGTCGAGGATCCGGTAAACGCTCGCGCGGCTCACCGGCCGGTTGGAGCGCGCGCGCAGCTCATGTTCGATCTCGGTGGCGGTGAGCGCGCAGCTCTGCTCGCCGAGCAGCAGCAGCAGCGCGCGGCGCGCGGCGCCATTCCGGCGGCCCGCGGCGGCCAGCGCCGCTTCGGCACGGCTGGCCCAGGCGTTGGCTGGATCCTCGGCGGAGGAGCCCCCTATCGAGCGGGGCGGAGTATCGGCGGGAGCGGTGGTCATCCCTCGATGGTATCCACCGCCGCCGACCGCACGCCCCGCACGACGCGCACGCGCGCACCATCCCACAGCGCCACCCCGCAATAGCAGGCGATCGCCACCAGGATCACGGCGCTGCCCGGAGGCACCGTCCCGATCAGGTCGGCGAGCGCGAGGCCCACCCACATCGCCAACAGCGCGATCAGCGCCGAAAGCGCCAGCCCCCGGTAGGGGTTGGCGGTGAGCCGCAGCGCCGTGCCCGCCGGTGCGGCGAGCAGCCCCAGCAGTAGCAGCGCCCCCACCGCCTGCGTCGCCTCCGCCGCGTCGAGGCCGAGTAGTGCGAGGAAGGCAAGACCCAGCGCCCTTACCGGCACGCCCCGGGCGAGCGCCAACGGCGCGTCGATCGAGGCGAGCAGCAGCGGGCGCGCGATCGCCAGCAGCGCAATGGCGATCGCCACGCCGATCAACGCCGCCAGCTGTGCCTCGCCGCCGGTGAGGCCGAAGATCGAGCCGAACAGAGTGCGCGCGGCGATCGTCCCGTTGGCACCGGAGGCGCCGGTGTTGAAGATGTCGAGGAACAGCACCCCGAGGCCGAGCACCCACACGAACACCATCCCGATCGTCACGTCATCGGCCTGCGCGCCCGGCCCACGCGCGCCGCCGGCGATCCCCAGCGCGAGCGCGACCGCCACCGTGGCGGCGAACAGCCCCACCCGCAGGTCGAGGCCCGCGGCGGCCGCCGCGAGTGCCCCCGTGAACGCCACGTGGGAGAGCGCGTCTCCGGCGAACACCTGCACGCGCAGCACCACGAAGTAGCCGATCAGGCCACTTGCCACAGCGATGCAGGAGCCCGCCAGCAGCGCGTTGCCGAGGAATCCCTGGAAGGGCATCAGTGGCCGCCCGCCGGGTGCGGGAGAGACGCCGCGTGACCGTGGTGGGCATCGGGCCGCCCGCCCGCCGCATCCAGGCCATGCAGGCCACCCCCGTGCCGCCCGCCGGCCGCGCCCCGGCCCCGCAGGCCACCCGCCAGCCCCCCACGCGCCAAGCGCGCCGCCGCGAACAGTGCGAGCGCGATGCTGGTGACGAAGAACCCGGCGGGGTCGTTGGTGAAGTAGGAGAGGCCCAAGCCCACCCAGGCGATCACGAGCCCCAGCAGCACGCTCAGCGCCAGGCCGAGACCGATGCGCGGGGTCAGCTCGCGCGCGATCGCGGCGGGGGCGAGCAGCAGCGCGAAGACGAGCAGCACGCCAGTTATCTGCGCCGTGGCGGCGACCGCGAGCCCGAGTACGAACAGGAACCCCGCCGAGAGCAGGCCCACCGGCACGCCGCCGGCGGCGGCGAGCGAGCGATCGACGGAGGCGAAGAGCAGCGGGCGGCCGACGACCACAAGGAATGCGATCGCGCACACCCCGACGATCGCCAGCGTCAGCACCTCGCCCCGCGTGACGCCGAAGATCGAGCCGAACAGCAGCGTCTCCAAGCTCTCGAGCACCCCGCCGTAGAGGCTCAGCAGCAGGTACCCGACCGCGAGCGCACCGGCGCCGACCATCCCCACCACGGCCGACTGCCGGCCGAGACTGCGCGGCCGCCCCCGGCGCGAGGAGGAGCCCGCGATCACGAGCGCCCCAACGCCGCAGAAGGCGAAGTAGCCCCACGCCAGCGGCAGGCCCGCGAGCGCCGCGGCGGCCGCCCCCGGGAATGACATCATCGAGAGCGTGTGACCCGCGAACGTCTCGGCGCGCACCACCATGAACCAGCCGACCACCGCAGCGGTGACGGCCACGATGCCGGCGGCCTGCAGCGCGTTGACCATGAACTGGTAGGCCAGCAGTTGGTGGACGTCGGAGACGAGGTTGAATGTGAGATGGGGGTTCATCGCAGCACGTGGCGGGGCCCGTGGAGGTGGGGGGCTTCCGGCTGGCCGACAACAACGAGGCGACCATCGGTCGTGCGCAGCACCTCGATCGGGGCGCCGTAGAGGCCGCTGAGTGTGTCGCTCGTGACGACCTCCTCCACCGGCCCCATTGCGGCGTGCCCGCCCGCCAGGTAGAGCACGCGATCGACGTAGGGCAGCAGCGGGTTGACGTCGTGCGCCACCAGCAGCACCGTCACTCCCGCGGAGCGGCAGATGCCCTGCACGAGGGCCGCCACCGCCGCCTGGTTGGGCAGGTCGAGGCCGTCGAGCGGCTCGTCGAGGATCAGCATGCGCGGGTCGTGCACGAGCGCCTGGGCGATCAGCAGGCGCTGCTGCTCACCGCCCGAGCACTCCCCGATCGGGCGCCCCGCGTAGGTACCGGCGCCGACCCGCTCGATCGCCTCCTGCACGCGCTCGCGGGCCTCGCGGGAGCGCGCGCCGAAGCGCCCCACCGCCGGCAGCGGCAGGCCCCAGCGGTGGCCATCGAGGCCGAGCCGCACCATGTCCACGCCCCGCACCCGCGTACCGGCGTCGAACACCCGCCGCTGCGGCAGGTAGCCGATCCGCTCGTTGTGCGCGCCGGGCGCACCGCCAAGCACCTGGGCGCGGCCGCGGTCGAGGCGCAGCAGGCCGAGCAGAACATTGAGCAGAGTCGACTTGCCGGCGCCGTTGGGGCCGAGGATCGCCACGAACTCGCCCTCGGGCACCAGCAGGTCAACGTCGCTCCAGATCGTGCGCCCGCCGAGGCGCACCGCGGCGTCGGTCAGCTCGACGGCCGCGGTCACTAGCGCCCCGTCGCCTTGTGCAAGGCCCGCTCGAGCCCTTCGAGCTCCGCGACCTGCCACTGCTCGAAGCTGTCGCTCGCGGGCGAGAGCGTCTCGGTGACTGTCGCGATCGGGATCTGCACGGCGTGCGCCAGTTCGTTCACGCGCTGCACGTCGGGGGTGACGTTCTGGCTGTTGAACACCCACACCGCGATCTTGTGGTGTTCGGCCTGGCCGTCCACCGTGCGCTTGTCCTGCGCGGTCACTTCGCTGCCCTCGGCGATCGCCTTCACGAAGCTGTAGGGGGTTTCGAGCTTGAGCCCCAGGTTTTCGCCGAGACCCTGGAAGATGCTCTCGCTGTAGCCCACCGGCGTGCCGGCGTAGCGTTCGCGGATCTGGCGGCGCAGCTGGTTGTAGCGGGCGAGGCTCTGCGTTTCGAAGGTGCGACGGCGCTGTTCGAAGTAGCCCTTTGCGCCCGGATCGAGGTGCTCGTAGTCGTGGGCGATCTGCTTGACGATTGCGTACACGTCGGCAGGGAAGTACCAGCGGTGGGGGTTGTCCCCATCCTGCAGCCCGAACAGCTGGCCGACGTTCAGCGTCACGCGCCCGCTCAGCGGGCTGGCGGCGAGCAGTCTCAAGGCCCATTCGTCGTAGCCGACCCCGTTGACGATCGCCAGCCGCGCGCCCGCCATCGTACGGGCGTCTTCGGCCGTCGGCTCGTAGCTGTGGGGGTCGGTCGCGGGGTTGACGATGATGCTCCGCACCTGCACGCGGTCGCCGCCGAGCTGTGCCGCGATCGAGCCCCAGAAGTTCTCGGCGGCCACCACCTGGAGCTTGCCCCCGCTGCCGGCCGCGGTCCCTTCGCCCTGACCGCAGCCGGCGAGCAGCGCCGCAACACCGGCCATCGCGATGAGAGCGAGGAGGAGGGCGCGGTGGTGAGAGCGGTGGTGGTGGCAGCGGTGTCGCGATCGGCCAAGCCATCTCATTTCCGGCACCCTACCATAATAAGACTGAGTCTTGTTCTTATGTGGTTAGGGCCCAAGAAGAAGAAACAGCATCCCCCCCTTCTCCTTCCCCCTCACCCGTCTGGCAGCTCCAGCTCCAGCAGTTCCTCGCCGCCCGCGTGCTCGACCTGCAACGTGGTGTGCTCGACGCCGAAGCGCTCCACCAGCAGCTCGCGCAAGGCCCGTCCCGCCGCATGGCAGTCGGCTTCGGGCGCCACCAGCACGTGCGCCGAGAGCGCGGGAAAGCCCGCGGAGAGCTCCCACACGTGCAGGTCGTGGACCTCGACGACGCCGGGGTGGGCCGCCAGCGCGTGCCCGATCTCCTGCGGGTCGAGGCCCGGCGGAGCGGCCTCCAGGAAGATCCGCCCCGAGGCTCGCAGCAGGCCCACGGCGGAGCGCAGCATCAGCGCGGCGATCGCCAGCGAGGCGATCGGGTCGGCGCGCTCGAAGCCCGTCAGCAGGATCACCCCCCCGGCGAGCGCCGTGCCGATGAACGCGAACAGGTCGGTGACGATGTGCTGGAAGGAGCCCTCGATGCTCATGTGCGACTCGCGTCCCGCGCCTGCGAGCGCGGCGGTCGCGGCGCCGTTGACCGCGATCCCCGCCAGCGCCACCCCCACCACCGTCCACGCCGATACCGCCGGCGGGGAGATCAGCCGTCCCACCGCCGAGTAGACGATCAGCGCGGCTAGCACCAGCAGCGTGATCCCGTTGGCCTGCGCCGCGAGCGCCTCGACGCGCAGGAAGCCGTAGGTCATCGCCCCCCGCGCCGGGCGCGCCGCGAGGCGCAGCGCAACCAGCGAAAGCCCGAGGGCGGCCGCATCGGTGAGCATGTGCGCCGCGTCGGAGATCAGCGCCAGCGAGTGCGAGAGCACCCCCGCCACGACCTCCACCGCCATGAACCCCAAGATCAGCGCCAGCGCCACCCCAACGCGGCGTGCGGAGGCTGGCGGGGCGTGGAATGTGCCGTGTGAGTGCCCGTGTGCGTGCCCGGCGTGGAGGGTTGGTCGTCCACCGTGCCCGGCAGGGGCGGTGGGCCCGCGATCCTTCCCCGTGCTGCCGGTGTGTCCGCCTCCGGCGTGAACGCAACTCACCCCCGAGCGATCGCGATCAACCCGGGCCGGCGGGCGGAGGCGCGGAGGCCGCCTCGCCGCTTGGACCTTCCTCCTCCAGCGTGCGGCGGCGGCCGATCAGCAGCACCACCAGCACGATCACGATCACCACGATCAACACACCGCCTGCGATGTAGCGGAGTTTGTGGTGGGTGGTGGTCGATTTGGGCTTAGCGGTGGCGATCGCAAACGAGGAGCCGCCGGCCGTCGCCGCCGCGCGCAGCGGTTCGACCTCGGCCGGCGTGTAGGTGACCGTGAAGTGCCCCCCGTTTCGCGCCGAGGCGTGAGCCTTGGGGCCACTGGGGTGCAGCACGATCGCGACGATTTCGCGCTTGTGCAGCTGTGCCAGCAGTTCCTGGTAGCTCTCGGACTGGAAGTGGGTCGCAAGCGCGGGCGTCGCGGCAAGTCCCAGCGCGGTTGTCGCGCATATCGCGGCGAGGGCAATGCGTCTGATCGAGCGGGTCATGCGGAAAACCCTAGCGCGCCAAGCGAGCGAACCATCCCAAGCCGTGCCTATGATCGCCAACGGCTTTTCGGCGTGGTGTAATTGGCAGCACGCGCGACTGTCTCTCGCTGAGGTGTCGGTTCGAGTCCGGCCGCCAGAGCCATACGAAGTTGAGGGCAGCGGCAAGGCCTGGTAGCCTTGGGTACGCGAGAGACAGTCGCAGCCCGCAGTTTGGGCGCCAGACTTGCCGAGGCCCGCCCACAGCGGGTTTCGGTCTTTAAAGATACCCCTACACCCTCCCGGTGTCGTGTCGGTAGGCACGGTGGGCGAGCAGCGCCAACACCACGGTCCAGGCGGCGATCACGATCCACGCCTTGGCCGGCCAGGGGTGGCCGCCGAGCGCGACGTGGCTGGCCTGCACCAGCCAGTAGGAGGGCAGGATCTGAGCAACGTCGTGCAGGAAGCCGCTGCTGGGGATCGGGAACCAGGTGCCGCCGAGAAACGCCAGCAGCCCCACGCCGCCGCCGACCGCCGGCCCGATCGAGTCGGGGGTGAGCATGTGACCGACGGCGATCCCCAGCACCGCGAACGGGATCAGGGCGATGAGGATCAACACCGTCATCTGCAGCCACCTCCCCACCGACAGCGAGACACCGAGCGAGGCGCCCGACGCGTACAGGACGAGGATCGTCAGCAGCGCCATCATGTACGCCGTGAGAACCTTCGCGCGCAGGTAGGAGCGCGTCGAGAGCGGGCTGATGCGCAGCTGCCGGTTCCAGCCGACAGCACGCTCGGCGGCGATCCGCGCGCCGGCGGAGAGCATCCCGCTCATCGTCCCGAACGACACCATCCCGATCATGAAGTACAGCGGCGCGGAGATGCCGGTGCCGTCGAGGTTGTGCACGTTGCGGTTTGGTCCCGCGATCAGGAAGAACAGCACCAGCGGGAACCCCAGCGAGAGGACGAAGAAGCGGCGGTTGCGCAATGTGCGCAGCAGCTCGTAGCGGGTGTAGGCGAGCCCGTTCATCGCTCGCCTCCCCCAAACGCCGCCTCGGCGCCACCGGCCGGGGCGCTGCCACCGGCCACAGCGGCACCGCCGGCCACGACGGTACCGTCGCCGGGCCCGTTGATGTCAACGTCCTCGGCGGTGAGCTGCAGGAACGCCTCCTCCAAGCCGGCGGCGGCGATCTCGATGTCACGTGCATCCGGATAGCCGCCGAGCAGCGCGCGGATCGCCACGTCGGAGTCGGCGCAGCTCAGCACCACCGATTCGCCACGGCGATCGGCGCCGCTGACGCCGGGCAACCCCGCCAGCGCGTCGAGGTCGGCGCCGGGGAGCGTGGCGCGGATCGTGCGCGTGCCGACCATCGCCCTGATCTCCGTCGGAGGCCCGTCGGCAACGATCGTGCCGTGCGCCATCAGCACCGCCCGATCTGCGTAGGCGTCGGCCTCCTCCAGGTAGTGGGTGGCGAACAGGATCGTCTTGCCGCGCGCCGCCAGCTCGCGCATCGTCGTCCAGAACGCACGGCGGCCCTCGACGTCCATCGCCACGGTCGGCTCGTCCAGCACCAGCAGCTTGGCGTCGCTCACCAGCGCCACGGCGAAGCGCACCCGCTGGGTCTGCCCGCCAGAGAGCTTCTGCGTGCGCTGGCCGGCGATCTCGCTAAGGCCCGTCAGCTCCAGCGCCTCCGCCACGTCGAGCGAGGCGGGGTAGAGCGAGGCCACCATCGCCACCAGCTCTCCCACCGACAGGTCGCGAATCAGCGCGCCCGTCTGCAGCATCGCGCCGACCTGCCCGGCGCCCACGGCCACCGTGGGTGAGCCGCCGAACACCGACACCGTGCCGCCGTCGGGCTCGGAGAGGCCGAGGATCATGTCGATCGTGGTCGACTTGCCGGCGCCGTTGGGCCCCAGCAGCGCGACCGTCTCGCCGGCGTCGATCGACACGTCGATGCCGCGTACGGCGTGCACCTTGCCGTAGCTCTTGCGCAGCCCCGCGACCTCGATCGCGCGGGCGCTCACCGGTTGCGCCTCGGCCCTCGCGGGCGCGCACGCCCCTTCCCCGCGCCGCGGTCGCCTCCGCGCGGGCGACGACGCGTGTGCGTGCAGGTGTTCATTTCCCCCGCCTTGTGCGCGCCGCCTTCATGCGCTCTGTCTTCCCCAGCTCCACCTTGCGCATGCGCACCGTCTGCGGGGTGACCTCGACGCACTCGTCCTCGCGCACCCACTCCATCGCCTGGTCGAGCGTGAGCTTGCGATGCGGGATCAGCCGCTCGAGCACATCCGAGGTGGAGGAGCGCATGTTGGTCAGATGCTTCTCCTTGACGGGGTTCACGTCGATGTCCTCCGAGCGGGCGTTCTCGCCGACGATCATCCCCTCGTAAACTTCCTCGCCGGGGCCGACGAACATGGTGCCGCGCTCCTGCAGGTTCATCAGCGCGAACTGGACGGTCTCGCCGCGGCGGTCCGCGATCAGGGCCCCCGAGGCGCGCGTGCGCATCTCCCCCGCCCACTTCTCCCAGCGGTCGAAGACGTGGTGCATCATGCCCGTGCCGCGCGTCTCGGTGATGAACTCGGTGCGGAAGCCGATCAGGCCGCGGGCGGGCACGAGGTAGTCCATCCGCACCCAACCGGTGCCGTGGTTGGTCATGTGCTCCATGCGGCCTTTGCGCAGCGCCAGCATCTGCGTGACGACGCCGACGAACTCCTCGGGCACGTCGATCGACAGCCGCTCGACCGGCTCGTGGCGCTTGCCGTCGATCGTGCGCTCCAACACGCGGGGCTGGCCGACGGTGAGCTCGAAGCCCTCGCGGCGCATGATCTCGACGAGCACCCCCAGCTGCAGCTCGCCGCGGCCCTGCACCTCCCACGACTCCGAGCCGACGCCGCCGGTGTGTTGCACGCGCAGCGACACGTTGCCGATCAGCTCGGCGTCGAGGCGGTCGCGCAGCTGGCGCGCGGTGACCTTGCTCCCCTCGCGGCCGGCCATCGGCGAGGTGTTGATGCCGAGCGTGATCGACAGCGAGGGCTCATCGACCGTGATCACCGGCAGCGGCCGCGGGTCCTCGGGGTCGGCGAGCGTCTCGCCGATCGTCACCTCGGCGATACCCGCCACCGCAATGATCTCCCCCGGGCCGGCCTCCGCCGCGTCGACGCGCTCCAGCGCCTCCGTCACGTACAGCTCCGACACCTGCGCGCGCTCGATCGAGCCGTCGGCGCGGCACCACGCGATCTGCTGGCCGCGGCGGATGCGCCCATTGCGCACGCGGCAGATCGCCAGGCGCCCCACGTAGGGGGAGGCGTCGAGGTTGGTGACGAGCGCCTGCAGCGGGTGGTCGGGCTCGTAGGTCGGCGCGGGGATGTGCTCCAGCAGCAGGTCCAGCAGCGGCGCAAGGCTCCCCTCGGCGACTGCCGGGCCCGCGTCCGTCCCCGCCTCGCTCCCACCAGCCCCGGCAGCCGGCCCTCCACCCGCCCCGGACCCGCTCCCATCTGCCCTGCTCCCCCCGGCCCGATCCCCGCCGACCACCGCGGCGCGCGTCACCGACTCGTCGTACTCGAGCGACGCCACGCCCGCCTTGGCATTGCAGTACACGATCGGGAACTCGATCTGCGACTCGTCGGCGTCGAGGTCGAGGAACAGCTCGTACACCTCGTCGATCACCTCCGCTACGCGCGCGTCGGGGCGATCGACCTTGTTGACGACGAGGATCACCGGCAGCCGCGCCTCCAGCGTCTTGCGCAGCACGAAGCGGGTCTGCGGCAGTGGCCCCTCGGAGGCATCCACCAGCAGCAGCACCCCATCCACCATCGTCAGGCCCCGCTCGACCTCGCCTCCGAAGTCGGCGTGGCCGGGGGTGTCCACGATGTTGAGCTTCACCCCCCGATAGTGGAGCGCGGTGTTCTTCGCGAGGATCGTGATGCCCTTCTCGCGCTCCAGGTCCATCGAGTCGAGCACCCGATCGGCGACGTCCTGGCCGGCGCGAAACGCGCCCGACTGCCACAGCATGGCGTCGACGAGCGTGGTCTTGCCGTGATCGACGTGCGCGACGATCGCGACGTTGCGGATGTCATTGCGGGGGGTGGGCACGGCCCGACAGGCTAGCGGGGCAGCGGCGCAAGCCGGGAGGGAGCTCGTTGCGCGCTACGCCTCCACTCGCCGCCGCGCCCGTGTGGCGCCTCGCGCCATCCGCATCCCGAAGCGCGTGAGCGCCGACGGCATCCGTTCGGCAGCCACCACCACCGTCTCCAGCGCCGCGGCGAAACGGCGGATCTCCGACTCCTCGATCACAAGCGGCGGCAGCGCCTTGATCACGTTCATGCGGTGGCCGGCCACCTGGCAGAAGATGCGGTGCTCGTGGAACAGGGGGACGGTGACGAGCTGGGAGAAGAGGCCGGGCTGCGCACGCTCCAGCGCGTTCCACGCCGCGCGCGCCGAGCGGCCTTCGGGCGGGCCCAGCTCGATCGCCCACATCAGGCCGAGACCGCGCACGTCGCGCACGATCGCGTGGCGCTCGACCAGCGGCCGGGTCAGCTCCAGCAGCAGCGCGCCCATCCGCTCGGCGCGCTCCACCAGGCCCTCCTGCTCCAGCACCCGCAGCGTGGCGAGGCCGGCGGCGGCGGCGAGGTCGTTGCCGCCGAAGGTGGACCCGTGGCGCACCGCGCGCTCCATCCCGTCGAACACGCGCTCGAAGGCGGCGCGCGAGACGAGCACGGCGCCGATCGGCACCAAGCCGCCGGAGAGCGCCTTGGCGACGGTGACGATGTCGGGCTGCAGATCCCAGTGCTCTAGCGCGAAGAAGCGCCCAGTGCGCCCCAGCCCGGTTTGCACCTCGTCGCAGACCAACAGTGTCCCGGCCGCGCGGCAGCGCTCTTGGGCGCCCTGGAGGTAGCCGTCCGGGGGGAGGTTGACACCCTTGCCCTGCACCGGCTCGACCACGAACGCGGCGACGTCGCCGCGCTCCAGCTCGCGCTCCAGCGCGTCGAGATCTCCGAACGGCACCGCGTCGCAGCCGGGCAGGAGCGGCCCGAATCCTTCCCGGAAGTGGGCGTCGCCGTTGAGCGAGAGCGAGCCGAGCGTGAGCCCGTGGAAGGCGTGCTCGGCGTACAGGATCCGCGGCCGGCCGGTGGCCGCGCGCGCGATCTTGATCGCCGCCTCCACCGCCTCGGTGCCGGAGTTGGCGGGCACCATCGCCGCGACGCTGCCGGGCGCACGCGCGAGCAGCGCCTCGGCGAGCACGCCGGAGAGCAGCGTGACACCCAGCTGCGGCAGGTTGCCGGTGCGCGCCGCCATCGTCTCCTCGATCGCGGCGATCGCCTCGGGGTGGTTGCGCCCGATCGCGAACACCCCATACCCGCCGAACAGGTCGAGGTAGCGCTCCCCCGTGGAGTCGACCAGGTGCGCCCCCTCCCCCCCCACCCAGGTTCGGTCAAACCCCAGCGTGCGCAGGATCCGCCCCATCTGGGGGTTGAGGTGGCGGTCGTTGAGCTCCAGCTCCTCGCCCGTGCGGTAGGCGATGATCTCGCCTACCGACGGGATGGGCGCGGGGGTCATTGCATCAATCGTACGCACCCACCACAGCGCCGGACGCCCGGGCAAGGAGGTTGGTTGGCGTGCCGAAAAGACTTCAACGTCCACGCGCGCCGCCAACCGAGCTGCGCTCCGCGGGCGCCCAGCCGCTACGCCACGTAGGCCCGCTTGCGCGCCTGGCGCTCCTCGGGGACGCTGACCACGTCCCACGCGAGGCCGGTGCGCTCGAGGCCGCGGATCACCAGCGCCGAGACGTCGGGCTGGCGCCAGCTGAGGCCGTGGCTGGCGGAGGTGGGGAAGGCGTGGTGGTTGTTGTGCCACGCCTCGCCGAGGGTGGGGAGGGAGAGCCACAGCAGGTTGCGGGAGTGGTCCTCGGTGGCGAAGTCCCGCCGCCCGAAGAAGTGGCAGAGCGAGTTGATCGAGTAGGTCATGTGGTGCAGCACCAGCATCCGCACCGCGCCGCCCCACAGCAGGCCGGTGAGCCCGGCTTGCCAGGTGCCGCCGATCGCGTAACCGAGGGCGAAGGCGGCGGCGAGGCCGCCGAGCGCCCATACGAAGAAGGTGCGGTCCACGAACTCGACCACCGGGTCGGCGATCAGGTCGGGGGCGTAGCGCTCGCGCGAGCCGCGCTCGGTGTGGATGAACAGCCAGCCGAGGTGGGCGTGGGCGAGGCCGCGCAGGGCCCCTCCCAGGCCGACGCCGTGGTCGACGTGGGGGCTGTGGGGGTCGCCGTCCTTGTCGGAGAAGGCGTGGTGCTTGCGGTGGTCGGCCACCCACGAGATGATCGGCCCCTCGATCGCCGCCGACCCCAGCACCGCCAGCACGCCGCGCACCGCGGGGTATGTCTTGAAGGAGCGGTGGGTGAAGAGGCGGTGGAAGCCGACGGTCACGCCGAGGCCGGTGAGCAGGTAGAGGATCGCGAACACGATCAGATCGCTGCGGTGCAGCAGCCCGTCCCACATCTGCCAGCCGGCGAAGCCGAGGGCGACGATCGGCCCGATCGTGATCAATGCGGTGAGCACCCGGTTGAGCGTCTCGTTGATGACCGGTTGGATGTCCTCCGGCCCGGGGATGGCAAACTGGACGCCGTCGCCCCCGAGGGAGACGCGCTGAGAGTCGCTTGGCCCGGGCAGATCCTCGTCCAGAGCGCCGGGAAGTTGAGTGTCGATCATGTTGGTCCTACAGGCAAGCTAGCAATCATCGCTTTACTCTGTCGCAACGACCTTACCGCCGAGACCGGACAGTAGAGACACCGACGTCGATGCCCTGCGCGGCACACTCCCCAACGCTGCGATCGTGACCCCCACTCAACGCCAGATCGACTCTCACGCCGGTGCCGTTCGCCCGCACTGAGCCGCTGCGCCGCGAGCTCGCGGTGGCCCTGCCCGAGCGGCCCTTCGCGCTGCGCTTCTGGGACGGCACGGAGCTGCCCGCGACATCGCCCGACGGGCCGGTCTTCACGGTGCGCTCCCCCACCGCGGTGGCCCACCTACTGCGCGCCCCCGGGCAGCTTGGCCTCGGCCGCGCGTACGCCGCCGGCGAGCTGGAGGCCGACGACCTCGACCGCGTGATCGGGCTGCTCGATAGCTTCAAAGCGCCCGCGATCGACCGCACCACGCGCCTGCGCCTGGCGCTCGCCGCAGCGCGGGCGTGCGGCCTGACGCGCCCCCCACGGATTCCCGCCAGCGAGCTGCGCCCGCGGGGCGCCCGCCACAGCCGCGAGCGCGACGCGCGCGCGGTGCGCCACCACTACGACGTCTCCAACGACTTCTTCAAGCTGTTCCTCGACTCCTCGATGACCTACAGCTGTGCGGTCTTCTCGCGCGGGGCCACCACGCTGGAGGAGGCCCAGCTGGCCAAGCGGGAGCTGGTGTGCACGAAGCTCGGCTTGCAGGAGGGCGAGCGCCTGCTCGACGTGGGCTGTGGGTGGGGCAGCTTCGTGCTGCACGCCGCCGCCCGGCACGGCGTCAGCGCCGTGGGGATCACGCTCTCGCCCAACCAGGCCGAGCTGGCACGCCGGCGCGTCGTGAAGGCCGGCCTGGAGGACCGCGTGGAGATCCGCCTATGCGACTACCGCGACCTTGGGGCGACCGAAGCCGGGAGACACTCACCTTCGGCTCGCATCCCCGTTTCGACCGAAGCCGGGAGACACTCACCTTCGGCTCGCATCCCCGTTTCGACCGAAGCCGGGAGACACTCGCCTTCGGCTCGCATCCCCGTTTCGACCAGCGAACGCTTCGACGCGATCGCGAGCATCGGCATGGTGGAGCACGTGGGCGCCAGCAAAATCGACGAGTACGCCGCGCGGCTCGCCGGCCTGCTCGAACCCGGCGGCCGCCTGCTCAACCACGGCATCGCGCGCTTGCGCCACAGCGACCCCGAGGCGGGCGCCTTCTCCGAGCGCTACGTCTTTCCCGACGCGGCCCCCCTGCACGTCTCGCGCGTGATGCTGGCGCTCGAGCGCGCCGGCATCGAGCCGACGCACGTGGAGGGCTTCCGCCAGGATTACGTGGACACGCTGAGCGAGTGGATCGAGCGCCTGGACGCCAACCGCGAGGAGGCCGAGCGCCTCGCGGGCGGCGAGCGCGTGCGCGTGTGGCGCCTCTACCTGCGCGCGGCGCGCAATGGCTTCGCCACCGGCTTCACTTCGATCTTCCAAATATTGGGAGCCCGCCCACCCGGAGCCCGCCCACCCGGGGCGGCTTGACCCTCAAGCCGAGGCCGTGCTCGGCCCCCGCTCAACGCCGCCGGCCTGCCCGGGGTGGAGGACCTCTTTGAAGAAGCCCCCGCCGAGCACGCTGAGCACCAACAGCGAGCCGAACAGCGCCACGGCGTCGATGCTCTCGCGGCCCTGCTTGGTCCAGTAGTCGTCGGCGAGGTTCAACCACAGTGCGAACTCGTCGAGCGTCAGCGCCGCGCCCGCCCCGTACACGGCAGCCGTGACACGCGATGAGCGGCGTTCCTCGCTGACCCCGATCTCGAGCATCCACAGGTAGCCGACCGTCAGCAGGCCAGTGATCCCGAAAGTCATGTGGTGGATGTGGCGCCCGCCAGGAGTGATGTTGCGGAACGGCCCCCGTTCGGCGCGGATCGCGTGCGTTATCCCACGCACCGCGCCGAAGGTGAGGAAGAAGGCGCCGGCGGAGAACAGCTGGCGCTCCTTGCGGCGATTGCCGAAGTGCCTGTAGTAGAGCGCGCGCAGGTCCCGCGCGTCGCGGCCGGGCGAAAGCAACGAGTAGAGATGCCACACCCGCGCCGGTGCGGGCGGTGGATCTTCTGGGGGTGGGGAGCCGTCGCCTGCCATCCCCGCCCACCCTACTCTGCGCAATGATTGCGCGATGCCGCTCCGACCCCAGGACCGCGCAGGGCCGCCCGCGCACAACGGCCCCGCGGTGCCACCGTCCCCGCCCAAGGACGCGGCGGTGCCACCCACCGACGCCGACACCGACACCCCCGCCCGCGCGGACCTTGCCGCGGTGCGCGAGCGTCACGCGAAAGGGCTCGACGAGGCGCGTCCCGAGGCGGTGGCGAAGCGACGTGAGAAGGGCAGGCGCACGGCGCGCGAGAACCTCGCCGAGCTGGTGGACGAGGGCACCTACGTGGAGTACGGCCCGCTGATCTTCGCCGCCCAGGAGCGCCGGCGCCCGCGCGAGGAGCTGATCGCGCAGACCCCCGCCGACGGGCTGGTGGCGGGCATCGGCGAGGTGGAAGGCAACCCCTGTGTGGCGATGTCCTACGACTACACCGTGCTGGCGGGCACGCAGGGGATGCGGGGGCACCTGAAGAAGGACCGCCTGTTCGAGCTCGCCGAGCGCAGGCGGCTGCCGGTGGTGCTGTTCGCCGAGGGCGGCGGCGGGCGACCCGGCGACGTGGACATGCCGATCGTCGCGGGCCTCGACTGCCGCGCCTTTCAGCTCTTCGCCCGCCTCAGCGGCCGCGTGCCGCTGGTGGGGATCGCCTCGGGGTACTGCTTCGCCGGCAACGCGGCGCTCCTCGGCTGCTGCGACGTGACGATCGCCACCGAGGACTCCTCGATCGGGATGGGCGGGCCGGCGATGATCGAGGGCGGTGGCCTTGGCGTGTATGCACCCGAGGAGATCGGGCCGATCGAGGTGCAGCACGCCAACGGCGTGGTGGACGTCCGTGTTTCCGACGACCGCGAGGCGGTGGCGGCGGCGAAGCGCTACCTCTCCTACTTCCACGGCCCGGTCGAGCGTTTTTCCGCCCCCGACCAGCGGCTGCTGCGCGAGATCCTGCCCGAGCAGCGCAGGCGCATCTACGAGGTGAGGCGCGCGATCGAGACGCTGTGCGACGAGGGCTCGGTGATGGAGCTGCGCGACGGCTTCGGCGCGGGGATCGTCACCGCGCTGGCGCGCGTGGAAGGGCGCCCGCTGGGGGTGCTCGCCAACAACCCCGCCCACCTCGGCGGCGCGATCGACGCCGACGGCGCCGACAAGGCGGCGCGCTTTTTGACGCTGTGCGACGCGTTCGCGCTGCCCGTGCTGTTTTTGTGCGACACCCCGGGATTCATGGTGGGCCCCGCCGCGGAGCGCACCGCCACCGTGCGCCACTTCGCGCGCATGTTCACGGTCGGCGCCAACCTCGAGGTGCCGTTCGGCACGATCGTGCTGCGCAAGGGGTATGGCCTCGGCGCGCAGGCGATGGCGGGTGGCTCGTTCAAGGCCCCGCTGTTCACTGTCGGCTGGCCGACATCCGAGTTCGGCGGCATGGGGCTGGAGGGTGCGGTGCGCCTCGGGATGCGACGGGAGCTGGAGGCGATCGAGGACGACGCCGAACGCGAGCGCGTCTTCGCCGCCACCGTCGCCGCCGCCTACGAGCACGGCCGCGGCGTCAACATGGCGGCGTACGGCGAGATCGACGACGTGATCGACCCGGCCGACTCGCGCCGCTGGATCGCCACCCTGTTCGACCCGCCCCCACCCGATTGGCGCATGCGACCGGTCGAGCGCCGTCCCAACGTCGACGCTTGGTAGCTCAGAGCGGCTCGTCGAGGATGAACAGCTCGGCCGCCACGTCCGGGGTGAACTGGTTGCCGCTGATGAACGCGATCACCTTGCGACCGGTGAGGCGTTCTACCGCGGCGCGGAACTCGGCCTCCATAGTCCCCTGGAAGAGATGACGGATCTGGTTGACCGCTTCGGTGTGTTCGTGGCGCGTGAGCGAGCGCTCGGCGGGCGTGAGCACGTCGTGCATCAGCGTCACCACCACATTGCCCTGATGGAACGTGGATGCCGTCTTCGGCCCGCGCCCCAGATACTCGGTGTGGATCCCCACCAGCGCGCTGGTGAGCGCGGCGTTCAACTCCCCGCCCCGCAGCTGCTGTGTGTCTGGCGTCGGCAAGCTTCGTCCTCACGACGACTTCTGTGAACGAGCCCACACGGAGGACCATCTCTCCGCATGCACCCATCGCGCAATGGTTACGCGCGGCACCACTCCTCACGGAGCGCTCCCGCGCTCGTCAAAACTTAGCAGATGCCCCGCCCGCGAGAAAGGGCAGCGAGCGCGGTCAGGCTGGCAGAAAGCCGGATTTCTCCCGAAGAGCAGATTCGCGCACGCGCGGTGGATGACGCCGTAGAAGCGAGGCGAGCGCCACCCCACGAGCCAGCCCGCCAAGCCCTCGACCCAGCATCACCGTCGACTTGACGCCCATGCGAACATACGTTCGTGCGGTGGAGCAACCTCACCCTCGGCGCCGACGCTCAGCATCGTCTGCCTGGCTACCGCGACGAGGCGGTGGTGCGTCGCTTCGACGCGCCCGAGGCGCTCGACATGCGCTTCTACGAGGTGCACGCCCGCTCGGCGCTCAACCGCGTGCCCAGCGCCTCGCGGATGCCGTTCCGCTGGACGGTCAATCCGTATCGAGGATGCGCACATGCATGCGCCTACTGCCTATGGGGCGGCACGCCGATCCTGATGGCGGACGGGCGGTACAAGCGTCTGGCAAATCTGGAGGTTGGCGAGGGCATCTATGGCACCGTGCGACAAGGCTCCTACCGGCGCTTTGTCGTGACCAAAGTGCTCGCGAAGTGGGCGAGCATCAAGGCCGCCTACCGGATCACGCTCGAAGATGGGACACGGCTCATCGCCAGCGACGACCATCGCTTTCTCACGACGCGTGGCTGGAAGCATGTGACGGGGGCCGAAGGTGGGCCACTGTGCAGGCCACATCTCACGCTCAACAGCAAGCTGATGGGAATCGGTCGGTTCGCGAACGCCCCGGCTGACTCTGCCGACTATCGGCGAGGCTATCTCTGCGGCATGATCCGCGGAGACGGCCACCTCGGGGTCTACACCTACGATCGACGTCCACGGGGCCCCGAGCGCGCGTATCGGTTCCGGCTCGCCCTGACCGACATCGAGGCGCTGCGGAGGGCGCGCAGCTACCTGGCGCGCGTCGAGATTCCGACTAACGAATTCGTCTTTCGGCAAGCTGTCGGTCAGCTTCGTGAGGCCATGGCGATACGGACCTCCGCCCAAACGAGAGTCGAACGCATCGCGGAGCTCATCGAGTGGCCAATCCTCCCAAGCCGCGAATGGTGCAAGGGCTTTCTCGCAGGTATCTTCGACGCGGAGGGCTCCTGTGGTAGGGGCATCTTGCGGATCGCCAACACCGATCAGCAGATCATCTGTTGGACCGTGTGCTGCTTGAAGCATCTTGGCTTCGAGGCGGTCGTCGAGAAGCCTCGGGAGAATGGCGTCACCAACGTGCGCCTTCTCGGGGGCCTCCCAGAGCGGCTGCGCTTCTTTCACACGACAGATCCCGCGATCACGCGCAAGCGCTCGATCGACGGTCACGCTATCAAGACCAACGCGCGCCTCGGCGTGGTCTCCGTGGAGGCACTCGGGATCAATATGCCGATGTACGACATAACCACCGACACCGGCGATTTCATCGCCGACGGAGTGGTCAGCCACAACTGCTTTGCCCGCCCCACCCACACGTATCTGGGCTTCAACGCGGGCCGCGACTTCGAGCGCGAGATCGTGGTGAAGGTCAACGCGCCGGAGGTGCTGCGCGCGGAGCTGGCGCGGCCGTCGTGGAAGGGTGAGCATGTGGCGCTGGGCACCAACACCGACCCCTACCAGTGGGTCGAGGGCCGCTACCGGCTGATGGTGGGCATCTGGGAGGCGCTGCGCGACGCCGGCGGCGGCGCGGGCAACCCGTGCTCGGTGCTGACGAAGTCTCCACTGGTGCTGCGCGACCTACCGCTGCTCGTGGCGATCGCGCAACGCACCACGATCTCCGCAAGCCTCTCGATCCCCACGCTCGACGAGCGAGCGTGGCGGGCCACCGAGCCGCACACCCCCAACCCGCGGGCTCGCCTGGAGGCCGTGGCGGAGCTCAACCGCGCCGGGATCCCCACCGGCGTGCTGGTCGCCCCGCTGATGCCAGGCATCAACGACGCCCCCCACCAGCTGGAGCCGCTCCTGCAGGGCGCAATCGACGCTGGAGCGAAGAGCATCGGCGGCATGGCGCTGCATCTGCGTGGCGAGGTGAAGGACGTCTTCATGGAGTGGTTGCGCGAGCAGCGCCCCGAGCTCGTGGAGCGCTACGAGGAGCTCTACCGCCGCGGCGCCTACGCCCCCCGCGAGGAGCGCGCGCGTCTGGCCGGGCTGGTGCGCCGGCATGCCCCTCGCGAGCCGGGCGGCGGAAGCGGCCGGTGGTCGGGAGCGCGCCCGGAGGCGAGGGAGGCGCCCGCCCCACCCGTGCGGCAGCAGCGCCTGTTCTGACTGGGAAGGGGTGGACGATGTCTTCTTTGCCCCCTACCACTTCGCAAAATGAAGGCGGGCTCTCAAAATAAAGCATCCAACCCTCCGGTGGTGGGTCAGTTTGAAACTGACCTACCACCAACCCTCCTGGCTACTTCACAAAATGAAGGGTTGGGGCCTAAAAGTAAATACACAACCAGCGACGCCGACACGGTGACCCAGCGAAGAGGCCGCCGCCAAGCATCCGCTGGGTGCAATCGAGGGCCTGAGCCGGGATGACCGCTAGCCGTACGGGCACGGTCCCTCGAAGGGAAGCCCCTGCTCGGGGCGGACGATCATGAAGCTGTAGAGGTAGAGGGTGTCCTTGTCCCCAAACAGCTCCGACAACCTCACTTCGCGAGGGGCATCGGCGCCGGCGTCCCACTCCTGGAAGGCATAGTCCTCGGGCACCTCACCGCCGAGCGGCAGCGCGCGCCGTTGGGCGGCAATCTGCTCTTCCTGCGCGCGCAGCTGCACTTCGGCCTGCAACAGCTCGCCGCGCGCCCGCCTGTACTCGGCGGACTCCCCGGGGAGACGAAGGCCCTCCTGCGACTCTGACATTTCGCCGGTCCTCCTGTGGTCGTGGCAGTCGGATCATTCTGCCAGCACCGAGCGCGCGGGGATTACCACGCCCCCCCGGGAACGTCCGGAGCCGAGCTGCCTACCGCGGGCATCCTCGACCCGATAGCCGTTGACCTCGCCCGATAGCAGCTCTACTCCGCCGAGTAGCCTTTCCCTTTCGGCCGCGGGCGGCCGCCCGGAAACGCGAGGCGCAGGATCGTGCGGTGCACGGTGCCGAGCTGGCGGTGGAAGGGCCCGCTGTTGTACGGCAGGTTGTAGCGCTGGCAGATGTCGCGCACGCGCGGGGCAATTTCGGCGTAGCGGCTGGAGGGCAGGTCGGGGAAGAGGTGGTGCTCGACCTGAAAGCCGAGATTGCCGCTGACGAAGTGAAATAGCTGCCCGCCCTCGATGTTGGCGGAGCCGAGCAGCTGGCGCACATACCACGCGCCGCGGGTCTCACCGGCAACCTCCTGCTCACTGAAGGTGTAGGTCTGGTCGGGGAAGTGCCCGCAGAAGATGATCGAGTGGGCCCACACGTTGCGCACGATGTTGGAGGTGAAGTTGGCGGTGACCGTCGCCTTGAAGGTGCGCGCGGCCGCACGCCGGCTTGACCGCGCCGTCGAGCTTCCCGCCGCCGGAGCAGTCGAACGCCGATCGGATAGCGCCGCCAGGGCCCGCCCGGACCGCGCCGCCGAGGGGTCAGCCCACGGCCCAACGGACCCCGGGCCAGACCGCGCCGCCGAACGCCGACCGGACAAAGCCGCAGAGGCCCCCGCCGAAACCGCCGCCGAGAGCAACGGGAAGGCGATGTAATCCTTGACGGCCTGCCGACGTGCCTTCAAACCGATCGCCCGCAGCTCCGCGAGCGCCTTCGTCTTGGGCTTCTCCCCCTTGCGGATCGCCTCGAAGTTGAGGTCGTGCAGCGCGACGCCCCACTCGAAGAAGCCCATCAGCAGCAGGTTGTACAGCGGCTGCAGCAGGTACACCGGGTGCCAGCGCTGGTGGGGATCGATGCGCATGATCTCATACCCCAGATCGCGGTCCTTGCCGCGGATGTTGGTGAAGGTGTGGTGCTCGTAGTTGTGCGAGTGACGCCAAGCGTCGGCAGGCGAGGCGGTGTCCCAGTCCCAGCTCTGGGAGTTGATGTCCGGGTCGTTCATCCAGTCCCACTGCCCGTGCATCACGTTGTGCCCGATCTCCATGTTCTCGAGGATCTTCGCCAGCGACAGCGCGACTGTGCCGGCCAACCACGCGGGCCGCTTGTCCGAGCGCAGCAGCAGCAAGCGCGCGGCGATCACAAGCTGGCGGTGGAACCTGATCGTCGAGCGGATGTAGCGCGCGTCGCGCTCGCCCAGGTCGGCGTACAGCTCCTCGTGGAGCGCGTCGAGCTCGCGCCCGAGCTGCTCCAGCTGCTCGGGGGTGAGGCGCTGCAGCGGGTTCTCCGGCTCCTCGAAAGGTGGGGCCGTGGGGGGCGGCGCCGGCGGGCGCTCAATGGTGGCGGACATGGCTGGATACCTCCGTCTCGGTGGACTTCAAAGCTCGATCTCGACCGCGCCCTCCGGCGCGTTGACACAGGTCTGCACCAGCTCGCCGGGCTGACCGTGCACACGACCCGTGCGCAGGTCGCGCACCTGGCCGCAGCGCAACCGCCCGACACAGCTGTGGCAGATGCCCATGCGACAGCCGTGCGGTAGCGTGGCGCCGGCGCGCTCACCCGCCACGAGGATCGGCTGCTCGCCGTCGCTGTGCGCGCGGATGCCGCTGGCGCAGAAGTCGATGCTGCCGCCCACCCCGCGCTCGCCGTCGCCCACGCCAGTGGCGGGCTGGAAGCGCTCGATGTGCATGTGCGCGGGATCGCCCTCTGCGCGCCAGTGCTCGCCGAGCGTCTGCAACAGGCCGGCGGGCCCGCACACGAACGCCTCGCGCTCGCGCCAGTCGGGGCACAGCCCGTCGAGCTCTGGCGGCGCGAGACGGCCGCGCGCGCCGGTGAGTCGCTCGTGCAGCCGGTAGCCGGCGTGGCGCTCGTCCAGCCCGTGCAGCTCACGGCGGAAGATCACATCCGCGGCGTCGCGCGCACAGTGAATGTGCACCACGTCCCCCAGCGCGCCGTCCCGCGCGAGACTGCGCAGCATGCTCATGATCGGGGTGACCCCGCTGCCGGCGCTCACGAACAGCAGCCGCGCGGGCAGCGGGGAGGGAAGCACGAAGGTGCCCTCCACTCCGCCGAGACGCACGATTGCCCCGGGGCGCACGCGGCGGAAGAGATAGGGCGACACCCTGCCGCCCGGCAGCAGCTTCGGCGTGATTGCGATGCGCCCGTCATGGCGCCCGGGGTCGGAGGTGAGCGAGTAGGCGCGCCAGTGGTGCACCCCGTCGACCTCAATCCCCAGCCTCAGGTACTGCCCGGGCAGGTGCCCCGGCCACTCCCAACCGGGCTTGATCGTCACAGTCACCGCCGTCGCGCTCTCACGGCGCACCCCCTCCACCCGTCCCCGCAGCTCGCGCGTGGACCACAGCGGATTGACCAGCTCCAGGTAGTCGTCCGGCGCCAGCGGCGAGGTGAAGGAGCCGATCAGGCGCAGCGCGCGGCGACGTACAGGCGCAACGGTGGGGGCGGCGCCGCGTTCAGCCATCGGTTGGCGCGAGGGAGGAGGGAAAGGACATGGGCATGATGACCTGAGTCGATGTTACCTCGTTTGAGGGTACATCAAACACAGTATCCTTGCTTTGAGATGGCAAGTGTGAGCCCCGACACGGAGAAGGTCCGCAGACCGCGCCAGTCCCAAGCCCGTGGCCAGCGCGACGATGGCCCGCGGGGGAGCGATGTCAGCCGGCGCGACAATGGCCGGACGGGAGGCGACGCCAGCCGGCGCGATGACAGCGGAAAGGTGGATCGCTCCAACGGAGCCAACGGCCCGGACTCCCCAGCAGACCTCACGATCGAGCAGCTGGCAGCGGAGGTGGGGATGTCGGTGCGCAACATCCGCAACCACCACTCGCGCGGGCTGCTGCCCGCCCCCGAGGTGAGGGCGCGCGTGGGCTACTACGGCCCCGACCACGTGGCGCGCCTGAAGCTCGTGCTCGACATGCAGGCCGACGGCTTCAATCTCGCCGCGATCGAGCGCCTGCTGAGCGCCTCGGGCGACTCGGCGGCGCGCCTACTGGGACTGCGCAACGCAATGACGGCCCCATTCGAGAGCGAGACCCCGGAGGTCATCACCGGCGAGGAGCTGCTCCAGCGCTTCGGCGAGGTGGACGCCAAGGACGTCGAGCGGATCCGCAAGCTCGGGTTGTTGACCCCCCTCGGCAACGATCGCTTCGAGGTGCCCAGCCCCGCGCTGATGCAGGCCGCCGAGGAGGTGACCGCGCTCGGCATCCCCCTGCACGCGGCGCTCGCGCTGGTGGAGCGCCTCAGCCACGACTGCGAGTCGATCTCGCGCGCGTTCGTGAAGCTCTACCTGAAGGAGCTGTGGGAGCCGTTCACCGCCGCCGGCCAGCCCGAGGAGCGCTGGGACGAGATGATCGAGGCGATCCGCACGCTGCGCGGCATCGCCTCAGAGGCGCTGCTCGGCATGTTCAAGCTGCGCATGACCGCCCAGGTCGAAACCGCCTCGGGCAAGCTGCTGGAGCACCAGGTCAAACGCTCGCATTGAGGCACATTCAGCGGCATCCCCAGGCAGGCTCGGCGATCCAGTGGGTGCGAACTCCCAAAAGCTCGCCGAGGCGCTCAAAATGGCGATCGTGGTGCAGCACGGCCATACCCGCGTGCTGCGCGGCGACCGCGACCGTCAGATCGGCTAGGGGCAGACGGTGAGCGCCATGCGAGCCAAGGTCGGCGAGCTCGCGCATCGTCGATAGCACGCCCCGCTGCACCGCCCGATCGACTGCGAGCTCACGCAGTCCCTCCAGCAGACGGTCGACCGCTGCGATCGCCTCCGACCCACGCGCATCGAAGACCAGCTCGTAGCGAACCGGCCAACACCACGCCACCTCGCCACGCTCCAGGGCCGTCAGCAACAGCGCCTGTGCACGGGGATAGCGCCGCGCGGCCGTCCACGCCGAGGTATCCGCGACGACCGGCCCGTTCCCATCCCAGAGATCGACGCTCACGCGATGCTGGGCGGCTCATTCATGCGGTCGATGGCATCCAGATCCAGATCGAACCCGCCGCCATCCATCGCCGCGAACAGCGCTTCAGCCGCCGCGCGCCGATCGCGTCCAGCCTGCAGCTCCGAATCCGCTCCCGCGACTGCCAAGCGACGCACCAGAGTCGCATCGCCCTCGTGCGTGCCGGTCACCGCACGTACCCGCTCCAACGCCGCCCCCAATTCCGGATCGGCTGTCACCGCGATTCTGTGATGCTTGCTTGGCATGGGACACAGTGTAGCTCGCAGGGGTAACTCCATGGGATGAGCACGCCTGCGCGAGTTGGCAAGTGGTGTCGCAGGGTGTAACGCTCCGCGACTCCCGGCCATTATCCATATGCATGGAGCGACGGGTCAGATTCGAGTTGCTGTACAGCGAGCACGCGCCCGCCGTCAAGGCGTACGTCCTGCGCCGGGCGCAGACTTCGGTGGCGGACGACCTCGTGGCGGAGGTGTTCATGGTGTGCTGGCGGCGCCTGGACGAGCTCCCCGCGGAGCCACTGCCGTGGCTGTTGGGCGTCGCGCGGCGGGTGCTCAGCACGCAGCGCCGAGGTGAACGGCGCCGGGTCGCGCTGCACCAGCGGCTCACCGAGAGCGGCACAGCCGTGGGCTCCCTCGACATCGGCTCCGGCGCCGGCGAGGCCCTGCGCAGGGCACTCGAGCAGCTCGGCGAGCCCGATCGCGAAGTCCTGCTGCTGACCGCCTGGGAGGGGCTCTCCCCGACTCAGGCTGCCGCCGTGCTTGGCGTCAAGGCGGCGACCGTGCGAGTTCGGCTGCACCGCGCGCGCCGAAGACTCGCCCGCGCCCTTCTCCGCGAGGGCGGCGAACGGGGCGAATGGGGCTCGAAGAGCGAGAGAAGCGAGACGCGCGCGAGGGACGAGACGCGCGCGAGGAACGTGGCGGACGAGATGGGCGAGCCGCTTCCATGTACACCACTGACTATGGAGACACCGTGACCACCGACAACGACACCCTCGCCCTGCTAGCCGCCGCCAATCCTGTCCCCGAGCTGCCCGCCGCCGAGTCGCCAGAGCGCCTGCGCAGGCTGATCGAAGCGGAGGACCACACGGAAGGCGGCGCGCGGCTGCACACACCGGCCGGCAATCTGATCGAGGCCGAAGGCCACACGGTAGGCGGCGCCCGGCGGCGCGCGGCGGCCCGCAGGCTGATGCGCCCGCTGGCGGCTGTGGGCGCGGCGATGCTGGCGGCCACGGTCGGCCTGCTCCTCTCCAACGGCGCCTCCAGCCCCGGCCTCAACATTGCCGCCGCCGCATACGCTGCAACTTCGTCGGGAAGCGGCGTCCTGGAAGCGCGGTTTGTCGACCGCACGTTCCTGGCTCATGGACGAGTGGTGACATCACACCACCGCGAATGGATCGACGCAACCACCGGTATGCGACGCGAACGGCGCACGCTGTCGGCACTCATCGGCAGGCACCCCAGCGAGATCTACGAACTGGCCAGCTCTCCCGGCTGGATCGAAATCTGGGACAGCGCGGCAGGCGAACAGAACGTGGTGCGCCGCGTCAGGTATTCCGCCGAACAGAAAGTGGTACGCCGCGTAAGGTATTCCGCCGCCGGCGAACGCGGAGGAGCCCCGCGCCCCGACGGGCCACGTGGCGGTACCACGCAGACGCCCACCGGTGTGGCAACCTATCGCCGGCTCTACCGCGAACGGTCGATCAAGCTCGTCGGCCGCGAGCGCCGAGACGGTCGCCTGCTGTGGAAGCTCGAAGGCGATGTCGGGTTCGCCTTCTACTCGTTCCACGCGAAGCTTGTGCCGATCATGGCGGTGGTGGTGCTGGTCGACCCGCGTACCTACCTGCCGGTTGTCCAACGCACAGTCAGCCTCCTCCCCGGGCACCGGCGCCAGGTCCAGGCCGAAAGCGAGCTGCTCGGCTACCGGCGCCTGCCAGGCGGCGCCGCAAGCGAAGCCCTGCTGAAGCTCTCCACGCAGCATCCGCGGGCGCGTGTTGTGAGCAGCCCTACGACTCCTGGATCACAACGCTCGCACTACATCCGTGAGCGCACACCATAAGAGAACCCGCACAGCCCCGCCTCGGCAGCGAGATGCGCGCGTGAGCGCCGGGTGGCCCCGGTCGACTCAGGTGAGGGTCACGAAGCCGTGGCAACCGCCCCGTGCCCCGCGACCGCCATTCCGTGACGGATCAGGTCGGCCGCCCGCTCGGCGACCGCGATCGTGGGGGCGTTGGTGTTGCCACGGGGCACCGTCGGCATCACCGAGGCGTCCACCACACGCAGGCCCTCGACCCCACGCACGCGCAGGTCGGTGTCCACCACCGCCTCCGCGTCGGCGCCCATGCGGCAGGTGCCCACGGGGTGGTAGAGCGTGAAGGTCTGCTGGCGGATGTGCGCGCGCATATCCTGATCGGAGTCGGAGGCGGGGATGTAGTGGGGGCGCGTGGTGTAAGGAGCGAGCGCGGGCTGGCGGGCGATCTCGAGCGTCAGGCGCAGACCCTCCACCATGCGCGCCATGTCGGTCTCCTCCGCGAGGTAGTTGTGCAGGATGTACGGCTTCGCGGTCGGGTCGGGTGTGAGCGGCAGCACATATCCGCGCGAAGCGGGCGTCAGCACGCAGGGCGCCACGCCGAAGCCGTGCTCCAGCACCGGCTCGTCCACGTACATCGCGGGGGCGGCGTGGAGCTGGATGTCGGGCGCGTCGTGCGCCGCGCTGGATCGGGCGAAGCCGCCGGCCTCGGCGATGTTGGAGGTGAGCGGACCGCGCCCTTCCCCTACGAATGCGCCGAGGTTGGCCTCGGTCAAAGGGTTGAGCAGCGACACCGGCTCGTCGTGCGCCCACGTGGCACCCGAAGCGGCGTGGTCTTGGAGGTTCTGCCCAACGCTGCGCAGATCCTGCACCACGGGGATCTGCATCATGCTCAGCAGCTCGCCCGGCCCCACCCCGGAGAGCATCAGCAAATGCGGTGAGTTGTAGGCGCCGGCGCACACGATCGTCTCGCGCGTGGCGCGCAGCTGCTGCATCTCGCCCAGCCGCGCGCCCTCCACCCCGACGGCGCGCTCGCCCTCGAACAGGATGCGGTGCACCTGCATGTAGGTCTCGACGGTGAGATTGGGGCGCGTCATCGCCGGGTGCAGGTAGGCGACCGCCGCGGAGCAGCGCCGGCCGTCGCGCTGGGTGCGCTGGTAGCGGCCAAACCCGTCCTGCGAGTCACCGTTGAAGTCATCGTTGGCCGGCAGCCCCGCCTGTGCGCACGCCTCCAGGAAGGCGTCGGTGATCGGGTTGGGCGCGCGGTCCCCGCTCACCGTCAGCGGCCCCCCGGCGCCGTGCAGCGCCGACTCGCCGCGCTCGTTGTCCTCGGCGCGGATGAAGTAGGGAAGCAGATCGTCCCACCCCCACCCCGTGCAGCCCGCGTCGCGCCAGCCGTCGTAGTCGGCGCGGTTGCCGCGGATGTACACCATCGCGTTGGTGGACGACGACCCCCCGAGGGTCTTGCCGCGAGGCAGGTAGATGCGCCGGCGATCCACGTGCGGCTCGGCGGTGGTCGAGTAATCCCAGTCGACCTGCGTGCGGAACAGCGCGGGGAAGGCGATCGGAACGTGGATGTTCTCGATCGTGTCGGGTGGCCCCGCCTCGATCAGCGCCACACTCACGTCGGGGTCCTCGCTGAGGCGCGCCGCCAGCACGCATCCGGCAGATCCCGCGCCCACGATCACGTAGTCGTACTCGCCCATTTCGCTGCCTCCCTCGTCGCCGCGCGCGGATTTGCGCTTGTGCGCAATGGTACTCCTCTCGATCTTGCAGTTCGATCGGCGCATGCGCCGATCGCCTGCCGGCACATGTGCCGGCAGGGCCAGCGCCGCATGCGGCGCTGGCTTCCCCAAATTCGATGAATTGAACTGCCTTGCACCGCTTGAGGGGGTAGTGCGGGCTGCCGATGGTCGGGCATGGGACTCGACGCCGGCAGGGGGTCGTACGCCTTCAGAGTGGCTCCGTTCGCGGCTGCGGCCGTGCTGGTGTGGGCTGCCGTGATCGTCGGCTCGTCGATCGACTGGGCGTTGTACGCACTCTCCATCGCACTGCTCCTGCTCGCCGGGGCCGTACGCTTCACGGCGCTCAGCGGGCGCTTCGAAGGAGTGCTCTCCTCGCTCGTGTTTCTCGCCGCCGTCGCGGTGCTGCGCGACTCCGCCGGCGGGATCGGCTCGGGCGTCGCCGTGGTGTCCCTGATCCCCGTCTTCTACACGGCCCTCTACGGTCGCAGCCTCCGCTGGCTGTATGTGGTGCTCGGCGGCGTCACCGTCTTCTACCTCGCGCCGATCGTCCTCGTCGGACCTCCCGAGTACCCGGCTACGCAGTACCGCGCCGCGCTGTTCACGGTGGTCGTCGCCGCGATCATCGGCCTCGCCACGCGGCATCTGGTCAACGACGTCCGCCACCAGGTCGCCGAGGCGGTCGAGCGCGAGCGCATGCTGGGCCAGGTCAACGAGGTCGTCCGTGGACTGCACGGCGGCTCGCAATCGCGCCTGGAGGTGTGCGAGGCGGCCCGCACGATCGGCGCGGCCTCGATGGCGATCCTGTACGAGCCGGTGCCCGGTTCTCACACGATGCGTTCCACGGCGATCTCCGGCGCGGATGCCGAGCCGATCGAGATATCCACGCACCGGCGCAGCGCCGTTACCGAAGCGTTCGCCTCGGGTCAGCCGCAGATGATCACCGAGGACGTCGAAGCGCACGTCGGCAGTCTGGTGCTGTGGGAGGCCGCCGGCCGGCCGGAGTCGATTCTCTACGAGCCGCTGATGCGCGCGGGCGAGCCGGTGGGGGTTCTCGTGGTGGGGTGGCCGGCCAACGTCACGGCCCACGACCCGCGCGCCACCGTCGTCGCGCTGCTCGCGCACGAGGCCGCCGCGGTGATCGATCGCGCCGATGCGCTCTCCGAACTCACCGACATGGCGAGCACCGACCCGCTCACCCACCTGCCCAACCGCCGCGCCTGGGACGCCCGCGTCGCGGGCGCGCTCGCCGCGGGCCAGCGGTTCACGATCGCGATGCTCGACTTCGACCACTTCAAGGAGTTCAACGACACCCACGGCCACCCCGCCGGTGACCGCCTGCTGCGGGACACCACCGCCGCGTGGCGCGAGCAGGTGCGCGCCGGCGACCTGCTCGCGCGGCTGGGCGGCGAGGAGTTCGGGCTGCTGCTGATCAACTGCGACACCCCCCGCGCCACCGAAGTGATCGAGCGCCTGCGCGGCGTGGTCTCCGGCGAGCAAACCTGCTCCGCCGGCTTTGCCTCGTGGCGGCCCGGCGAGTCGGGCGACGATGTGCTCGCACGCGCCGACAGCGCTCTGTACGAGGCCAAGGACTCCGGGCGCGACCGGGTTTGCATGAGCGTGTGAGAGGGCCCGCACGCGGACTTCCTCCCGCCACCCCTCTTCACCGCAATAACACCGTGGCGCCGACTGGCCACAGCCCGGCACAGCAACACCCGGGCGCGCTGCCGCGAGGCTGTGCGCTTTGATGTGCGCCATGGCCATCCTCGCCAGCCTCGACTGGCCGACCGTCGCCTCGCTCGCCACCGCCGGCGGGACGCTCATCCTCGCGATCGCCACGTTCGGCTCGGTGCGCTCCGCCAACCGCTCCGCGCGCGTCGCCGAGCTGGCGCTTCAGGAGCAGCGCCGGCCGGTGCTCGTCCAATCGCGCCTCGACGACCCACTCCAGAAGATCATGTTCGTCGACGGCCACTGGGTGCGCGTGGAGGGGAGCCGCGCCGTCGCCGAGCACATCGAGGGCACTGTCTACCTCGCGATGAGCCTGCGCAACGTCGGCGCCGGGATCGGCGTGCTGCAAGGGTGGGTCATACGCGCAGGACTGCAAACCGGACAGGTTCCCCACGCCGCCGAGGAGGATTTCCGCCGCCAGTCGCGCGACCTGTACATCCCCGCCGGCGACATCGGCCTGTGGCAGGGCGCGCTGCGCGACCCCACCGACGACGCCCACACCCCGATCGCGGAGGCGGTGGGCCAGCACCAGACGATCACAATCGATTTGCTCTACTCCGATCAGGTCGGCGGCCAGCGCACGATCAGCCGCTTCATGCTGGCCCCCGTCGGCGACGACGGCTGGCTGGCCTCGGTCGGGCGGCACTGGTACCTCGATCAGGACGGGCCTCGGTGAGGTGCGGTGGGCCACAAGCGCGACATCAAGCAGTTCCGTCAAGCTTGCAATGAGGTACACCTCACTGTCAGCGAGCGCTACGAAGCCAGCGAGGCACTGCATGCAGAGAAGGGATCTGGCGACGTGCAAGCGGACATGGGCTATCGAGAACTGGTGGCTTGGCTGCAACAATGGAAAGCCACATGGCGACCGTCGTAGACCTGGATGCCTCACCAATGAACGTCCTGCGTTCTCTGCGCGGGGCGATCGTCGATGCGCGTATCGCCTACCCAGAGGTCCTGCACGTGGAAGTGCGCGATTCGCGCGGAGACGTCTGGCGTCTGGCGACTCAAGATGCCCAATGGTCACCCACCAACGCCGCTCAACTCGTTGGGCGCTCGATTGACGACGCCGACATCGACGACGAGACCGGCGAGCTGCGTTGTGGGCTTTCCGACGGCACAATCCTCAGCGTCAAACCTGCCGCAGTCGAATCGGAGGAAGACCCGCCCAATTGGGAGCTGTTCAGTCCCGCCGGGATCGTCCTCGAGTTCGGCCCCGGAGTGCGCTGGCAGATCAGCAGCGCCGACGCGCCGACCTCGTCGCGTCGCTGAGTGCGATCCGATCTTTCACCGTAAATTGCGCTCAGCTGAGCAGCGCGTGGGTCACGAGCAAGGCCACCAGCACGAGGACGATCGCGACCTGGCGGACGAAGAGCCAGCGCTCGGAGCGCTCCTCGCGCGCGAGCTCGGCGGCGAGGTCGGCCTCCGCTGGCAGGCGATTCTCGGCGGGCAGACCGGGCTCAGCGGAAAGGCCGGGCTCGGCGGGAGGGCCCTGCTCCCCGGGCTTGCCGAGCGCAGAGGGAAAGCTGGGCGGGCTGGAAGCAGCGGGGGTGCGCGGCGCGTCGCTCACGCCAGCTCTCCCACCGCGCCGACCTTCTCGGTCTTGTCCCAGCGCATCTCGGCTCCGCGCAGCTGCTTGATGTAGGCGGTTGCGGTAATTGCGCATTGCAGGGGGCCGTAGCCCACGAGGTATACGAGCGGTGCCGCCATCCACGCCAGCGGCCGGCGCCGCTCGATTTGCCTGATCGCCGCGGCGGCGACCATCGCGAGGGTCAGCCAGGCGTAGACGAACAGGGTGAGCGCGGTGCCGAGCGCGGCCGTGGGGTGGGCGCCGAGGTCTCGCAGCAGCGCACTGCCGTCGCTGACGAAGGCGGTGGGGGCGATGGTGTAGAGCATGATCGCCAGGCTCACCCCGCCGGGGAAGGCGATGCCCTGCAGCCAGCACCGCCGCGCCGTCGAGGGGTCGATCGAGAAGCTCGACAGGGTGATAAACAGGTACACCACGACGTTGATCGCCCACAGCCCTTTGAACACGTGCGTGGCGAAGGCCCGGTCGATGAAGAACAGCGCGATCAGCCCGGTGGAGGCGCATATGAGGAACACCGGCATCAGCAGCACCGAAAACCAGATCAGCGCGAAGCTCACGCGGCCCAGCCCTCCCTGACGGCGGGGGTGCAGCCACACGTGGCGGAACATCCGCGTGACTTGGATGTTCCCGCGTGCCCACCGCAGCCGCTGCTTCCACAGGCCGTCCACCCCGCGGGGCTCCTCCGCCCACACCGTCGCGTGCGGCTCGAACACAACCCGCTTGCCCGCCAGCTGGATGCGGAACGTGGTGACGGTGTCCTCCGCGAGGGTCGAGGTGTCGATCTCGCCGCCCGCGGCTTCGAGGCTCTCGCGGCGGATGAGCTGCGCGCCGCCTGCCAGGCACGCCTGCACACCGAGGACGTTCAATCCCCGGCGCGCCGCGGCCTGCGCGGTGATGTACTCGTAGGCGATAAACCGGTTCATGTAGTTGGCGGGCCTGCTGCCCTCCTTGATGTACGCGGTCGCCGCGCCCACCTTCGGGTCGGCCAGGTGGCGCGCCATCCGCCGCAGCGAGCCCGTGGTGAAGATCACATCGGCGTCGATCACCATCACGGCCTGATACCAGCCATCCGCGCGGATCTCGCGCAGGCCGTGGTTGATCGTGTGTGACTTGCCCTCGCCACCGTGCTCGCGGCGCAGCGCCCACACGAGGCCCGGGTACTGCGCCGCCTTGGCACGCAGCAGCTCCGGGGTGCCGTCGGTGCTGGCATCGTCCACAACATAGATTCGCAGCCGCTCGCCCGGGTATTCCAGACGCGCCAGCTGGTCAAGCGTGCGGCCGATCACCGCCGCCTCGTTCCAGGCCGGGATCACGACTGCCACGCGCGGATAGTGGTCCCCCTCGGGGTGCGAGCGTCGCCGCAGGCAGTGCACGCTGGCGAGGCCGTACTGAAACGCGCCGGCGATCAGCGGCAGCGCGCCCATGAACACCAGCGCCGCCAGGAAGATCTCGAGCTCGAGCATCCGCCGCCCCCGCCGGTGCGGCTAGCCTGCCGGGGGCGACTCGGCGAGGGCCAGTTCGGCGAGCACCCCGGTGCAGTAGGAGTAGCGGCCGATCGTCTCGCGTCTGTGACTGTCGGTGCTGAGCACGATCGGGACGCCGTGGTCGAGGAACGGACGCAGGGTGCGAGCGCTGGGGCAGCTCCAGCGCTCGGATATCTCGATGTGAGCGTCGCGGCGCGCGGTGATCGCCGCGAGCTGATCCAGCAGCTCCTGGGGGACGTCGTCCTCGCTGAGCCCCACCTTGGGCAGAACGCTGAATAGGTGGGCGATGACCACCGGCGGTTGGCGGCCCGCGGACGATTGGTGCCCCATCGGAGAATGACCCATCGAAGATCGGCCGCCCGCGGAGGGTCGGTGTCCGATCGGAGATTGGCGGCCCGCGGGGGGTTGGCGGGGCAGCGCGTTGGCCGTCGCGGTTGCAATCGCGCCGATCACCTCAGCTGCCGAGAGTGCGCCCTCGGCGATCGAGGCCCTCACCTCGGACGGCTTGTGTGGACCATCGGCCAGCGGCACCTGGTGGTCGGCGGCGTAGACCACATCCACGCCGTCCAACCCCGGTGGCAGGTCGAGGCTCCCGGCCGTGTCCAGCAGCTTGGCCTCGACCGCGCAGCGCAGCACCACCGGTGTCGTGGCGTTCACGCGCGTCACCTCGGCGGCGTAGTCGGCCACCCAATCGGTGTCCACGCGCACGTGGTCGACGCACGTCAATTCGAGCAACCCGAGGCGCTCGGCTTCGGCGACGTTCTCCTCGACCGTATTGGCCCCGTCCGAGAAGGTCGAGTGGACGTGCATGTCCTGGCGCACCTCGATCATGCCGACAGCTCCGCACCGGCGAGGAGCGGCCACCCGAACGGCGCCGTCGCGTTCCGCCGCACCTCGATCATGCCGACACCTCCGCCGGTAGCACGACGTCGCGCTGCAGGCGCGCGATCTCCTCGTAGGAGAGGAAGAGCTCCTGGAAGAACCGCACCATCGCGACATCCGCGAATGGCAGGAGCTCTTGGGGCATCTCCTCCCCCATCGCCTCCGCCACGCACAGCCACGGCATGTCCGGCCCGCTGGCAACCGTCAACGCCATCGTGCCGGGGAAGCGCGGGTTGACCTCCAGCAGCGCCGGCTCGCCGTGCACGTCCCCCTTCACCTGGACGTTGGCCACGCCGGTCAGCCCGATCAGCTCGGCGACCTCGCGCCCGATCCGCTCCAGGCGCTCGTCGTGACGTGTGCGCCCGGTGACCGCGATTCCCGAGTCGATCTTCAGGCGCTCACGGGGGACGACCGCGATCACGCGACCGCTGCCCGTGGCGAGCACGTCCAGTGAGTACTCGGCACCGGGCAGCAGCTCCTGCACCAGCAGCCTGCCGTCGCGCTTGAGGAATTCGAGCTCCCCCACGTGCTCGACGCGATGTATCCCCCGCGAGCCGCTGCCCACGCGGGGCTTGACGATCGCCGGCAGCGGGGCCGAGGAGGGGTCGAACGCCTCGTCTACCAGCACCGTCTCCGGCGTGCGCACACGACCGTGGCAGCGTGCGTGCAGCGCCCACTTGTCGAGACACGCCTCCAGTGTTGCCAACGGCGCCAGCACCAGCCGCACACCGGCCTGCTCAAACCGCGCCCGGCACGACGCCAGCGGGATCAGCTCGCTGTCCACGGTCGGGATCAGCACGTCGATCGCATCGCGCTCGCACACCGCCAGCAGAATCTCTGGGAAGCCCGGGTCATCGCCGTGGGGGAGGATCACTCGCTGCTTCGGCCCCACCAGGTAGAGGCCGGCTGCGTAGGGGTCGATGTCCCCAGCCAGCAGCGTCACGGGTCGCTCGGCCAGCGCTTTGAGCAGGCACACGCCGGAGGGGCCGCCGACGCCCGTGACGAGGACCCGGGGGGCAGGTGTGCGCGATTCAGCCGGCATGGCCTTCGATTCCAACGGTGAGCGGATCGGAAGAGGCAACCTCGGCCTCGACCCCCACGGCATTCTGGCTGGGCCGCAAGGCGGCCTCGACCGCAACGGCGCGGGGGTCGGGTGAGGCGGCCTCTACACCAAGGGCGCGGGAGTCGGGGGACGTGGTCTCGGAGGGGACTGCCGTCATCTCGCTGTCGCGGATCACCTCCAGCGGCTCCACGTTGTGCGAGGAGCCAAAGCGACTCCAGTACCGCGCGGTGGCGCGCAGCAGGTCCTCCTGCAGGTAGCGGCGGATCTTGACCTGGGAGCCATAGGCGCCGATCACCTCCAGCTTGCGATCCATCCACTCGTCGACTCCGACGAACCGGGTCGGCCGGAAGTCGATGCTGGCGGAGGGTGCCTGGTAGCAGTAGATGCGCGGAACGCGACGCGCCGCCACGAGCGTGGCGTCGTGCACGTTGCGGTGGTCTTGGTGCACGTCGTGGCGGCTGTGGGTATAGATGATGGTGGGCTTCACTTCGCCGATCACGCGCTCGATCGCCCCAATCGTCACCCCGCCGTCGCTGACACTTAGGCTGGTGTCTGTCAGGTCGGTGTGAAACAACCGCGCGGACATCAACTCCGCGGCCCGCCGCGACTCCACCACCCGCTCGGCGACCACCCCACCCGCCTCACCGCCCGTCAGTGTGAGGATGTTCACGTTGTCGCCCGTCGCCGCGTGGCGCAACAGGATGCCGCCGCAGCCGATCTCCACGTCGTCGGGATGCGCGCCGATCGCCAAAACCGTCTCCCGCCCCTCGGCCTTGCGGGCGCGCGCCGCAGCGATCAGCTCCGCCACCTTCCTCATCAGCGCCTGGGCGTCGATCGGCTTGGTGAGAAAGTCATCGGCGCCGGAGCGCAGCGCGCCGACGGCCGTATCCAGGCTCGCACTCGCGGTCAGGATCAGCGTGGCGGCGAGCGGGCACACGCGCTTGACCTCCCGCGCCAGCTCCAGGCCGCTCATACCCGGGAGGTTGACGTCGGAGATGATCAGGTCCCAGTCCTCGCGCTCGAGCGCCTCGAGCGCCTCCTCCGCGCTGGCCACCCACTCGACCGTGGTGAGCGGCCGCACGAGCTCGCTCACCACGGCGGCGAACAGCTCGTCGTCCTCGACGAGCAGCACTCGCGGTGGGGGAGCTGCGGAGGTGTCGTTGGAGTCAGACATTGTGCCCACGACTCGGGTGCTCCTCACACCACCGGCCCGGCGGTGACCTGCTGGAAGTCGACGAGCGCGACACTCCACGCTCGCAGTCCGTAGCTGCCGACGATGGGAGGCACGATCGGCACGGTGAGGCCCGTCGAGCGCGCGGTCGCGAACGCCGAGGCTTCGGTGAGGCTCGGCACGTTCAGCACCTGCGTGCCATCGACCGTGGCGGTGAGGGAGTTGCCCTGGATCGTGACGCTGAGCAGGTGCGGCTGGCCGTACCAGACGAACCCGGCTGGGGGCTTCGCGCGAGCGAGCGGCGTGCTCAGTTCCTGTTCGGACTGACGCTCGCGCAGGATGATTTCGCCGAAGCCGTGGTCCACCTGCACGACGTATGAGGTGCTGCCTTCGGGTGCGTTGGCGCGCAGGAAGATCCCGTAGCCGCCTTCGCCGCTGATGAAGGTCACGTCGGCAGTGACGGTGTAGTCGGTCCCGGTCGCCGCTCCAGCGAGCGCGCGGCGCTCACCGGAGCCGGTCATGTCCACGACCCCTGCCGCGGGGGTCGCGATGTAATTCCCCCCGCGCACCTTGCTCCATGCCGAGACCAGCGTCGTGCCAGTGGGCAGCGGGACGGAGAGCAGCGAGGAGGAGCTCTGCGAGAGCACAACCCAGGCAGCTGCCGCCGCGGCCGGCCACACGTGGTATTCGACGCCGTAGCTGGGGCTCGTCAACGTCTGGTTGGATTGCAGCACCCCAGCCGCCGGGGTGAGCGCCTCCCATTCGCTCATGCTCGCGTCCAGCGCCGTCGTGCTCTGCCCGTAGGCGGAGGCTGCCATGCGCATCTCGGCGGTGCCCTCGAACCACAGTACTTCCGGGGCGCCCGTGCCCAAATAAGGCTCAAAGCCGGTGAACGGCCCGGTGGCGGAGTAGCTCATGTTGTATGTCGCCGGCGTCGAGGAGAGCGCGATCGAACGGCCGCTGAGCGCGAAGTAGGTTTGGGCGTGGGTGAGCACGAGCTTGCCGAGATCGGCCTCGTTCTGTCCCTGCAGGTACATCGCGCCAAGCGCCTGCACGTCGAGCGAATCGACGTTGTCTTCAAGTCCCTCGCGAAACCAGGCGCCGGTCGTGTCCTGCACGAACAGGTACTTGGCGATCCCGGCGCTGATCTGCGCGGCGGCGGCCTGGTAGCGCGCGGCGGCGCTCGCTTCGCCGTCGCCGACGAGCTCCATGCCCAGTCGCGCGAGGAACGCGTAAGCGATCAGGTTGTGCTGAGTGGAGACCCACTTCACATCGGGGCCTCCCCTGATCAGGCCGTTCGACCCCTGCAGGGAGAGCAGGTAGTTCGCCGCGAGCTCCTCCGTCGATAGGTAGGTGCCAACCTTGAACGTCTGGTCGTAGGCTGCGGCCGCGAGGCCGAGCCAGGCGATCGTCCCCGACCTGTACAGCGGCACGCCCGCACCGGTGGCGACGTTGAACGCGAAGTCGATCGACCCGTCGCTGTTCTGGAGCGCCGTCAACTGGTCGAGCAGCTGCTTGGCCTGTGCCTGGTTGCCGGACTCCACGAACGCGGCGGCCGTCACCGCCGAGTCATACGTCCACGACCAGTTCAACAAGCGTTCGTAGGACGGGTCGCCCGCCGGGATTTCATACGAGCGCACCAGCGCCATCTGCCCGCCGCCACCGACGGGCGCAAGCGTTACCGTGGTTGCCGTCGAGCCCCCGGGTTCGACGGTCGCGGCACTCGCCGTCGGCGCTTCCAATTCGGCGGCGGCCGCGGCGGCGATTGGAACGCTCGCCTCGGCGGCCTTCCCCCGGGTGCCACCGTGGCGGCACGCACGTCGCGCGGATGGTGGGCGCTTCGCGCACGGGAGCGCCCGTACCGGCCCGACCTGCTTCGCCAGCCACCGCGCGAGGGCACTGCGCGGCGCACGGCCGCCATGCGGCCAGGCACGATGCACCCTGCCACCCCGGCGATGGACGTGGCGCCGACGATGCACTCTGGCCGGGCGGTGCGTCTTGGCAGGACGGTGCGCCTTGACCAGACGATTGGCTGCCATCGAATGCTGTGGACTCCCCAACACTGGAGCGGACATGCTCAAGCTTAAAAGGAGTACACACACGACAATCAGCGGTCTCAGGACCTCAAGCGTAGCCCACAACGGGCCTAATGTCCATATAGCACGATTAGTCAACTCACTTGAATAAATGGTTGCCAATATTGTGGGGAGTTTCCCGCAAGCTCGCCGCGGCGAAGTGCGGTCCTCGATCGTGCGGCGCTCGTCGTTAAACGACATGAAGTGGTGCAGCTCACCCGATCCCGCAACCTGGTCGTCGCGCTCGGCGCGCTCCTGGCGACGTACCTGAGCTGGCAGCTGTTTCACTGGCTGCCCGGCCGCCAGCAGCTCGGCCAGCTGTTCCTGCCACTGTTCGACGCGCTCGCGATCCTGGCCGCCTGGGGTGCCTCGCGGCGCTGCGCCCCCGTGCCGGCGCTGCGCCGCTTCTGGAGGCTGATCGCCGCCGCGATCGCCGCCGAGCTGATCGCCGACGCGATCCTCTCCGGCTACGACATCGCCTACAACCAGCCGCCGTTCCCCACGCCCGCGGATGCGTTCTTCCTCTCCTACTTCGCGCTGCTGCTGGTGGCGCTGCTGTCGATCCCGGTCGCGCGCATGACGCTCGCCGCACGCCTGCGCATGTCGCTCGACGGCTGGACGATCGTGCTCGGCGGCGGCGCGGTGGTGTGGTACCTCGTGCTCGGCCCCACCGTGCTCTCAACAGGCGAAGGCCTACTCGCGAAGACGGTGTCGATGGCCTACCCGCTCTTCGATCTGGTGCTGTTGGGCGCGGTGGCCGTTGTGCTGCTGCGCCGCAGCCCCGCGACGCTGCGCCAACCACTGCTGTGGATCGCCGCCGCGATGCTGCTGACCGTGATCGCCGACACCGTCTACGGGTACGGGGTACTGCACGACACCTACACCGCGGGGGATCCGGTGGACACGCTCTACGTGCTCGGGTACTGCGCGCTGACGGTGGCAGCGCTCACGCAACACCCGCTGCGCTCGGGGGACCCCGGCGCGCGCGTCAATGAGTCCGCCAAGGGCCACGCATCCGAGGAGGAGTCCGCGCAGCGCTACCGCGTCGCCCCCTGGCTGCCCTACATCGGCCTGACCGTCGGCTTCGGTGTGCTGCTGGGCGCCACCGTCGGCCACCCCTTCTTCCCCGACGTCAGCCTCGTGCTGATCGTGATCGGCCTCGCCGCGCTGGTCGCCGCCCGCCAGTTCCTGGCCCAGCGCGAGCTGGGCAGGGTGCAGGCCACCCTGCGCGAGAGCGAGCGGCGCTTCCGCGCGATCTTCGACAACGCCGCAATCGGGATCACCTACACCGACCTCAATGGGCCGGTGATCCTCGACGCCAACAACACCTTCGCCAAGATGGTCGGCTACACCCCCGAGGAACTGCGCGGCGGGGACTACTCGCGCATCGCCCAAGGCGACTTCAAGGGCGCCGACCGGGCGCTGGCCGAAGCGGTGCGCAGCGGCCAGGTCGATCAGCTGCAGCAGGAGCTGGGCTACACGAGCGCCGACGGCAGCACCCGCCAGGCGATGCTCAGCGTCTCCACCGTGCGTGACGAGCAGGGCCAGCCCAGCCACGTGGTGGGGATCTTCGAGGACATCACCCGCCGCCGCAACGCCGAACGCGCCAAGGAGGAGTTCGTCTCGATCGTCGGCCACGAGCTGCGCACCCCGCTGACGTCAATCCGCGGCTCGCTCGGCCTGCTGGAGGGTGGCCTGCTCGGCGAGCTGCCGCCGGAGGCGATGAGCATGGTGGCGCTCGCGGTCGCCAACACCGATCGCCTCGTGCGGCTGGTCAACGACATCCTCGACATCGAACGGATGGACGCCGGCCACCTGCCGCTGGAGCGGGCGCCCATCGGCGTTGGGGAGCTGGTGCGCCAGTCCGCGCAGGCGCTGCAGGGCACCGCCGAAGACGCCGGCGTGCAGTTGCGCACCGAGATCGAGGAGCTGACGGTGTGCGCCGACGCCGATCGAATCGTGCAGACGCTCGTCAACCTGCTGGGCAACGCGATCAAGTTCTCACCGCGCGGCAGCACCGTAACGGTGACGGTCGGGCCCGGCGAGGAGTGCGCCCGCTTCGCCGTCACCGACCAGGGCCGCGGCATCCCCGCCGACCAGCTCGATTCGATCTTCGAGCGCTTCAACCAGGTCGACGCCTCCGACGCCCGCGAGAAGGGCGGCAGCGGCCTCGGCCTGGCGATCGCCCGCGGCATCGTCGAGAGCCACGGCGGTCACCTGTGGGCCGAGAGCACCCCTGGGGAGGGCAGCAGCTTCTGCTTCACGCTCCCACTCGCGGGTGCCGAAGCCCCCTGCTCCTCCGGCGTACCCACGCTCGATGAGCTGAGCGCGGGGCTCCTGGCGGCCGGCTCAGGCAACGGCCCTGCTGGCGAGAGCTTCGCGGTGGTCCAGTAGCACCCGCGCGCCCTGGCGAATCTCAGTTCGCTCCTGCTCGCTCACGTCGGCGTCGTCGGCAACGCTTGCCATAACGCTGCCGATCAGCACCACCAGCCGTCTTCCAGGGTCGCCCCCGCGACGCAGCGCGATCAGCGCTGCAACCTGCTGGGGAGTCATCTGCGCGAGCAGTAGAGCACGGGCGGCGGCGGCACTGTAGTAGCGGCGGTGGGTACCCGCCCGATGTGCGGGCAGCAGGTCCTCGTCGGTCCAGTGGCGCAGCTGGCGCTCACTCGCGCGGCTCAGCAGATGCAGCTGGCCGAGCGTCAACGGATAGCGCGTGGCATCTGGCAGAGCCGGGTGCAGACCGGGCTCTGCAACCCATTCCTGAGCCTCAGCGGACAACTCCGCGTAAACGCGCTCCTCCCACGCCCGCGCGGCCTCCTCCTCGTCGGCCTGAAAGCCCTCCTGTGCCGCAGAAGGTCGCCTCGCGGCATCGAGCTCGGCCTGCGGCGAAGCCAACAGGTCGCGCTGGACGCTCGAGAGATTCTTTGGCGTGTATCGCTCAGCAAGACGCGCGATCCGCACCCGCGCCTCGAAGGCCAACCCCGGCCGATCCGCAAAGCCCTCTACGGACTCGCCAGCGTAGGTGTAGCCGTGCCCATCGGCACGGACCAGGGGGAGAGGATTGGACGAGGTCGGTGCTGGCATGGTCGAGGCCAAGGATTTAGCTTACTTTCTGATGTTAGTTTAGCATGGATCTTACTCAGCGTAGATTCCCTCGGACCAGAGCCACACCCCGCGCCGGCGCGTACCCACACCAATCAGGACGAGCGAGAGATCCAGGATCGCCGATGGCTCCGTTCGATAGACGTACTTGCGCGGCGCGTACCGCTCCCACGGGAAAGCATCGTCCCGAAGCACCACAACGCCGTTGACAAACAACGCCGGGCGGGGGTGCGTGAACAACAACCCGAGCAGCTTGTCGTCGGGCATAGATCCTGGTTGCGCGGGCGTGACGTAGAGTCCATGGCCGGCACGACCAGGCTGCGGCGATGCGCGATAGGCCTGCTCGACCAGGATGAGTTCGGCAAAGTCTGGCTGGGTGTAATGGAACTTCACCCTCGCGCCCTTCTCCCACACGGGCTTTACAGCGCTCGGCTCTCCTGACACGGAGGTCATCGTGAGACCGTACCGACGCAGGCAGATGTCTACACCAGCTGCGTGCTGGCCGGCGCCCCCGCGCCCGGCTGTTATCGCTCATTGGATCCATCGGGGAGGGCGCGTTCCGAGGAGTTTGGGATCGTCCGCCAGCGGCCACAGCGCGGCACTGACCGCGGCGAGCAGCTGGGCGCCCGTGAACGGCTTGCTAACAAAGGCCGCGCCCTCGGGCAGATCGCCAGGCCGCGCCACGTAGCCAGATGCGTAGATGACCCGTAAATCGGGGCGTGCGCCTCGCAGGCGCTCCGCGAGCTTGGCGCCGGACATCTCCGGCATCACGACATCGGTGAGCAGCAGGTCGACGCTCTCCCCGTGGCGCGCGGCCAGCTCGATTGCCTCACTCGGCAGGCCCGCCGCGAGCACCACGTAACCCTCGCGCTCGAGGATGCGGATCGTGACCGATCGCAGCGCGTCCTCGTCCTCGACGAGCAGAATCGTCTCGCCGGCCGGTGGTCGCGCGACAGGCGGCTCCTGGGGCGTGGCGGTGGAGCTCGAGCGCTGTGTCTGTTGTGAGATCGGCCAGTAGGTCTTGACGGCCGTGCCCCGTCCGGGCTCGGAGTAGATCTCGACGTGTCCCTGCGCCTTTCTGAGGATCCCGTAGACGCTCGCGAGCCCGAGACCGGTGCCCGCGCCCGTGGGCTTGGTGGTGAAGAACGGCTCGAACGCCTTGGCGATCACATCCGGCGTCATACCGGCGCCGGTGTCGCTCACCGCCAGGCACAGGTAGCGTCCCGGCCGCGCCGGTCCCGAGTGAGAACGTAGGGCATCCTCGTCGAGCGTCGCATTGGCCGTGGAGATGGTCAGCGTGCCGCCCTCGGGCATCGCGTCGCGAGCGTTGACGGCAAGATTGACGATCACCTGCTCTACCTGCCCGCGGTCTGCCTTGATCGCCTCCGGCTCCCCGGCGAGCTCGACATCCAGAGTGATGTGCTCGCCAAGGGTGCGCGCGAGCATCCCCTCCAGGCCCGTGACGATCTCGCCCAGATCGAGCGCTTCCGCGGCCGCGGCCTCCTGGCGCGCGAACAGCAGAAGTTGGCGTACCAAGGTGCCAGCACGCTCGGCGGCGCCACGCGCCTCGCGGATCTCCCGGCCCGCCGGATCATTCTCTGCGAGGCTCTCCAGCGCGAAGTCGGTGTGGTTGAGGATGATCGTGAGCAGGTTGTTCATGTCGTGGGCGACCCCGCCGGCGAGCTGCCCGATGCTCTCCAGCCGCTCGGTCTGGGCGAGGATGCGCTGGGTCTGCTTCTGCTCGGTGATGTCGCGGGCGACGGAGGCGATGCCCGTGACCTTGCCGTAGCGGTCGCGGGTCGCTGAGACGCTCAGCGATATCTCGACGCGTGTGCCGTCCTTGCGCACACGGGAGGTTTCGTGGTGCTGAACGGTTTCCCCACGCAGCACGCGCGGCGTGATGTCGACCTCATCGCTGTGCTCCACCGGCACCACGAGCTTGGCCGTGACCGTACCCGGCTGGCCGACCATCTCGGCCTCCGTGTACCCGTAGAGCTGCTCGGCGCCCGGGTTCCAGCTCGTCATCACACCGTGCTCGTCGGTCGTGATGATCGCGTCCGTGGATGAGCGCACGACCGCCGCGAGACGCTCGATGTCCGCGGCAACCGTGTGCGCGACCGCGACGGCGGTCGCCGCGCTCGTGGCGAACGCTTCCAGCAGCCGCGTGTCCTCCGCGGTGAACGCCGGCCCGTCCCGCAGACGGTCGATCGCCAGCAGAGCGCCATAGGAGCGGTCCTGAAAGAGCAGCGGGACCACCAACGCGGCCTGCGCCTGAATACCCAGCCGGCCGCCGACTTCGTTGAAGCGCGTCCGGCTCACCTCGTCCGCGACCGGCACCCCGCGGCGAGTGCGCACCGCCTGCTCGGCGAACGTGCCGGCGAGCGCGATACGCCTCCCGACGAGCCCTTCCGGCACCTCCCCGGCTCCCGCCGCGAACAGCAGCTCATCGCCCTGGCTGAGCACGATCAACAGCACCCGCGCCGATACCAGCGCCCGCCCACGCTTTGCGACCAGATCGAGAACCACACCCGCATCCGTCTCGTCGCCGATCGCGCGGGTGACCTGTGCGGTCGCCTCGAGCGCCGCCACGGTCTGCTCGAGCTCCTCGCCGTGCTCACGCGAGCCCGTGTAGCGCCGGGCGTTCTCGATCGCCACGCCCGCGAGCTCGGCGAGCGTCACGACCGCCTCCTCGTCCTCAGGCGTGAACTGCTCTCCCCCGGCCTTCTCGGTCAGATACAGGTTCCCGAACGGCCGCCCGCCGACGAATACCGGCACGCCCAGGAACGTCCCCATCGGCGGATGCCCGGACGGGAAGCCGTAAGAGCGTGGATGAGCACTCACATCCGCAAGGCGCAACGGCACGGGATCTCGGATCAGCTCACCGAGCACCCCAAGGCCACGGGGCAAGCTCCCAATCTCACTTCGCTTCTGCTCATCCAACCCCATCGCGATGAACCGTCCAAGGCCGACCGCCCCGTCGCCCACCGGCTCATCGAGCACCCCGAGCGCCGCATAGCCGGCACCGGTCAGCTCACGCGCCGCCTGCACCACACGGTCGAGCACCGCCTCGAGATCAAGCTCGCCCAGAATGCCCCGGGCGATGGCCAACACTGTGCGCCCCGAGCGATCCACTCACTATCACCACTCGCCGGCGACCGAGAGTTCGGCACCACATAGCCAATACGCCATCCCAACCAGTCTATGCCCCGGCCGGGCTTTTCCGAGGAGTGGGATATGAGGCATCATCAGCCCCGATCGCCGATGCTCTGCACGCGCGCGCGCCCGGCCGCCTTTGCGTCGTAGAGCGACCGGTCGGCCGCCGCAAGCACCTCCGCGATGTCAGACCCATCGAGCGGGTACTCCGCGACGCCCGCGCTGAAGCTCGCCTGAAAGGCCTCCCGGCTGCCCGTGAAGCGCTCCTCCCGCAGGCGCCCCAGGGTGTACGTGAGTCGCCGCACGGCGTCCTCGCGGGCCATTCCGTACATCCCGACGATGAACTCCTCGCCGCCCCAGCGCCCGACGATGTCGTTGCCGCGGAAGTCACTCCGCAGGCGTTCTCCGAGCGCTCGCAGGACGCTGTCGCCGGCGGCATGACCCTGAGTGTCGTTGATCCCCTTAAAGCGATCGAGGTCCAGCATCGCGATCGACAGCGGTTGGGAGAAGCGCTCAGCCAGCGTGGCGAGTCGCAGGAGATCATCGTTGGCCTTGGCGCGGTTGGGCAGGCCTGTGAGGCTGTCCGTCTCCGCCCGGGCGCGGTAGAGACGGACGCGATTCAGACGGTTGGAGACCCGGGTCAAGAGCTCTGTTCCCACAATCGGCTTGGCGACGTAGTCATCCGCGCCGATCCGGTATAGCTCCTCGATCATCGCGGGGTCTCCGGGCGGGGTCACGAAGATCACCGCGAGCCCGCTCCAGCGCACATTGCTGCGTATCACGCGGCACAGCTCGGGCCCGTTCACGCCCGGCATGTTGACGTCGAGTACCAGCAGCTCGGGCACCACCTCCCCCAGCTTCTCCCAGAAGCACAGCGGGTCCGCGAGCGTGGAGATCTCCAGCTCGCGGTGCTCCAGGATCGCACGCATTGCGTCGAGCGCCAGCGGGTCGTCGTCGACGATCAGCACCCGCGCGACCGGACGCTCACGCTCGTCGTCCTCGTCGTGCGCGACCGGACGCTCACCCTCGCCGTCCTCGCCGTGCGCGCCCGGCGGCGCCTGGCCCGGCACGACTAGCTCGCCGTCCAGATCGCGGGCAGGGCACTCTCGGGCGAGGGGTGGGCAAAGTCGGGCATCAAAGCAAACTACTGCTACTCTACCGACACAATGGACAAGGTCCGGGATGTGGAACTCCGGCCTTAGGCATCGAGGCCAATCTGGACGGCGCGCAGCCGTCGAGGGGAGAGCGATGGCACGCTCGCCCGAGCCCGAGCCCGCGGCGCACGCGGCGCTGCTCGATCTCGCTCCCGACGCGATCTTTGCCCGCGACGCCGATCGCCGGATCACCTTCTGGAACCGCGGCGCGCAGAGCACCTACGGCTTCTCGCCCAAGGAGGCAGATGGCACCGATGCGGGCAAGCTGCTGCGCACCGAGTACCCGATCGCGCTCGAGGAGATCGAGCGGCTCGTCACCGAGACGGGTGGCTGGGAAGGCGATCTGGTGCAGCACACCAGGGACGGCCGCCGGCTGGTGGTCGAGAGCCGCTGGGCAGCACAGTACGACAATGCAGGGGGGCTGGCGGGGCTGCTGGAGGTCAACCGTGACATAACCGCCCGCCTGGAGGTCCAGGCGGCGCTGCTGGACCTGCAGGCCGAAGCGGAGCGCCAGCGACTGCAGAACCAGCTGCTGGAGGCCCAGCGTCTGGAGAGCCTCGGGCAGCTCGCGGGCGGCATCGCACACGACTTCAACAACCTGCTGGCCGTGATCATCAACTGCGCGGAATTCCTCGCCGCAAGCCTCGATAACGAGACGAGCCTCGAGGATCGCCGCAAGGGGATGCGCGAGGACGTCGCGCAGATCGGCCTCGCCAGCGAGCGGGCCGCGCACCTGACCCATCAGCTGCTGGCGTTCGCCCGCCGCGAGGTGATCCAGCCGGAGGTAGTGGACGTCAACGATGTGGTCGAGAACATCGAACAGCTTCTGCACCGCACCCTCGGGGAGCAGGTCGAGCTGCACAGCTCGCTGGCCGACGACCTGTGCCCGGTGCTGATCGACCCGGGACGGCTGGAGCAGATCCTGGTCAATCTCGCGGTCAACGCACGTGACGCGATGCCCGGCGGCGGGACACTGAGGATCGACACCGAGAACATGGACGTTGACGAGGAATACGCCGCATCGCGGGAGGACCTCTCCCCCGGCCCCCATATCCGCCTGCGAGTCAGCGACAGCGGTGTCGGCATGGCACCGGAGACGCTGAAACGCGTGTTCGACCCGTTCTTCACCACCAAGCCCGAGGGGCAGGGCACGGGCCTGGGGCTGGCGACCGTGTACGGGATCGTCAAGCAGGCCGGCGGGTGGACGCACATCTACTCGGAGCCGGGGATCGGCACCACGTTCACACTGCTGCTGCCGGCAACCGACCAGCTGGGTGCACCCGCGGAGCGACACGCCGACTCCCCGGCGGCCCGAGGCGAGGCGACGATCCTGCTCGTCGAGGACGAGGACGCCCTGCGAGAAGTCACGCGTCGTGTGCTCACCGCGGCCGGCCACCAGGTGATCGCCGCCGAGAGCGGTCCCGCCGCACTGCGGGCGGCCGGCGCACACCCCGGCCAGATCGACCTGCTACTCAGCGATGTGATCATGCCGCAGATGACCGGGCCGCAGCTGGCCGAGCGGCTGCTCGTGGAGCGACCCTCGGTGCGCGTGCTGCTGATGTCGGGCTTCGCCAAGCCGATCCTCGATTCCGGGGGTTACGTAAACGTCGGCATGACGCTGATCGAGAAGCCTTTCACCGGGCCGGTACTGCTCGCGAAGGTAGCCCAGACCCTCCAGCGCGCGGGGTGACGGTGAGGTGCTCTGTGGGTAACGCGCACGCCAAATCCCCAACATTGATCGAAGATCAGAGTAGGCGGGTCACAAGGGTCGACACGGGGACGCGGATGGCCACACTGATGGCGGCAGCAGCCGCATTAGCCTGCTCGCTCTTAGTTGTGGCCCTCCCCGCAGCCAACGCCGCCGCGACGCACCGCCACCACACGGCCACCCACCGCCGGCGCCACGCCACCACCCACCACCGCCGTCACCATAGCCGCGCCCATCGCCCTCCTCGCGTGGGGGGCAAGGTACGTCGCGCCTGGCCACGTGGGGGGCGGGCGCCGCGGACCCCGCTCGAGCGCTGGCTGGCCCGCCAGGTCGGAGCCGTGCGTCCGGTGCACTGTGCCGGGCGCCGGCGCGCCACCGCTGGGCCTCCCTGCCGCTCGGGCAAGCGGGCCGCTCTCGCGGGCGCCACTGCCGCGGCCACAGCCACCCCCACGGCCACAGCCACAGCCACCCCCACGGCCACGGCCACGGCCACGGCCACGGCGGCGAGCGTCACGGAAAGCCCGCTACAACTGGCGCGCTCCTACCAGATCCCTGTCGGAGACCCTTCCTATGAACGACTGCTGAACTGGTCGTGGACATACGATTCGGCGATCTCCGCCGCCGCCTTCGCGACCACCGGCGAACAGGCGCAGGCGCAGCAGCTGCTGGACCAGCTCGCCGCGCTGCAGCACACCAACGGCTCGATCGAGATGGCCTTCAACACCCAGACGGGGCAGAGCAACTCGCTCTTCCGTACGGGCACGATCGCCATGTTCGGGCTCGCCGCCGCGATCTACGACCAGACTTTCTCCTCCAACCGCTATCTCGCAACCGAGATACGCGCCGCCGAATACCTACTCTCGCTGCAGGGCTCGAGCGGCTTGATCGTCGGCGGGCCGGAAGTGAGCTGGATCTCGACCCAGCACAACCTGCTCGCCTACGCCTTCCTCTCCCGCTTCTCGGGCGAGCTGCAGAGCGACGGCGACTCCAGCGAAGCGGCGCGCTACACGGCGGTGGCGGCACAGATCGCGGCAGCCATCGAAACCAGCCTGCTGGTGCAGGAAGCCGGCACCGCCCATTTCGTCGAAGGGCTCGGCAACACCGGCCTTGCGCTCGATACGCAGGCGCTGGGCGCGATGTTCCTGCAGTCCCGCGGGCAGAGCGAACTGGCGCTGCGCGTGCTTGCGTTCGCCCAGAGCACCTTTGCAATCACGAGCCCCTCTATCCAGCTCTCCCCCGAAGTGGCCACCTACAACATGACCTACTCGGCACTCGGTCCATTCATCGGCTACGAGCCCTACAGCGGCGCGGGCGCACCGGAAGTACTTTGGTTTGAGGGCACCGCCGAGATGCGCGACGCGCTTGCCCTGCTGGGCCAGAGCACAACCGCGCTCGATCAGAGCATCACTCGCTGGGAGGCGATCACCCAGGCCAACGCCGGCGCGCCGCTGCAAGCCAACCGCACAATCGCAAGCACCGCCTACGGCGTCGAATACCACGTCTGGCCAGCCGCGGCGGCCGCGGCCTGGACGATCCTCGCGCAGAGCGGCGCGGCGCTGTTCCCGCCGCTGCAGCGCTACGCCGCGGCGGTTGCACCGGACGCACCGGAGCTCTGGTACAGACTGAACGACACCTCCGGCACGACCGCGACCGACTCCGCCACCGCACCGCACAACGGTGTCTACCAAGGCGGCGTCACGCTGGGCGCGAGTGGCATCACAAGCACGCCGGAAGTAAGCGCCGCGGTCACGCTGAACGGCTCCAGCAGCTACATCTCAAACGCCTACAAGTGGACCAACCCGCAGACCTTCACGCTGGAGGCTTGGGTCAAGACGACCACCACCCAGGGTGGGCTGATCCTTGGCTTCGGATCCACCGCCACAGGCGCGGCGGGTAGCTACGACCGCATGATCTACATGGCCAACACCGGCCAGATCTACTTCGGTGCGGGCGCCAACAAGACGATCTACTCGCCCCGCGACTACAACGACGGCAACTGGCACCTGATCGATGCCACCTTAGGTGCGGGCGGCATGGCCCTTTACATCGACGGCGCACTCGTCGCGAGCAACTCCACGGTGACCGAAGCGCAGGTATACAACGGCTATTGGCGCGTCGGCTACGACAGCCTCGGCGGCTGGCTCTCACACCCGACCAGCAACTACCTCGCCGCCACGCTCGACGAAGTCGCCGTCTATCCCACGGCGCTCACGCCCGCGCGGGTGGCTGCGCACTACCTCGCTGGTTGAGCCCTCATTTCGGCGGGTGACCGCACACTACCTCGCCGGGTGAGCGCTGGATCCCCACCGACCCTCACACTCGGCAAAAAGATCCGGCGCACCGGCCAGCTCGGACCTCGGCTCATGCCGGCCATCCCAGGAGATCGGCCATTTGCCTGGCGAGCTCTGACATCTCAAACGGCTTTGCAATTGCGCCGGCTACCGACACACCCCGCAGGCGGGGATTCGTCTCAATATGCTCATGCGCGGTCAACAAGACGATCGGCAATGTGCTCGTCGCAGGAATCTCCTGTAGGCGCTCGACCACTGCGATGCCGTCCAGCCCGGGCATCTCCACGTCGAGCAGCATCGCGTCGAAGCTTTCCGACACGGCCCGCTCGATCCCCTCCTCGCCGGAGGATGCCGTGACGGTCCGCCATCCACCGATCGTGCTCAGCGCAATCTTCGCCGCCTCGCGAATCAGCATCGAGTCGTCTACCACGAGGATGTGGCGAGGCAGATCGGCGCTGTCGCTTCGAGTATTAATTGAAATGTCCTAAAAAGGAGTTAAAACGGTAGCGAGCCAATAGTTAACAGTTGCAACGTTGCAGGAAACCCGCAGTGGCTTCGTGTGAAGGCGCGCTAAGCTCATGAGTGTTACAGGTTGTTCCCCCGACGACTGTGACAACTCATATGCACAAGACCATCGGCGAGCGTCTGGGCGGTCCCACGCGGCGGATTGCGATCGCGGGTGCCCTGATCGTCGTCCTGGTCGGTGTGGCGATCGGTGTGACGCTGTGGCGCTACGGTGCCAGTACCTCGAAGTACGAAGCGACATTGAGGAACACGGCCACCGTCGCCAAGACGGTCGAAGCCAGAGCGACGGTGTACGACATCCTGAATGGCGCACGACCGCTCACGACCAGCGCGCGCATGGCGGACGTTACGGCGCTGCGGGAAGACTACTCGCAGCTTGATCCTGTCCTCGCGTCGCTGACGCGCTACACAACCGACTCGCCGCTCGAGCAGACGGCATTGGGCCGAGCCCGGGGAATATCCACCGCGCTGGGAACCAGCGTCGCCGCACTGGAACGCGACGCCGGGAGCCCAGCCGCCGCCGCGGAGGTCGATCGCATCGCCTCCCTGCTCGACGGCGTCGACCATCAGCTCGATGTGGTGGCCGCCTCGGAGGGCGCCCAGGACCTAAGCGATCAACTCTCGGCACAGGCAAGTGCCCACCTGGCACTGCTCCTCTCGCTGCTTGTCGGCGGACTGGCCATGCTGTGCACCGCGCTGCTCACCGTCTACGTCGTGCGGCTGACCGGCAGTCTGTTCGGGCGGATCCGGACGACATCGAGCACCCTGGCCGAGGCCACGAACGAGATGCGCGCGGCGACGCTCGAGGCGGCCGCCGCCACCAGCGAGCAGTCGGCGGCGATCTCCGAGGTGGCGGCTACGCTGGAGGAGCTCAGCGCGAGCGCGGCCGCGATCGCCGAGAACGCGCAGGTCACTGCGACCGAGGCGCTGGAGACCGGTGAGCGCAGCCAGCAGATCGGGCAGGTGCTGGAGCTGATCAACGGAGTGGCCGAGCAGACCAACCTGCTCGCCCTCAACGCGGCGATCGAGGCGGCTCGCGCCGGCGACGCCGGTCGCGGGTTCGCCGTCGTTGCCGGGGAGGTGCGCAAGCTGGCCGAGCGCACGGTGCACTCGACGGAGTCGATCGGCCAGATCGCGACGGGCATTCAGGAGAAGAGCAACTCCACGATCCTCGCCACCGAGCAGAGCATGGCGGCGACCGACAACCAGCGGGACGCCGCCGCACAGGCGGCGACGACGATGGTGGAGATCCGCCGGGCGGCCGAGCAGCTGGCGGCCGAGCAGCAGCTGCGGGCAGGGACCTCCGAGCGCGTCGAGGAGCTCGTGCGCACCCTGGAGCAGACGCTGGGAAGCTACGGTGTGCAGACGGCGAACGGCTACGCCGAGACGGCGGTCCACTGAGCGCGGGCGGACCGATGAACGCGGCACAGGTACGAATCCGAGCCGGCGGCGAGCAATATGCGCTGGCGGTCGAGCACATCAACGAGGTCACCGACGTCGGTGAGCTGACACCCGTTCCGGGGACGGCCGACAGCGTGCTCGGGCTACGCAACGTAAACGGGGAGATCGTCCCCGTGTTCGATCTGGCGAAGGTCCTCGGAATCGAGCACGACGGGCGCCGATCGGAGTTCGGCCAGCGGCGTCTGCTCGTCGCCGAGTGCAACGGACAGCGCGCCGCGTTCGCGGTCGACGAGGTGATCGACGTGGCCCCGATCGACGGTGCGATGCAGGACTCGGAATCAAGGCATCTGCTTGCGAGCACGGTCATCGACGGGGCGATGGTCGGCGTGCTCGCCGTGGATGCCCTGTTCGATTCGATCGCGCCGGAGGTGCAGCAGTGAACTTCGTGAGAGATCGAGCGATGACCCTTGCGGGAGATCCGCGATGACCCCTCGCGGGAGATCGGCAATAACCCTCGCGGAAGACCGGCGATGACCGCCGCCGAGGTTCCCGCCGAGCTCGTTCGGATCTTCCGCGAGGAGGCGGCCGAGCACCTGGATGGAATGGTCGCCTGCCTGCTCGCGGTCGAGTCCGGGCAGGGGTCGAGCGATGACACCGACACGTTGTTCCGCCACACGCACTCGATCAAGGGCAGCGCCGGCATGGTCGGCCTGCCGGAGGCCGGCGCGATCGCCAATTCGATCGAGGATGTGTTACAGAGCGCCCGCGACGCCGGCTCTCTCTCGCCTCTGCTGACCGAGCCTCTGCTGCAAGCCACGGATGCACTGCGCCGTGCGGTTGCCGGTGAGCGCGCAGTCGCGCCCGCAGCGGTGGCGCAGGCGACCACGATCCGCGTGGCGGCGCACAAGGTCGATCGCATGCTCGATGCGGTCGGCGAGACGGTTCTGCATCACCGGCGCCTGGAGCACATGCTCGGTCGCTCTGCGCTGGGAGCCGATGAAGTCATTGGACAGGAGGTCGACCGCGGGGAGCGCCTGCTCGAAGAGCTGCAGGACACGGTGCTCGATCTGCGCATGGTGCCGCTGAGCACGATCACCAGCGCGTTGCCTCGAGCCGTTCGCGATCTCGCCACCACCGAAGGCAAGCAGGTCGACCTGGAGATCACCGGCGCGGATACGCAGCTCGACCGGGTCCTGCTCGATGGCATGTCGGAGGCGATCAATCATCTGCTGCGCAACGCCGTCGCACATGGCATCGAGTCACCCGATGCGCGCGAGCGCGCCGGCAAGCCGCGCCGGGGGGCGCTGCGGATGCACGCCGAGCCGCGAGGCGGGCAGGTCGCGATCCAGGTGCACGACGATGGCGGCGGCGTCGTGGCGGCCGCGCTTGTCGAGGGGGAGCGTCGCGGCTCGCTCGTGGATGCGCTTGCCGAGCCCGGGTTCTCCACCGCTGGGGGAGTCAGCGAAATCGCCGGCCGCGGCGTCGGGCTCGATGCCGTCAAGCGCCAGGTCGAGTCGGTCGGCGGCAGCCTCGCGATCGACACCGCGCCGGGCGCAGGCACATCCATCACGTTGCTGCTGCCGGCCACGCTTGCACTGCTGCGCGTGTTGCTCGTCACGCGCGGCGCTCAGCGGTTTGGGCTGCCGCTCGCAAGCGTCAGCGAGGTGGTCGCGGTGGGGGACGTGATGACGCTCGGCGGCCGGCCTTCGATCATGGTGCGTGAGGAGTCCGTTGCGCTCTGCGATCTGGCACCCGTCCTGGGCATGGCGGGGTCCGATCTGCCGGAGGCTTCACGGGCGCTCGTAGTGGACGCGACAAACGGGCGCCTGGCGGTCGCCTGCGAGGAGGCGATCGGCGAGCGGGAGGTCATCGTCAAGCCGCTGAGCCCCTCTCTGGCGGCGGTGCCGGGCTACCTCGGCGCCGCGATCCTCGCCGATGGCGCGATCGTGCTGGTGCTCGACCCCGCCCACCTGGTTCGCCACGCGCCGCGTGTCCCGGCCGCCGTCAAGGTCGGCGCGGGCGCCGCGCGGGCGGCCACACAGAGACCGAAGGTGCTCGTCGTCGACGACCAGTTCACGGTGCGCGAGCTGCAGCGCAGCATCCTTCACGCATCTGGCTATCGCGTCGAGGTCGCGTGCGACGGTCGCGAGGCGCTCGACGCGCTGGGCGCCGAGGGCGACTTCGACCTGGTCGTAACCGATCTGCAGATGCCCGAGATGGATGGCCTGGAACTGCTGGGCGCCATTCGCGCCGACCCAGACCACTCGTCGCTGCCGGTCGTCGTCGTCACCTCGCGCGGAAGCGAGGAGGATCGCAAGCGCGGAGCCGAGGCCGGCGCTGACGCCTACATCGTCAAGGACGCGTTCGATCAGCAGGCGCTGCTGGAGACGGTCAGGCGCCTGGTGGGAGCGCAATGAAACGCTCGGGCATCGGGCGGAGGAGCAATGAGGCGGTCGGGCGCCTGGTGGGAGCGCAATGAGACAGTACGTCCCCGGTGGAGACCGGGGAAAGCCTCGCGAGCCGACCGGGCCCAGGCCTCCCCGCGTGCGCTCGCGTGGCGAGGTGATCGGCATCTGCGCCTCGGCAGGCGGCCCCGGCGCGCTCGCAGACGTTCTTGGACGACTCCCGCCCAACTTTGCAATCCCGATCCTGGTGGTTCAGCACATGACCCCGGGCTTTCTCGCCCCGATGGTGGCCTGGATGGACAGGAATCTTGCGCTACCGGTGGGTCTGGCCGGCGACGGACAGCAGCTTGCGCCGGGCATCTGGTTCGCGCCGGATGAAACGCATCTGAAGCTGGAGGCAACCCGCCGCCTGAGACTCGACACCGAAACGACGCCCGGCAATCACCGCCCGTCCGGAGACGTGCTGCTCTCCAGTCTTGCCCGCGTCGCGGGCGCGCAGGCGGTGGCTGTGGTGCTGACCGGAATGGGACGCGACGGCGCCGATGGTTTGGCAGCAGTGGCTGCCGCCGGTGGGAGGACGATCGCCCAGGACGAGCGCAGCTCGGGCGTGTACGGGATGCCACGGGCCGCCGCCGAATCCGGAGCCAAGACAGTGCTCTGCCCGGCGGCGATCGGCGACGAGCTCGCGGCGCTTGACAGGATCACCGCCCGACCATGAGCGGGCGCGCGCCGGACCAGATCGAGGCACAGTCATGAGCCTGCTTGCACTGGACGAGATCGGAGCACGATCATGAGCACCGTCGCATTAAGGGGAGTCGCACGCATGCTGCAGGACGAGTGCGGGATCGAGCTTGGATCTTCTCAGCTCCCCTCGCTCCAGGCGGCCATCGGCAGGGTCGATCGCGAGCTGACGGCCGAGGCACTGCTCGATCGGCCGGTCTCACCGGAGACCATGCGGCGATTGATCGACGAGATCACGATTCGCGAGACGTTCTTCTTCCGCCACCGCTCGGAGCTCGAGGCAATCGACTGGTATGCGATGCTCGACGCTGCTCGCGTCGGCGGATCGGACGTGGTGCGTGTGTGGGTCGCCGGGTGCGCCTCCGGCGAGGAGGTCTATACGGTGGCGATCCTCGCCTGCGAGGCATTTGCGAGCGCCGTGCCGCCGGTGCGCGTGCTCGGAACCGACATCGCACCCACCGCCCTCGAGCAGGCGATTGCGGGGCGCTACCGCGAGCGCTCTGTACGCACTCTGCAGGACGGGATCCTCGAGCGCTATTTCTCGAACGTCGAGGGAGTGAGTTGTGTCGGAGAGCGGCTGCGCGGGCTTGTCGAATTCCGTCACCACAACCTCGTGCGCGATCCGATCCCTCCGGCCAGCCAGCCGTTCGACGTCATCCTGTGCCGCAACATCCTGATCTACTTCGACCGCGCCACGGTCGAGCTCGTGCTGGAGGCGCTGGAGGGCGCGCTGGCCACGGGGGGGCTGCTGGTGCTGGGCGCCGCCGACCGGCTGTCGCGGCAGAGTCTGCCCACCCCGAAAGCTCGGCTCGGCGGCGTGGGAGGGAACGAGAGCCGTTCCCGTCCTTCACGTGCGCCTGTGCTCAAGCGCAGAGCGCTCGCCAGCCCCGCCAAGGGGAACGGCGAGGGCATGGAGGGAGTGAAAGCGGACCGTGAGCGCTCGACGCCGGCGGATGTCCCTTCGACGCCCGCGCCGGCGCAGTCACGGCCAACCCCCGCAGACGCCATGAAAGCGGCCGACCGCGGCGAGCTCGACCTTGCGGTGCGGATCGCTCGAGAGGTGCTCGCGGAGGATCCACTGGATTCCCGGGCGCACTTCATCCGTGGCGTGGCCGAGCTCGCACGCAACGACGCACGGGCCGCCTTGGAGCCGCTGCGGCGGGCTCTGTACATCGACCCCAACTTCGGCCTCGGCGCCTTCAAGCTGGCGTGCGCGTATGACGCGCTCGGGGAAGTCGAGCCCGCACGACGCGCCTACGAACGCACCCTGCGCACGCTGGACCACAACGCGGCAGGGCAGCGGGCACGCTCCTCGGATCACAGCGACCTGCTCGACATCGCCGACGCCTGCCACAGACGCCTGTCTACCGAGTGAAAATCCGGCTCATGGGATGCCCCCAACCTGCCGATCAAGACATTCGGATATCAATGCAACGCTCAACTTCGGGACGGGATGAGATCATGGCGCCGCTACCGCCCTCCGCTGTGGGGGTATCACCGACAGACGATCTGCATGCTCTCGGCGAGGCGCTGAAGGCGCGCGCCGAGGAGGTGCTCGAGCGGACGGTCTCGCTCACCTCAGGGGCGGGCCACGATGTCGAGGCCGTGGTGCAGGGCAGCTTCGAGCGGATCAGCCGCAGCTCGACGATCGCAGTGGCCCGCTGGATCGCGGGCGAGAGCATGGAGGTGGCGATCGAGGCAGGGCAGGAAACGTGGCTGATCTTCGGCGAGCTCGCGGCCCAACGCGCGGCGACGCTCGACGAGGTAACCAGACGCTGCTTCTGGTGGCGCAACGTGATGGCGGAGGTGCTGCGCGAGAGCGCAACCCAGCTGGATGTCTGTACCGACGCGCTCTCACAGGCCCTCAACATCTTGCAGCTGAGCCTCGAGTTCAGCCTGTTGCGGATGTGCGAGTGCTACGAGAAAGAGCGCCAGCACACCGATGAGGAGCTCACCCGTCGCGAGGAGGAGCTCTCCTTCCTGGCCACCCACGACCCCTTGACCGGCCTCCCCAACCGGACGTTGATCCTCGACCGGGTCGAGCAGCTGCTCGTGCGCTCGCGTCGCAGCCAGACGCCGACGGCGGCGCTGTTCGTCGATCTGGACAACTTCAAGTCCATCAACGACACGCTCGGTCACGGCGTCGGCGACGAGCTCCTGCAGGCGGTCGCCGCACGACTGGACGGGGTGATCCGCGGGAGCGACGCGCTCGGTCGTCTCGGCGGCGACGAGTTCGTGGTGATCTCCGAGGACCTCTCGCTGGAGGCCGGCCCCGAACTGATCGCCGAACGCCTGCTGGAGGCACTCAAGCAGCCGTTCAAGCTGGGGCCCGATCAGGAGACGCGCGTGACGGTGACGGCGAGCATCGGCATCGCGATCGGGGATCACATCTCGGCCGAGGAGCTGCTGCGCGACGCGGACATCGCGATGTACCGCGCCAAGTGGGACGGCAAGAATCGCCACGTGGTGTTCGAGAGCGGTATGCAGGACTCCGTGCAGAACCGGATGGAGCTCGAGATGGACCTGCGCGAAGCGCTCGAGAACGGCGAGTTCTTCCTCGACTATCAGCCCACGCTCGACCTCAGCGACATGAGCCCCAATGGGGTGGAGGCCCTGATCCGCTGGCGCCACCCGGTGCGCGGCGTCGTCCAGCCCAACGACTTCGTCCCGCTGCTGGAGGAGACGGGGCTGATCACCGAGATCGGCAGGTGGGTGATGGAGGAGGCCTGCCGCCAGGGCGCCGCGTGGCGGGCGAGCGGGTATCCGATCAGCATGGCCGTCAACGTCTCGGGCCGCCAGCTCGACACCGATCAGCTGGTCGGTGAGATCGAAAGCGCGCTCACCACGAGCGGCATGGATCCCGGCGCGCTGACCATCGAGATCACCGAGACCACACTGATGCGCAACATCGAGGAGACCGCCCGCCGGCTCACCGAGATCAAGCGACTCGGCGTGCGGATCGCGATCGACGACTTCGGCACCGGGTACTCCTCACTCGCCCACCTCCAGCGCTTCCCGGTCGACGCGCTGAAGATCGACCGCTCCTTCATCTCCGGCTTGAAGCACAACAAGGAGGGCGAAACGCTCATCCACACGCTCGTACAGCTCGGCAAGGCGCTCTCGATCGAGACCTTCGCCGAGGGCATCGAGCAGCAGCGCGAGCTCTCGCTGCTGCGAGACGAGGACTGCGACAGCGGGCAGGGCTTCCTCTTCGCCCGGCCGCTCGACGTGGCGGCCACAGAGGCGTTCCTGCAGAGCTGCACCGCGCCCGCCTCGGCGTAGTCCGACGGATCAAGGAGCGCGCGCGAGCAGCTCCGTGATCGCGTCGTCGATGTCGCGGGCGAGCGCGCCCGCGTCGGGGAGCGTCTCGGGGTCGGCATAAACGCCGAAGCAGGCGCGGTCGCAAACGGTGGTCATTCCGACCGACACCGCGTGGCGGTCGGCGAGCGGGACGACCGGATATGTGGCCTCCAGCGGACAGCCCAGCATGTACATCGGCTCTGCGGGACCCGGGATGTTGGATACCACGAGGTTGAAGGTGCGCGGGCTGGCGATCGCCCGGGAGATCGCCTGCCTGACCGCCGCCGGGGCATGCGCGGCCGCCTTCAACGCCAGATCGGCGCCCTCGGGCTCCCGGTCGCGCTTGCGAGCGCTCATCGTGGCGTGCACGTTGTACAGGCGACCGAGCGGATGGGGCTCGTCGCAGGGCAGGTCGGCGAGCACGAAGGAGATGTGATTGCCGAGGACGTCGTGGGGATCGCGCACGTTGACCGGAACCATCGCCCTCAGCGCCACCGGCTCCTCGCCGCGGCGGATCATGTGGGAGCGCACGCCGCCGGCAACCGCGGCGAGCATCACGTCGTTGACCGTCGTGCCGTACGCGCGCTTGACGGTCCGCAGATCGCCGAGAGGGCGTTGCGTCCAAGCCAGGCGGCGCAGCGGCGAGAGCTGCCCGTTGAGCGCGCAGGCGGGGGCAGAGCGCAGCGAATGGCTCAGCGCGCGGGTCACGCGCATGGCACCGCCAGCCATCTCACGCACCGCACGGGCCGGCGAAGCCGCCGCGCGCACGCAACCCAGAACGCCAAGCTGCTCGCCGAGGAGATCGCGTACGCCGCGTGCCAGCAGCAGCTCGGGGTCGGGCTCCGGGGCAGCGCACCAGCCGTCGGGCTCGCAGGCGACGGGCTCCGGCGTGGGATCGAGCAGCACCGAGGCGAGCTCGACCGCCGCAATGCCATCGACCATGCAATGGTGGGTCTTGCCGACGATCGCGAATCCCTCCCCATCCGGGTCTTCGCAGATCCACATCTCCCACAGCGGCCGGTCGCGCCGCAACGGCGTCGACATCACCTCGTCGACAAGGCCGTGGAGCGGGCCAGATGCCCGGTAGACATGACGATCGACGGAGAACGCCGGGTCGTCGATCCATTCCGGCGTGTGCAGGCCGAGCGGCACATGCGCCAGCTTCTGGCGGTAGCGCGGCGCGCGCCCCAGCCGCAGCTCGATGTGATCGCGCAACTGCGAGAAGCCCGGCAGCCGGCCAGGCGTGGGCGCCGAGAAGACGGCGGTCCAGCCCACGTGCATGTGCGCGGTGGGCGTCTCCACCGCAAGGAACGAGGCATCGAGGGCGGACAGACGGGACCTGCTCATCGTCTCACCGCGCCAATGGCGTCCGAGCCCCGGGGGCTCGCGTCGGCCGGGCCGCGGGGACTCGTATAGGGGCTCGCGTCGGCCGGGGCTGGGGGACTCGTATAGGAGCTCGAACCGGGTGGACTCGCCTCGGAGCTCGAGCCGTAGGGACGCGCGTCGGCCAAGGTGTGGCGACTTGCCTCGGGGCTCGACTCGAGACCTGTCCCTCCTCCCGCGTGGACCAAGGCGACTCGCAGTTCGCGGCACTGGCGCGTGAGATTGGCTGCCTCCCCCAGTCGGCAGCAAGCGCGAAATCGACCAGCCGGTCGAAGTAGTGACACAACGGTGGTGGCCTGATGCCAGCGGGCGCAAGCGCTACGCGGGAGCGACGATCGTCGTAGTGGACCCCCATCGCGAAGTACGGGAAGAAGACCTTGCTGCGCTCCAGCGCCCTGCGGTAGCGCTCATCGCGGCTCCCACGAACGAGCAGCGGGTGCACCACACGGTGGTAGACGCGAGGCGAGATCAGACGAGGCGAGGGGCGCTCGAAGCGCACCCTCGCGAGCTCGACGAGCTCTCTCACACTGCTCGCGTGTGCTCCGGCAGTGAGATGAAAGGTTCCCCCCTCCGCCTCCGGTGCCTGGCTGAGCGCAAAGATCGCATCGGTCACGTGGTCGACCGGAACCACGTCGACAGGTGCGTCGCCGCGAGCGGGCAACGCGGTGTAGGAGCCGCGTGCGAACGCGCGTAGTGGCCAGTAGAGCACGTTGAACGATGCGGTCCAGCCGCTGTCGCGCTCGCCGACGATGATGCTCGGGCGCAGCACGGTGATGGGCAACCGCCCGCGCGAGCGGGCGACGACGCTCTCCGCCTCGAACTTGGACCGCTCGTAGCCGTTTCGAAAGCGCTGACCCACGTCGAGGTCGTCCTCACTGAAGAGCCCTCGATGCTCCCCAGCGACGTATGCCGTCGAAATGTAGGAGAAGCGACGCAGGCCGCCGCGCGCGTGGCAGCGCTCGGCGAACTCCAGCATCCGCCGGGTGCCCTCCACGTTGATCGCCCGCATCGCCTCCAGCCCAAGCTCGAAGGACACCGACGCCGCGCCGTGCACGATCTCGCTCACCCGCTCCGCCAGTTGGTCGCGTTTGCGGGCAAGTCCCAGACCCGGGCATGTGATGTCACCACGAACCGCAACCACGCGCTCGGAATATGGGTGACCAGCGCCGAACAGCGAGAGGAGCGTACGGGCAATGCGAGCCGCCACCTCGCGATCGTCCGCGCCCCGCACAAGCGCGTACACGCGACGGTCGGTGCGCTCCAAATAACGTGCCAGCAGCTCCATCCCGACGAACCCGGTCGCACCCGTCAGCAGCACGTCGCCCGATGACTCAACCACGGGGGCCCTGGCGACACGTCGTGCGCGGTGGCCCTCGTAGTCGGGCCTGGAGTCCACATCCTTGATTTTTTCCAACTCGTCGCCAAGCCTAGCACGAAGCTGGCGCTATTTGCAAAGTTTTTCTCGGACGCCCTCGCCTGGGTTTGAATGGTGAACTTCATAGGATAATTCTGATTGACTCACCAAAATAGTTAACCCATGATTGGAGCCCAGATGGCATATATGTTCGACCCGCACGATGCCCTCCGGCGAGAACTCAGTTGGCATACGCCTTCCGCACGGTCTCGATCTCGGGCAGCACACGAATAAACGCATCGAGCAGTTCCGGGTCGAAGTGATGGCCACGCCCGTCCTGCATCATCTCGACCGCCGACTTGACGGGCAGCGCCGCGCGGTACACACGATCGCTGGTCAAGGCGTCGAAGACGTCGGCCACGGCGGCGACTCGCCCCTCCGGCGGGATGTCCTCCGCGTCCAGCCCGCGCGGATAGCCCTGCCCATCCCAGCGCTCGTGGTGGGTATGGGCGATCAGCGCACCCAGCTGCATCACCTCAGAAGGAGAGCCCGAGAGCATCCGAAACCCCGCCTCCGCGTGACCCTTGATGACCTCGAACTCCTCCTCGGTGAGCTTCCCGGGCTTGAGCAGGATGTGGTCGGGAACCGCCACCTTGCCGACGTCGTGCAACTGACTCGAGAGGCGCATGAGCTCGCAGTGGTACTCGGAGAACCCCAGCTCCCGGGCGAGGATCTCGCAATAGCAGTTCATGCGATGTATGTGATGCCCGGTCTCCTCGTCGCGGAACTCCACCAGACGCACCAGCCGAAAGATCGTGTCGGACTGGGACACCGACATCTTGGCCTCGGACAGGGCCAGGTCTTTCAGTGCCAGCTCCAGCTCATGATCGCGCTCGTCCACGGTGGCCTGCAGGCGCCGCACGAGATGACGGTTCTCCGCTTCGCAGCGACCCCGGTGCAGAGCGTTGGCGATGTTGATGAGCAGCTCCCCCGATCCAACCGGCTTGACGAGGTAGCCATAGGCGCCTTGCTCGGTCGCGGTCATCGCCAGCTTGGTGCTGTCTTCGCCGGTGACCATCACTACCGCCACCTCGGGGTGAGTGCGGCGGATGTGAGAGAGCAGGTCCATCCCGGATTCGCCCGGCATGTTCACGTCGAGCAGAGCAAGCTGGTAGGAATCTCGCTGTAAGCGCTCCCGTCCGGCGCGTGCGTCGCACGCGCCTTCGCAAGAGTAGCCCTGGCCGCGCACTACCCGTTCCTCCCAGCGCCGCAGTGCCTCGTCGTCATCGATTATCAGCAGTTCCGGCACTCACCATCACCCCCTCCGCCCGAGGGCACAGACCCCCACGCCCGAGCGCATGACAACCTTCGCAAGTGCGGGCTCCATCCCCACGGCGGCTCCGCTTCAGCTGACTCTCGCGCTCAGAGCCAAAAATCCATATTCCGGGCATTTTCTACTCAAAGCTAGCGTAGCACTAGATTGGACACTTGGCACCAATCTTCCCAAAATCATTTCCCCGACTCACTGTAATAGTTTTTGGCCCCGGACACCCTTCCAGGCCCTGCTTTTATGCGCTTGAGAACGCCACCCTGCGGCATGCCGAATTCACTATTATTCAATTGCCACAAATAAACCGTAGGCGCCATCGCCGCTGCTGTCGTTGAAGATGCGGCACCGCTCACAGGGGCCTTGGCGGCTGTACTCTTATGAGGTGCCACAAATTGAGAAGCGAGGCGCGGGAGGCTGGGGGGATCTCCTCGCCACAGACAGCCTGCTGACCCCCGGCGAGGAGTGGCGCACGGCGCTGTATGAGATCGCGGTGGCGCAGTTCGAGCGCGCGGCCGACCTGCTCGGACTCGATCCCGAGCTGCGCACCCGTCTACGCGAGCCGCGACGCTCGCTGGTGGTCAACTTCCCCCTCCGCATGGACGACGGCACCGTGCGCTCGCTCACCGGATACCGCGTCCAGCACACCCTCACGATGGGGCCCACCAAGGGAGGCATCCGCTACGCCCCCGGGGTATCGCTGGGCGAGTGCGCTGCGCTGGCCATGTGGATGAGCTTCAAGTGCGCGCTGCTGGAGCTGCCCTTCGGTGGCGCCAAGGGCGGCGTGCGCTGCGACCCCAACCGCCTCTCCGCCGGGGAGCTTGAACGGGTCACGCGCCGCTACGCCTCCGAGCTGATCCCCGTGATCGGCCCCGACCGCGACATCGCCGCGCCCGACATGGCCACCGGCGAACGTGAGATGGCGTGGTACATGGACACCTACTCTCAACAGGTCGGGCACTCCGTCCCGGAGATCGTGACCGGCAAGCCGGTGGTGCTCGGCGGCACCGAGAGCAGACGCACCGCCACAGGTCTCGGCGTCGTCTTCTGTCTGGGGACGATGCTCGAGCGCTTGGATTGGCCGCTGGAGGGCCAGCGCATCGCGATCCAGGGCTTTGGCAACGTCGGAGCGGTGGTCGCCCACGAGCTCCACCGCCGCGGCGCGCGGATCGTCGCCGTGAGCGACGTCAGCGCCACGATCGCCGAGGAGAAGGGCCTCGACATCCCTGCACTGCTCGCTTGGCTCGCCGACGGCGACGGCGCGATCCGCTTCCTGCGCGACTGGCCGGGAAACGAGCACGCGGGACGCGCCGAGGTGCTCATCACACCCTGCGACATCCTGATCCCGGCGGCGCTCGAGCGCCAGATCGATGCCGATCTCGCCGAGCGTCTGGAGTGTCGGCTCGTCGTCGAGGCCGCCAACGGGCCGACCACCCCGGAGGCCGATGTCGTCCTCGCTCGGCGCGATATACCGGTGCTTCCCGACGTGCTCGCCAATGCCGGCGGGGTGGCTGTCAGCTACTACGAGTGGGTCCAAGACCAGCAGAAGATCGCCTGGGGATCGAAGGAGATCGCCCAGCGCCTCGAGCACCAGCTGAACGCAGCGCTCGATCGCGTCTGCGACATCTCCGAGCAACTGCAGATCCCCTGGCGCACAGCCGCCCTCACGAGCGCCTTGCAACGCCTCGCCCAGGCCTCGCAAATGCGCTCGATCTACCCCTGAGCCACGCATGCGCGGGTGGCCGCGCAGCTACCTCGCCGATTGACCCATCCCACCGCTGGGTGCCATGCTTCCCGATGGCCCTCGGTGATGACCTCAGCCCCCGAGCGCGAAGAGCGGCCAACGGCCGGGAACGCCCTTGAGCTCGTGAAAGCCGCAGTCATCGAACGCGAAGGGGCCGCCCACGACCGTCCCGAACACGGTGCCCGAGACGAGCACCTCGCCGGCGCCCGCCAGCCCGCTGACACGCGAGGCGATGTGGACCGCCATTCCGCCGACGTCCTCGCCGATCAGCTCGCACTCGCCGGTGTGCAAGCCGACGCGCACCTCCACGCCGAGATCGCGTGCCGCGTGGGTGATCGCCAGAGCGCAACGCAGCGCCCGCGACGGTGGACCGGCGAACGTCGCCAGGAAGCCGTCTCCAACCGTCTTGACCTCGCGGCCCTCGAAGAGGTGCAGCTCCTTGCGCACCTCTTCGTCGTGGCGCGCGAGCAGATCGCGCCAGCGGCCATCGCCCAGCTCGGCGACACGTGCGGTGGCGTCGACGATGTCGGTGAACATCACCGTGAGTAGCGCCCGCGCCCGCTCTCCACCGCCCCGCCCGCCGGTGAGGAACTCCTCGATCTCTTCGACGATCGCATCGCCGTCGCCGACGAACGGAAGGGAGTCGATTCCATCCAGCTCGATGTGACGGGCCCCAGGAATGTGCTCGGCCAGGTAGAGCGAGTGCCGTGGGTCCCAGGCGCTATCGCCGGATCGGTGCATGACCAGCGTTGGGACGCGGATGCGTGGCAGCACGTCGCGCACATCGAGCTCGGTGGCGGCGTTCAGGAGGATGCGGGCCTCGCTCGGGCTCGCCGCCAGGCGCTGTAGACGCGCGAACCACGCCGCGAACGCCGGGTCGCCGGCCATCGAGGGCGCCATCACCGGAAGGCCGGGACCGCCGGCCTCGCCCCACGTGGCCACGGTGCGCTCGGTCCATTGCGTGCGATCCTCGACCGTCATCGCCCAGTCGTAGTCGGCAGCCCACGCGGTACGCGCGATCGACGCGTACATGATCAGGGCACCCACCCGCTCCGGGCGATCGGCGGCCAGCAGCGCGCCCACCGGCCCGCCCAAGCCAAAGGTGAACAGCGCGGCCCGCTCGCTGCCCACCGCATCGAGCACGGCAAGCGCGTCACGCGCCTCCTGCTCCAGGGTGTAGGACTCGCCGACGCTGTCCGACAGCCCGCTGCCGCGGCGGTCGAACAGGATCAGGCGGCTGAACACCGCCAGACGCTCCAACCAGCGCCGCAGCGCGGGCGACTCCCACAGCTGCTCGATCTGCGAGATCCAACCGGGCATGAACAGCAGGTCGAGCGCGCCCTCTCCGGCCACCTGGTAGGCGATGCTCGCCTCGCCGCTGCGCGCGTATCGCGTGACGGGAGCCATCGGTTCTATCTCACCACGGTGACCGTCAGGCAGGTGTGTCGGCAGGCAGACCCACCAACTGGGCGCTGCGCTCCCACAAACCCTCGGCGAGCGTCTCGTCCTGGGCCTGGGCGCTGGGGGCGAGCACCTTCTCATCCTGGACGTACTCGCCGGTGAGGGCGCCCGCCCGATCGGACACCGCCAGCCACACCAGCGAGCGGGCGCCGCGTTGTGGTGAGCGGAAGAAGGGCCCGCCGAGCGTGGTGAGCACCCTCCAGATCCCGTTTTCGTTCTTGCCGAAGCCGGTGCGCACGACCCCGGGGTGAAAGCAATTCGCGTGCAGCTCCGGCGCCCGCCTGGCGAGCTCGCGGGTGAAGAGGATGTTGCAGAGCTTCGAGGTGCCGTACACGCGCATCGCGGAGTAGGACTTCTCGGACTGCAGGTCACCCAGATCCAGGAGCCCCGACTTGTGGGCGTCGGAAGCCGTGGTCACCACACGGCCGCCCTCCAGACGATCGCGCAACAGGCTGGTGAGCAGGAACGGCGCGAGATGGTTGAGCGCGAAGGTCTGCTCGAAGCCCTCGGAGGTCTCTTTGCGCGAGGCGAACAGCGCCCCGGCGTTGTTGGCAAGGACGTCGATGTGCTCGTAGCGCTCCCGCACCTCGTCCGCGAGCGCCCCCACGTCGGCCATCAGCATCAGGTCGGCGACGTGCTCGTGGACCTGCGCGCCCCCGCCAGTGGCCCTCGCCTCCCGCGCGAGCTCCTCCACGCGCTCGGGGTCGCGACCCACGAGCGCGACCTCGACACCTTCGCGAGCGAGCTCGACCGCGGCGGCGCGGCCGATACCGCGCGTGGCTCCGGTGAGCAGGACGAACGTCATCGCGTTGGACTCTACCGCCGTCACCGCCCTTGTTGTCCGGTGCTTCAGCCATCACAGGGAACCTCGCCTGGCCTTGGGCGAATCGACCCCACCCGTACGTAGAGTCCTCGCCATGCCCCAGTTCCCGTCCCTGAAGGCGAAGAGGCTTCTGCGCCTGCTGCAAGCTCAGCCCCTCGGCTACAAGGTCGTCCGCCAGAAGGGCTCACACCGCAAGCTGGAAGCGCCGAACCACCCGGCGATCACCTTCGCCTTCCACGACAATCAGACAATCCGCCCCGCCACCGTCAGGGACATCCTGTGCAACCAGGTTGGCCTTACTCAGTGGGACGCCCTCGCGCTACTCTAAAGACGCTATGACCGTGCGCGTGCTCTACCGCCAGGACGAGGACACCTGGGTCGCCTCCTCGCCCGACGTGCCGCGCTGGACCGTGGTGGCGGACACTTACCCAGAGGCCCATCGGCTTGCGGAGGAGGGCGTGCGCTTCGCGCTCGAGCGCGACGACCTGACGGTCGAGCACTATGTCCCCGCCGGCGTCGCCCTCGCCGCGTAATCCCAAGGACTTCCCAAGGCCGGCACCGTCCGGCAATCCGCGGCAATGAGCCTCCGCGTGCCCAACCAGCCACGATCCGCAGCGCCCCCTCACACCCCCGCCAGCACCCGCGCCCGGCGGCGCGCGGCGCGCACGGCGTCGGTGAGCGCCGCGATGTCGTAGGCGCCGTAGTGGCGGCGCCCGTTGATAAAGAAGGTGGGCGTTCCGGACACGCCGCTTTCGTCCGCGCTCACCACATCTTCGGTGATCCGCGAGGCGTACTCCCGGCGGCGCACCTCCTCCAGCAGGCGCTCGGAGTCAAGCTCGAGCTCCTGCGCGTACGCGGCGAGCTGCATCGAACGCAGCTCTCCCTGGTGGCGCAGCAGCGTGTCGTACATCTCCCAGAAGCCGCCCTGGGCAGCGGCCGCCTCCGAGGCCTCGGCCGCCATCTGCGCGTATGGATGGACGTCGTTGAGCGGCAGGTGGCGCCAGACGTAGCGCACCTCGTCCTCGAAGGAGGCCAGCAGCTCGCGGATCGCCCCCTCCGCCTGGCCGCAGTAGGGACACTCGAAGTCGCCGTACTCCAGCAGCGTCACCAGCGCATCGGCGGGGCCGCGGATGTGGTCGCGCTCGGGGTCGATGTCCTCGGAGAGATCGAGGATGTCCTCGGCGGTGCTCGCGAGCTGGCGCGCCCTCACACGCTCCGGTAGGCGCTGGACGATGCGCAGCACCGTCCAGCCGACCAGCGGCGCCAGCAGCACCGAGCCGAGCGCGCCCAGCTTGGCCTCCTCGAGCCGCACGCCGGTGAAGGCGAGGCTGGCAATCAACAGCGACACCGTGAAGCCGATTCCCGCGAACGCGCCGCCGGCCGCCAGCAACGGCGGGCTGAGCGGCGAACGCGGCCCGCGCAGCGCCGGGCGGGACACCAGCCACGAAGCGCCGGCGATGCCCAGCGGCTTGCCGGCGACGTAGGCGAGGAGGATCCCCAGCGTGATCGGCGAGCCGAGCGCCCGTTCGAGCAGTGTGCCGGTCAGATGGACGCCGGCGTTGGCGAGCGCGAAAAGCGGCACGATCACGTAGCTCGTCCACGGGTGCAGGGTGTACTGCAGCCGCTCGTTGGGCGAGATCGCCGACGCCACCCCCTCCTGCGCCGAGCGCGCCAGCTCCGGGGTGGGCTGCTCGCGGAACGAGCGCGTCAGCATCGTCGCGCGCTCCAGATCGTCGCGCGAGGGTGGGTAGGCGCTGGTGGCGAGTCCCACCACCAGGCCGGAGATCACCGGGTCGATGCCCGACTCGAACATCGCCACCCACAGGCCGACCGCGAGCGCGATCGACACCGGGCGCAGCCATCGCGGCGCACGACTGAGCAGCAGCAGGCCCCCGAGCAGCGCCACCGCAACCGCCAGCGCGAGGATCGAGACGTGCGTGGTGTAGACGATCGCGATCACCAGCAACGCGCCGAGATCGTCGACCACCGCCAGCGTCAGCAGGAAGACGCGCAGTCGCGTGGCCGCACGCGGGGTGAGCAGCGCCAAAGCGCCGAGCGCGAAGGCGGTGTCCGTCGACATCGCCGCCCCCCAGCCGTGCGCCCCCGGGCCGCCCGCGTTGAGCGCCAGGTAGATCGCCACCGGGACCGCCATCCCTCCCAGCGCTGAGAACAGGGGAATCGCCACCCGGCGGCGCTCGCGCAGCTCGCCGAGGTCGAGCTCGCGCTTGGCCTCCAGCCCGACCACGAGGAAGAAGAACGTCATCAGCCCCTCGTTGACCCAGTGGCGCAGGTCGGTCGAGATCCCGCCGGCGCCGATCGTGATCGAGAGCGTGGTGCGCCACAGCGACTCGTAGGAGTGCCACCACGGGGAGTTGGCCCACACCAGCGCCAGCACCGTCATACCCGCCAGCACGATCGCGCTGCCGGTTTCGGTGCCGAGGAAGTCCCTCACCGGCGCCGTCAGGTTGCGGGCCCAGGCGGTGCGGCCGGGGTCGACCTCGGCTTCTCGCTCGCGCGTCATCACCGGCGGATTATGGTCTGCGTGCGCGCCTGGCCGGTGGACGCCCCAGCGCGGCCGCCCGCCGAAAGCCATCTTTCAAAAGGACCGGCACGCCGAGATGCGGGTGGGTGGGCTTTCATTCCCCGCGGGTGAGCGGGTGGGTGGGCTTTCATTCCCCGCGGGTGAGCGGGTGGGTGGGCTTTCATTCCCCGCTGCCTATTTGAAAGGCGCCCTATCTATGCCGCGGCCTCGCCCACCCGCCGGGGTGGCGAGCGCCGGGAGAGCACCGCGCCCCAGTCGGCGTCGTCGATCACACCGGGGCGTGTGCTCTGGATGAACTCAGCCAACAGCTCGGAGAGCCCCTGTGGATCCTCCAGATGCGGAAAGTGGGCGGCGCGCCGCAGCGTCTCGAAGCGACTGTTCGGGATCGCCTCGTGCGCACGGCGCCCATGTGACAGCGGGATCGTGTTGTCGCGCTCGCCCCACACGATCAACGTGGGCATCGACTCCAGCAGGTACAGACGATCCGTGGCGCTCACCCGCTGGCCGTGCACGTCGATCACCGCACGGAGCGTCTGCAGGAACGCCTGGCGTGCATCGGCGTTCTCCAACGGGCGTAACGCGCGAGCCACCGCCTGCATGTGCACGCCGAGGCGCACCTCGCGCTCGCGCAGGCGGCGCCCGGCATCGGTCAGCCCGCCGAGCAGGCGCCGGTGGATGGTGAGCGACAGCAGCGCGGAGACGCCGGGCAGCGCTGCGGTACGCAGCACCGGGCTGACTTCGTGGCCGAGTCCGCCGGAGGAGATCAGCACCAGTCGCTCGGTGCGTTGGGGGAACTGGTAGAAGAACTGCATCGCCACGCCCCCTCCGAGGGAGTGCCCGACGATGCTGGCACGGTCGATCCCGATCGCCGCCAGCAGGTCGCGGATGCTGGAGGCGTGCGCCCCCAGCGAGTAGTCGCCGCGAGGCGCCGCCGAGTCGCCGTGCCCGATCAGATCGGGAGCGATCACCGTGTGGTTGCTCGCCAGGCTCAGCGCCACCGAGCGCCAGTGGCTGGAGGAGTTGAGCATCCCGTGGATCAACACCACCGGCGGTCCGCTGCCCGCCACTCTGTAAATCATGCGACGCCCGTGGAGCTCGATCTGCCACTCGTCGAATCTCGGGGGGAGGGTGGGCACTCCCACCGGCCGCGGGGGCTCCCGGGGTCGGTCGTCGCCGTCTGTGGGAGGGTGGCTGGTTGTCACGGTATGACCCTGTCTCCACCCTAAACGATCCGCTCCTCGGAGGCTGACCAAAGAGTGGTTGGGCCAGCTGACCAGCGCGACTCGGGCGCCGAAGCGCGATCCCGGGCGGCCGAGGACGTTCCCAACAGCGGAGCGCGATCCCCACAGCCGAGGGCAATCCCTATGCGACCAGCACCACTCAAGGTTCAGTGGGTCGGACTCTTCCGTGGTGTAGGATCTCCGGCGCTAAATGCGCGCGCACAGTGCGGCGCACCCACAAAGGAAGGACACGCCATGGATCGCTCATTGCTCATGCCGTGGGGAGCCGGCGCCCGGCGTATCAGGCTGGTGTTCGCCGCGATCGCCGCGGCGCTCAGCTGCGTGGTGCTCCCGCTGAGCCCATCCCCCGCCCGCGCCGACGGCCCTGGCGCAGGCTCTCCGTGGGCCGTGAGCGTCGGCGACTCCTACATCTCCGGCGAGGCCGGGCGCTGGGCCGGGAACACCGACATCGACAAGTCCAACTACTCCACGATCGACGCCCTCAAATCAAAGGCCTACTACGACAACCCGGAAGAAACAGAAGAACTGATCCCCGGCTGCCATCGCTCGAAATCGGCCGAGATCCACATCGCCGGCCTCAGCGGGGAGAACCTCGCCTGCTCCGGGGCGAAGACCTCGAGCTTCACCGCCTCCGACGGGTATTTCAAGCCAGGGCTCGACTTCTATGAATCCGGCACCAACGAAGGGCAGGCGCTGATGCTCCTGAAGTTCGCGCGCACGCACAACGTCAAGCTCGTGGCGATCTCGATCGGCGGCAACAACTTCGACTTCGCGGGCGTCGTCCAGAGCTGCGTGGAGGCCTTCCTGTTCGATGAAAACTGCAGCAGCGACGAAAAGGTGCTCGAACACTTCGAACCCCCCAACATCTCCAAGCAGACCGCCGCGATTCAGGGCGCGATCGTGAACGTCGCCAAGGCGATGAGCGCCGCCGGGTACTCCAACTCGCAGTACACGATCGCCGTCCAGGACTATCCCTCCCCGATCCCCGAGGGCGAAGGTTTCCGCTACCAGGGCAAGTACGAACGCCTGTTGACAGGCAAGTGCGGCTTCTCCAACGAAGACGCCAAATGGGCCAACACCGAAGCGCTGCCGGCGATCGACGAAGCGATCTTCAACGCCGCCGAAAAAACGGGGCTGCCCAACATCGAGCAGCTGCAGCTCTCCTCCGCCTTCAACGGGCGGCGCCTATGCGAAAAGGGGGTCGGCCTGCTGGAGGAGGAGGGCCTCTCCTTGTGGCAGTCCCCCGAAGCCGTCGACAAGACCGAGTGGATCAATCAGATCCACGTCTTCACCTTCGGTACGCCGTTCGAAATCCAGGAAGACCTGCACCCCAACTACTGGGGCCAGCTGGCGCTGCGCAACTGCCTCACCCAGGTATACAACGCCGGCAGCCCCCGCAGCGGCGCCTGCGCGATCTCCGGCAAGGGCCTCAACGCGGAAGGCCTGCCCAACATGGCGCTGAAACCGGCGCGGCCGCTCGTCGTCCACCGGCGGCATGCGAAGCCGCACAGGAAGAAACGCCGGCGGTCCCACCGGCGCCGAGGTCGCTCACACGCACGCCTCTGAGCACACGCACGCCTCTGAGCAGACCAGACGCACCTCAGCCGAAACGGGGGCATTGTGGCCGGCGCCTCCTGAGCCCCGGCGCATCGGCTCCATGATCGTGGGATAGTGCGCGTCAATCCAGGCTCTGGGAGGAGACTCAGTGAGCACAGTCGCATCCCCTCCGACCCCGCCCGCGACGGGGCAGGACAGGCAGGTCAACCTGCGTTTGGTGTTTGCCGGGCTGCTGCTGGTGATGTTCCTCGCGGCGCTCGACCAGACGATCGTCGCGACGGCGCTGCCGACGATCGTGGGGGATCTCGGCGGCCTCAACCACATCTCGTGGGTGGTGACCGCCTACCTGCTCGCCCAGACGGTTGTCACGCCGCTGTACGGCAAGCTCGGCGACCTGTACGGGCGCAAGATCGTGCTGCAGAGCGCGCTTGTCGTGTTCCTCGTGGGCTCGGCCCTGTGCGGGCAGAGCCACAGCCTCGACGAGCTGATCGCCTTCCGCGCGCTGCAGGGCCTCGGCGGGGGCGGGTTGATGGTGAGCGCGCAGGCGGCGATCGGCGACGTGGTGCCGCCGCGCGAACGGGGCCGCTACACCGGCTTGTTCGGCGCAGTGTTCGGCTTGGCGAGCGTCGCCGGGCCGCTGCTCGGCGGGTTCCTCACCACCAATCTGAGCTGGCGCTGGATCTTCTACGTCAACCTGCCGCTCGGCGTGGCCGCCCTGTTCGTGCTCGCCGCCACGCTGCCCGCGGCGTCGGAGCGTGTGCATCACACGATCGACTACCTCGGCACCGCCCTGCTGGCGGTGGGGTTGAGCGCGATCGTGCTGGCGGCGTCGCTCGGCGGCACCTCCTACGCGTGGGGCTCATCGACGATCGTCGGGCTGTGGATCGCCGGGGTGGTGGCGCTGGCGGCGTTCCTCGTGTGGGAGCGCCACGCGAGCGAGCCGATCCTGCCGCCGCGGCTGCTGAGCAACCGCGTGTTCGCGGTGACCAGCGCCGTCGGCTTCGTGGTCGGGTTCGCGTTGTTCGGGGCGGTCACCTACCTGCCGCTGTTCCTGCAGATCGTCAAGGGCGCTTCCCCCACCGGCTCGGGGCTGCAGCTGGTGCCGCTGATGGGCGGCCTGCTGGTCACCTCGATCGCCTCCGGGCAGATAATCACCCGCACCGGCCGCTACAAGGCCTTCCCGATCGCCGGCACCGCGGTGATGACACTGGGCCTGTACCTGCTCTCGACGATGGACTCGTCGAGCAGCAGGGGGCTGATCTTTGTGTTCATGTTCGTGTTGGGGTTGGGGTTGGGGATGGTGATGCAGGTGCTCGTGCTGGCTGTGCAGAACGCGGTCGAGTACTCCGATCTGGGCGTGGCGACCTCGGGTGCGACGCTGTTCCGCTCGATCGGCGGATCGCTCGGCACGGCAACGCTCGGCGCGATCTTCTCCAACCGCCTGCGCGAAGAGCTCGTGCGCTTCCTGCCGGCGAGCGCGGCGGCGAAAGCGGGCAGCAGCAGCGGCGAGGTGGACCCGGCGCAGATCGCGCACCTGCCGCCGGCCCTGCATAGCGGCTATCTGCACGCGTTCGCCGGTTCGCTGAGCAGCGTTTTCCTCACTGCCGCGGGCTTCGCCGCGGTGGGGTTCGTGCTGACGTGGTTCATCCGCGAGCTGCGGCTGCGCGATACCGTCGCCACCGGCGATCTGAGCGACACCTACGCAACGCCCCGAGACGGCGACTCGCTGGTGGAGATCGTCAACAAGCTCGGCCGCCTCGACCGCCGCGAGGGGGCGAGGGAGATCGTGGTGCGCGTGGCGGCCCGCGCGGACGTGGACCTCTCCCCGGCGGCGTGCTGGCTGCTGGCAAGGCTCAGCGAGAGCCACGCGCCCGAGCTCGCCACGCTCGCCGCGCGGTATGAGATCGACCTCGACGCGCTCACCGCCGCGCGCGAGGAGCTGGCGGGCAAGGGTCTGATCGAGCCGTCGCCCAAAGGCGATCCCTCGACCCGGGTGCTCACCCCCGAGAACCACTCCTCTCCCTGGGAGCTCACCGCCGAGGGCCACGCGACGCTCGCGCGGCTGATCGCCACGGGCGAACAGCGCCTCGCCGACCTGCTGGAGGGCTGGCGGCCGGAGGAGCACGAGGAGCTCGCGCGCATGATCGCCGCGCTGGCGCGCCAGTTCTTCATCGACGCCTCCAGCCTGTGCGCGCCTGTCGAGGCGGTCGCGCCCGCGCGGTGATGACCTACACTCTCCGATGTGAGCGTGGCCGACACGATTCAGGGCCCCGTCCTGAAGTTCCACCAGCAGCTCTACGAGCGCAGCGACGGGATGGTGGGACACAAAATCCTCGGCGTGCCCGCGCTGCTGCTGCGCACCACCGGCCGCCACAGCGGAGCGCAGCGCTGCAGCGCGCTGATGTACGCCGCCGATGGCCCCGACTACGTGGTGGTCGCCTCCAACGGCGGCTCCGACAGCGCGCCGGGATGGCTGCACAACGTGCGCGCCAAGCCCGAGGTGGCGGTCCAGATCGGGCGCACGAGGAAACCCGCCACCGCACACGTCGTGGAGTCCGGCGACCCGGAGTACGAGCGTCTGTGGAAGCTCGTCAACGACAACAACCACGGTCGTTACGACGCCTACCAGCAGCGCACCGCGCGCCCGATCCCGCTGGTCGTAGTCAGCCCGGCGTGAGGGCGGGCACCCGCCCCCGGTGGTAGTCAGCCCAGAGCGAGCGCGAGCACCCGCCCCCGGTCGTAGTCAGCCCAGAGCGAGCGCAGGCACCCTCACCTAGTCGTAGGCACGCGGGCATCGCCCAGCCGAGTAGCCGAGCACAGACCCCGCCATCTGCCATCCGCTGGGCCGAGTGGAGCAGAGCGGCGGCCGAAAGCGGCTCGCATAGTGCGTTCCTGCCACGCTTTGAGCGAATACGCACTTGCCCGTTGGTCAGAAATATTACGGTTACGGACACAAAAGCTTTACATTCGCTATCGTAGCGCGATCTATACCAATCGAATCTCCGCTTGAGAGACTCCATGCGCCGCGGGCCAACGGTGTCTGTTGGGACGAGCAGGCTCTCGGCCGTGACAAAACCACATAAGGAGGTTGGCCATGAGCCCCGGTGAGAGTAAAGGCACATCCACGCCACGTCGGTTCGGCCGGGGACCGATCGCGACCGCGTTGAACCTGGGCCCACTCGCGTTTTTGGCGGGGGCATGGCGGGGGAACGGATTCAACGAGATCTGGCGGCCCGACAACCCGCAGTCGGAACCATTCACCGACATCAAACGCTACCTCGAGCTCAACCTGACGAGCGACTCGTTCGACTTTCGCGTGATACCGGGCGTCGTGCCCAACCGCGGGTTGGGTCCCCAGCAGGATCTGCACCTGTACGGGCTGCACTACCTCCAGCGGGTCAGCGACGCCGACCTGCCTCCGTTCAAGACGGCGGGCGAAGCGCTGCACATCGAGCCTGGCCTGTTCATGAACGTGCCCGCAAGCGAACAGGTCAAAGAAGAAACGATCGTGCGGCTCGCAAGCATCCCGCACGGCGTATCGCTGCTGATGCAGGGCAAAAACCCCGGCACGACTCCGACGCGGGGCGCGCCGAAAATACCAGCGATCTTCCCCATCGGGAACCTTCCGAAATTCGTCCCGGTCTCCCCGGAAGGGCATGGCGTTCAGCCGGTTGACATCCCCCCGCCCGCGGGCGACGGCCTCGAGCACAACGTCCCCGAGAACATCGACATCGCCGCCGATGGCGAGGGCTCGCAGAGCAACGGTCCCTTCCCTGCGGACTTCCAGGGATTCGTCAACGACCCCAACTCGGTGTTGCGCAACGCGATCGCCACCCAGAACATCCTTGGCTTCATCGCCTTCACGCTCTCGACGGAAAACGTCGAGGACTCGATCGGGAACATCCCGTTCCTGGGCGTCCCCAACGCGGCTCAGGCCACCGATCCCATCAACGCCAACGCGTTCGTGTACTCCGCGAGCGCGACCTTCTGGATCGAGTGGGTCGCCTTCGACCCACCGCACCCCAACGCGCACCACTCGGCCCCGGCGGTGCCGACCGTGCCGTCCCCGGACGCCGTCCACCAGGCGATCGAGCCGTTCCCGGATCAGCCCAACTACCTCCAGCTGCAGTACTCCCAGGAGGTGATCCTGATCTTCAACAAAGTCCTCTGGCCGCACATCACCGTGGGGACGCTGACGCTGAGCGCCGGATAACTACGCGTCCATCGTGCGGGTGCGCCAGGCGCCGAGGCCGAGGAACACCACCAGCCAGGCGACCAGCACGATGAATGCCAGCCCGCCCGACATCGGGATGCTCGCGTTGTGGCCGCCTTCGGGGAGGTGGATCGGGCTGAAGTGCGCCACCGCCTGGCTCAGGAGTCCCTTGCGGGCGCTGCCGAGCGATTCGATGTTGGCAAGCACCGGGCTGGCCACGATCAGCCACGCGATCAGGGCGATGATCGCCCCCGGCTTGGAGGTGGTCAGCGCAGCGAAGCCCACCGACACCGCGCACAGCATCCCGGTGCTCAGCAGAATGAAGCCAAGGCCGTCGAGGATCAGCGACCCTTCGGGCGTGGGTAGGCCCCCGGCGAACACGAAGGTGCCAAGCAGCAGCACCGCGTAGGCGGCGCCAATGATGGCGAAGCACATCGCCAGCGCCGCCGGGACGCGCGAGGCAAACAGCGCCACGCGCGAGCGGCCAGTCACCACAAGGTCCCGGAAAACGCCGGCGGAGGCATCCCCCGTGCCCGCCTCCACGCCGATCAGCAGGGCCGCCAACGGGCCGAACAGGAGGGCGATCACGCGCAGGCCGTCGTGGAAGTTGGACACCCCACCCGCCGGTTCGTAGCGCTGCGGATTGGAGGCGTGCTGAATGGCTCCCACCACGAAGAAGATCAGCACCGGGCCGAGCGCGAGCACCAACGCCCAGATCAGCGTGCCGCGCTTCTTGCGCAGCTTGAGGAAGTCGGCGCCGAACATCTGCCCCGCCAGCGTGAGGGGCGAGCCGTCGGCGCCGCGGCTGGCGGGCGCAGGGGTTGCCGGCGAGACCGCGCTCATGCCCTCACCTCCTCTTGCGCCACCGGGGCGTCCAGCCGCGAGGTGACCTCCAGGAAGCGCTGCTCGAGGCTGTGGCGCACGGGCTCCAGGCGCCTGACCGCAACGCCGGCACGCACGAGGCTCGCGTTCACCTGCGCCGCGCTCTCGATGTCGCCGCTCAACAGCACGCGCAGGCCCTCGTCGGAGCGGCGCGCCTCGCGTACGAGCTCGCTGCCTTCGAGCGTGCCCAGCGCCAGCTCGACGTCGTCGACGCCAACGATCAGCTCGTTACGGGCGCCGCCTGCGCCACCGCTGGCCAGCTCGGCGATCGGGCCCTGCGCGATCACCTTGCCGCGGTCCACAATCGCCGCGTGGTCGCAGATCTTTTCGACCTCGTCCAGCAGGTGCGAGGAGAGGAAGACGGTGCGGTTCTCCTGCTCGACCATCGCGCGGATCATCTCGCGGAACTCCTGGATACCGCCGGGGTCGAGGCCGTTGGTCGGCTCGTCGAGGATCAGCAGCAGCGGGTCGGCGAGCAGGCAGCGCGCCACGCCGAGGCGCTGGCGCATGCCGAGCGAGTACTTCTTCACCTTCTCGTCGGCGCGCTCGCTGAGACCCACGCGGGCCAGCGCGGGGGCGATCCGTGCCTGCACCTCGGGACCGCGCACGGCGGCGACGATGCGCAGGTTCTCGCGGCCCGAGAGGTTGGGGTGAAAGCGCGGCTCCTCGACGATCGCACCGACCCGCCGCAGCGCCTGGCCGCGCTCCGATGGGACTGGGTGACCCAGCACGCGCATGCTGCCGGCGCTGGCGTGGGTGAGGCCGAGCAGCATGCGGATCATCGTGGTCTTGCCCGCGCCGTTGGGGCCGAGGAAGCCGAAGGCGCTGCCCCGGGGGACGTATAGGTCGACGCCGTCGATCGCCGCGCGCGAGCCGAAGCGCTTGGTCACACCCTCGGTCTCGATCGCGGCGTGGCCGGTCATCTGGCCCGGGGAGCCGCCGTTGTCAGTTTGCGTGGGCACAATCACTTCCTTTCGCGAGCGTGACGCGCCCGCCTTCGGATGCAGCGTCGATTGCGTCGCGGGTGCGCATCACCACGCAGCCTTGCAGCCCAACCTAAACGTATCGTGAGAACTACTACCCGACCGCTAATCCTCCTGCGCCTGCAGCTCCCTGACGCGCTCCTCCAGCTGCGAGGTCACCCCGGGGTCGCGCAGCGTGGTGACGTCGCCGAGCGCCCGGCCCTCGGCGATGTCGCGCAGCAGGCGGCGCATGATCTTGCCCGAGCGCGTCTTGGGCAGGTCGTCGGCCCAGATGATCCGCTTGGGGCGCGCGAACTTGCCGATCCGCTCGGCGACCGTTGCGCGGATGCTCTCGACCTCGCGCTCGTCGCCCTCGAGGTCGCCCTGCAGCGTCACGAACGCCACGATCGCCTGTCCGGTGTCCTCGTCGTGCTGGCCGATCACCGCGGCCTCGGCGACGTCGGGGTGGGCGACGATCGCCGACTCGACCTCCGCCGTGGAGAGGCGGTGCCCGGAGACGTTCACCACATCGTCGATGCGCCCGATCACCCACAGGTAGCCGTCGGCGTCGCGGCGGGAGGCGTCGCCCACCAGGTAGGTCTCCTTGCCGAAGCGCTCGAAGTAGGTCTTGATGTAGCGCTCCTCCTCCTTGTAGAGGGTGCGCAGCATCGACGGCCACGGACGGGTGAGCACCAAAAGACCCTGGCCGTGCTCGATCGGGTAACCGCCGGACTCGTCGTACACCTCCGCCTCTACTCCGGGGAAGGGGTGCGTGCAGGAGCCCGGCTTGGTGGCGGTGATGCCCGGCAGCGGCGTGATCATGATCGCCCCCGTCTCCGTCTGCCACCAGGTATCGACGATCGGACAGCGCCCGCCGCCGATCACTTTGTGGTACCACAGCCACGCCTTCGGGTTGATCGGCTCGCCCACCGTGCCCAGCAGCCGCAGCGTCGAGAGGTCGTGCTCGTTGGGCCACTGCGCGCCCCACTTGATGCAGGCGCGGATCGCTGTGGGAGCGCAGTAGAGGATTGTTACCCCGTAGCGCTCGATCAGCTCCCACCAGATGCCCTTGTTGGGATAGTCCGGGGCCCCCTCCCACATCACCGAGGTGGCGCCGTTGCACAGCGGGCCGTAGACGATGTAGGAGTGGCCGGTGACCCAGCCGACGTCGGCCGCGCACCAGTACACGTCTGACTCCGGCTTGAGGTCGAACACGTAGCGGTGGGTGGTCGACACGCCGGTGAGATAGCCCCCCGTGGTGTGCAGGATGCCCTTCGGCTTGGCGGTGGAGCCGGAGGTGTAGAGGATGAACAGGGGGTGCTCTGCATCCAGCGGCTCGGCCGGGCACTCTGCGGCGGCGGCGGCGAGGATCTCGTCGTAGAAGACGTCGCGGCCCTCGCGCATCTCGCAGGGCGTCCCCTTGCTCCTTACGACCACGATTTTCTCGAGCGTCTCGAGGTCGCCCATCACCTCGTCCACCCTGTCCTTCACCGGCGCCGTCTTGCCCTTGCGCGCGGCGCCGTCGACGGTGATCAGCACCTTCGCCTCGGAGAACTCCATCCGCTCGCGCACCGCCTCCGCGGAGAAGCCGCCGAAGACCACGTTGTGGGGGGCGCCGATACGCGCGCAGGCGAGCATCGCCACCACCACCTCGGGGATCATCGGCAGGTAGATCCCCACCACGTCGCCTCGGCGTACGCCCAGATCCTTCAGCGCGCCCGCGAAGCGCTGCACCTCCGCGAGCAACTGCGCGTAGGTGATGTCTCGCTCCTGGCCCTCCTCGCCGCGCCAGTGGATGGCCACGCGCTCGCCCCGCCCCTCCAGCACGTGGCGGTCGAGGCAGTTGTATGAGGCGTTCAGACGCCCGCCGGTGAACCACTTGTAGAAGGGTGGGTTGGAGTCGTCGAGCACCGTTTCCCAGGGCTCGAACCAATGCAGCTGCTTTGCCTGTCCGGCCCACCACGCCTGCGGGTCTCGCGCGGCCTCCTCGTACACCGCGGGGTCCGACAGCAGCGCCTGCTCGCGGAACTCCGCGGAGGGCTCGAATGTCTCCACCTCCAGCAGCTCCGCGAGCTCGCGGTCGAGCGCCTCGCCCGAGACAGACTTTGGTTCGGTCGCCATCTCCGCCCTCTTTCTTCAGTCGCGTTTGCTCATCGGCACATCACCACCAGGGTACGCTCACTCGCGTTTGCCCAAAGGGCACCACCGCCACCGGGTAGGGCTGCGCTCTCAACCCCAAGGCGTCAGCCCTACCCGGGCACGGCTTTCTTCACTCGCGTTTGCCCAACGGCACCACCGGCAGCAGGATGCGGCCGAACGTCGAGTTGGCCACGGCGGCGAACGAGGCATACCACGCGGCGGCCGCGGTCGCCAGTCCGAGGTATCCGCCCCAGTGGGTAACGGTCGCGTGCGGGCCCACCGCGCCGATCGCCAGCAGGATGAAGGTGACCGTCAGCAGCACGAACACCGTCAGTACCGCCAGGTTGACGCGCAGCGCCGCCACCGTCATGTACGCGGTGAAGATCGCCCACGCCCACAGGTACACGCCGATCGCATGCCCTGCGTTGCCGCCGATCGACTTCGCGTAGAAGACGTTCAGCGCCCAGAACGAGATCCAGAAGGCACCGAATGAGCAGAACGCCACGGCACCAAAGGTGTTGCCCGTACGGAACTCCCACATGCCGGCGAGCAGCTGCACGATCCCCCCGTAGGCAAGCGCCAAGCCGAGCACGACCGGGAATCCCTTTTCATCGACGAGGTTCGAGTTGAACATCGAGAGCACGAACGTCGTCATCGCGAAGCCCGCCAGCCCGAGCGGCCCAGGGTCGGCCGGTTTCCACAGACTCGCCTGCGCGGCCTCTCCCGGCGGTGGCTCACGACGCGGGATCGACTGAATCGAGTCCGGACGGTGAATAGATGCTGCCTCCATGGGGTCCTCCCTCCAGTCCCAGCGCCCCTTCCGGGGGCTCAGGCTTCTAGGACGCTTTGTGGATCGTTGTCGAACGGGGAAGGGGGAATGTGACGATTCCCACGTTCTCAGATCCGTTATTCCCGCTCGGGGGGAAACCCAAACCCTTTACAAAATGAAGTAGCGGGCATCGTGATCCTTGCTCAATCGACACCCCGCCCCTTTACTCAGCGAAGTGGTGGGGGCCCAAAGTTGCTCGATCGGCCCTCCAACCATTCAAAAAATGAAGTGGTGGGTCTGGAAGACGCATTCGATCACCACCCCAACCCTTTACCAAATGAAGTGGTGGGGGTAGGCAGAATGTCTTCGATCAGCACCCCTACCCTTTACCAAATGAAGTGGTAGTGATCGGCAAAGTGCATTCGATCAGCACCCCTACCCTTTACCAAATGAAGTGGTAGTGATCGGCAAAGTGCATTCGATCAGCACCCCTACCCTTTACCAAATGAAGTGGTGGGGGTCCGAAACGAATACAACTATCCGCGCGCGCCCCGCTTGCGGCGCCGCTTGGAGCTCCCGCCGCGAGCTGGCTGCATGGGGTCGGGCGCAATATCGCCGCCCGTTCCGTTCGCGGCCCCCTCGACGATGCTCGGCTGCGCGCTCACCCCTCCGCTTGGCTGCGTGCTCGGCCGCCCGCTCGGCTGCGCCCGCCCACGGCGACCGCCCATCCCGCCCGCAGCACGCTGGGCGCGGGCTTCGGCCGAGGAGGGCCACGGGCGCGCTTCGCCGGCGGCCCATGCGGCGGGATCGCCGCCCGGCCAGCGGCCCATCAGCAGGATGCCCGTGGTCACCATCCAGAAGGCCGGGATCAGCTGCTGTACCTCCCCCAGCGCCAGCCCGAATGGGGTGAAGGCGAGCAACGCGGCGAAGATCCCGAGGTACATCGTCCAGCGGGCCATCAAACCGGTGCGCGTGGCCCCCAGCATCACCACGACCATCCCCGCCGCCAGCGCCAGCCCCGCCAGCAGCCCCACATACTCGCTGGCTTCCAGCACCGCGCTCTGCGTCAGTGCGTGGTTGACCGCTTCGGCCGTGAAGTCGTGGCCGGTGACGAATTTGTGCGCGTTCAGAACCTGCGCGAGCGGGTGGGCGAGCGAGACGAGCACCATCCCCACCCCCCCATAAAGAACGAGCGGGCGCGCAACCCTGCTCGTCTCCGGTCGACGAAAGCGAACGGCGCCCAGCAGGAAGAGCAGCACCAGGACCAGGAAGAAGATCGCCACCGCTTGCAGCAGGTTGCCGGCGATCAGCCCGAAGGCGTGGTGGTCGATGAAGCGCACCTCGGCCGCCCCCGGGCTCACCGCGGGGTTGGCTTCGCCGCGCAGCGCCGGCGCCAGGCCCTGGATCGTGCCGACCGTCGGCAGCGAGTGCAGCGTCGTGCTGACGATCACGCCGCCCAGCAGGAACAGCACACCACCGGCGATCGAGGGCACCCCGAGGCGGTTGCGGCGCTCGGTCTCGTGCTCCACCCGCGCGCGCACCTGCTTCTTGTCCGGCCTCGCAAGCTGCCCGGCAGATTCCTCGTCGTTTTCGCGGTTGCGGGGCATCGGGCAGGCCAGTCTACGGGGAATCAAGAGCGAGGGGCCCGGCTCGGCTGCCTACGGCCGCCTGCGCCACCCTCTTGGCCCGCTAGGATGGGGATCAATGGACAGCGGTGGCCTGGGAGACCTGTTCGGCGACCCCGACGATCTGCAGCGGCGCTTGGCCGACTTCGCGTTGCAGATGCAAGGTCAGCAGCGACTCGCGTGGGCCGACAATGCGATCAAGCTCGCGGTCGACATGACGGTGGCCGCCGTCAACCGCGTCAACGTACAGGGCAGCGCCGAGGCGCAGGCCGAGCAGATCCGCGCGGTGATGGCCACCGTCTTCCCCGAGGCGGTCGCGCTCGTGCGCGAGGCCCGCGAGGGGCTTCAGTAGCGACGCGAGTTACGCCTGTGCGCGAGGCGCGCGCGGGGCAGCAGCCACAGCGATGCGCGCCAGCCAGCAGTCACGCGCGTGCCCGAGGCGCCGGGGCCTCGGTAGCGAGGCTGGTCACGCGCGTGCGCGAGGTGCGCGCGGGGCTTCGCTCGGCGGCTCGTCGGGGTGGGAGGGCTCGAACAGAACGCCCGCCCGCTCGGCGCGGCGCTCGGCTTCTCGGGAGGCGTGCCCGGCGGCGATCACCTCGCGGAAGGAGCGGAAGCGGAAGATGAACACGACCGCGCCGAGCCCCACCAGCGCGGTCAGGGTGGCGATCGCGATCTGCTGGCCCACCGAGTAGGCGGCCACCGCCGCCGTGCCGGCGGCGCTCGCGGCGAATACCTTCACCAGCAGCGCCTGCTGCACACCGGCGCCGCCGGGCGTGAACGGCACCGCGCCGGCCACCTGGTTGACGCCGAACACCAGCAATACGTTCTCCACCGAGCCGCCCACCCGGAAGGCGTCGAGCAAAAACCAGAAGGCTGCAAAGCGGCACATCCACCCGAGCGCCTGCAACGCGGCCACTTCGCGCAGGTAGCGGGGCCGGTCGTAGAGGATCGTCAGGCCCTGGCGGACACGCTCCCAGAAAGCCTGCACGCGCATCGACAGCACGGCGAACGCCACCAGCCCGAGGATCGCCAGGGCAGTGATCAAGAAGAGCGTGAAGCGGAAGTGCGCCGCCAGATATGAGATGTCGAAGGAGCCCAGCTGCGAGAAGTCGGGCGGCTTTGGGAAGACGCCCTGCGAGAAGGCGAAGATCAGCACCAGCACCCCCACCGTGGCGTCGAACACCGACTCCACGAAGAAGGCCGAGGCCACCGTCGGGTAGGTCGAGCCGGGGATCGAGCTGCGCGTGAGGAACAGCTTGATGATGTCCCCCCCGCGCGCCGGCACCACGTTGTTGAAGCCCACCGCCGCCCAATACGCGCCCCAGATGCGCCGCCACTGGAAGCTCACCGCCGGGTAGGCGGCGCGCAGGCTGTGGAAGAACGCCCGCGAGCGCAGCGTCAGGTTGAGGCTGAAGAAGGCCAGGCCGAGTACCAGCGCCCCCCAGTGCACGGCGGCCAGGTCCGAGAAGAACTGGCCGGCCGCTTCCAGGAAGACGCTGACGCTGTGGCCGATCGAGGTCGAGGCGAGGGGCGGGGACACGCCTCAAGCGTACGGCGGGCACGCCGCGCCCGGGGAGCCGGGGGCCCTGGACGATAGCGATGATGTAGGTCGACTGTGAGGCCTGGAGTGGGGTCGTTAGACTTTGGGCGTGTTCGACGACGCCGTGATACAGGAGGCGGGTCGCCGCATACTGCAGGCCGCGCCGCCGGGAAGCCGGGTGATCCTGTTCGGGTCGCACGCGCGGGGACAGGCCAGCGAGCACAGCGACCTCGACTTCCTCGTGATCGAGCCGGAGGTCGAGGACGTCGTCGATGAGTCCGTACGGCTGCGCAGAACGCTTGACGGGCTGAAGGTGTGGGCGGACATCATCGTCAGAAGCGAGGAGAGCGTCCGAGAGTGGCGTGACGTGTACGGCACCGTGATCAACTCCGCCTTGCGCGAGGGCAGGGAGATCGCCGCGTAATGGCCACCTGCGCCGACCTTGCTCGCCGGCTTCTCGATGCCGCCCGTGACGATGAGCTCATGGCCAGCTCGTTGCTGCCCGTCAAGGGCGTGACGGACGCGGGTATCGGCTTCCACGCTCACCAAGCCGTCGAGAAGGCGATCAAGGCCGTACTCTCGGTCAAGCAGACAAAGTTCCCTTTCACCCACGATCTTGAACGCCTCAGAGACTTCGCCGAGGAATCCGGGATCGAACTGCCCGCCACCTTGAATGACGTCGAGCGTCTGACACCATTCGCTCGCGACGAGCGCTACGGATCCGAAACGCCGCTCGGCCTCGACCGTGACCAAGCGCTGAAATGGGCCGCGGAGGCCGTGGTGTGGGCACGGGGCATCATCGAGCAGCCCCAACCGGACCAGACGTCGCCTCCGTCTTCCTGACGACACCACCGTCGCGTCGAACACCGACTCCACGAAGAATGCCGAGGCCACCGTCGGGTAGGTCGAGCCGGTGGGCATTGGCACGCCTCAAGCGTACGGGCCTCGGCGGGTGGCCCGCCTCAAATCTCGTCCTCGTCGCCGTCCTCCTCGATCGGGTCCTCATACTCGTCGAGGTCCAGCTCCTCCTCGTCGGTGCCAAACTCCTCGTCGTCCTCCCACTCCTCGTCGTCGAACTCATGCTCGGGGGCCTCGAGAATGGTGCCCAGCGACATGCCGCTCTCCTTTCAGGCTCGCTCGTGGTTGCTCGTCTTGTGCATGTACCCGGTTCCCGGGAAACGGGCGCATCATAGTTCTACAGCCACGGCTTGCGAACGATCGCCGCTGGGATCGAGCAGACGCCGCTCGGATCGCGCAAGACCTTGCGGATCGCGCAGACCCAGTCCTCAGTCGCGCCCGATCGCGCAGAAGCTCTGAGACCTGAGGTTGTCCCAGGCGTCGCGGGGATTCAGACGGTGTTCCTCCCGTTCGCGATCCGCTTGGCGCTGCTGCAGCCACACCGTGTACGGGTCGGCGGGTATGATGCGCCCGGGCCTCAGCACCTGCGCGTCGTGGCGGCTGGCCGTCCGGCTCGGGCCGTCCTGCGCGGATAGCACGATGCTCCGCGGGCTTACGATGTGGTCGGTCGATGAGGTGCGCTGGAATGTGTGTTTGAGAGCTTGAAGCGGTCGCATTTCAACAGTCTCCTGACTCAGTCGTCGCTTTTTGGTGAGTGTGAGTGGCGATTCACATTTCGCGAAGACACACTTTTGAGGCACTGCTTGCGTTGGGTCGTCGAGAGGGCAAGCATGCACCCGGCAGCGACGATTTGCACGGGGGTTGGACGAACGAATTAGCGACCTCCCTTTGGGGCCCACACAGGCGTCGGCCGTAGTGTCGGAAGAGCTGCCCGAATCGGGCAGTTCGTGTGGGGCGTAAAGGACACCGACGGGCTCGGGCCGCGGCTCGCGGCTCGCGGCTCGCGGCTCGGCACCGTAGTGCTCACTCCAACCCGTGACGATCTCGGCAGTCCGTGAGGCGGGCCCCAAGGGATTTGTGCCGGATCGTCGGCGCAGGCCGGCGTCAGCCGACAGCGACCCGGGGTCGATGCCCCTCTTGATCGCCTCGGCCGGCCACCCCCCATCGGCAGGGGGAGGCCGCCGTGACCTTTAGTCTTCCGATTCTTCGACGAGTTCGGAGTTGGCCAGCTCCATCTTTAAGTTGAACCTCACAATCGTGTTGTTGCTCAACGGAACTGCTTCGCCCAACGCCCCCGCCGCTCCACCAGCCCACGCTCACCCACACGCGAACCCACCACCACTCTCCCGCCGCCACCCGCACGCGCCGCCATCAACGACCACACCCCACACACGCCAGCGAACCCAACACACCAGCAGCAGCGACCCCAACGGCTCCCCTCAAGGCCGCCGACGATCCAACCCCCGCGGGGACAAAGACAACACGGCGCGAACGCGCCCGACGAGGAGACCTTGCGGCGAGACCACTAGCCGAAGAGAGAGAGGAAGCTCGAGCAAGCCGGCGATCTCCGCGTTGCGCGTGCGCCCGGAGGCGATCGCGGCCAGGACACCGGAGAGCTCCGCGCCGACGCGAGCTCCCGCGCATCGCGATAGTCCAGCGGGCCGATCGCCGGCCGGTAGGTGGACCTGCCGCGGAGCCCTACCCTCCCTATTCTTCTTCCGCTTCCTCGACGGCGTAGTGGCCGGCTATCTCGATCTTCATGTCGAACACCGCGGTCGTGCTCTCGCTCAATGGGAGACCGAGTTTTGCGTCGACGGCTTCGTCGACCACAGCCGACCCGCAGCCGGCGGCCTTCGGGACCTCGAACCCGCTGCTGACCAGCGAGATACCGCCCTTGACCAGGATCTCGCCTTCTTCAATGGAGGTTTCCTTGCCGGGGTTGCCGGTGAGCGGCCCACTCGTTTCGGTCGTCAGGCTCAGCTCGATCGGGTGCAAGCTGGAGCCGATCGAGCATTCGGCCCCCAGCAGCGGGTTCACCAGCCGCACCTTGACCGGCAATACAAAGGCCACACCATCTCCACCGGCTCCGGATCCCACCAGAATCGAGCCCGCCGGCGCGGCCAGTTCGGTCACGGCGTCGAGCGGCCTGCCGAACAGGCCACCGGGAAGCGTCTGCCCCACCTTCGTTAGCGTTTCGCCATCAAGGGCAGCGACGAGCGGTTTCGCTCCTTCCCGTTCTTGCAGAAACCCGCCCTGCAGACCCATGGGCTTGGCGATCGGGACCACCGTCTTGCCCAGCGTGAGATAGCCGCCTTCGACCGGCGCGTAGAGACACCCTTTCACTCCTTCGGCGTGTACCGGGCACTGCGCGAACACGGCAAACCCCCCCTTGGGGGCAGCAGCCGCCACAGGAGCGCCCGCCCACGCGAGAGAGATCGCCGCGGCGGCCCCGACGACGACAATCCATTTCCTCACCGAAGCCTTGCTTTCGTCATCGTTGCATCACGGTTTGGACTCACTTCTTCCTGCCCTTCTTCTTCGTGGTACCGTACCGCTTCCGCACGGACGCTTCGCACTTGACGCGCTTGCCGCCACTCTTCTTGCAGGCCTCGAGGGCTTTGGTGAGCTTCTGCGCGCGGGTCAGGGCCTTGGTCTTGGCTTTGGTCTTGGTGCAGCCGGTGACGGCGATCTTCGTGCTCTGGTGCAGTACGGCGCCGTTCTGCGCGATGAATTCGGTCGGCATCGCCAGTTTGCTCGTGCAGAGGTTCCCGTCGGTTGTGAGCGCGGAGTATGGGCCCTCGGGCAGCGTCAGTTCGAAGCTGCCGACCGGCGCGTCGGGCACCGTCTTGAACGTGCTTGAGGTGATCCCGGCTTTGCTGATGTAGGTGTCGCCGACCAGGTCGATCGTGACGCCGTAGCCCTGCAGCACGACGATCAGGTTCGGGAACGCTTCCGAGCCATTGGACACGAAATACGCCGGGCCTTCCAGCGGCACCGGGATCAGCGGCGTGGTCGCCTTGGCGTGCCCGATCAGCGACGCGGCCGGGCACCCCGCCGGGTTCGCGTTGAACTGCGCCGCCGTGCACGCTTTCTGCAGCGTCGTCAACCGCGAGGGCAGCTGCTTGGGGAGTTCGACTTTGACCTGTTTGATGTTCGCCTGCCCCGGCCCATCCGGATAGGTCAGGCCGACGTGCAGGCTCGCACCGTCCGCTCTGCTCGTCTTCGCCGAGGTCGACACCGCGAATTTGGGTGCGAACTTCAGGACCGCGCAGTTGGTGACCTGGAACGGGTCGGACACCGGCGAGGTCGCGCCTTCGCTGCTCTCGATCGTCCCCGTGATCTCGGCTTTTTCGCAGTTGGTCGGGTTGAACGTGAAGTCCGGCCGGTTGACGTTCACGTTGACATGCTTGATCTGCAACGGGATCCCGTCGATCATCGTCGGGATCGCGTGCGGGGAACCCGGCGGGTCCGTCGTGATCGTCAACGCCGCCGTATGCGGATCCACTTCGATCTTCGCCCGCACGACCACCGGACGGCCTTCCTGCAGGTCGAATGGGCCGGCCTTCGCCGGGTTGACGATCGACAGCCCGAACGGGGCGCCGTGGTAGGGGCCGGTGATGTAGACCTTGCCGCCGGTCACGTTGAACGGGTCGTTGCCCAACCCGACACTGACGATCGTTTCCCCGATCTGGCTTTCCGCGCCGCATGTGCCCGCGTTCGCTTCCGCTTCGCCGCACAGCTTCACGCCGGAGAGCAGGCCGGAGAACCCGGCCGGGTAGTGCAGCGTCAATCCGGACAGCGCCTGCTGGCCATCTTCACGGGAGAACGTCGTCGTCAGATCGCTGTAGGAGCCCGCATTGATGTTCGTGACCCCCGACTCGAGCGTCGGCGAGAACGGCAGCGGGTCCGCGCACGGCGAGGTCTGCGGACCGGAGGCCGTCTGGACCTGCGGCCCGGAGGAGATCTGAAAGCTCGAAGCCGGGGTCACCGCGGGCGTGCCCGACCAGGGCACGAACGACGCTTCGGTGTTGTACGTCCCGCACAGTGCTGGGGTCGTCAATGGTGCTCTGTCGGTGCCGAAGAATTCGAGCTTTAGTTCGCTGAACGGCAGCGCTGGCGTGTTTTCGAACGTCGTCGTCAACTGCCCCGTCGTTTCGTTCGGCACGACCTTCCCCGCGAGCTTGATCCGCACACCCGCGACCGGTTCTTCAGCGACCAGGTACATCGCTACCAGCGAGGAGAACGGGTTTTCTGCGAGGCCCGCGAAGTTCTGCGGCGAGGCCAAGTACACCGACCCCGTCAATTCGTTTTCCAGCAGCGGCGTCTTGATCCGCACGTTCGCGATCTTCGACGCGTTCGGGCACGACGGCGCTTCCGCCGTGAACTGCGACGTCTGCACACCCGGTTCAACACTCGGATCCAATTCCTTGAACCCCATGAACCCAATCTGCGACGTCGAGCACGCCTGCAACCCATCCGACGCGCCCGGGCTGATCTGCACACCCGCCGGCAACGTCACCGTCGTATCCTTCACATCCGCCTCGGTCAACCCAACCGGATTCAACGCCGTTTCCTGCGGCACATGCAAACCAACGTTCAACCCCGTCGGCGTACTCCCAGCACTCCCATCCGGCGTAACCCCAATCGTCGGACTGAAATCCAATTTTTCGCAGCCCGTCAGCGGCGGCAGCGACACCGTTCTCGTGCGCGACCCCGAGAAGTTCCCCGGTTCTTCCCACGAATCCACACCGAACGTAGCCGAACGCGGCACCCCACACGAAGTCGGATTAGTCAACAACGGAAGCTCCGGCGCATAACTCGGACACACCGGGTTCCCGTATGCCTCTTCGACGGGGGGAACTTCTTCACCACCTTCGGTGTAGGGGGTGATAGGGCCTTCCAGTTCGTCTTCGCCTTCCCGCAACCCCCGACCGACTGCTTCGAGCGGGGATTCGGCTGAGCTTGCATCTTGTGCCAGGCACCCACCGCGGATCAGATCGTGGGCGGGACTCGCGGGCACGCCCCAGATCGTGACCTTGACGGCCCCGATCTGTATGTCCTGGGGTATATTTGGGGAAACTGTCGTCAACCCATAATCGCGACCCGTGCGCACCCCTGTCTGCAACAGCACCTTCGCGGCTCCAGCCACATCGAATCCGAACTCCGCTGCCACTCCGGCCGGCGGCATCACATTGTACACAGGCTGTGACAGCGTGAAGTACCCGATTTCGGCCCCAAAGTTAGCGTGCTTACGGGGCCTCACGAAATATACAGTTGCCACGCCCACCACGGATTGATTATTGCAAGCATCGCCGGAGAATTCCTGATACGTGCACCTCGGCGTCGCGTTTGGGTCGCCGACGAACCCGGGGGGCAATTCCAGCCTCGAGTCCTTTATATCCCCTCCCCCAGCGCAGATTCGTTCGCTGCCTTCCAGGGTGCAAGGCGCTCGATTGAGGACAAAGGTCGTTGTCAGCGCATAGGGATGGGACCCGGCCTGTACGTCGGGTGTGCCGTCCTGGTTGCGGGCCGAGACCGCAAGGCGTTCCAGGCCGAATTCAACAGCCATCGCCTGCGTCGCCGCGAAAGCACATACAGCGGCCAACGACACAACGATCGCGGCGGCAAGCTTGGTTCGCCTGTGGAGAGCTTTCACATTGATCATCGTCCCGCCCTCCGGTCGTAGCTGGATCTCTTTGCCTTCTTGGCCTTTTTACTCGTCCTGGTTTTGGCGCATTTGCCTTGCTTGTCCTTTTTGAAGCCCTTCGCGCATCTGATCGTCTTCTTCTTAGTCTGCTTCGGCGCATTGGTGGACGGCGCGGGCGCAGCGTTGCCGGGACCGGAGAAGGTAGTGCTCGCCGGCGCCCCAAACGCTGCCGGCTGCGGAGTCTCCGGCGGTTTACACGAATCGCCGTTGTCGCACCCGGTCACCGGCGCAGGCGCCGGGAAGCCGCCGCCGACCCGCGCGTCGTAGACCACGATGTCGTTGCCGGTGTCCTGCGGAACAAGATCATCGGCGGTCGCGAAAAACACATCCCGACCGCTGGCACTCGCGTCCATAAAGACCGATGCGTAGCCGCCGGCGACGTTGGAGATCGCGTAGACGTGGCCGTTCTCGTACTCGTACACGTTCTCGAGTCCGTCGCTTGCGTGCGGCACGAGCGCGTCACGGCTGTCGAAGAACAGGGCGCCGTCTTCGAGCAGATCACGGGGCTGATAGTCGGTCTCAAAGCCATTTTCGCCGAGGTCGAGGTCGGAGCCGCCGATCGGGCGCGCTCCGGTGGGGTCGCACGACGCGCACACGAGCCTGGACGGTTGGGAGTCGGATTCCGCTTCGAACAGGTATATATCACTGCATTTGGCGTGTGCGCCTCCACACTCTTCGGGTTCGGCCTGCTGGTTGTCGTAGCCGGTGAGGCTGGCTTCGGAGGTGAACGCCAAGCGCGCGCCGCTTGGCGAGATTGCGGCATTGTTGGCGCCAGGCCCCCTCTGCCAGTCCGAGCTGTCGTGGGTGGAGAGCGTCGCGATGAACGCCGTGACGCCTTCGTGGGAGAGGTACAGGTTCGGCTTGCCCGCTTGCGGTTCTTGACCCTCGCCATTGTGCAGAGGTTCGCCATGGGGCCCTTTCAGAGCGCCCGTGGCGGTAAAGTAAACATAAGAGCCGTCTTCGGAGATCTCAACGACACCCTGCACACCGGCCCCTTTGGTGAGCGCCGTGATCCGAGGGCTCACCTGGTCGGCTGGGAGGCTGGCTTCGTACAAGTCTTCGTTTTCGGTGTAAAAGACCCTCGTGTCTTGACCGTTTGCGCCCCAATACCGCGCGGCACCGGGCGAGAGTTCGATCGTGCAGGCGCCAACGGGTTCGATGCAGCGTTCGCTCGCACCCGTACCTTCGACGCCGCTCTGGGGCTGTTCGGCGTTCGCACGCACATACAGTCGTCCGGAGTACTTGAAGATGACGCGCGACCCATCTTCGGAGACCGCACGCCACACATCCGAGCTGCTCGGTTCTGACGTATTGCTGTTACCGACGGTCGCTCCGCTCCACACTTCACGGCTGTTGGACACGCCGACAGGGACGACCACGCCATCCACCCACTCGTGCACCGGTCCGACGGCCCCCTCATCCCTGCCGCGGACAGCGAAGACAACGTGACTCAAATCCGTGGACGCCCCCATCTCATAGGTGCCTCCTGGTGCGGATAGATATGGTTCCTCGTAAGGTTCTTCAGCAGGGGCGAGGTGCGAGATGAACTCGTAGGAGCGGTCGGCGAAGTTGGCACGGTAGAGCCCCATCAAGCCATGTGGAGCTTCGGGTGTCAGCGCGGCGAAGGTTTTCACTAGCCCTTCGGAGAGTTCCGGGGTGAAAAACACGCCCTCATAGCCAGCGAATTCATTCTCAAGGCCGGCGTAGGCTTCGTCGGGTGCCGTGACCGCTTGTGTAGTCCAACCGTCCGCACCACGCCACGACAGGAATTGGTTTGTAAAGGGAGAGCCCGCCGGTTCGGCGAACGCGCCGTTGCTGGCGTACGTAACTGCTTCGCCCGAAAGCGCAGCACGGATGTGCCCCCCGTCGGTGGCGTCCTGGCCGCCGGATTCGATGGGTGAGACCACCTCGTAGGCCCGGCAGTCGGGGAGTTTCAGGCCGTATGGTTGTTCGGCGCGGAGCTGCGCGTTGGGGCAGGTTGCCGGGGGTTCGGAGCCCGGGGTGGCAGGGGTGGTGAAGGTGTGCTCTTCGCCGACGACGGGGCCGTGCCCGTTGTTTGCGAGGACCCGGTAGTGGTACGTAGAGGATGCTTTCAGGCCACTCAGTGTCTGCTGCGCCTGGGTCGGTGTGCTCGACGCGGGAATGTGCGCTTCCGGCGCCGAGGATTCTTCGACGCTGCTGGTGCCGTATTCGACGTGGTAGCTCGTTTCCGCGCCGGCTGGCCCGATCTCGGCGTCGACCGTCGCTTCGTTCGCGGCCACGTTCGTAGCGAACGTTTCACCCACGACGGTCGTCGTGACCGTCACCGGCGCCCCGACGGCCGCTTCGCCCACGTCGTTCGTCGCGCGCAGGCAGAACGTGTATTCCGTGCTCGGCAACAACTTGCCTACCGTTAGAGAGACCGGTTCGGGCGTCGCGCCGCTGGCGATATTTGGGGATTCCGGCGCGACTTTCTGACCGATCCCCTTTTCGCTTTCTTCTTTGCTGACCATGCATTCGTCTGCCGATTGGTTGTACAGCACTTCGTAGTGGCCCGCTTCGCCCACATGCTTCGCGTTCAACACACCCGTCACGGTCACCGAGTCCCCGGTGGGCCGCACTTCCTCATCCACCGGGATTTCCGGTTTGATTGCGGTGGTGAACGTCGTTCCCGCGCCCGTTCCTTCGCCCGTCGCGTTTGTCGCGGTGACCCGGAATTTATACGTCCTGCCCTCGGTCAGGCCCTTGACGGTCTTCGAGACGCCCTGTTCGCCGCCACCCAGCGCATTGCCCTGTTCGCATTCGGCTTCGTGTTCGGTCACCGACGTTTCGCCATACTCAAAGCGACATTGCGTCGTGGTCTCGTTGTTCGGGTTCACGGCGCCCGACAGGTTCGCTTCGTGAGCCTTGACGGGGAGCGAGACGCTTTCACCGGAGATCGTGGGCTTCAGAAACGACGTTTGCGCAGTTTTGAACGGGACAGCCGCACTGGCAGTCGACAGCGGCGTCGCTTCGGAGTTCGTCGCCACCAGGCAGACCGCGTATTCGGTGTCGCCTTTCAGAGCGGTGACCGTTTCCGCGACCGATTCGTCTGGCGATCCCGCATAGGTGGCCGGCGCGACCGGAAGGCTCTGTTCTTCGGAGCCTTCGCATTTGTCTTCGGCTTTGCTCGACCGCCGGTAGACGAACTGATACGTACCCGCTTCGACCGCTTCCAGCGCTTTGGGACTCAGAATGCCGTGGAGCACAGCTTCGGTGGAGGACGACCCGACCTGAGGCGCGATGGCTTCCACCGTCAGTTCCGGCGCTTCCGGCGCCCCGCCGGCAGGGGTCTTGAAGCTTTGGACGCCACCCTTGCCTTCTTCGCTTTTTTCGTTCTTGGCGCTCACCCGGTAGTAGTACCTCGTCGCCGGCGTAAGATGTTCGCCCGTTTCAACGCTCACCGACTGTTCGCCGAACCCTTCGATGTGGCCTGCGCCCGCGATCGTTTTGGCGCCGGTGAGGGCTTCGTTTGTCGCATATTCGAAGGCGTACGTCGTTTCCTGGTTGTTCGGGTCAAGCACCGCTTCCAGCTTTGCCGACTTCGACCTCGTTTCCGAGACATTCTCGCTCACGACCGTGGGCGCCTCGAGCGAAGTGGCGAAGGTCGCTTCGCTGCCAGCGACTTCTTCGCCGGCGGAGTTCGTAGCGATGAGGCAGAACACGTATTTCTCGTGCGGCTGAAGGCCGCTGACGGTCGCTTGCACTTTGGTGCTCGCGACGAGTTCCGGTTCCTGTTCCTGCGGGGTCGTGGGTCCTTCGGTGCACGAGGACCCACCGGGGTTGCTGTAGGCGAAGTGCCAACCCGCTTTGATCGTGGAGTGCGGATCCACGGTCCCGTGCAAGATCGCGGTGGTGGCGGTTTCGCCGCTTGACGCTTCGGTCACCGGCTTTTCCGGAGGCGTGGCGGTCGTGAAATGCACAGCTTTGCTGATCGCCGTTCCGTCGAGGTCCTCATCGACGAGGCACACGGTGTATTCGGCGTTCGGGATCAGACCCGCGACAGGAGGATCTGTGACGACCGATTCACCCTGGAATCCGAGTGACATGCCAGCCGGGATCGGCGCTTCGCTGCCGCCTTCGCAAGATTTCCCGGCCTTGTACAGGAACATGTATTCACCGGGTTCCCCGGCTTCGGCGGAAGGGTTCAAGACACCGTGGAAGATGGCTTCGGTGGCGGGGGAGGGCGGAGATGGAACATGCGCTTGCACCGAGACGTCAGGGGTCTCGGGTGCGGCTCCCAGGGCCGGGGCGGCGCAGACCGCGAAGACCCCGACGGCGGCAATGATCGCAAGCAGCGCACCGACCCCGTGGCTGGCTGAGGACGCACCGGTCCCCTGACGAGGGAGGAAGACACGGAGCAGCGCGAAGGGACCGGTCGCGGTGCGCGGTGTCTTCGATGTGTGCTCGGTATTAGTCACTGTCGTGCCTTCCTGTGGTGATGTGTGGTGTGCATGTTCAAAAGCTGCGGCTGTGTAAAGAGGCTCCCGGGCGGGGAGGCACGCTCGCCGACGATCGATGCCGGCGCGTCATACGGCCTCGGTTCGATCGTGGGTGAGGACGCTGAGTCGCCGTGCGACCTGGCCGCCGAGCGGCGTCAGCTTCCACGCGTTGGGCTCGCCGCTAAGGTGACCCCCGCCGGTGTTGACGGTGAGCTCGAGGCGTTCAAGGCGCCGCAAAAGCTTTGAGATCTGGCCCGGGTCCGTGACCCCAGCGCTTTCCGCGACCGCACGGTTGCTGGCGCCCGGCCGCTCGGAGATACATTCCAGCACCCGCGCGGTGCGATAGGTGAGACGCATGTCCACCTCATCCAGCGGATCCCTCTCCGCACCCACCGAAGCCCGCCCGCCCTCCGGCGCCGGACACGGCGCAGGAGCAGGACGCTGCTGTTCGCGACGCGCCGCCCGCGGGCCCAAATACTGCAGCGCGATCATCCCCATCAACTCCTCCAAAAGCCCAGTCAACGGCCCCGGGTTCCCGCCCCGCAGTCGTGCGTAGACAACTCCGAGCACACCGCCCACCAGGCCTTCCGCGGTCACCAAAGTGCACTCCTCCCCACGAGTGCCCTCCCGGCGACCCTCATCGAGCACCCCGGCCAGCCGCGCGAGGATTTGCTCGCGACGCTCCAGCACCCGCGGGCCGCCGTGCAGCGCATGCACCACACAAATCCGCGCCAGCACCGGCTCCCCGTCCAGGAACGAAAGGATCGCCCACAGACCCCCGCGCACCCGCTCACGCCACGCCAAACCCTCCAGGTCGGCCGCCTCAAGCTCCCTTTGCACCCGCCCAGCCGCCTCGTCCAGTAGCGCTAGCAGGCACTCCTCGCGGTTCTCGAACAACTCGTAGAACGTCCGCCGCGACACCCGCGCACGGTCGGTGATCCGCTGCACCGAGGTCTGCTCATAACCCACCTCGGCGATCACCGCCGCCGCCGCCAACAGCAACCGAGAACGCTGGATCTCCTCGACCTGCACCCGCGGCGTGTCCCGCGGCAACGCCAGCTGCTTCGCCCAACGCCCCCGCCGCTCCACCGCCAGCCCACGCTCACCCGCACGCGAACCCACCACGGCCCTCGCGCCACCACGCGCCCGCGCCGCCATCAGCGAGCACCCCCCACGCACAACCGTGAACCAGCGGCAGTGGCCCCCGTTGCTTCAGAGACCCCGCTTAGACACGCCGCGGACCCTACCCCCGCGGGGACAAAGACAACACAGCGCGAACGCGCCCGACGAGAAAGCTCTTCGGCTAGCGGCCTAGCCGAAGAGAGAGAGAGAGAGAGAGAGAGATGCGACAGCGCCAAGCTGGCGCATCTAGCATCACACCGCCCGAAAGCGGCGCACATCCCCATCATGTATCTCCCTCTAGAAACCACGCTCAAACAACTCCCTCATCGCTCCGATCCAGCCCCTCTCCCACTCCTACAGACCCTGCCAGCGCTTGACGTCAACCACAAGACGGGATGACCCCAACCAGACCCTATGTACACCGGCCCACACAACGGAGGACCGACCTGTCAACGCAGGGTAACGACTCGCGTCGCAGATGTCAAGCCCACAGCGTGGCGACAGGCGGTAACGACGGCTCGTGCTCAGCCTCGACCGTGCGTCTCGGCGACGTGACGCAAGCGACCGAGCACGTCGGTGGTCGGAGCGACCTTGGCGTTCTCGTAATCCGACAGCCGGGAGGCCGAGGTGCCAGCAGCCCGGGAGAACTGGCTGAGCGTCATCCCGGTATCGGTGCGCCAGGCGCGGATCTGCGCGGCATACTCGGCCCGTCCCCGGCGGGCGATGTCCTCGCGCGCGCGGGAGATGACGCCGCCGATCAGCGCGTCGACGCCGTAGTGCTCATCCCAACCCGTGACGATCTCGGCGGCCCGCGCGGCGGTGCCCCAGGGGTTACGCCGGATCGTCTGCGCAAGCCGGCGCCAGTCCGACAGCGATCCGCGGTCGATGACCGTCTCGATCGCCTCGGCCGGCCACTCATCCATCGGCAGGGAGGAGTCGAAGTCGAGGTTGCGAAACCGCACCGTCATCGCGTCATCCTCTCCGCGAGATCCGCGAGCACCGCCTTGACCGCCGACCAGTCCTGCCAGCGGGCATCCAGTGCCTTGTAGTTGGCGAGCTGTGTGGTGACCTCAGCGTCTCGGGGCCGCGGGTCCGCGAGCTGCCTGACGAGCTGCGTGGCGACAGCCTCCGGCCGACGGTTGATGTCGGCGTAATAGTCGTCGATGCCCGCCAGCACGGCGGCTGCCTCCTCGATTCCGATCGCGGTCGCGAGGGCCGCGATGCCAAGGTAGTCCCGGGTCTGGTTGCGGCTGATGGCAAGCCAAGCCTTGATCCGCAGGATCTCCGCCGCGCTCGGCACAACCAGCCGCTTGCCTCCCACCTCCATCTCGACGCTCTCCAGCGGCCGGCCACGAAGCAGCTGGCGCACCCCGGTCTCGATGCCGCCGAGCTCCCCGAGGATGATCTTCCCGGGCTGCGCGCGTGTCATCGACCAATCCCCCAGCGCCTCCAGGTGCTCGAGGATCGTGTCGAAGCGCTCAGCGAGATCCGCGATCACATGGTCGTGATCGAAGGACTCCCGATGGTGGGCATAAAGCGCCGCCGCCGACCCTCCAACCAGCACCGCACCGGGAACCAGCTCCTGCAGCCGCGCGGCCCTCTCCAACACGTCTTCCAGCGACGGCTCCATGCCGTTATGTATATCAGATCCGATAATACTGGTACGCATCGAATGCTGATCGCCGACCCGCGTATCGGCAGTCCGTGTGGGATGCGAGGATCTACAACGCAGCTCGCGCAGGGCCACAACCTTATGCCGAGCTCAGCCTTCTGATTCTTCGACGGATTCCGAGTTGGCTATCTCCATCTTCATATCGAACACAATCGCGTTCTTGCTCGATGGAAGACCGAGTTTCGCGTCGACGGCTTCATCGACCAGGACCGATCCGCAGCTGCCAGCCTTCGGGACGGCGAACCCGCCACCGACCAACGCGACACCGCTCTTGAGCACAATCCCGCCTTCGTCAATCGTCCTCTGCTTGCCCGGGTCGCCGGCGAGCCCGTCGCCGCTCACGCCACTCGTCAGATTCAACTCGATCGGATTCGAGCTGGATCCAATCGAGCACTCGGCCCCCAGCAACGGGTTCACCAGCCGCACCTTGATCGGCAAAGCAACGGACAGGCCTCCACGCGCGCTGCTGAGCGAGATCGAGCCCACCGGCGCGGCCAGTTCGGTCACAGCGTCGAGCGGCCAGCCCGACAGGCCACCCGAGAGCTGCTGCCCCACCTTCGTCAGTGTTTCGCCGTTGAGTGCGCCCGCCAGGTATTTGACCAATGGTTCTTCTTCTCTCAGCAGCCCGGCCTGCAGGATCATCCTCTAGTAGTGCTTTGGTAGGTTTTTGGTAGGAGTTTGTGGTGGTCGCGGCGAATCCTTCTGGCGTTGATTGTTCGACGCGGGGAGGTCATGATGGCGGCTGTGGCGGTAGCGGATTCGTCGGTAGAGG